>Ga0131853_10000534_pt1 | contig 70169 bp, 49 predicted proteins | sample TergutLab28metaG_FD_92764 | JGI IMG/M metagenome (GOLD analysis project Ga0131853, IMG submission 92764) | Labiotermes labralis P1 segment gut microbial communities from Petit-Saut dam, French Guiana - Lab288 P1 (version 2) (version 2) | ecosystem: Host-associated > Arthropoda: Insects >... | reverse complement strand
TTGTGAAGGATCAGCTGCGCGGACAACGTTATGAGACAACGGAGGCAATTCAGAAAGCAGTGCGTCAGTGTCTTCGGATGGCTGGAACGGAATTTTACAAAAGGGGAATTTTCAAACTCCCAGTAACGCTGGGAGAAATGTGTACAAAGAAGTGGCGATTATGTGGAAAAATAAAGAAAGGTCTAGATTAAGGTGGTGTATTTGGTGTGTCAATAATAAAGCATGTTGCTTTACAAAAAATTGTTGCTCATGACTTCCGGTACGACCCTCGTACAACACCCAATCCAGTTTACTTTTAAACCTGTGTACGAAATGTTAGAATGAAGTGTAGCATATTTTGGGCTAAATAATTCATACTGTTTTGTTGAAATACGTTTGTTTTCAAATTAAAATTACAGTGTCTTGGTACACATAGGGATGGAACGTTTAAGAATTACCTCCATGTGTTGGTAAAGATTTGTTATGAAGGTAGTCTTGGAACTAATAATTGTACAAACAGTTTAACAGTTGCTTCTGAAAGAAAGTAAATAATGGCTTCATATGTCTGTGGTGTGATAATGATTTTATTTCTTGGCTAATATTGGATTAGTCATGGGTGACTTATTTCTTCTCTTTGCAGTGGATGTACATAGTTCCTGTGGTGATATTTGTGGTGCTGTCAGGGGCTGCTAATCCAGATGGTGGTGCAGGTGCTGGTGGGGGTGGAGCTGGACGGTAGTGTCATCACATCAGCACATTCCAGCAGTTTGTGAGGGCACTGGGACAAGCATGGGGTGATATGGATCACCAAGTGCACTCTGTATGTTCATAATCTAACCTTTGCCTTTCATTAAGAGGTGGTTGCAGTTGTGAGACTTTAAGGGAGATTTGTTGTGTACAAAATGATGAAAATGCCGTAAACTCAGCTCTTGAAAGTGACAACACCATACTGATGGTGGAAATGTGTAGTTTGGGTAGTAATTTCGGTAGATATTTGGTGTCAAAAGGCACCATTAAACTGACACTTGTTACCTACAAACTCTTTGAAAATAAGTAATATTTCTCCTAATTTTACATGCTATTTCTGTCTTGGATACATTTATGATTTTTCAGTTATGCATATGAAGCCTGAAGAAAATTAGAGTAACAGGCATATATTAATTGAACATTGATAGTCATTATTGCCCCACATTACAAAATATTTCTGGCTCGACAATCATACTACAGAGAATGTATTGGTAGCTTTTCATGGCACAGCATTTTGTGTATATTGTTGACAGTGACATGCAAGTCAGCAACATAAAGGAAACACCTTGTTCTGTTTCCATGGGAACAGTAGTTGCATGAATGCACCATAATGTTATGTCCTTTGTACATTGCCGTCTTTTGTGTGTGTGTGTACGAGAGAGGCAGTGTACATATCACTCAAGCAGTAGTGGCACAACTTAAAAATTGCCATTTGTAGTGAATACTACGATTGAGCTCAAACATGTGAAACTATATAACTATATCCGACAATGCTGGCACACTTGTTAGGGGATACATAGCCCACTGGATGTTATTATCGTCAGATGTAGCTGTTATTTTTTTTAGCTCAATGGTAGTATTAATTCCAAATGGGCAGTTTTTTAATTGTGCCAAAATTGCGTTCAGTGAGAGATTTGCTGTAACATCAAGGTACATTAGCATAATAATCTGAACATAAATATGTGAAATATGTGGGTGTGTAATATACATATACGTATGTTTAGATTATGAATCTTTCTCGCATTTTAAACACACATTCACATACGTACCTACATATATAAATACATACATGCATACATACATATATACATACATACATACGTGCGTATGTAGATATGTATATACGTATATTGCGTGGATCTGTAGGTGTGTCATGAAGATATTAGGTTGTGGAGCAATTCATAAATACACATATACAAATTTACAGTGTAAAATGTTACATTTTACAAAAATGTTATAGATAAATCAATTATACTTGTTACTTAATTGCAAATAACTTATTTCAGTGTTCTGTGTCGCAGGATGAACAAACAACTTGTCATTTAAAATATGGCAGTTTAGGCAGCTGTTAAAAAAAGATATATGTGAAACTTTGTGTTAAAAATTGTGTTTTTGTCTTCATTGTTCAAATTTTATTAGATGAAATATGTTAAACATGCACGGGTGTGTGCATTGATCCATAGTGACTTCATTGTGTACCCGTACGGGTCTCCAGATTTAAGGTTTTTGTTACGGATTTGCAGTCTCATTTGTCTATTGAGTGATGAAAATTTATTTATGCCCATCATATTTTTCAAAGAGTTTCATATGGAGGTCTTTCTTCAGTGCTTGAATTATTTTAAAGGGAGAAAATTAACTCCCAAAATTTGATCTCTATCAGAGATTACTTTTACTGCAGCCAGTCTCTTTTTTCACCAAATACACCCTTGCTGCTACAAAACTGCAGTTTGCAATATCATATTCATAATAATTGTGTGTGCATGCATGTGTGTGTTTGTGAAAAAGGGAGAGAGTGTGTATGTGTACATGTCGGTGTGCATACACATATGGGTGGGTAGGAGGTTGAAATTTATGAACCATTGGCCTATACATGATGTGTGCATGATAATGGTTGCTGTCATTTCATGTGGGTGTTTGCATGCTGCACTTGTAGCTTTTGATCACATTATGGTATTATGTGTCCAGACACAAACATGCTGTCACCCTGTCACCGTCAATTGAATTGTGATGCACCATTTAATTGATGATGCAACTTTAAATATTGGTTGTGAAAAATAAATAAGTGTGCCAGTAAAACCGTACAGTTAGTTAAAGTCCAGTTTTTGATCTCAGTACTGTATATTATTTGTTGCTTTGTGTATTTATATATTTATCACATTTTTCAACTTCATACAGATTTTATTCATCAGTTGCCTGACATTTGTAGTTGAAATTAGTGGGGTTTATCAGAATGGATTTTGGCATAATAGATGACTTACTGATCAAGTGTGGTGCACTTGCCAAGTACTTGATTTGGAAAAATTGTAATACAGTGGGTCATACGTCATCTATATATGGACTTCAAGAAAACCAGTGATTTGGCTAGGAGTTAGGCTTCATGTAACATTATCATCGAGTTTTGTATACCCTTGCAACTAAGTATCATAATTCAAATGTGTTGAAAGTCAAATGTACAGTAAAGGCCAGACACAACGTCTCCATTGGTACAGCAGTGCAAAAAGGCATTGAATGATGTCTGTACCCTGCACACTGTGGGGCTGTATTGGGTCCCTGGACATGATGAGGTAAGAGGAAATGAGATCGCCAACCAGCCCTCATGGGGTGGTTCTGTTCAGAAGTTTGTAAGACCTGAGCTGTCCCTAGGGGTCTCAAGGCAGAATATCAGAAATAAGCTTAAACTCTGGGTGGACAACCAGCATTTGGTAATGTGGCAAGGTCCTTGTAGGAATCGTAGAGAGGCTAAAAAATTTATTTCGGGCCCTAGCCCGTTGCAAAGGCCTGATTGCTCTCCTTTAGTAGGACACAATCGAGGACGTAACACCCTGAGAAGATATCTTTATGTAATGGGGTTGAATAACAACCCCACTTATAACAAGTGTGGAATGGAGAAGGAAAACTCACTCCACATTGTATGTGAGAGTGAGGCTTTGGCTTCACTCAGACATGCATATCTGGGTTCCTTCTTTTTGGACCCTGAGGATGTTATGGACCTAAGTATAGTGGCCATCTGGAACTTTGGTAAAGGAACAGGGCTCCTTTAACCTGGCATCAGATCATGGGGCACAAAAGGCTGTTTTAAGGCCTAGTTGCATTGTGCCCAGAAGGGTTCAAGCCCAAGTACTATTCTATTCTAAAGGCCGGACAGGCAAACATTTGTGTGATACAGTTTCTTTTTAGAATGGTCTGAAACAAGAGATGCTTAATTGTCATGACTTTTCAACTTTGCTTTAGCATATCCCATCTGGAAGGCCCAAGTAAACCCAGGAGCAATTGAAATAGAATGGGACACATCAGCTTTGGGTCTGCATAGATGATGTTAATTTGCTGGGCAAAAAGATAAATATTGTAGAGGACAGGACAGACTTTTATTGTTGCTAGTACAGAGGTTGGCCCAGAAGGAAATGCTTAGCAAACTAACTCTACGTTCATGTCTTGTGAACACAATGCAGCGCAAAATCAAACATAAAGTTAGCCAATAAATTCTTTGAAAATGTGGCCATGTTCAAATATTTGGGAATAATGCTAACAAGTGAAAACTGCATGCATGAAGAAATTAAAAGCAGAGTAAATTGGAGGAATGTTTGCTAGTATAATATTCATAAACTTCTGGTTTTGCATTTGTTGTCCACAAACTTCAAGAATAAAATATACAGAACTGTCATTTTGCAAGTTGTTTTATATTTGTGTGCAATGATCTTGCACGTTAAGGAAGAACATAGGCTAAGGACGTTAGAGAACAGGATGCTGAGGAAGGTATTAGGTCCTGGGAGGGTGGAGGTATCAGGAGATTGAAGAAAATTGCAGAAGGATAAGCTTTACAATATGTACTCCTTGCCAGATATTATTGGGGTGATCAAAGCAAGGAGGATGAGTTGAGCAAGGAATGTGACACACATGGAGGAGTTGAGGAATGTGTGCAGGTGTACTGGTGGGGAGCCCAAAGGAAAGAGACTACACTTCAAAAACGTAGTCATTGATGGAAGTATAATATTAGTTTCTTGAAGAAATGGGATGGCAGGTGTGGACTGGATTTGTCTAGATTGGGTTAGGGACAAGTGGTATGCTTTTATGAAGATGGTATTGAACCTTTGGTTTTCATAAAATGCAGGGAATTTATTGACTAACCAAAGAACTTTTAGCTAATCAGTAAGTTCCTTCTCCATGGTGTAGAATGGAGTGTGTGTTTACAAGTACATAAGTGTGAACTAATGGTATATGTGCAGTATTTAGAAATAACAAAAGCTGTGAGGGGAAATCAAAAGTAAGGATACTTTATTGTCGCTTTACACTGCAATGACCACGCAACAACAAATGCATTTCCAATATTCAAAGTAATCTCAAAGCTTCTCTGCACACTTGTTACTTTGGTCCAAAATCTTTATGATACCATCTACATTTTTTTTTTTTAATGCAAAGCCACTTATCCTCTGCATCTTCAACCTCTTCATCACTTGTATATTTTTGTCCATGTAGCATCTAAAGGTTGCTGAAAAATCTGGTGATCAGATGAGGCAAGATCTGCACTGTATGCTGGGTGAGGGATAATCTGAAAATTTCAGTTCTCACATCATTTCAACAGTTACTGCTTCCATGTGGAGGTCAGGAATTGTCATTATAGAAAGCAACAGCTTTTGTCAACATTACTCTGCATTTACTGCACATATTTTATTTTACCCTAGGTCATCTTGGAGGATTGAATATGCATGTCCTAAGCTGTTGTCTAACTTGTCAATTACACCTGTGACAGTAATCTGTTGTCTTGAACCATCTAATTATCTCATTCAGCATTATCCAACATTTGTAGACTGATCAGTTGGCTTTCACACTCTTCACCAATGACACTTGTTATGCTGCTTTGGAAAATTTCTTCTCATTGGTACATCTTCCTGTCCACAATACAGTTTTCTATGTATTGTGGTAGCATTCTTCTTTAAATTGTGGAGGATTGTAATGCTTCTGACCACAAAATTCAATGGCAGCCTGTTACTCAACAGTGATGCAATCTAAACCTGGAGCCGTCATGTTTACACTATATTGGTTTTGAGTTTCTTGTGGTATTGTTGATGAAGATTCAAGTCTTGTAATTTTATGCTGTGTCAACTGGTAAATTGTTACAAACATTTAGTGTTTTTATGTTCACAATGGACTGCTTGACACTGAAGGTGGAGACACCATGCTTCTCTGAAACATTGGCAAGTGTTTACCAGTCAGCACAGTCAGTTTGAGTTTTCATGTTTGTACTGGGATTGCACAAGCTTCACCACATGTAATGGCCAGCCAATTACATGCCTGGACTTGGCTTTATATGTAGTATGTGTGATGTATTCAAGGGCATTGTCTGACAAATTTGTGGAATTTTGCGCAAATATTTCCCTTACTTTTGATTTTCTTGTATATAACTTTGAAAACTGGTCAAAGTTTGAAGTAGAACTAATTGCTTTAATTTGTATGTGTTGTGGTCCTGTGCTGAGGATTTTAATTGCATGCTGGTATCAGTTCCTTATTTTATTATTGCAGAAAATTTTATATATGATCACATGATTAGGTTGCTAAAGTTTCAGAATTTGCATGGCTGCACAAGTGCTTGCTTGGTGAACATAACAACATTGTGTTGTATTTTTTTTGGTACTGAAATATGTAGTGTATTCCACAAGCATAATCAGCTGTTCTAGTAACTGTCATTACTAACTTCTGATTGATGTATGTTATAGCGTATTTCACATTACTTTATAAGTTTGTTTATTTTTGTCATCATGTGGTGTTTTACAACTGTACTTTTCCTGCCACTTCAATAGATTGATAGTTGCCATACTGGATTTGGTGGTTGTAGTTAAAAAATATGCCTCTCATGTAACTGTCAGTGATAACACCTTCTGCTTCCATACATATGGGTAGGTTTTAACAGAAGTTAAAAGGTTATTATTTCTGGGAAACCAGGAACAGAATGTAAGAGTGTAAAGAATGCATGAAATCAGAATTACATTTTTTAATTTATTCTGAATGTTAGAAATCCACAAGTGATAAAAAAGTACATAAATATCTGTGTATATTTACAGTGTTATAATTCATACTGTGTCACCAGCTGAATCATTGGCACTTAGTGTCCATGAGTTGAATGCATTCATTTTGGTACAATACATTACTAACAGTAGCAAAATTGTTGATCTAGTGGTTATATTACAGTACACAAAATTTTATAGGAAAAATTACAAACATACTTTTCATTCATATTCATAGTACTGTAAACAGATCATGTTTCAAAATAAACAGATGCACAAATCACCATTACTGTCACATGAGATCTGTAGTTCTTTCACCTTAATTTGCCTCTTTGTTTTATATTGTTTTAGTGTAGTCTACAATGCGCATAATTTGTAAAATGCCAATAAAACATCACATTAAAAGTACGGAAAAATTTTGTTAATGTAACTCACATGGGCCTGTCTTGTGCCGAATTATCAAATAATCCAGATTATCTGATGGTATCTACTCTGACCTAAGTTCTTGGAGGTAATTTTTTGTTACTACTCCTATACTTGGGCTGTACAACTAATCAGAGGAGTATTCCATTTGAATTTCTCCTTCATCTGCTGGTTCAGGGTCATCATGGCCCTTTTCTGTGTTTTCTGGAATCCTCGTAGCTGAATCATTTGGTGGAGTAGGAGGTAAGAGTTCAGGAGATACCAGAACAGCAGATGTACTTACACTCTTGGGGGCCTTTTTTAACAGTCTGTGATATTGCCTGTTTCATTGATAAACATTTTTCTGGTAAAAAGCAAAATTTCTGTTCTGGAGACTGTTCTCCTCAAGAATTGCCAAATTATCTGATGCTGGATTATAAGAATTTTTTTCTGTACCTTTTTCAAATACGCAATTAATTGCGTATAAATAATCTTAGTGATCACTTCCAATACCTGACAGATATGTTTATTTGAATTAACACTTATATGATGGAGTGAAATAATATACGAAGTTATAAAACTCTATACCTTATGTTTAAACTGACAGAATAAGTTCTTCAGAAATATGATTTCTTGGCTAATGTAACCACGTAAGTAGCATCGATAAACACTGCTGCTCTATTCATGTGTAAAGTATCAGTAAATTTTTGGTAGTGGTTCAGGCCACTCTTTCAGTTTCAGTTGATATAGCTGTCTGATTATCATAGTATACAAATTTCCAATGTCTGGCATAGTGAAACTGTCTCCATTGTGGTTTTATTGGAAGTATGAAGGATGTCTGTGTTTCATACCCATCCATCAGAGTTCATTGCCCAGGTTTTATGGTAATTGTAATGTTGGAAATGTGAGTTAACAAAACTGGAAGTCTGTGTCTTCAGTAAATAGATCATCAGGTAACATGGCGTCTGCTTCCTCCAGGCTGAGTCCGAGTGTATCTGGATTATGATCCGTTGTCGGAGAAGACATTTCTATGTCACTGATATCCTGAAGCAGACCTGATTCTTCCACGACTTCCTCCCGTGACAACGGGTTCAGAAAGTCTGAAACAATATTTAGCTTCAGCAACTTTTTACAATCCTGTCTATTGTTTATATTTGATTCATATGTTGTAAACTGAACTACTTGTTTGTAATAATGATAAGTTAGTGACACACTTATTATGCACATGTAATATTTATTTTGCTGTTATATGAAATATTATTGATTCATTTATATCTCAAAACTATTAAATAGGTCAGTTTCGTCCTCTGGTTAACATTACTTTTCATAAAAACAAATGTTGAAAGTGTATGTGGTCAGGTATGTATGTGTGCTAAAAATATTTGATTTTGTGCCTTGTTGTTGTGTATTAAAGGTGAATACTGTTGTGGCCTAGCTGACCTTTAATAATTGCCATTGGTCTTAATGATAACCAAGTTGCAATGTGTGGTGGAATACTGCAGGTTGTGTCATGACCAGAACACAAACACATTTGAAACAGGCTGTTGAAGCTTGTCAGTATGCATAACTGAACCTGCTCCATACAGTGCGGAGACATACATTTTCTGCTGGGAATTAATTTTTTGGAATGTCTGTAGTTTCTCTTGCAAAATGATTTTTCTCTGGAATTACATTTTTAATATGCTTAAAAAGTTTGTCATATATTTTTTTCATGTTTGCACTGTGCATCAATGATAATTAAAGACTTTATTATCCAACTAATGCACAATATATGGTATGTAGATACAATTAAAATTATAAAATATTTAAAAGTGCTCCAGCATGTTTTGGATCACAGAGGATCTATCATCAGGGAGCCTTGTACAGTGCTTGGCTAAAAATTAATTAAATTAATCATTCTTGTAATTTTTAGCCAAGCACTGTACAAGGCTCCCCGGTGATGGATCCTCTGTGATCCGAAACATGTTGGAGCACATATTTTATAATTTTAATTCTATCTACATACTATATATTGTGCATTAGTTGGATAATAAAGTGTTTAGTTTGTCATATATTTCTTTGTATACACGTGTATTCACATGCATATGCATGCACACACAACACACACACACACACACACACAGTTTTTGCATTCCTGTGTGTATGAAGTTTGTGGTGAAGATAATATGGAAAGAATTTTAAATTTGTGATTAAGTAAAGGCGTTAAACTGTACTATATTGATGTAGGTTCGGTATCAATGTGGATAGTACACTTGACATGTTTAAGCTTTTGTCTGACTTCTGGCCAATATTCAGTAAAGGTATAATGAAAACCTGTAAAACTTAAATCCAGAGAATTGACTTCAAAAGAAACAAGAAGACAAAGTACATATAACATAACACTGAAGTGAATTCATGCCACCATTGTTGCAGTGGAAAATCAGTAATTATTACACTCTCTTGAGTTTGTGTTTATAGCTTTAGGTATCCAGTATGCAATATGCATGTGCCATATTATGATCTGTGGCCTGTCTGGCTGTACAGATTTTCCACATTGTCTCGTATACAGTACGATTTTTGGAAAAGTTGTTGAACGGAAAATGTGTGTTTTCATTTTCTCTACAACTTTTGTCAGATACATTTCTCATTCTAAGAAGAAATGAACAAGATATAAATATATATTTGTCTTCTTGTAAAGTACTCATTATTCTTGTAAGATTTTAATGACAACTTTTTTCGACAGATTTTCGAGAAATACTTAAATATAAAATTGCACGAAAATCCGTTCAGTGGGGGCTGAGTTGTAAAATGCAGACAGATGGACAGACATGATGAACCTGTCACTCTTTGCAATTTTGCAAACATGCCTAAAAATGAGATGGGGAATGTACACATAGCATAACAGTTGTGGTGCATGCACTCACATAAGACCATTAATTTCAAGTAAGACCCTGATAAATGTATTTTAAATGTACTTTTCCACTTTTTTCACAACAACCACACCAGTGCTGAAATCAGCCACATAATAAGTAATCAAAACTTTCCTTTTAGTAAATAAACATTAAATATGTACTCAACTATGTACTGTTAATACTTATTCAAATTGGCAAGAAATGAGACTGTAATACGAGAAGAAGAAACAGTCAGTATTTAAGCATCATTCATGATTTTTGCACACACATGCATACATCTTATTCAATACGTGCTGTAAAAAATAAAACATTTCTTTTCAACATGACAATCTTTTGTTTCTCACATCACAAGATGGATAGCTCTGTGTTCAGGACCATTGTTGAATTGTTCAGTGTGCAGGTTTGGAAGTGTATGTGTAACATGTTTATGCACTTTTCTTGAGAATTGTAAGACCTGCGGACAATATGTTTTAGATATAAAACGTGTGTTTCGTTGGTCTTTTCATCTCTTCGTACAAGTATATTTCACGCGTAAATATTTAGCATGTTACTTTTGAGGTGGATGTAAATATTAATACATGTCATTGTGTACAGTGTTCATTATTGTTGACTGTTTTTAACCACAGCTGGAATGTCTTAACAGTTATCATTATCATCTTAACAGTTGTTTATTAAACTTCTCCAATGTGAAATATAATGAAAAGTCATTCAGCAGTTCTTGAATTGCTACTTGTGTACAGACTTCTTGAGGTAACATGTTTTATCATATTTGATCCAAGGGAAGTTCGTATTATGAAACAGAGCAAGATTCACTGCACGTATAATTATTTGATTTTAAAACTTAGAAGATTTGTAACATGTTAATTTTTTTTTGTTATGAAGTCTGTATGAAATTTGCCTTTTTCTCATGATTAAATTAGTTGCGCTTCAAATGCTACAAACTACTTCAAATTAGCACACGTAATGATCAGAGAGGTGTCTGTTTTGCATACAACAAAGACTTCTGTACAAGAAGCATAACAGTGGAGTTTCAACCTAATTTTGCCAACTTCATGACAAAGCCCTAACTAATGCCAAGTTTAATTTAAACTATATATGCTGAAGTGCAGCATAAAATACCTTTTTAAACTTTGGTTCAGTTTGTGTGTTTTGTTTTCCAGTGTGTAAAATTTTTCCATTGAGACAAAGCAGCTGGTACAGTCTTTTATCGGTAGTATGTCTGTGTCCTTACGCTGGAAAGTGGATTTTTCTACCAGTACTGTGCAAGTTGCATGTTTTATACAGAATCCCCTTGTTGTGTTAATGCAGCAATTTCCCACCTCAATAATATTTGCTGTTTTGTGAATTATGAGAAGTAAAACATTCTCACAGATCATTTTGCTCAAGTGCACTGCCAGCAGTTTTTAACTTATTGCTTATAAGCATGGATAGAATCTTTTAAGAACTGTCAGTACTCTCTTTTTTAATAGGTATATCGTGCAAGAGAACAGTGTACAAAGTCCTTTCAGAATCAGAAACAAATTCCATAACAGTATGTACGATAAAAACTATAACTTATTACATTATGCATTTAACAAATTCTGTGTAAAATTTTTTTTTTTTGTGAAGCTTTTGATGTATTTACAAGTTCTCTGGTTGACTCAGAGTTTTTTTAAGTTCATTAATTTTGTAACAAAAGAAAGAAATTAGGTCTGTTAGTGCAGCAACAAAGTAGAAGAAATTTGATTTCATAATTGTGCTTGTGTCAAGTTAGATTTCTTAATTGTTTATACCCTCTTATAAATATAAACTATATATAGTCAAACACAACTCAGTTAATGATTTTATTAAGGTGTATTTCTTACATTGTTTCGTTCAACAACTTGTTTCGGCTCTAGTTATGAGCCATCTTCAGGTTGATTACTTTTCATAGTAAGGTAAAATAAAAAATTAGCAATGCAATTGTTATTGTTACCTATGAGATCTCGTATAACATATAAAAATTTTAACATTAATTTCATTGTATAGCAGTATTAATATCAAGTTACTGAAAGTTAATTATATAGAATAATAAAATTATTGGGTATTTAATCATGGAGTGTGGTGTGGGTACTAAAAATGATTCTGTTTAACTGTGTTTATGGAGTCTTCATTGATGCAGTGTTTTTTTGTGATGTAACATGATTATAATACCCTGTAATTTTAATATCCTATATAATTAAATTCCACTAACTTAATTTTAACCCTTATCCTTCTAACATGGAGAATATGATGAACTCCTAATAATGCCAGCAGATGGCAGATGGGATTTAACTCGGAGTGTAAAGGGTTAATACTGCTATAGAATGGAGTTAATGTTAAAATTTTTATGTGTTATACGAGATCTCATAGGTAACAATAACAATTGCATTGCTAATTTTTTATTTTACCTTACTATGAAAAGTAATCAACCTGAAGATGGCTCATAACTAGAGCTGAAACATGTCGTTGAATAATACAATGTAAGAAATACACCTTAATAAAATCATTAATTGAGTGGTGTTTTAGTTTATATTTATAATTCTATACAACACAATGGGGATGTCTCACCTGAATGTTTATACCCTCATTTTCATCCACCCAGTTCTAGTCACTGAAGGGAGTTTTTATAGCCACAAGTAGAAAGTTTAGTAAAATATAAAGAGTGGCAGTGCACAAACACTCATTATTTCTTCATACACGTAAGGGAGTGTAAATTTGTTGCGTAGGTTTGTATTAAGAAGTTTTAGAAACTTCTTCAGATCTGTAACATGGTTGACTTTATGAAGAGATTCTGATACAAATTTAGTTTATCTCTTCACATAGAGTATTTCACACACAGGGAGAGCTGGATGATTTGGCTTAAATGATGTAAAATTATAGCTGACTTTATAAAAAGAATTTGTATGAAATTGTGCTCTTTCTGAACGCTTCAGTGTGCAGTATTAGGGAATCTGTTAGAGAGGTAAAATGTAACTCACTTGATCTTTTTTTCTTTTTACCTAGGTATGATAACTGGGTTTTTAACTGAAGTAATACATTGAGCTTTGCAATTATACAATACAAATAAATACAAATTGAATTTCAAAAAGTTCAGAACAGTAATTATGTTATGGGAGGTTTAAAATTCCCAGGACAGGAGCCATGTTTTTAATTTGACAACACAGAGACACATTTTGATGAAAAAAATTTCCTGAAGCAGCTACACTCCTTCCAGCATTTTAACACACATTAAAAATGTGTCTGGGAAAAAAATGCTTCTGCAGCAAGGCAATATCTGAAGCTATTTGAACCTGTGCCATGTTTTTCAACTAATCCCTTGTCTGTAGAAAAATGTGAAAAGTGCATTGTGCAAGATCATGAGAGCATGGTGGATTGGAAGGCAGCACAGGATGATAGTTCAGAAGCAGCAGCCAGCGTACCAGGACGTGGCAGGGCAGATGCTCCTTGTCTTTGACCAGCCACATTTTAGGACACTTACGGTATATTGCCACCTATAGTTGAGTACACATTCCCCTCAAGAATAAGCTTGTGTGCGTGGGGCCCAGCCAGTCACTTCTGATATTGTGTTCCCTTTCCATTGATGTGGAGGAACTTGTAGTTTGTAGTGACTTTCACATGAATGATTTTCATTTATATTTATGGGCATATGGGTTTTTATCACCTGTGATTATCTCTTAGTGAAAGCTCAGTTTCTTATCTGTTGCTCACTTATTCTCATGTGTGGTGTATTGTTCTTGTATCACCCTTCTTCGTTACACAGTTGAAACCACTAGCAAATGAACTACCTCTATATTGAAGAATTTTAGTGAAGTGTTCAGTTGGTACAGTCAAGCTGTAGCATTTCTTTGTAGGCTTTCTGCCTCTTAGACTATGAAGTCTCTAATGGAGGCCATATATATCAGGTATAGAGAATAATTGTCATCAAATTCTCAGTATCCTGAAAACTATGTCCCACCTTATGTACAAGTATTTCTGCAAGGCCCTATATAGGATGTATGTGATGAACTTGGACATGTAATATATATATATAAAAATGTGCATACCTAGCTCCCCTGGAGACTTCTGTGCAACAGGATTAAGATATTGCACCTCTACTGCCTTTTTGACTCCACTGAGAATCTCTTCTGCTGCCTGCTCAAGACTCAAGGTTGGGGGTGTGTAACTTGCAGTATGTTGGATTTCTGTTCCATTTTCATGCCTTACAGAAAACAACAGTTCCATTTCAGGGTCTTGGTTCTCTTTGTTATCTGGAGGTGTGTCGCTTGAGGTGTCTATAATGGAGAGCAACACTTCCCTGTCAGTGTCTTCACTTTCTGTGCTATCCTGTATAGATGCTACGGCTGCTTCAACTTCATCCAATATTGCGTTGTTAGATATGCACTGCTGCATATTCTGTGTCTTTTCCTACAAATTTAAGCATTCAAGTGCACAAAACAGTTCATTTCACATGCACATATAAAATTTGCACTTGGTCTATACTGCATGTGAGTCTTGAAAAAAATGAAATACACGCTAGAAGTTGTATATAGTTTTATCCTCTGTAATATGCGACTTGTCTTTACACTAGTAGACCTATACGTGTTACTGAACTTTATTATGATCCTGTTAGGAATGACTTGCCTAAAACTAGTAAATATATGAATGTTATCAAAGATGGGCTCAAAACCTTCACAGTGTATTAAAGTGATGAAATATTCTGAGGCAACCAGCAGCATCAATTTGAAAATAACCCTAATCGAGAGACTCCCTCTCTGTCCATCATCAAGAAGTGATATACTGGACAAACGTTGTTTGCCTAATAGATTTGATATGCTGGAGAGACAGAAGGACTCCAGAATGTTGGACATCTGCACTGAATTGAAGTTGGTGCCTAGAAGATTTTATCAATTTGCTACCTGGCAGATGGAGACAGCAAGATTCTCTGAAATGTTGGTACCTATATACCAATTTACGTTATGTCATATCCCAGCAGATGCTTTTTCATTTCACTACAGTGCTTTGAAAAATTAAATAATAATCAGCTTTCCTAACAATCACATACATTTGAAAATAAGTTTCTGAACAAACTAATATCTTATATTCAAATACAGACATTGTAAAAATGTAGACTTGAATCCGTACAGTTTAGTGTTCTGAATATGAAGATATTTTGTTACTTGTGGCTTCTGAATGGCAAATGACGAAAATAGTGTCAAACATCATGCCATACTCCTTCATCATTTTCCAACATTAAAATATGTGTGCATTTTATTTTACTTATGTGTTTTTCTGCCATCTTTTATCAATCACATTTCTGCATAATCAATCATGACATTCCTTAAAGGCAAAAGTAATCTTCAAAATTATTTTTCTTAGAGTCTCCCAGCATGCAGAATTTTGAGATAAACATGGAAAGTAAGACTGATACTTGTATTCTCACCAGGACTGTGTAGGAATGTTTATCTTCATTTGCAATGGTCCAGAAGTGACCTGTTGCATTAGGTGCTTTGCCCCCTTTTCGGAAATGTGGGCTGATCGATAAATTGTGCCGAACAGAATTCTTCCATCTGTCATCACTTGCTTTGTAGAAAGGGAAGTGTTTCCTGCAATAGAATTGAATGTATATAATTGTACCAATTAATTTTATGTGTGGGTTTCGTTGGCAAATGGAATCCAAGCTTTAAGAGGTGATATTGGAATGTAAACAAAGTGGCACAACTCAAGCCAAGTTAAGAACTTGATCAATGCTATTGTTGCTCTTGATTATTTATACATTTAAGGCTTCATACATATAAGTATTGAGGTATACTGTCAACACCATTATCCTAACTGAGGTTAGTAAATTAATTTAGATGCTTCATGCTTGTCTTTGATTTAGTTCCTTTCCCAACAACAAACAACACGTGGAAAATATTGTACTCGCCTATTAGTAGTATATTTAATTACACCCACTACCTCAAGATTGTATAGTGTAAATATGAGTATCTTGTAGAGGGGGGCAAAATATAACAACCTATATACCTAATGTGCAATATATAACCTACTGCAGAGATACTTTGATGGAATTCATCCCATTCGGTTTTAAGTAACTGATAATAAATTATAATTTTCCATCAGACACAACAAATCTATTATATTCAATTTAATAATGTGTACTACATGTTTCTAAGGCTTGGGTCTACGGCCGCTCGCCTGCTGGGATTGCGGGTTCGAATCCCGCCGTGGGCATGGTTGTCTCTTGTGGTTATTGTGTGTTGTCAGGTAGAGGTCTTTGCGACTTGCTGATCACTCATCCAGAGTAGTCGTACCCAGTGTGGTGTGTGTGAGTTTCATCGTGAAGCCTCGATAACGAGAGACCCTGATCCACTAGGGTCTATTTCGCCATGTGGGGGCGGAAGTACATGTTTCGGCCATACTTTGACTATCTTCAGGCATTAATACACATTATCTTGAACCTTGGTTACAGAAAGGACGTGCTCGTTTGTGGAGCTGTCACATCTTGGGGTCTTTCAAACTGGGCACACTCTGTGACATATCTCCACAACACACAAGTTTCTGGCAAAACTGCAAAGGACTTACCATCTTCTGAAACACTTTTGGAGGGAACTATTTATTTTAGGAGTATACTATAAATGCGCAAGGAGCCGAGAGAACGCAGTCGGTATAATGACTGGCTGCGGGATAGACGGTACGGGATTCGAATCCGAAAGGGGAGAAGATATTTCTCTTCTCCAAAACTTTCAGGCAAGCTCTGGGGCTCTTACAGCCACCCACTCGATGGGTGCGGGGCTCTTTCCCGGGTTAAACCAAACGGGATATGTTGCTGACGGCTCTTTATAGTGCCGAAGTTAGAAATTACAGATCTATACTCCTGCGCCTTCTATACGCCTGCATTTCGTGTACAGGGACAGCTTTACCTTTCACTGTAGATCTAAATTATAATTAATTATAACGGAATACTAGGTACGTTACAAGAAAATTGGGGGAAACGGAAAATTGAAATAATGCGTGGCCTGAACACCCTATTCACGTTGTTCTTCCCACTAGAAATTAAATCTAAACATTATTATTATTATTTAAAAAATCTGAAATAATAATAGGAATAATATTTTTATACGAAGCGTCGCGTCTATTGCAGTGCTATACGTACGTTGCGTCCACCCTCCACCTTTTATTTTGGCGTGCACTGCTAAATCTACCATGACTTCCGTCACGTATACGTCCATTAAGAAAGTATGGGAACATGGGGAAATGGCAGTGCATGGGTGGCGCCGTACCATTCACGTCGTGGGTCCGTTCATTGGCAGTGCAGCCACCAGAAACCATTCATGCATCAAGTCGTATAGTTTTAATTCGCGTGTACGCGCAATGAGATGGACACATCATCGTTTGTGTCCTCGAAGTTCGTAGGGTGGTTGAGATTAGATGATGGCAATAATTACATCTGTCTGTCCGTATTATTATCACGTGGCGACTGGCCTTCCGCCCCACCTGCCCGCGCATGTTACAAACAACGGGAAACAACTGATGCATGCAAGAGTTATTGCAGGGGAGAATGGATCGAAAAAAAAAATACAGTGCAGCACTGTACAACACCAGCCACCTGGTCCCTGTTTCGTGAACAATTATGGATCTCTTTCGTCCCGGTTTTCCCGGAACTGCTCCCGTTTTATAAATTTTAAAGAGCTCTGTCAGGGTATTTCGTCAAATGTGCCGGATTTTTCAAGTCATAACAGCACGACATTTCTGACAATGCATACGAACATTTTGACTTCGTCGCAATGGGTATAGGAGAGCCATGAGTCAGCCACTAACGGAAAGGAACAGGAGAGATAGACGAAGATTTGTAGATTGGTTATTATAGAGTCTGGACTGAGACTGCGAAGGAACAGGGACGGATATGAAAATAAGAATCAGGCAAAGAAATAAGTGGGTTTATTATTATTATTATTATCAACATCATCATCATCATCATCTCCTTTATGAGGGTATTTATACTTATATTCCTGAGACAAACTATGTCCCTAGGGAATACAATGTTGCAGCTGTTCTGTTGTTACTATTCATGGTGCTTATATCGTTAGTTTCAGTTTTGAATCTATTGTACTTTTACATTAGTACTTTCCGAAGTGTGTGTGCAGTGCCCACTATGGCTGTTTTCTGTAGTTTATTATTATTATTATTACATTTTTATATGCACAAACCAGAATTTTTTATCTGATTAATCCCGCAATAGTAATATTAACGATTTACGTACTTTGCATTTTTTAAATTGCGTTTCGGGTTAAAAGTTTTGTTTCTCCGCACCCCCCCAAGTCACCTAAATGTTATTAAATGTCCCGGTTTTTTAAGGGGGTTTCTATGAATAATAAATTGGGTAGGTATTTATGAAACGTTTAACGCCAGCTTATTGCAGAGCACATTTATTTATTGATTAATGCTCCGACTTTTTTCGGCCTTAACTGTTGACCATCTTCAGGGATATTTCTTTAGCATGTGCAGGTTATGTTGCAACTTACTTGTTAGAGGTTCCACATAAATTAAAATAATTGTTTTGATGACTAAATGTTACGGTTATTAAAATAAGTATCATAGTTAAAACACAATATAAAATTATTTTTTCTGTTGATATAATTGTTGCGTCGAAACATCTGCGTTTCATCCTTTCTTCAAATGTGGCAAGTTCTGGAATCAGGTATACGGTGTCTAGCGTTGACGACATTCATTCATAGCCTGAACACAAGACACTGGATATTGCTTTATATATAGACAGATTATTGCATTGGGATATTCCTGAACATAAGAACGGGTAGTTTTGAAGTTAAATGTAGATATTTGCTAGCTTCAGTTTTGTGCTGCTACTGAAGTCCTTTTGGATGAAAAAATTCTGATATCAGTAAATTTAGACTTATGGTACGGGTAATTGTTTAGCCAGTTCTGGTAACAATCAGTGCACTAAACACGTGTACTATATTCTCCGGGAGAAATTCAAATCTGCAGTGTGCAGGCTGGATACTGCACACATTACCGAACTTTGAAATTCAGCAGGAAATCTCACTCACAGACCCATAAATTATCATTACCATATACTCACTACTAAGCTAACTAACTTACTCGGTGAAGTAGATTTCTTAAGCTGATAGTTTCTCAGCTAGTCAAGAAATTTCTCTCATTTTTGGAACAGAAAGTTCCATTGCAATGTTCACAAGAGCTCGCCACCCATTCCTATCCAAAGATACGTTTCTTTTAAACGCATTTCAATGTTACATGTAGGAATCGCCTCAAGCTTTAAGCCGTGCAGCACGTGCGGGTTACCAGCTGATTTTAGCTTAACAAAAGGTAATGATAATAACCCCTATGAATAAGAAAGTATCGGGTTGTGAGACATTACTGTTACTTCGACGTAAGTTCAATGACCATTACAAGTACTAGAAATAAGATTTCAATAACAAAACAGAGATATTAAGTGAATCTAGATGGACATAAGGAAAGAAAAGGTAAAGTTGTCCCTGTCAACACCAGCAGAGTTGTAAAGATATAACCCCACATATTTTTAACCTCCGCGCTAGGTGGAAGTAAGTGGTCAGGTTCAAGCTCTGACCACCTTACACTCCGGGACAGAATTACGATACCCGTTGAATAGTAGTCTGTGTGAGCTTTAGAGACGGTCTAGACGTTTCGGAGGAGAGAAAAATCTCTTTCCGCTACCGAGATATGAACCCCGCATTCTGCAGCCTACAGCCCAGTCGCTGTGCCGACTATACTACCTCGGCTGCTGCGTCAAGGAAATACTTTCTGGAACACTGTCCATGGAGCTTGCAGTTCCTCAGCTGACCAAATGTATTTCTTATGGAAACAAACAATTCGGTATTGTCTTTATCGTTGCACCGTGCATTTCGTAGAGTCATTTAATCAGCACACCAAGTAATGCACATACATCAGTTTGTTTACATTAAAACATTTAAAATCGCTCCAACATGTTTCAGTTCTAAGATCATCTTCAGGGAGCTACACTGTTCCTTGCTAAAGTCACATTTTTAAAAACACTCACTGATTAATTTCAATTAATACACAAAATATTTTGCATTGAAACATTTAAAATCGCTCCAACATGTTTCGATCCTAAGATCATCTTCAGGGAGCTACACTTTTCCTTGCTAAAGTCACATTAAAAAAAACTCACTGATTAATTTCAATTAATCGGTGAGTGTTTTTTAAAATGTGACCTTAGCAAGGAACAGTGTAGCTCCCTGAAGATGATCTTAGGATCGAAACATGCTGGAGCGATTTTAAATGTTTTAATGTAAACAATTTTATGTATGTGCATTAGTTGGTGTGCTAATTAAATAATTCAGTATTGTGTTCACAGCAGTCTGCCAAACGACTATCCCAGATGGAGACGGCTGTTTTTTTTTAAATTTCCACCGGACTTCATATCCCAAAAGTCAGCGTTCTCTATATTCATCCTAATGGGAACGTCAAATCTTACAGTTAAACTTTTAATTATCTGTTTTACACTTCAGTATATAATTCTCACAGTTCGAAGTTTCACAAAGTGGGATTCTCGGAGCCCTGAGATTCTGCGAAGGCATGCCAGGAGTTCCGTGAAACGAGTTATATATGAGAAATCTATCGGAACAGTCACATAATATCCTATACGATATTTGTATTGTTCATTAAATATATACAGTTATTACTCATTGCTTAGATTTTGTTGTAATGTATAATTAGTTATTAATGTTTAATATGACGGATGCTTTATGCATCGTACATTATTATTATTGTTATTATTTTTATTGCTAAATTATTTTACTGACATGTTCCATATCTGTATGATACAATGGTATAATAATAAATATGAATATGAATATGAATGAATACATGCCCCCACACCCCTTTTTTTTAATTTTGCCTGCTTACCAAATCGAAAACAGTAGTTGGGTTTCGCGAAATACTTCAGTCTGGGAAAGGGATCCACAGACAAAGATGTTTCAAAAAGACTACTTTAGAAGAAGTTGTTTCATTGCCTGCCTGTCTTATCTGTCGTTCTTGTAGTAACGCACGTTTGTATAAGGCATTGTTCAGAACTGCCTTCGAAAATCAAAACTTTTATAAAACTTTAAAATTACCTGGCCATGAACTGATACCTCACAGTCATTATCACCTGACAACGAAGTAATATACACATAAAATGTTATCAAAAGTGTTGTCAGTTCTTTCTTTAACATACGGTAAAGCATGCAGACAAAGAGAAATAATGTCTTATTTATATATCTCAGTACCAAAAGAGCACCTTAATTTGAAATGCAAATTTTTGTGTTTCCCTGGGTACTATGATGTGAGTTATCTATCTATTCGTATTTTGTTTGAAAGAGGAGGGTTGTGGGACCTCTTTGTGTCCCGCACTCCGTGCTAGGTACCAGATATTGACTGGCCGTGAAGAGCAGTCAGCAGTTACCAATCTAGCTGTGGTATCAACATGAAAGTTTCCTCACTGGATTGTACTGCCTTAAGATGAGATCCATGGCATTCAAACCACTTTTGTGCTTGATTTATTTTCTCTTTTTTGCCTAGAATTAAACCTTAAGAATGGTCTATTATAGCTGGCGTTGGTGTGTTTTGGTTGGTAGACTGGGTTACGTGTGTTTCAGCCACCTTAAAATCAGAGTAGAGGCAAAGTCAAAATTTCAGTTAATAAAGGCGACTGTGAAAATCTAGGCATAGCTTGGCTAATAACAATGGGGAGGGGGGCAAAATTTTGCAATGTCTGTCTTCCTTTGCGAAAGAGTGACTCAGATCTCAAATGCCGCTATTTTGCTTTACCGTAAAACGCAGATTTCTCATTTATTTCTGTTTTTACACCACCAGAATATTCGTTTATAAAAATAATATTTTTTTGCCCTTCTTCAACTCAGTAGCCCCCCCCCCCCAAAAAAAAAATGTCTTTCGGTTGATAAAATATTGGAGGGGCATTTGCCCTCCCTCCTCGCAAACCCTACGTTACATCTATGGTAAAAAGAGTGCATGCTTCGGACGTAACACTCATCGCATGCAATTTTCTTGACTTAACCACCCTTTTTTAAGGCAACATTTATTTTAGCCTACGTGAAATTTCTGTGGTTCAGAATCTTTCGTACGAAAATAAAATGGAAATAAAACATAGATGGGATAAATAAGTAATTAAAGAAAATGAGTGATTAATGGTGAGAACACGAGCGACTAAACTCAGAAACAAAAATGACTGAGCGTAATATTGTGTCACGGTGCTGTTCTGCTGTTTGTATTAGTTTCATTTACTTGCAGATCGACTGTGAAATAAAATAACTTTAAACACAACGAGGAATTTAACAATAATTTGTCTTTTTTTTTTGCATGTTTGCCAAAAATATTTTATGTATTTTTTTTATTCCCTTTGCATGGGCTATCTCTTTTAATAAACTAATAAGAGTTCGATTTGGTTCAATCGAAATCAAAGGTTGTAATGGACTGACACAGCCAAAATGAAATTCGCGAGACAACTTTTAATGCAGACCATGCATTATCAACTTTTAAGGCCTGCGAACACTTTCTATTATGTATTCGCGACCAGCCGAGTTATAAATATGACAAATTGTTGACAAGTCGTGAACAGCAAATGAAAGAGCCGGATGTCCACTGAAATAGAATATTTAATCCCATGCCAAGATGAGACAAATGTGTTAATGTGCCTGATGATCGTATTAAAAACATTGATACCTTATTTAAATAACACACCAACAAATGCACATATATAGTCTTTAATTTTCTAAAGTTTACATTAAAACACTTAAAACGCTCCTACATGTTTCGATCAAACGATCATCCTCAGGAAGCAAACTTTGTTCCTTGCTAAAATTATAGTTTAAAACACTCAGTGATTTACTTCGTTATATTAATTTGGTGCTGTGGCAGCATGTCTATAAGTGAAAATAAGTTTACTAAGTGGATTGGGAAGTTTACTAAGTAGACTGTACAATCCACTTAGTAAACTTATTTTCATTTACAGACAAGCTGCCACAGCACCAAATTAATATAACGAAGTAAATCACTGAGTGTTTTAAAATATAACTTTAGCAAGGAACAAATTATGCTCCCTGAGGATGATCGTATGATCGAAACATGGAATTAAAGACTATGTATGTGCATTTGTTGGTGTGTTACTTAAATAAATTGCAAAATGCACGGTGCAACGATAAATTTTAATACCTTAGTGAAATATTTAGCATCGCAGTGACTTATTAAATAATTTTTATGGCGTAGAACACCTACTTACCGAAACCCTTTCGTATTATTTCACTTACGGGGTGATCAATTAAGTATATATTAAAAATGTTTGCGCAGGCCACAAGTAACGTGTCGGAAGGCACCGATATGATAACCTGTAGTGAAAACCATAAGGTCAAATGTCGTCTACGTTCAGAATTTCAGAATAGGAAACTTTAGAGGAGACGGACAGACACAGCTTGTGTACCTTGTGTGTTAAGAATATACTTCATGCATCCCTGGCACAGAATACATGCGAAAAGAATTGAGATATGTTGTGAAGGGAGAAAATGGCCCATGGTGTATAGGCCGGATCATATATGACTTCTTAGATTCGGCGCGCACTCAAAAACGGGGCTGCCAGCCTGCAGATGTCTGTCAAAGATCGAGATTAAAGAAAATGCAGATACTGTAGACGAGATGATACCAAATGTTATACGCGATTTAGCCTTCAGCCGAAATTAACCTCTGAAATCAGCTGATATCCAGTACATGGGAATTCTGAAAAACAAAACTAATCTAGGAAGTCTCAGATGAATTTAAAAAACAAGAAGACTGGACCTTGTGATTTAAATTGAGTCATGGACCCTGTGATTTAAATTGAGTCATGGACATTGTGACTTAAATTGAGTCATGGACATTGTGACTTAAATTGAGTCATGGACCTTGTGATTTAAATTAAGTGAGTCATGGACCTTGTAGATATATTTACGTGTATTAAAATGCAGTTGCAAACATTGTCCTATTACAGTTATATTTATGGCATAATTTTTGTAATGTGGTTTTTAAGATCAGCCTTCAGTATATATAATCTCAGGGCCAGCCCCCCACCCTCACTCCAATCAAAACTTTTGGTAGAAGCTTTTCTTAGGCCTTTCGACATCACTGTCAATCACACTACAGAGTAGACCCGCTTAACCCGTAGCTCGCGGGCAGTGTGTTTCCCGCTACACAGTGTCATGTTGCTAAACTAAGCGGCTGTTTATGGAAACTAGACCGTATGCTGGGGAGTAATTCTGGCGTATGGAGGAATGGACTTTTATCTCCACACATTCTTAACCTGGGCACTGCGTACAGGTCAGTGGTAAGCTTTAAGTTCCGGCAGCTTTACTGCACGAGGAAGGAGCATCCAGTAAATCGGGATGTGTCGCAGAACCGGTCTGGACGAGGCAGCAGAGAGAAAAATTTCTGACCACGCTTGATACCAAAATGCATCGTCCTGACAGTAGAATAGTGTATTGACTGAGCTACTGCGCCACCTGTACTGAAAGGGTACATAGTAAAATTTCGTTGGAGATTTTCATGTTGAGCTGTATTGTCCCAGTGTAAACCTTAAATTTTATTTTAACAATGGACAGCAGTCGACCTGCCGTGGTAGGACACTGATTATTACACAGCACAACAAAAACGTGTCTGTCTTTTTCAAGTTACACAGGGATGTAGTGTACAAATGGTTTTTGGACGACCGAATGTGGGATCAACGGATTGCGAGGTTTTCGTGCAGTAAATCAGTGTTTCTCAAACTGGGTTCCGCAAAGGGGTGCCTGGGGTTTTAAGGGACGGAAATACATAATGGCGGAAGTCATAGATATGTATGTACGAATTAAAATTCTTGTGGCGACATTCGACACGGATAACACGCAATCAATCGCTGCTTCAATCCAGGAGCTTGCTGATTATATAGTCAAGTAAGCAGAAGTCGCCGCAGAGTCGATGTATCAGGCGAAACGATCAGATTATCGATCACTTTTAGGTTAGCTCTCGATATTTTGCATGTAATATACGTAAAGGATAAACCAATGTTGGTATTTAATTTTATATTTGACTTATTGTGGACAGGTAGGGGGTCTTCCGTAATTTCTGTAGTTTTTTTTTAGGGTTCCTTGAGCTAAAATAGATTGAGAAGCATGGTGGTAAATGGTATTTTGGATTATGACCACATGTAGGTACCAATATACCAGTATACACGGAGTCATATCACAGACGACAGGAAAAGTCATCAGCGCTCTTGTGAGAATTCCAAATGTCGCACAGTAAATTTCCATTACGTGAGCACAAACAATAAAAGAAACTGTAGTAGAAGAAGAAGCGTCTTCGGCACATAGTCATGAATCTAAACTTCTTGCAAATCAATATAAAATGCGCTATTCTTCACATCAGGACGCAGCGTCTTATATTTACATTTTATTTAAGAATCAGCGATTCTGCCTCAAATTGGACTAATTACAAATTATTGTGTGATTTAATGACGATTTTCTAACGAGTAAATTCCACTGTGTTGATTAAAAAGAAAAGGCAATTATGAATTTGGAAGTAGTCGATGGTGACATATTTAAAGTTAAGCCTTCTACCCAAGTATTAACCTGAAGGAACTGAAAACCCTGTCAGGATATTCAGACAATGAGATTCGGCCATTCCTGATTAAGAAAAATCACTGACTCTTACGAATATATGTTATGTGTTTATGCTAAAGTTGCTGTCCTTTAAATTATTGCTAGGCATTAAAGTCGTTAAGTAAACTGATACGCTTATATTCTGCAACGTTACAAGCAAATCCTTCCTTAAAACATACTTTATTATGCGCTACTTACGAAATCCATTGGTATATTCCAGATACGGTAAGTTTTCCATTCTCTTGAAGAGCTTGTTCAATAAGCTCGTTATAGGTGAAGGGTGGTTTACTGGATCCAGAAGAACTATTTGCACGTTTTATTTTCGTGTTGTTTTCACCAGACTGTAGTTTCCTCACGTTAGCATTGGAATCTGTACAGGTGAATGGTGGTTTACTGAATCCAGGATAGTTATTTGCAGTGTTTTGTTTCATTCTGTTATCATTAGGTTGTAGTTTCGTCATGTCAGCATTGGAATCTGAAAGAAACAACTCGTCTTATTGTCCTTGTGTTGTATATTTTTTTATTTTTGATGCCAGAACAATGTCAAAGATTTTGGATTTGTGCAAGAGAAGTAAGAAAATAAATTCATTTCCCATTTTGCTCTAATGTTAGTAGTTGAAAAGACAGATCACAAGGTTACACACAGTTAGTTAATTTTTTTGGAGTGACGCTATATATGCGTGTAATACACATCCACTTACCTGCTGTCACGAGGGTGGCCTTATAATGGAAACGTTACAAAAAAGTTCAATTCGAAAAATGAATATCGAAATTGCAAATATTTGCAGATCCATAATAAAAGGAAATACAATCCTGGTGGCACTTAAATTTTCAAGGAATTTGAAACCTCTGGGCGTTACAAACAGGAACAATTCATTTGAGATTTTAAGGAATGATAACAAAGATATATATTTACTGGGATAATAGACATCAACATCCAAAACAATTAACTATTGTACGTCTCGCTAGTAAACTCTAAAATTGTTAAAATTAAAGTACACACACAATAACAGTTACTTTAAATATATTGAGAACTATGTGGGAAATGAGCAGATGTTTCTATAACAAGTAAAGCAAAAAGATAAGAGAAAAAGAATGTTATACGATTGGATATATATATATATATATATATATATTAAAAGGATATATATATATATTAAAAGGATATTATTACATAAACTTTATAATAATTACATACCGTGTAATATATAACTTATAATTGGCGTTTGTTTACAAGAAACAGCTTCTATCTGAAGCTGATCCAGTAGGATCGAAATAAGATGGAGGTGTAATGAAGCAAAACGAATATGTGTATCTTCTTTTTTAACAGGAGATACAGACTCATAAACACACACATACACACCTAATACATTTGTAGTTACGTACGTAATACATAAACGGAAGTAGGCCTATCCTTAAACACAGCAACAATTGAGTTACCAGGTTTAAGGATTAGTACTTATAAGGATAAATATTATTATAACAATATAAAAATGAAATATAAATGTGTAAGACTATCACTAGGACCAGAAACAATCTTAAAAGCCGTGAAAAGACCTGCCTGGAAAGAGAAACTGTAGAAAAAATGGGTACACTACTGAATAGGTACATTTTGAGTAGACTTGAAATTCAGAGTGACATCGTTTGCTGAAATTTGCGCTACTGCAAGTGCATGGTTAAACACGCATCTTCAAATCTTACACGTTTCAAAATTAATTGTACACATTACGAACGATAAATAACATAAAAACGAGTACATAAGACAGACGTGGAAGCAAAAGCGTGTTAGGCATGTTGATGCTGGGCAGGAAATGTAGTACACAGGAATAACAGTCTCATTCATGTTCATCTTTCAATAGCAAATGCGTAACAAATCACAATAAAAGAATTTCGAATGCATTTCTTGAAAAATGAGATGAGAGTACAGACTCTGTTTCATCGGAGTAATTGACAGTGTCTTCAAATACATTTAAATAAGGAGAAGAGAGGAAGTACTCACAGACACACACAATATAATAATTACAAAATGAATTGTATAATTTTTCTCCTTCTTTTGCATGAGTATGGCATCGTATTTAACAACACATTTATGATGGGAAATGGGGAACAGAAACTGAGAAAATTTCTACTGTGCATGGGCCATTTTTAAGGTAATAAATTTATGACTGTTAATTGCAAAGAAATACGGAGCACTCCCAAGGGGGAAAAAAAGCGTGGAAATATTTTACTTATAGGCTATTAATTTGAAAACTGTTTCGAAAGAATATGCTCTAATGGGACAATAGACCTACAATTATATATATATTCATATATACATACATATACATATTTAATGTTTTCCATGTTCCGTGCAGTACACTGAATATAGGTATAGCATTTAATTCTTTCATATTTTGACGGTATGGAGGGTATAGGTTAGAGTTCATTGGTGGGATTTGTGGTGATGATGATCTTTCATGTTACATGAGGAAGGGAAATTCCTTGATTATCTGCACCAACAATACGTAACACTATTGAGTCAGTTTATATAATTTTCAAATAATGTGTGCACCACAAGAATTATATAAAAAATTTCAGTGCATACCTGTAGACGTACCTTCGTCTTCTGTTCTTCCTTGATGGTGATTATCATGCTCCATTTCATTCCCGTTAAACAAAGAACCAACGTTAAAATTTATAAGCCAGGAAAAGCTTCCTTCACCTTTGTTTTCAGCTTCATTAATATGTTTATGCTCTGTATCTGAATATGGTGTTATTGTGGTAGATTTAGAAGAGTCTAGCTCTGAAGGCACACATGTATTACCTTGAGAACATTGTTGAAAAGTGCTATTATCGTCTTCGTTGCTTTCATTTTCACTACTAGTTTCTGAACCACCACCTTCACTCGAAGGAATAAAAATACCATTTCCAACATCAAGGTTCTGAAAAGTCACACTGGGTATTTCAGTAAAAACCGAGCAAAATGCCTGGCTTGTAGCCCACTTTCCATTAAAAACCACTATTTCTATACTTGTTGGAAGACTAACGTTTTCGGAGTATACAGAATCTTCTTCGACATGTTGTATTTTTGCACACATGTCTGGATCTTCATTATCTCTTGACTCCAATTCTTCAGTGCTGAATTTTCTCTTCAGTCTTGAGACATACGCTCTTTCTGTACCATTGGACTTGAACACAACTATTTCAGCTTTTGTATTTTTTTCAGATATTGGCATCATTTCTAACAGGTTTTGATGGATGATTGGACCGTTACAATGCTGTATCAGACTAAATTACGACCGAGTATGTAACAGACTATATCTTGGTATATTTTCGAATGCACTGAGCAGTACCCGATCGAAATGTGGAAAAAAATTCTTAAGACCGACGCAACTAAATATGAAAGTCGAAACCTATGAGAAAGCTATTAATATAGTTACATTTAACGATAATATGTGTCGTGTTTTCGCATTAGCTCTTAACGTGTTGATAATGCCGCCGTTTGCGCGAGACACGATTACAACAATGAATTGAGCATGGGTGCATCATTTAACGAATGACGTCTAGTCGCAGATGACCAACTGGCGGCAACGGAGTCCTCTGGTGTAGAGAAACGACATTAGTATAGCTAGTTTCTATTAGATTGAAAGCGCACCCATCAGGATAAACAGGAGTCCATACCGCAGTTAAATTTTATAATTAATTCTGTGCCTCATAATAAGGATATGTCACTATTATATAATACTTATTGTTAACTTTCCTTCTTTAATCAATATTTATTGACACAATGGTAATGCAATATCACGTAGTTATACCAAATATTCTTTGCACCATCAATTCCGAATCACGGACGATTAAGTTGGTAACTTATGAAAAGCGGATCAGTAATGGGGATGATCTGTGGGAGCAAGGTTGATGTTGCAAGATCATTGTGTCGTAAATGTTATCTATATTTTCATAAGAACTTTGTGTTTTTCTGTTACGTACCGCAGTATTGTAATAGGTTTTTAATTTAAATCGAACGTTTTATTAATGAGACATAACGATGGATGTAGACAACGATATAGATCAAACTTTTCTGCAGCAGTTCAGCTGTCTTGGTACAACAGATAGGGATGAATTAGTAAAGCAGTTGCAAATATTGGTTGGAAATAATTTGAATGAAGCTGCCGCCGCCTTCTTTTTGGATATGAATAACTGGTGTGTGTGTTAAGCACGTTTGTGATGGTTGTCATGATCCTGTTAGACGTTCATTGCATGTACCATACTGCCAAGGCTTGACATACGTTATCTTTTGTGCGAGCTTGTTCTGTATAAAATGCTGGACTTTTTTTTTCGTCTGTTTGAACCGAGATACCGAAATGGGCAATTTTATTTTAAAGTGCCTTGTCAGAAGCGTATTACTAGTTTTTTTAATATAGAAGAAAATGTTACATTGTGTTGAGATCATTGAATAATAACAATAGCCCACACGGATTTAGCAGTCATAGAAACGTTAGCTTGGTAACATCTTCTATCTAGTAATATTGTTTATCCTTATTTGTTGGTTTTATTTCAGGAATTTACAGGGTGCAGTTTGCTCTTATTTTGACTTCGAATCTCCGTATAAATTGCCTTCAATGTCATTAGTGCAAGATGTTACTATTGGAGAGGGTGAAAGTATACCACCATGTACAAAGTGAGTATGTAAATACAAGTAGAGACACTACAGTTGTAACCTTTATCCCATTGGACTGGGTATTTAAACTTTAGTGCATGGTTTATGAAAATCGAGATTATTATTTGAACAGAATAAGGTACAGTTATAAAATCAATGGAATTTTGTGGAAAATAAAACATAGATTGTACAGCATGTTTTAAAAAATTTAGTCAAGTTCCTTTTGCTTAAATATATATAAAATGAATTTTTAGGGGTATTTTCCTGTGTGTATTCACATGTGTGAACAGTGGCCTTTGAAAGGTTAAAGGTGTCATGTAAGTTCTGAGGTTGCCATATGTTTAATCATGGTCCTGCTAGTATATTTGGGATATAACCATAAAGTATGTCAAGACTACTGTTCTGTCACATCTGAGCTAAATTTTTGCTTATTGTTTACTATACTATTGATGTAGGTAACAAGAACAAGTCATATGTAATGTGAAGTAGGTGTAATAAATAGTTCATAATGCTGAGACCCACAAATTATCTGTAAATGTTCATGCAACTTGAAAGTTACAGGCTATAGTAGATTGACACATAGCAAGTTCTATATTGATGACCCACAAAAGTTACGTGCCACCATACAAATTTCAGATGAGTAGATTTGTGTATCCTTGGTATAATGACCAACAACATTGTCCTTCATATAGTAAGGACTTCCTGTTGCAGATTTGTATGGTCATATTATATGACTATGCTGTAAGGTTCATATTAATGTGCACATTATATTGTGATTAAATGTATCAAGAGATAGTTTTAAAAAATTATTTCTTTGTGGTTGAATCCCATATTTTCTTATTGCATGATATGTTATGGATTATTAACCTTGAGGTGGGATACCATGTTGGGTCATTGTTTGTGACTATTTTAGCAGTATTATGTAACTAAGTGTCACTGATGGGCAGTGAAAATGACACGAACACAAGTTGAGAAGAAAGAAAACTGAAATACATTGATAGATGCACGGGTGAGTAATTTGTAGGTGAATGGTTTGGGAAATGGGTGGATGGGTGGGTGGTTGGAACATAATGGGCACAATATGAAAGAGATTAACAATTAAAAAATGCCTAGAAATGCTGTACAGTTGCAGAAATATGTCATAAGAATACAATAAGTGACAGTAAAACTAATCACATTTGTAGCATCCTTAGGCCTAATATTTTCTTAAGAGTGATACAGTAACATGATTTGAGGTGTTCATGGTGAAAAGTGGTTAGATATTTGTCTGGGTCAGGACACCATGTATTCACGTGGGTGGTTACCAACTTGTTGGAGGAACCATTTAGAAGAAAATGGAACTATGATGTAGTGGAGCTTATATTTATTTATATTAAAGTGTATCATTAAGTTATTTCATTGCATGCAAACTTATTTAATCCAAATGTGAGGCTTTCACTTGGAGTATAAAATAAAAAGAAAATGAGACACACATAACTAGTTTGTAGAATAACTATTTATTCCATAAAGTTGCCATTCTACACCAGGTATTGTGTTTTGCAGGAAAAAAGTGAACATGTTTAACAGTGACATATCAGATGACTTACTTAAATGTGAAATATGAGTAAATGTAACTAGTTACACATCACATGTGTTTGAGTCCATCCTCCCCACAGCATTTTTTTTAGCTGTGTTCGTCAGTCATAATATTTGCTACATCTTTACGAAAGGAGCTTGTTGAAATTCCAACTTCTGGAGTAGTCCTGAGGATCGCCTTTTAGCCTGTAAATGATCTGATTGGTATGTAAATTTTAGTGCATTGTTTATGAAAAATATGAGTATTGTTTGAACAGGAGATGAAATATGAAATAGATGGTATTTCATTAAAATAAAACAGAGATGGTGCAGCATATCTTAAAAATTCAGTAAATTTCCTTGTTACCTAAATATAAGGGATGCCAAAAATTAATGCCCCACATTTTTTTCTTGCCAGATATTTATTCAAGAATCTTGAAAATAATGCATAATGTTGATGGAACCTTAGTTTATAAATCCTAATTTTCTACATATTCTCTGTGCAGTTCTATAGCTGTGCGCCAGTGTGGCACGAGGGCATGTATGCCTGACCAGTACCATTCCTTGTCCTGTTGACACAAAACCAAGTTTTGATGGTGCTTATGATATCATCATCTGACTCACTCTTCCTTCCATGGACAGCATCTTTCAGGGGTCTGAAGAGGTGCTAAGCCGGGGCTGTAGGGTGGATGTAGTAACACCAACCATCCAAGTTGTGTTGTGGCTTCCTGAGTCTTGATGCTGGTCTGGGGCATTGTGTTATTGTGCTGAAGCAGCATTTTGCACATGCTCTTGTCAGGCTAAACATGTTTGAAATGATTCCTCATTTTTTCAATGTGTTGATATAGACGTTTGAGTCGAATGTCATTCCTCTCTGCCTTACATCAAGGAGGAACACTCCTTCACAGTCCCAGAACACCGCGACCATCACCTTTCCAGCTGATAGAGAACATCAAGGAGCTGTGCTTTACCTACTTCTCAATCCCTCTATTTCCCCAGTGACCTACATTGCTCCTATGGACTGAGCATATCCATAAACATTGCTCAGCCGCTTGTGGAGGTTGTTCACTGTTTCTTTCACTGTAACAAGGAACTCTATCACAGCACATTGTAACGATTATCACTGGTAGACTCCATTTTGAAGAGCTGCAGCAAAGGTGTCATGTGGTGGGAACCTTTGTGAATTCATACATAGAATGAGGAGAGTTCAAATGTGTAGCACCTGAAATAACAGCTTCCTAGCTCTGTTACACGGTGAGAAAAAATTTTTGGGCTTTACTTTTTGGACAGTCTCTATATATAAAATTAAGAAGAGTGCATTCAAAAAGCAAATTATGATATATAGGAATATGAAAGCATACAGTTCTTCACCCCAGTCAGTGCAATAATTAGGGTTGTTAAAGAACGTCTTGGTAGATGCAATCACTGTTGAACACTTGTCTGACAATTTTTGTTAGGTTTCTTTTCTGAAGAACACTTGCATTGTGCTATTTTCTTGCTTCTGCATATTCTGGAAGATTTTCTGTATTCTCAGTTAGCACTCAAAAAATGAGTTGTGTACAGATTTTGTATGTTATGTGTGTCCCATTATGTCTGCATTAATGCATTTGCTTGGCATAGGTTCACTAAGACTTGGCGAGTGCAGAATATTGGAGATGAGAGTTGGCCACTAGGTTGTTGTTTGCGGTTTAGTGGTGGTGATCGGCTTTGTGCTGCAGACCGAATACCAGTTGAGCCTGTAAGTCCTGGCTGTACCATAGATCTGAGTGTTGATATGGTCAGTCCAGAGCAGCCAGGCATCTATGAGAGCAAGTGGAGAATGTCAACTTTTTCTGGCTCATATTTTGGAGGTTTGTTTTTTTCTGAAACTTAATGATGATTGCACTGTCAGTACAGAAGGAGTATGAGGTAACATTAAAGTGCATACTAAATGAGAACAGTGTAATAGTGATTTCATCAAAAGCTTTATAAAATATACAGTAGTGCACCAACAATGAAAACCAGTCACCGTGTTGAAGATAAAGTTAGATTTACTGGTCATGAAGTATGTGATACTACTATATTATGAATACCATATTCTGTGAGAGGGTTTTCAGATATCATAAGTGGTTTTCATCAGGATGACACAGTATAGTGTGTCTGAGATGTTAAATGCTGTTGTAACATACAGTTATTAAGTATTCAAAACATTATTAACCCTCAAGTGTAGACATTTAAAAACCAGGCACTCTCTTTGTGTGTGTGTAAGTATTTTTTAAAACTTGCTTAAATTTTGCAGCACATTTTTAAAACTGGTAACATGTTTTATCTGTAGAAAATGAACAGATGAAATTTTTACAGAACTTTCATAAGAAAATGATTTATGATCCATCCTCCTTACCACAACAATGTACAAGAGCACCAGTATAAAAATGTGACTTGTTGGTTGGTGTGGTGAGTCCTAGAAATACCCATTCAAACACAATACTGGCTCCACTGTCAGGGCATCAGTAGATGAATTCCTTCTTTACATCTCATTTAGAGCACATGACATGTGTTTTGTGAGCTTTTGTGCTTTTGCATGCAGTGGGAATCGTCTCTATAAAATGACATCCATTAAATCTTGAAGGAGGGGGTTCAGTGGACAGACCACCATACAAATAAGGCACATAGACTGTAATTTTGTACTACTGCCATGAGCAGCTGAAGCGTGAATATTAAGACAGTCAGTTGCATTGCTGGATGGCACAGACTAGTGAATCACCATAGAATTATGAATGTCAGCATTGTGTAATCTCATAAACAGTTCACATACTACCTTGAACATTTTGTTTGTTCTGTCAGATGCAACTGCAACATTCGGTCTTTGAGGTGAACACTTTCCATGTGGATGTTGTAATCACAAACAAAATTGGGTTTTGTTATATTGTCATCCCTTGGTGGCACATGAATTTTATCTTTGTGGCATGTGGTAATCATTATGCAAGGGCCAAATTGTTGTATCTCCTGAATGTTGACCGGAATGCTCTCCCTCTTTCAGTTTTATATTTTCATTATGGGATGGGCATTTTTTTCTGTTGACATGTAAGGTACCAGCACAGTGTATCTGTTTGACTATGGAAATCTTGCTAACTCTGGGGAATTACAACATTTTCATTCTGGAAGGTATGACCACAGTGCAGAGAGGCTCTCCAGGTTTCATTACTACTGCTGCAGTTTTGTGTTTGCAGTTACAAATATTATGTAGTTCCATGCCCTGCCATGTGTGAATAGGGTAGGGACAGACATACTCTGTGCTGGATTTGCACACCTCATATGATTATGTGCCAAATTTAGCAACTTTCAGGGATATGTATTTCTTGAAGGACAGATTTGCCTTTCTGCAAAGTCCAGCAACGCTTACAGCAATATTATGATTTAGCAGCAGCAGTTTCTGAAATCTTTGGTTCAGTTGCCAAATTATTGGGTAAGTTTTGAAAACTTAGCTTGTCCTTTTTTTTTCACTTAGTGCCAGATTGCCACTGCAATGCAGTAATCTTGTTATGGAGTTGCAGTCTTTCAAGGGGAAGGGTTTCAGAGAAAAAAGAAATATACAGAAGGTGTTTCTTGCTCTCATGGCATCATTGTATTTGTTTCTACAATATTCCAATTAGTTTAGCAATGCTGTAACTATATAAATTTTATTCACTGTCACAGTCTTTGCACTTTATAATCTTCGAGCAAAAGGTAAGTGTACTATGTAATAAAAATGCATTGAAAAAAGAAGCTGAAGAAATGCTGAAGTACAAATATCTGTTGCTTGAAGTGTAACACATGTTGGTTGAAAAGTGAGGGTGGTACCAGTAATTCACAGGCAGGCAAGGTTAAGGTATCATACAGGAAATATTAACCTCTTAAATTCTGATATTCATATTTTGGATCTTGGACGGCAAAAACTTGCATCACATTACAGTTTTGAAGAAATCATTATGAGCATTTTTTTGGGGCCAATATGATGTTTTTTCATTCTTCTGTTCTTAGGCATGTGCGAAAAATTGTGAAAAGCAACTGTCAACTTGGTCATGTCTGTCTGTCCGTGCTCATGGAACAACTCGGCTCCCACTGAATGGATTTTTATTAAATTTCAGAGTGCATATTTTTTGAAAATCTGTCAAGAAAATTCAAGTTTCATTAAAATCTAACAAGAATAATGGGTACTTTACATGAAGACCCATATACATTTATGATCATCTGTAGCTCAGTTCTTAGAATGAGAAATGTTTCAGACAAAAGTAGTAGAGAAAATCACAACACACATTTTATGTTCATTTTATTTTATTTTTGAGATTTGTGCTGCTTATGAGAGAAGGTGGAAAAATACTGTAGAGCTGGAAAGTCCCCAGATGCCAGTGTAATTCATTACATGAACTTTGCGTGCTGGATGACTAAGGGTACAAACACAGCTCATATTATATAATACTTACTTTTATTTATTTATTTATTTATTTTTTTCCATTGCAACAATAGTTGCACTAATGTGCCTGATTATTATACTATACATACATTGCATCTTTTATTATTAGTGTCATTATTTTGATCAGCCATGAATTGAGAATATGATGTTTTATTAGTAAATACATGTATTCTCATTTAATATAAGAATTATTTTAAAATACATAATAAGTGGTATGTTCATTCATATGTCTTGTATTAATATTGCTATCTTTTTTACTTGATTCTTCAAAGAAGGCTTTTCCATCATTTTCATTTCCCTGTTTGACCTCCAGGAAGCATTTTCACAAAAATAGAACATCCACTCATCTGTGGTACATTTAAATAATTTAGATTTTAATTATGAAAAGTTACATGTTTTTAGGCGTGTTTGTAAAACACTTGTGAGAAGCAAATAACTGGCTTTGTCATCCATCTGGCCACATGGAGCAACTTGACTGTCCTTTGATGGGTTTTCATTAAGTTTTGTACTTTTTTTGACCGAAATCTCTTGAGTAAATTCAAGTTTGTTTCAAATTGGACATAAATAGAAAGCAATGTACATGAAGACTCAAGTAAATTTATATCTCATTTCTTATTGGGTTGAGGGTAAAAGTTGCAGAGAAAATCAAAACACACATTTCAGGTAAAATACATTTTTTTTTCCTAGCAATTGTGCCAGTTGAGGTGATTACAAAAAATATGGTAGAGCCAGACAAGTTGCAGATGATCAAACATTATATGGCACACAGTGGTGCATTTTGCTTTCTGGATAATTAAGGAAAAACAAAAAAACATAGTCATAATATTTAATACTTGTTGGTTTTGAGTGGATGAAACTGAAGTAAAGCAAGCAAGCAATTCATGTGCAGGCCTATTACAGGTGGTGAGGTTGTCAGCTTCACGCACCGGCCGCCTTTACCCCCGCAGGAAATATTTCTGGTACTCATTTCTGTTAGAGGCTGAGTTGACCCCAGAGCCTTACTGCAGCAAGAAGGATTACATTAATAAAAATTCCATTTACACTATGGACAATTGATTGTATAACCTTCTGTCTTGTAGCGCACTGCCTCAACAAACTACGCTATCATGCGCCTGCTGGAACTGAAGTTATAATGCATTTTCCATGATTCATAACTGAGGCAAAAATATGTATACCCATACTATTTAATACTGCTGTATGTACATTTCCTGTCTTGTTTGTAATAAATTTTTGATGTATGCAACAGATGTTATCTGGGTGATACTGACGGTCGCAGAAGATGGGACAATGGCTCTCACTCAGCAGTTGTCACATTTAAGTGAACTTGGTGCACCACCACGTCTGGGTGATACAAACCTCAATCCATTTGGACCAACTAGCAGACAGTCTAGTCAGACCTTGTTCCAGGTGAGACCTGACAAATTTTGTTCTTCTCTTAATGTTAAATTATTAGTTAAAAGTTATCTTTTGTTGTGTAATGTTGCACTGGCTGAAGATACCATAAGTCTCTCTTATATGCATTTCATGGTTTTCCATGTTGCCCTATCAGACATAATATCTAGCTTATTTGTGTTCCGAATGTTACAAGTGTCCACATACACTTCAGATGATATAGCTTTGAATTCAAAACAGAGGCTTAAAAAGAGATGACATTGTTGAATTAATACTGGATCCAGATTCTGACCATGATGCTTCTGACTGTGAACAGCCTGACGGTGGCATGTATGGTAACTGACACATACAAGAAAAACAACCAGTTAATCCCATCAAAGGTGTACAAGCGGAATCAATTGGCAAGCAGTGAGGGGGTTCCATATAAACAGTAAAGATGAAAGTCCTGAGAGGTGTGACACTTCTTTTGCATATATCTCCAGGCAGTTTGGCTTGGAGAAAACAGATGGGTGCAACAAACACCATGATTTATCAGTTCACTGGTAATAAAACTGGTAACAGACAAAACATCTTCACATCTTAGACGTGACAGTTCTGAAGAGCTTCCTACTCTGCATTGCATGTGGGACCACAATAACTGGCACAGACATGTGACCTTTGACATTCCTTCTTGCAGATCTTGATTTAAATTGAGATTCTAATGTGTCGACTAGTGATGGCAGGTTTTCAGAATCACAAAACATCTCAATAAACAGGTACATAACAAAAAAGTTTTACTCTGCTAAGTTTCCTGCACCATGGTGCCGAGTGAACACATAGCGACCAACATACAGGTTAGCTTGGCTGTTTGTCAATACATTTGCATAGGGCAGTAAATATTAGTAGTGAGTACTTGTGGCAGGAACTCACCTCCTTCTAGTGTCAAGGTTAAGAATGAGTGGAGCTATGTCTCTCCTCCCATCTTTTCCTTCATGGCTTGGTCAGGGACAACTTTAACTTCACCTTTTCCTTTACTTATGCCAGGAAGATTCTGGTTCACCAGTATGGCAGCTACCATTTGTTAATTTTAAGGTCAGATGTTGAGGAAGAACATGTTTTATGTATATAGTTGAAAGTCGATGGTACAGTGAAACCTTGTTAATTTGATATTGTATATGTGTAGACTGTGAAGGTATATGGGAGAGTGGATGTATAGACCCACTCATTCCTAAATGTATCAGGAGGAGGTGAGTGGCTGTACTTCTGTACTCTTCGTGACAGAGCCACCATTGCCTTTGAATAGGAAGCTGGGTGGGCTGCAGTCTGGATGCTTTGCAGTAATCTCTTACCCCTGCTGGAAATTGAACCACTGTTCCTCAGTTGTCCAACCAGTAGCCTGGTCGCTACACAGACTACACTGTCCAGGAAGCTTTTGTGTGGTTACATACCTTCCAAAATGTGCTGATTTTGTGAAGGCCTTTGATTATAGAGCATAGAACTAGGTGACCATGCAAATTCTGCATAGTATGATGGTGATAATAAATCATTGGATGTTTATGTGTTAAGTGTTCCATTCAATTACCTACAGGATGAATTATGTATGTTGTGAAAGTTCAGAATAAATTTTGGACAATATTTTACGCCAGTAAAATGTAGCATTTGCTTACCTCAGCAGTGAGTATGCTTGGGTAGTAGGCCCATTTACCATTTCTTTGTGGTGCAAGTTGTGAAAAGATATTTTCAATAGATATATTCACACAGTCATCAACTTACCGAGGTTACCAGTTTTATCCTACATCCAGACCATAATCAGACCTATAAACAATCTAGAACTTACGAAAAAACCGTACAGTAATTGATATATTAACTTGGGATAGAGATGTCATTCCATTTACAAAAACATTATAAAACTTATTGAAAATCGTGTAAAATTGGATTGAGAAACAATATTTAATTACTTACTTACTCCATGGAGCAGAGTCCTTCTTGAGAAGTGCACCAGTTCTGAGCTAGTTAAGAAATTCTCCACCTTTTATGGAACCCAAAGGTTCATTACAGCATTTACAGGTGCCTGCCACCTGTCCCTATCCTGTTGATTCAGTCCATGTCTTCACATCACACTTCCTGAAGGTCCATCTTGATATTATTCTCCCATCAATGCTTGGATCTTCCAAGTGGTCTCTTTTCCTCAGGTTTTCCCACCAAAACACTGTATACACCTCTCCTCTCCCCCCATATGTGCTATGTGCCCAGCCCATCATTCTTCTCAGTTTGATCACCCAAAAAATATTGAGTGAGGAGTACATATCGTTAAGCTCTTCATTATGTAGTTTCTCTAGTCCCCTTTTCCCTCATACTTCTTAGGCTCAAATGTTCTCCTCAGCACCCTATTCTCACACATCTTCAGCCTATGTTCCTCTCTCAATGTGAGCAACTAAGTTTCACACCCATACAAAACAACAGGCAAAATTATAGTTCTGTAGATCTGAATCTGTATATTTATTGATAGCAACTGGAGGACAAAATAGTTCTGCACTGAATGATAGCAAGCATTCCCTGACTTCAATCTACCATTAATTTCTTCCTGAATGTATTTTGATTTGTTAAGATTGTTCCCAAATATCTGAATTCATCCACTCTTTCAAAAGAACTATTAACAGTCTGTACAGTGTGACTTTGTCCTGCATTCTGATCTAGTGACAAGACCATGTACTTAGTTTTATCAGCATTTACTCCTAGTCCAATCTTCTTACCAGCAACTGCTAGAGATTCTGTTTTTTCCTTCTTAGAATGTATGCTTCCGCCCAATACATTAACATCATTAGCATTAACCAAAAGCTGATGGTTACCATTTAATTTTAACACAATTGTTTCTTCAAACAGGATGGCTTGAAGGAACAGTTGCGTATTAAAAAAAAGAATATAAAACAAATTAATAAAGAAGGTAGGCAGTTTAAAATAGTGTGTGTGGTGTAGAGTGCAAACTACAGCTTATGTTTCTACATACTTGGAATCTATAATGTATGTGAAGGTGATCCAGTGTTTCAGGGAATTTTCAGTCTATTTACATGTGTGGGAACATACATGCATTATTTTTAACAAAAGTACATTAGTGAATGAATTTCACTGGGATGAAGAATTTGTCCAAGTGGGTATGGGAATGGTTTGAACTAGATATTACTTTAAAAAAAACGAGATAAGGGCCTAGTATGGATTAAGAACAAGAACTACCATGTGAGATATTTATCATATAACCTACAGATTCCATTAGTTTTGAGGTTATAATGTAAATGTAAGTTGTGCAGTTTAGGAAATGAAGTGACTGTCAGGTTTCAGTCTTTAACAGAAGATGGAGGTAAACAGTAATTGTCAAAACAAAAAGAAAATGAAACTATACAAGCTAAAGTACTGTGTAGAAATTTTGGAAAGTGTAAGGACAAGAAATGATGGTAACTGTAGTTTGCAAAAGTGAGTGTCTCTTAATATACACAGAGCTAAGTATATAGAATCCCAATAATTGAAAGTCTGTCATTATTCTGTACCCTTGTAGCAAGTCATTGTTAATAGCAGATACAGATTACGGGTAGTAGTGTTTGCAAAAGATGTGTCACTATGAAGCATTTGAGAGGCACCTGTGTTTTTGTCGGTATTGCATTATTGACTTTGGCAGTAAAAAGTTGTCTGTAGTAGCACTGCTTATTCTGTCAAGCTCTTGTACAAGAACTTATAGTGCGATTGTTTTTTGAACCACAGGTTGTGGTGTTGTATCAAGGGTGGCAGTAAGTTGAAATACTGTAACGTTTTTAAACTCGTAACATTTACTTGATGATGAAAGATGTTAATTACAAAATGAGAACTTTGGAAAAACATTTCATACAGTAGCAGCATTTGCAGATCATCTTTATTCCATTGTTGTGAAGCACTTCTTTATTTTTGTTTAAACTTCCTTCTCACTTCACATTAGAAACAGTGATCTTGTTATCACTGCTGTGTTCAAAATGCAGGTGAATTTTTTTAAACACACATTTGAGCCTCCTCAGCAGTAATTTTTTTCACAACTTCTGCATTTATCTGTACCATTTGTTTTATGTACTGTGATAATCCATGACACCGAAGTAGTTTAATGATACATTGAGGTAAGTGAAGTCTGCAGTGCCTATCGGCTGATATCCTTCACCCATTTCTCAATAACTTTATCTGTTGCTGTATCACATGTAGCATCTAATGGCCCTGTTCTTATTTCTAGTCCTTCTTCCAGTTGTTTATGTTAGCACTTGTTAGATTTTCCCACTTATTCTCATAAAGAATGATGTCACCAGTACAGCATTAACTGGTGGGTTTGTCCCACAATAAGTTGGCTATATATTGCTGAGAGGCCACAGGACATTGGTCTGTATAAGCGCACACCTCTGTCTTTTTACTAACACTTAACATTGCCCTTTGCCCGTTTCAATATTACAACCAAGTTAGGAGAACCAGGAACTGTACTGTCGTGTCTAATGATGACTTAACAGCTGTGTTATTGCCTTGGTATACTGTATGATTTTTAGGCACATTTGCAAAATTGCCAAAAAAAAAAAACTGATTAGCTTCATCATGTCTGCCTGTCAGCATGGAACAACCTGGCTCCCACTGAGCAGAATTTCATTGAAATCTGACAAGAATAATGGGTACTCTACCTGGAGATCAGTTTACATTTATTATCATATCTTGCTCAGTTCTTCTTAGAATGGGAAATTGTTTGGACAAAAATTGTAGAGAAAAATCAAAACACATTTTATGTCTAATAACTTTTAAAAAAAATCATGCTGTTTATGAGATAATGTGGAAAAATATTGTGGAGATGGACAGGCCACACATGACAATATAATATGGCATATGTGCATTGCATACTGGATACCGAAGGCTACAGACACACACTCAGAATATGTAATATTTATTGCTCTTCCACAGCAACACTGGTTGCATGAGTGCACCTGTGTTACATTATACATACTTACCTGTCACGTTAAATTCTATGGGTCATACCTGAAGATAATTGGGAATTAAGGTTTACAATGTATTTGATTAAAGCAGTGGAAGGGTTGTGTGTGGAAATTATACCTACAGCTGGGAATTGTCAATTTTTTGTGCACATATCAGTAGGCTTTTACTAGTGTAAATTAATTCGGCATTTTTTCCATTTTATTCTGTGTCATAAAACTGTGTTTCTGATTGTCAGGATTCTGTGCAACAGACACAAGATGGGGATACGAACATGATGTGTTAACATTGTCAGCCAAGTGTGAGTGTAGATGAAGATTACTGAACTGTCATTTGGGATGTGTATGGTTTGTGTGAGATATGTTTACATGTAGAAACTGGACCAAAAGTGATTTTTACTTTTTAAGTATTACCTTTAATCTCAATATTTAGAACACCCAACATTTTAGTCACAGGATATTCCATCAGCATTTTTATGTTGTCATCAATAACTGGTGTCTTTAATAATCTTATGATATATGAATATGTCAATTTGTTGTGTACAGATGCAAGCATTTAGATTTTTGTGGTTATGCAAGGCTGGGATGTGATTGTTAAGCGTGGGATTTGTTTCATACACTGTTGGAATAAATTTCATTCTAGTTCATCCATTTAACTTTTTTTTAAACCTGTTAATTAATTTTGTATAACTGTCCTTTTTGACATCATGGCAGTGTGTTTTTTTCTCATAGGTTTTTAAGGCTTTCATGGCTGGTTTCATCTGGGGTATTACACCGTAAGTCTCTTTCATAATTGTGGAGGAACATGCTGCCTCCATCTTTAGGGTGACTGAATTAGGTTCAGATGGATGTTGAAGTGTTGGGGAGGAGGAAGTGGGTTGACCTGTGAGACAGAGGATTCAGGTCTTCAGGCATGTGACGTTGTGTCACCAAGTTATGTTTTCTAGTATTCCTTCAAATGTCAGGGAAAAAACTAACTCAGCAACACAGTGTGGCTTGCCAGATCTGAATGTTCAACAGTTCTGCTGTATCAAGTCTTGCAATATGTATGAAGGTTGCAAGAATTGTGGCCTGAAGATTGTGAATTTAAGGCCAATATTTTAAGATTAGTTTCCTTTAATGTATTGTATTAGCTAGTGTATGAGGTGATTTTTTAAATTAACTACACTGTATAGTTCACAGTTGCCATATAATAATTGCCTTATGTTAAAATATTGACATTTTTCTCTTTCCCATCGTTTACATTTTTCCTTCTATTTGAGATTAACCCGTAATTGGGCCAGTACTTTATACTTTTGGTAGCCAGACACATAAACATAGTTTCAGGATAAATCTGTTACTTGTCATCCATTAGAAGTTGCACTGAATTTTTTATTGTATAGAGTGGAAAATGAAACTCAGAGTTATTTAGTAGTGCTTTACAAACTGTACAGGTTGTAAAGTGTGAACATCTTCAGAGTTTGTATTGTTGCATAAACATTGGGTGTGGAAATTATGTTGAATTAATGATTTTATAAATGTTGAGGTAATGATTTTATAAATACCATAACAGATTGTGGAAGCTGAGAACCCATTTTGGTGTGCTGAGTGGTTTATTTTCTAAATGTTACAACCTGTTTGAATGCTTGGTAATGGACAAAGTTATTGTGAATATGAAAAGTTGGGTAATTTTCAGACAGTACACACCAAAGAAGCTGAAATATTTTAGCATCAAAATTTAGAAGCTTAGTGATATGACAGGATGTACATTCAAGGTGAGGGTTTGTTTTGGTAAAAACACACAAGATTGCAGCTGAAGAAATTACAATGCACACAACTGTGAGACATCTTACCAGTTAGGTGGAAGAAGTTGGATGTAAGTTGTTTATGGACAGTTTTTTCTAGTCTCCTTCCCTATTTGATGATCTGGCTACTAGAAAAGAAACTATTGATATGATATATTTGTTAACTGCAATTGGGTAGCCACCTGGTTGCAGTAGTACAGTACACATTTACACACACACACACACACATGCACTACACAGAATGACACAAAACAAACAATACATAGAACAACACAAAAATTTTGGAAGAGTGTGGGCTGTGCCCCATCTTTGTGGGTTTTACCCTGGCATTTGCCTTACAACTGAGGAAAAACCTCAGTCAGGATAGCTGAAGAATGCCAGCTGGCACAATGAAGCTATATAAACATACAATAAGAACACGTAAGACATAATAAAAATACATAAATTAAAATTATTTTGGTATTTTCTATCAAAACTGTAAAGGCATGCCACTTCACTTTGGATGTAAACCTATAAACTGAAACAGGATGACATACAAGCTAAATCAAGGCAGACTTGACTACAGTGGTATGGAATTACAAGAGAGATGTGTGCATAGTAACATGCACTGCCCACCAGTTGAAAGAAACTTCAAGGATGAACATGGCATCATCATGAAGCTAGTCATTACTGAATGCTGCATAATGCACATGGAGTATGTCCCCAAGGGTGACAAATGGACCAGAAAGCTGTTTTTCACCAACCTGACCTTACCATTCTAAATGGTTGGATTCTGTTGTCATCTTGTGGGGCAAAGATTTCTCATAAATATTTCCTCTTACACTGAGTGAGAAACCCTATAGATGAAGCAGAAACACAGGGGTGCCTTAATCCACTTATCTAAGTATGACCAAGTTACGCAGCATGGAAAGTAGAATGCCTTGCATGAACAAATGATGATCACTTTCTTGTAAAGAGCAACAAGTTTAGATGTCACACATTTTCTGCTGAAGAGTTAATTCACAAACAAGATATGTGTGTGAAGTATAAAGTGGGCTGATGCATTCGTTTCCCAGCATATGACACTAAACATTTCCAGAGGAGAAGCAATGTGCAGAAACATTTGGCTCTTTCCGCAACATGTGAGCAGAAGTATGCATTCCTTATCTTAATTTTTATAAATCGAAGTACCATTTTAGAGATTTATATAGCATACTAATACTATAAAGTAAGACTTCCTGTGTTGAATTCTACATTACTTTATGAGATACATTTCTTGTTTTGTCACACTTCATTGAATAATTCCTGAGGTGTTGTTACAATAAAAGTATATTAACTCTGTGCCACATAACATTACAGGAGCAATTTAAATCCATCATGTGAGGTTTAAAATGATCCTTATGCATTGTTCTTTTTATATGGCTGTTCATGTACATGCTTTTGTGTTAGTATTTCTCTTTCATATGTGAACATGTATGAAAAACAAATGGACTCAGAGCTTTGTATCTGTCTGAGAAGTTCTCATGTAGGTTGTATGTAGTTTGTAATTTTTCACTGTATGCCTGGAAATCATAGGGCTATACAAGAATAGAATCGATAATGGGTTGAAGCTGCTGTAGTCCAAATGCACATAGGCCTTTTTACAGGCTGTTTTTGCCCCTGAAGCTCAAGTCCAAATCATGGGAAGTCTGTCCCTTAGATTTGTGACATCCTCAGGGTCCAAGAAAAAGGAAGCCGGATAGGTATGTCCAGGGATGTACAAACACTGGCGTAAGTCACCAGCCATATGAAATGGGTACAGCCTGTTACAAAAGCATAAAATTCACATATACAAAACAGGAGAACAAAGAATAACTAAATTTTGTTTTATTTTTGCTTTTCCATTTGACAGTACCAACATTTTGACTTACAGTGGACAGTAGATGAGTACAGTTGATTAACGCTGCATTCTACAAAAGAGTACAGTTTTTTCTTCAGTTATGCTACTTAATCTGTACCAGTATATCTTGTGGTTACATAGGAGTTACTTCTAGATTTCGTTTATCCTTGTCATCTTAACTTGCTTGCACTTGAACTTCTACAGTGCACCTATATGATCTGAACTCTGTTTGGCTTTACCCATGCAGTGCAGAATATTTATACAGCCATCTCCATGTCAATCTTAGGATATGGTTTGTAATTACACAATTCAAAGTCTTCCAACCGAAAGTCTTCAATGTTCTGGACCTCTCGTTTGATATGTAATGTTGGAAATGGTCGAGGCTTGCGTTTCAGTTGTTCCTTCAATGCTGCTACATGATTGCAATATACATGGCTGTCTCCAAGTGTGTGAATAAATTCACCTGGCTGTGAAACAGAAAAGTAATTCTATTCATTGTAGTTCCTTTCCAATAAAATTATTATATACATGTGCATAGTGTTCTTCAGAATTTCTTCCTATACCAGAATGATATGCAGTAGTCCATCAATCCCGTGGTCTACGTGGGGGAGGGGTGGTTCGAATAATCAAGGAATCTTGACCAGTGAAAGGAACTCCATGGTACAGGTAACTTAACAAAACATCATCACTCAATGCTAAAGTAAAACTCCTTAAAGCAAAAATATGGTCCCTAAGTCACTATATGATGATGATAGTGGACTATAATAATAATTTCAATGGGAAATACCGAGCTATAGTGAGCCCAAAATTTTCCAGACACCCAACGATGGATTATCAAAGGACCACAATATTTTATAAAGTAACAGAGATTGAAATACAAGGTTTTCTGTCACAGGTGTAAATGCTGTGCAAGTTTTTGCTGCTTTTTATACAGAGTGTGAATTCCAATAAGCAGCTTATTCCCAAAATTGAGATTTGCTGCATGACAGCGCAAAAGTGTAAGTTTTAAGTTTTTGCATCCGTGAATGAAAAGTGACCAAAGGAATTGTTCTTTTTTCTTCAGAAGTGTGTCTGCTTCAACTCTTCATTACCTACTCCAAGATTAACACAAGAGGTCAGGTAATAAATTTTTCAACTAAAGGGGAGGGGGGAAGAAGTGAGAGAATTAATGTTATTGAGATAATAACTTTGATCATGATGTAATTTCTCATTCTCAAATGAAAAGTTACTCTCATTCTACCAAAAGAGGCCAGTAAGAATGACCCAGAAAGTGAACTGGATGCGAAGATTATATAACCACCTACTCAATAGAATGCATGCCAACAAAGAGGAATACCTGGTAAGAATTTACACTGTGTGTTTAAAACCAGTAACATTCAAAGGGATGTAATATTTGTGTGCGTTCAAGTGTGGAATTCCTTCACACCCTGAAGTCTGACTGGTGACATACCCTCAAAATTTAGTGTACATATGGCCTCATGATGAGAGTTATAATTCATCAGAAGGTTTTCAGGACCCCAAGTCTGTCACAGTCAATGATTTGAGAATCCTTAGCCTGGATTTCTAAAAACAGTCCACCTGATTCAATGCCAAGTAGACAGATCTCAGCTACTTGAATTAAAAGTAACATTGAACACCAATTTGTGGTGGATTAAGCTGATTGGCTGTCACAAGTGGGTGAACACACGAAGGGCATAAAAACACAAAGATTTTGGTGCTTCATTCGAATATTAACCACATAGTTAATAGAGAACTTGTATTTTCAACATTTACAGACAAATTACAAAAGGGTCCTTACCTTTAGACCTGTAACTTTTGCAACCATGTATGTTAGCAATGCATAACTTGCAATGTTAAATGGTACTCCAAGACCCATGTCTGCTGAACGCTGATACAGTTGGCAGTGAAGTTCATCTTCAGCAACATAGAACTGAACAAGGCAGTGACATGGTGGAAGAGCCATTTTTGATATATCAGCAACATTCCAAGCACACATGATGATGCGACGGTCATGTGGATTAGACTTCAATGTGTTGATTACTTGCTGCAGTTGATCACTACCTTGACCAGTATAATCAGTGTTCATGTCAACATATTGGGCTCCAAAGTGACGCCACTGAAATCCATACACGGGGCCAAGGTCTCCTGCATTAATAAAAAATTTAAAATTATGCCCACAAAGAAATGAAGAATGTTAGTCTAGCAATGACATTTGTGATTTCTGTTTGGGTTCATCCATCTCTGTCTGGGAAAGTGGCAGCCATGACAGGTGTTTGAGGATTTTCAGGAATTCTCAGTCCTGGTGCTGTAAAACAGGCCACAAATACCTCCTGTAGCATTTGCAATTCCATGTTTATAACTGTCACCACATCTCATTCAATACTAATACACAGGGTTTTAAGAAGGTATTTCCTCTATACCTGAGGTGAGATGCTGCACAGATTCACAACAGGAAAGGATCATAAGTCTGGTTTTTCTGTAAATGTGAGATAGTCTGTGAGAAACTACATACATCTGAAGACAAAAACTGGAAAAGTATTTTAAGCGTTAACAATTCTGACATTATTTCATGAAGTTCTGTGGGAAAAGAATGCCACCCAACAATTACATGAAAGAAAAACGAGGTAGGAAGGGAAATCTCAAAAGAATTTTACTATTACTGCGCTTTTATTATTGTATTAGTTACATTCCTGTATTTTCAAATGATTTTTTTAAAACAAAATTTAGTTTTATAAAACTAACTACTTTCTTCCTTCAAAACTACACACCAAATCTTAAAATGTTTTAAAATCCAAAGCCAAGACACAAATGCCATAAATTACTGCATATTCTAGACCATAAGATGCACCGAGATTATAGAAGGAATATATAGGGAAAAAATATTTTGTATGATCTGAGGCTCAAATTCATAATGTTCAACAAAATGGCAGTGCAGTATGTAAAATTGTCATTATTACTACTATTACACTCAACCTTACTACTGTTAAGTGTCCAAACTGCCATTATTCAACCACATTATCTTCAGTACCATCAAAGGCTGTTATAGACCTCACATTTTTTGGAAGACTTTATAATTATGTCCTGTTTCACAGTTGCAGGCTTGTTCCTAAACCTGTAATATCAAAAAGTTGTCCCTGAAGAACCAGTGATGCTATGTGCAACCATCAGATTTCTTACTTTAAAAATGATTAACCCTTCAGTGATGGAGGACATTTAAATTTGTACCTTCTCCATGGACAGAGGAGTTTAAATTTCCTACCTCTTCAGTGCCGTCATCTGTACGTGGTATAGACCTCTGATTCTTCACATGTCACTGGATGCCATACATAGTAAAGACCCTTGCATGGGTGGATTCAGTCTCCTCTCACATGCATAGTTTATGAGCTATCAAATTGCGAGTAGTTTCTCTTTATTGCTTAACTGTGCTTTCAGAATATGATAGTTAAAATAGTCCGTTTCGAATGTAACATTATGTATTCAGGAGTTAATTTTCCTATTTAAAAAAGTCCACCTTGAACTGTCAAAAATGTGCAATCTCGGAGTTCTGTTTTACTCAAACAGAAAGAAATGAAGCTACAGTATGAACAATGTATCTTTGTAGCCTAAGATCTTAGGTTTCTTCTGCTGTTGGAGAATTATTCATTCATAAATGCTACACTGCATTCTGTAGTTTGAAATATTTTCCTCATCGTCTACTTGGGCACTGCATGGACTTCATTTCTGCTGCTGGCTTGAAGTCAACACAGATATCATGTGTCAGTTCCTTCTGTAGATAGGCAGAGAATAATTCAGTCTTTCATTTGGTGTACCTATCAAAATACGTTCTGTAACTGCTGGTATTCGCCCTGCATGTTTTCAGTCAGTGCACTTCCTTCAGCTGTTGACTCAGGAGTGATATTGGGGACATAGCAATGGCAGAAAAAGGTCTGAGAGTCAGTGAGGTGCTGGAAATTGTGTACAATTCAGATGAAAGTTTCAGTGATAGTAGCAGTGACAGTGTTAGCAGTAGTGAAAATGAAATTGACGACGTAGCCATAGCTGATTCAATTATAAATGATGGCAGTGATTAAGAAGAGGAAATAATGCACACCGAGATTTCAGGTGGGAGACTATGGACAATTACACAGGACACATAGAAGTGTTCAGTTGTGATTTTGGACCCAGAAATGGTGCACAAAATGTGACATTGTACAATGTTGTGAGTTCTTTTTGACAAAGAAATCATACAAAAAATTGTCAGAGAAACTAATAGGTACGCAGAATACAAGAACGCCCGAGGCAATCTTTTCTCATTTAGATCACTTGTGACGTCATGGACACCTGTCACAGAAAGTGAAATTTACACAGTTTTAGATCTGTTTTTATTGATGGGCATTGTGCAGAAACCAACAGCCAGGTCATACTTTTAAAAAAGAAGAGTAATATCAACACCTGGATTTTCTGATGTAATTAGTAGAGAGAGATTTGAGTTGATTTGTAAATTTTTGCATTTTATAGACAATGAGAGCTTACCAACATATCAAGGACCTCCCATATTGTTCAAAATTTATCCTGTGATATGTCATTTGAGCATAAAGTTTCAAACTGTGTATCTACCAAAACCAAAACATTGCCTTTGATGAAAGCTTGACACTCTGGAAGGGGCATCTGTCAATAAGGCAGTACCTACCACTAAAGGCTTCAAAGTTTGGAATAAAAACTTTCGAACTATGCGAATCAAGAACAGGATATTTGTGGTGTTTTCTTGTATATACAGGCAAAAACATGGTCCTACAGTTGAGTCTGATTACTCCAGACACCCCCAAAACAGCAGCTGTAGTACTGGAACTTTTAGAACCCTTGTTTGGTCGTGGACGTACGCTTTGGATTGATAACTTCAACAGTCCAGAATTAGCAAGGAAGCTAAAGATCGAAATTTCCACTGATTGTGTTGGCACACTAAAACTGAACCGAAAGAACGTCCCCAAGGAAGTGAAAGATAAGAAACTGGAAAAGGGTCCAGTCACAGTACCAAAATGGCGTGACAAAAGAAATGTAACTATGGTGTCAACATACCACAGTGCAGACACACAGAGGGTTTCTAATAAAGGCAAGGAAACAGAGAAGCCTTTGTGCATGATTGATTATAATCATAACATGGGGGGAGTTGATTTGAAGGACCAGTTGCTGCACATGTACATGGTCAAGAGGAAAAAAATAACCAAATGGTACCTCAAACTTTTCAAAAGGCTACTGAACTCTACAGTTTTAAATTTGTTTGTTGTTTATTGACACGTGACGGGAAGAAATATACAGCAGCTCTCGTATGGAATACAGTTAGTGGAAGGTCTGTTTACAATATATGCGCATGCTGTGGAGAAGCGGAATGTACCGGGGTGACAGGCATCCCTCAACACAGTTCCACGGCTGACTGAAAGACATTTTCTGACAAAAGTGGCACCCAAAACTAAAGAATCATAAACCTCAGAGGAGGTGTGTTGTGTGCTCAAAGCACGGAAAAAAGAAAACTTCAGTGTACTGCTGCCAAATATGTGATGTGGGCCTTTGCTTGGAAGATTGCTTTGAGCTGTATCACATGAAGCTCAATTACTGAGGAATTGACAATTATTTTACTGCATCTATATAGTTTTAAGATTTCTCTACTAAAATTTTAGAAAAACTGGATTATTAGTTTGCAAATAATGTTTTTTTAAAATAGATGGTTGCAATTTCATCATAGGGAATTTCAAAATCCTCCGTCCGTGGAGAGGGTAGGAATTTAAATGTGCGCCATTACTGCCAGCCAATTATACAATGTATAGAGGCCGGTAGCATGTGAAGAAACAGGTCTATACCACTTACAGAGGGCGACACTGAAGGGTTAATGTTTACAGGCATAGAAATTTTGTTGTTTCTGTGGTCTGCCTTCTTTCAAAGACCTCTTCTTCTAATCAGACCATTTTGTAGTATGCTACAATGAGAGTATTTATTCTTCCCCAATATCTTTAACTCTTCTTCTTGCCTCTTCTATTCCTGTGTCATTTTCTTGGTAGGAAGTAGACCAAAATACCTTTTGGTCATTCTATTACTGTGCACTTCCAGATTCTTAGCACATTTAGAAACTTAGAGTACGTGAAATCCTCTATTATTCATTACACATTCTGAGAAAACATCTATTTACATTAAATGCATTACCACTACTTCCTGAACACCGAGTGAAATAAACAATGTAGCTTTGTTACTCCCTCTCTAGGGGTGAGTCATGTGATAATAACAGTTATCAAACCAGCCAACATGGAAATCTCAGTTACTCTGGAAGTACATTGATAAACCTTTGGGGCACAAGGTAAAAAAATTTTTTTTACAGTATTTAAAAAGAGAGAGAGAGAGAGGTGCACCTTGTTATCTAGGAAGTAAGGTAATACAGCTAATTTATAATATATTGGTAACAAAAGGGTTAAAACTCTTGTATACTGTCAAAATAAAGATTCTTTTGCATGGTGAATAGAATTTGATATTTTTTTCAAGCCCTTAAAGTAATTAAGATTTTCACTTGATTCAAAATTATTAAATTACACAGGCGTAAATCATGGCCACAGTTCTACTCATCATCAGCTATGAAGGTGTAGATTTGTTAAGAAATATATATGACCTCATGGAGCATGTAATGTTGTAAGATGAATTTGAAGCACACATATTTGACAAAATTGCATATTGGTACACACGCAGCAGGAGGTTACTCCCACCCAATGTACTACCTACATAAAATTTTCCAAATATAAATGTAAGCTCTAATCCATTCAACATTTCTATTTTAGTGAGCTTACCTTCCATTCTATCACTAAATCCCAAGGAGTCAAGGAACTGCCTTGAACTGTTACCATCCCAAATATGGATATTCTTTTCTTGCAGCTCTTTGGCATTCGTGCAGCCTCTAATGAACCACAGCAGTTCTTCCACAACTGCACGCCAGAACACTCTTTTGGTAGTCAGAAGTGGAAAGACTCCTTAAGAATAGATAACATGTGTTATCAGACAATAATCCAAGAGAAACATTTCTCTGTTAAGTATTCAACTGTATCCTAGCACCCTTACCTTTTTACCCTGGTTGGTTCCTACCAGAAATTTTTTTTTGTTTTTCAGTGACGAATTTTGTAAAGTGTAAAACAGCATATAGCACCGGTAACTTACCATTTCTCAAAGAGTATCGCATCTGTGCTCCAAATAAGGAATAGGTTCCTACTCCGGTGCGATCATTCTTCTTGAAGCCATGCTTAATTATCTTATCAATATGATTTAAGTACTGACATTCTTCATGTTCTACACTCTGAGATACATCTTTTGCCCTATTAGCATCACCAGAATTGCAATTTAATGAAACCACACTACTAGTGGTATTGAGAGAGAAATGGCTTACATTCTGGCTGAGAAGTGAATTTTTCTTATCATAACCCTTTATATCAGCAACAGATGAACATGTACTCTTATTCTCTGGATCTTTCTTATTTATTTCAGCTGCTGGCATTGATACTTCTGCATTTTCATATTCCATTATTTCTGCCACAGGTAGTATAAGGTTACTTCTGTCACTATTTTCTTTTTCATGTATCGAATTTACACTGATTGAACCGTTTTCACTGTTGTCATAATCATTGACAGTTGAGGATATCGGATGGGAACTCATTTCTCCTCGTGTTGAAAGCTGTTTTTCTGTAGTGTATTAAGACAATGGTGAACCTAAAAGTAGGCAAGTATAAAGCGTCACAAATCCTGAAAAATACTATGAAACTTAAGTCACTGCATGCTACCACAAAGCACTAGAAACAGCTACCATTTACCGCCTTTTTTGATGTAAATTTGCCGCGATGTTGCGTTCAGAAAGTTGACGAGGACGATCTAGGGAAATTAGTGAAATAACCTTTGGGATATAGTTACAGTTAAATCGTTTCAAAACAGAAGAATTCGATGCAACATTGATATTCTCTCGGCTATGATTGTGGGAGGTGGGTTCAATGGGTCTGGTAGAAGTAAATAATGTTACCTTCATAGTGAAGGAAGCAAAAGTCGGTAAAAATACCATCAAGGCACTAGGTATACCAACATAACCTGCAATTATTACCCACAGACCACAGATAAATGAAATGGCATGTCATTCTACAAAGCATTCATTGATTCATAAAACCGAGAAATCAGTTGTTTTTACAAAATAGTATGGCATTTAAAGCAATTCTCTTACTTATTTTTAACAAAACCCCAACAACAATACGTCTCTAGATGGCAGTACAGTCAACCTTGACTTTTGCGGTTCCACCGATTTACGCAGAGTTACTTACTTTCGGCTCGGGGCCTTGTTGTCAATGAGTAGTTGTTTATTCGTTGCCATGGTTACGATGCAGTGGCACATAGCATTTGAAGAATGTTGCACAGAGGCATCTAAACAGTTTGCGGTTTGCCGTTGAGCTTGTTTCTTTCATAACGGGAGGAAAAAATTAACCGTAGGCATTGCATATTTCTCTTGTGTGCATTCAATCATGACTTATGGCGTAATATACTACATACATATGAGGGAACTGAGACTGCTTTTACATCTTGTGTTTTGTAGGATTTATTATAAGATGTACTTTATTATATAATTATTTTATATCTATATTACATTGGCATTATGACAAATTCTATATCCTATAGGTTGGTTGACCTTGTATGGATTGACAGAATGCATAATGAATGAATGAATTGCAGTATAAAAAAATCGTTTAAGGGCGATAGATGCAACGTTACGGTATTAGGGATGTAGAAGATTGTGAATTTGAGAATCAGATGTGCGCTTTATTACATTAACTCCTTTTAAGGATTAATACAGTGAAATTTTATTTTCATGACCTTCCCCGATTTCCGAAAGAATATCACTTTTGATGTGTTCTATGATATGACATTAAGGAACATAGTGTCTTCATCTTCAAGAGTCAAGAGGTTCAAGATAAATCCTCAGAAATAACGTTGTGAGAATTTAAAACCTTGCAGCATCACTTGTGCACGAGTGTCCCCAACTGCTAATGATTATGTAGTTTTTATACATTGTGTTTAAACATTTCTAAAATGACTGCACAAAAATATACCTGCCGACCTTTCTTAAAGCTAAAAAAATTGTCCCTGTACACGCTGTGGAGGCATATAGTGGAAATGAAGATATTGCTCCACACATTCTTAATCTTGGGCCTATATGGAGTTTAGTTGTCAGCCTTACGCTTTGGCCACTTTACCCCACGGGAAAGAGCCGCCGGTACCTATTCAATAGGAGGCTCGTCATCCTAATGTGGCAGTACAGATGTTCAGGAAACTTGACAAGTCCTTCATCCCTACCGGGATTCGAACCCCGGGTCTTTCAGCACATAGCCTGTACTATGTTTTCCTAGCTGCATAGCATATTTCCCATTCAAACAAATAAGTTTTTGAGACTACTATGCTCTCTGTTTGCTTGTTGGAAATTAGGTTTGACTTTTCGACCTGTCATATATTTATTCTAGACTCAGAAATAAAGTAAGGTATTGCTGCAAGCTGTAAAGTGTGATACTTTCCACTTTGCAACATACTGTGTTAGAGACATTTTAACTTTTGTCATTTCATTTTCAGTATACTCTGCCCTTGAGAATTTTTCCTTTGTGTCATTTTGGATATATTTCTTGAGCTCTGTCTTGCTTGTCTATGTCATATACAATATCATCTACTTCATTTACATTAATTTTATTTTGAATGGTACTGAAGGGAGGGCGTGGATCTTACACAGTACTGTACTGATATAATTAAAAACAAGGGAAACTTGCAAGGAACAAGAAATTTGAAATTTTGGCTGGAATAAATGAACAGGACCTTTTAATTTTGGTACATTTTAGACATGAGAAGTGTTCATGTGGTGAATAGCAGAAATGAAATTCAGCATTTTGTCTGCATGTTTTAAGTCATATTGTATATATATAAATCTATGCTTCATTTATATCTGCATCATTGTTGTCATTTGAACCAATTAATAATTTCTTTTGTAGCTTAACCCTTATCCTGCTAATGTGGAGAATATGGTGAGCTCCTGATAATGCCAGCAGATGACAGATGGGATTTAACTTGGTGTTTAAAGGGTTAATTCTTCATGCACACAATGCCATCAGCTACTGGAGATGTGCGGAAGGACTTCATAGTCATTACGGCTGGTAGGAACACGTTACTATATGTATTCATGTAGTTACCCCATTCATATAATTTCTTACCTGATTTATGAGGAGGAAGGAAGTAATTATTTTTTAAAACACAAAATTCCTTATCATTTACTTTTATATGATTCATAATTATTATCATTGTTTATGCTATAGTTTCTGTTCTGCTTCCATTTCTACTCCCAGTGACCTGGAATGGATACTGGACAAAAACTGGCATGTTGTTTCGTGTAGGGGTGCAACTTGTTCTATCACAATAAGAGAAGAACGTGGATTGAGGGTGTTTGTTGAGAACAGGGTGCTGAGAAGAATGTTTAAACCTAAGGGGGGTGAAATAACAAGAGGCTGTAGAAATTCATGTGTGCCTTACCATGTATTAATAGGATGATAAAATGAAGGTGGCTTACGGGCAGGCCATGTAGCAAGTATGGGAGGAGTTAAAAATGCATATAAAATTTTGATTGAAAGGTTAGAAGAGGGGAAGCAGCTTTGAAGAATTAGGCATAGCTGGAGGGGTAATATTAGAATTATCATTAACGAATAGGGTAAAAGGGTTTGAACTGGATTTATTTGGCTCACAGTGAGAACTGGTGGCTTGCTTTTGTGAATACAGTAATGAACTTTTAGGATCTGTGAACTTATATGTCTCATTATCACAGTATAAAAATTTTTAGGTTGCAAAAGAGAGTAATTAGAATTATTGTGTGTTGTGGGAATAGAGATTTTTGTAGAAATTTATGTATGAAACTAAAAATTTTGCCATCTTTGTCCCAATATTTACGTTCCCAACTTATATTTGTAGTTAACAACTGTGATCAATTTTTGATAAATTCAGAAATCTGTAATATAAATACTATAGTTCTAACCTTTACTTTCCTTTGGCAAATTTACATGTTCAGCAAAGGAGAGTTTACTATTCAGGTATTAACATTTCATTTAACATTAAAATTATCTGATAATCCAAGGACATTTAAAAGTGCTTTAACAATTGTATCTGAACTCCTTTTATTCATTAAATGAATATTATAATAACAGTAGCTAAAAGTAGTTATTAGACTTCTTTGATATTGTAAATTCTGTTTTATACTGTCCCTCTCTGTTGTATTTATCTGCTTATTTATTAATGTTTATTCAATATTTATTCAATGTTTTATTTAATGTTTATTCAATGTCTATTTAATATTAGTAACTTCTATTATATATAAAATTTTAATGTACATATTTTGGTCATATTGTGATATGTGTCAACTGTACATGTAGATATATTCATCTGTCTTTCTATGTAGCTGTCTTTATCTTATGCTCATTTGTAATCCTCTGTTATCTTTGTATATTATATTTTATACTAATATCCTCTATTGTGTCTTGTATATTTATATTTTTTATTAATATTCTTGGTATGACTCTTGTATACTTATATTTTATATAATATTATTTCTTGATGTGTTCTATATCCTGTGGTTTTGTAACCTTTATGGATTTATTGAATGCCAAATAAAACTGATATCCACATTCAGAGAATATCTTGATTAGCTTGTCAAGAAGAGCTCTGCTCCTTGGAGGTGGTAGCTATTTGAGCCACATACTTTCGTGCATTTGAACATTTTGTGATGGTACATAATAATGTTACATTCATATTAAAATTATTATTTATTTAGCTTCACACTCTTATATAGGCCACAGCCAATGTCATGTCTGTAATCCAGGGCTGTGGGTTACCTCTGCTCTAATTCTTGCCATTGTACTTCTCTTGTGTTTCATGCAGCAAATTACTTTGGTCTTACACTGACAGAAGATATCTGTGTATCGCTGAACAATGATATAAATCTCAACAACTTTTTAGATGATGCTAGTTGTTTTACCCTGTCTGCTGTGTTACATAGAAGTCATTCCAGAATGCTAATGGTATTGGATACAAAGGTATGTTCTTATTATGCACGCATGTGGGAAAATATAAGAAATCAGATTTGTTGGAGTATAAATATGGTGACTTACTGTAATTTCTGTGGCTGAGACTTAGGTTGGACGCAACAATGTATGTATAAACAAAGAAACAGCATAGATGTAATGATTTTAAGGATTTGCAGAAGAACTTGAAGAGGCTATACAAGAGGTGATAACATATGAAATATGTAACATTCAGTTGATAAATGAGTAGATTACAAGTAAGGAAGAATGGAAAGTGCAAGTCATATAGAAATTAACAGGCCAATCAGAATATCAAAAGCTACATCTAAACAAGAACACTGCTAGTTTTAAAGAAATTTGAGAAGAGAAAATACTTGGTATAGGTATTTTGAAATGGCATTTTAAAGATATTCCTGTTTTTTGGGGTGATTATGTGGGCTATCAAATCCAGCCAATTGAATGCACCCACACATTCACCTTACTGCAGTCTCACTGAGCATTGTCCCTGAAGTCAGTGCTATAAACAATGTAAATGGGACATGATTTGAAACAGTGATGTTAAGGAAGTATTGGAATGTAGCAAGCGTGAACTGACTAGAGAAATGAAACCGTTATGTTTTTACTATTGTAGTACTTCTGCTATAATTATATTTTTACAGTTGTTTGTGGCCTGTGAATGGATCATGCTCTTTTAACAAGTTTAATATTTTATTATTTATAGCAAGCTGCTGAAGCTTTAAATGTTTGTTCATTAATGTTTTTCCTTGACCTTAGGTTGTGCCAACAGAAGGGAAAGAGAAACTGCTTGTTTTTTTCAAAATAAAACCAGAGGTCATCACTTTGGAGAACCTTCATGAAAACATATTTGTTTCTTCAATGGTAGATTCTCCTGTGTCTTCTTTGTATCATGCAGTCCAAAAAGTGTTTGCTCCAGTTCTGCTGAAAGTAAGGATTTTTTATGTGTATGAATGCTCAACTTTGCATATTTACTTCGCAGGTACCTTGTGTATTTTTCCTTAAATATGTGTGTGTGTTTTTATGTATATATAATCTCTCTTTCTCTCTCCAATGTATTTTGCCAAATTTAAATTTTCTGTGTGATAAGTGGATGAACAAGTTTTTATGTGTGTGTGTGTGTGTGTGGTATTTTGTGTCACCTTCTGTCACCTATTACACATATAATTTTTCTGTGCTATAATTTAATCAACTGTAGCCCAAATCAGGATGTAATCTTGAACTCTGAAACTTGGCTCCTGGCGTAGTGCTTCTCAAGTTACCTTTTAAGATGATCATTTTTAGTTTGTGATATCACTACACAAATTGCTTACTGCAGTGCTTAATGGGCCTCAGTACATATTTACGTGGTCTGTTTTCTCATATGTTTTTCAGTGTGCAACAGTAGAGGCTTTACAAGAATCTCTTTATGAACTTGTCTTCAGTTTTTTGTATTTTAAATCTGTCCTTACAGTGTAAAAATTTAAAATCATGCAGAACTAATGCAACACTATTTCTTTGCTTTCTGAAACTTTTTAAATATGCCATGATGAATTCATTAATAACATGATTAATTTTTTATTTCTTTAGTCATCAGTTATTTCTTTTGTCGGTGTCTCTCCTTGTTGCTTGGGTGGAGAGCACCTTGAACCAAACTTCTGTACTTCAGGTTTTAAACATCAAGTCATGAAATAATTTGCCTAAATAGTTTTTTGTAAGAAGTTACTTTACCATATAATTTGTTGTTGTCTGATGTAGACAAAAACATAACTTTTTATTTTTCATGCTCTGAATAGTATAGATATTGGTCCCAGGATATATTTTGAGCCGGAGTGACAATGTGAATGTGCTGGTGGTGAGTGAGATTATTAGGATCCATCTGCATAACACTAAGTATAATGGGGATAATGTTTTTCATGCTGAACTGGGTGTGGAACCTGATCACCACCATTCTTTTGAGAGTCAGTTAGGAACACAAGAGAAGTAAACATTATCCAGACATGGAAGGATCTAATAGATCTTAAGCTAAGCAAGAAGTAGACAGTACAAGAATTGGAGGAGCTGTCATGCTTCAGATGATATTATTTATGCACAGCAGAGGGAAACAACACAATAGACATAACTGCATGAGAGGTAGCACCATGACCTTATCTACCAGGTGCATTAAGAATGCGTTAGATGATTGCAAGTGGGGTTTACACTTGATTCTGCTGACTATCTTTCACAGGTCATTCATTTCCCTTGAAGGCAGAGGCCCTGATGGTGTGCACGTTTGCATGTTTATATATGTATGACCAGATGTGTTGTTTCAGTACATCGTATGCTGAGAGGGATGAAGGGAGAGCTGGTCCCTGAAACATTGGGTTTTGAATGTGAAATTAAAACTGATGACCTGAGAAGATTTCATTACTAGTCTGACAAGTTTGTAATGAAAATACATGCCTTTAATCAGTCGGTTGTTATGTTTCACTGGGAGAAATGCTTGGGCCAACAAACAAGAATATGTTTTTAGATTGTAAAAGTAAAACAAAAGAAAAGTTTAAGAGAAGCAGTAGTTGAAATATATGAAAATTTGCTGATTAAGAAAAAAATGTTTTTTTTAAATGCATTTATCATTGTCATGGAATGTGTTAGAGTTCTGACAGATTAAGTGTTTTAGGTTCATTATCATTTGCATTACTAGTGATTATGTTTATAACATGACATTAGAATATTTTTCATGGTCACTGAAACAATGAGTTTATTTAATTCTGTTGTTAGGTGCATTTGCAAAATTGCGAAAAGAGACTTTTAGCTTTGTCATGTCTGTCTCTCCATCTGTACAGAACAACTGAGCTCCCACTGGATGGATTTTCATGAAATTGTATATTTGAGTATTTTTAAAAAATGTGTGAAGAAAGTTTCCTTATGATCTGACAAGAATAATGGGTACTTCACAGGAATGCATATGTACATTTATGATATCTCACTCAGTGCTTCTTAGAATGAGAAGTGTTTCAGAAAAAAAGTTCTAGTGAATATCAAAACACACATTTTATATTCAATAACTTTTTGATAGTTGTGCCATTAATGATGTAATGTGGAAAAGTATTGTAGAACTGGACAGGCTGCTGATGACAATATAATACAGCACTTTGCATTGTGGGTACCTTTGGCTACAAACACACACTCAGAATATGTGATATTTACTGCTTTCTCACTGCAACAGTGTTTGCACAAACATACTTCAGTCTTACATTTACTTTGCCCAGCTCATTAATTTAAAATGTTCTTTCATGTTTACATTAAAAATCCATTTATCTGCGGCTACAGGAAACTGTGTAATTCAGATTTTACTGTTTTCGGGCATTAATCTACTGGAACACATACATCATATCACTCCATATATCACTTTTATTAGTGTATTAAATACCATTTGATATTAGAGCAGGAAAATTTGAGGGTTTAAATCATTTCTAAAGGTTGTGAAATATTTTGCTTTCAGGATGATAAGTGGAGTTACAATGTTGATCCAAAGCTTCAGGAACTAATAACACAACTTGAATCTGGATTGCAGAGTGTTTTGCAGAAGAGAGATCAGTCTGCTTATCATAATGCAGAATTCAGTGGGAACATAGTTGGTGAGCTTAGAATATAATTTCCACTTTTTCCATGTATTACATAGTAGCTTTTTCTGGAACTTTTCTGGGATTGAACATGATGAGTTTCAATTCAAAATATTCTGATCCAAAACCAGTGGAATAGAAGTTGTGTAGGACTACTGTTTTGTGATAGTGAACTGCTCTATCTCTTATAAAATGTTTGAAATCTTGTTCCTGAAGCTCAAATTTGATGTCCATATCTCCCTGCAATATGTGGTGAAGAATTGTCTGTATTTCAGTATGTGGATCCAAACTATCTTAGCAGTGGCAGAACACTGTTCCTTGTAGAGGGTTTTTATATTGATTTGCATTGTCATAATCACTGGTGTTCCAGAAATTCTTAGTCCTGAAGATGAAATGCAGTTTTGGTCCAGTGTTGCCAATTCTGCTGGAAGAAAAGATGAGAAAGAAAAAGGAACTACATTTTGGTATGCATTGGAACCACTTGTAAAGGATTTCAGGCATGTATCACTATGCAGCTTTAGAATATAGATTCTTGAAGAACATGTTTCAATACTAATATATCAGGGTTAATTTATGAATTTTTCCTTGGGCTGAGCACAGAGGTTTTTTATATCATTCATACTGTGCATGTTTTACAATCAAGATATCCACAACAAGTGCCCTTGATACATAATACACAAATAGGAACATCCCCCCAGGTTTCATTTCGCTAATATGAAACATTTTAAGCACTAGTATTGTATTTTTTGTATAGCAGTGGACCTTCAAATATGAGCACTGTTTTAAAAATCTTCAGTGAAATAATGCATAGTTACAATATCAGCATTGACCAAGTGTCTGGAGTATTGAAACTTCATGATATTGAGGAAGATTAGACCAAAAGAAATAAAATAATTAGGAAATAATTGGAATTAGTGTGTGTGTGTGTGTGTTTCAGTGTAACATTAATCAGGAACTGTTAGTTGGATTGAATTATGCATGTGATGAAGACTGTCAAACAAGGGATATTGTAAAGTGAACCAGGTAGAAAGAGAGTGTTGGGAGAGCTGTTAGGTGGTGGGGGGGATGGAGATTAAAGTTTATGGACGTTAAAGAAAAGCTAACATTGTTTGGGCGTCCAGGACCAATGGGCTGTCATAGTGGGGGTTTAAGCCATGGCAGAGTATTTGTTTAACCTAAATGAAACAAGTTAGCAACTGAATTTGATTGTGGAACATACACAAATATAATGGCAAGTTATATAGTCTTTATTTTTTTAGCAGGGAAGTGTTGTAACTTTTTTGTAATTAAGTTCCTTTTAAATTGATATTGTCATTGAATATCATTATTTCATATGAAGTTTCTTTCATATGTTGAAAAAGCTGGAAGATTAATTTTGAATGAAATTTTAGACTCTGCTTCTATTTGTAATATGGTGTTCATGGTCATAACTTACTTGAAACTTCCACTGAAATTAAATTCTTTAGATGGTTCTGAGTTTATGATATGTTTACTATTGCAGATCCCTAGATACCATATTGCTGGCAGATGTTGATGAAATACTTGAAACAGCACACAACACATTAGATGACTTGTGGAAACTTGATGATTTCATGTATCCACAGCAACGCATGGAGCATTTAATGGATATTATTGGTCAGTAGCTTTAAAACATGGGCTTGTATTAATTGTTTAGTGTCAGTTCTTATTATTTTGACAAACAACAAACTAGTTTTCAATTTTTATTTAGTAAGTGTTATTTATATGAATAGTAAATACGTACTGTCCTGAATCTGCCCCATGTAATCCATTCTTAGTTAGATAATACCTTTTTTATTAGATACATTTCCTAAATTGTGAAAAGGGACTATTAGCTTTGTCATGTCCAACTGTTTGTCCACCTGCATGGAAAAAACTTGGCTCTCAGTGCATAGATTTTCAGGAAATGTCATATTTGAGTATTTTTCAAATATATGTTGAGAAAATTCAATTTTCATTAAAATCTGACAAGAATAATGGGTATGTCACATGAAGATTTATGTACATTTCTGATATAGAGCTCAGTTCTTCTTTAATGAGAAAGTGTTTCAGAAAAAAACTTTGTAAAGAAAATCAAAACACACATTTTTTATGTCAAGTAACTTTCCTGAAAATCATGCTGTTTATGAGAGAATGTGGAAAAACATGGGAGAGCCAGACAAGCCACAGATGACAATCAGTGCATGCACTTTACATGTTGGATGCCTAAGGCTACATACACACACTCAGAATACTGTAATGTAATACTTACTGCTTGTCCATGGCAACAGTGATTTTGTGAACACACCTCATTGTCATGTTTATATGTACATAGCCTGTTTTGTTTTAGCTCATAAAGTTGCAGAGGTGGTGTTAACATTTCTGATGGGTTAATTTTAAATTATTATAAATTACAGCAGAAGACACTTTAGAATTCTTTAGAAAATGGACTGAAGTACAGAGGGGCAGGAATTAATGCAGCCATGTTGATCTAAAATATGAAGTGGAATTTCCATAAATTCAGTGAAACTGAAAACATATTAACATTTTTTGTACAGATGGGATTCATTCAATGAAACAAATTGGCAGTTTTGTTATTATAAGTTTTATAAACTGTATAATACCTGCCACATCCCAGCAGGAAGGCATGAAAGATTAGGTTACCAGGGAACAGAGCAGCCGAATTATATTGTAGATTACAGGTGGTCCTCACTTAACACATTGGATGCCTTCCCAGCAAAACTGTGTTAGGTGAATTTCACATTTACTAGGTGTGATAGTATTCTAATTAGATAAGATATGGTCCCCAAACCCAAGACGCCACAAGGTACTTGGACAATTTTAACTCATACAGTATAAATCTATACAGATGGAATAACAAATCAATAATGAAAGAAATGCAAGGGTTTCAGAAAGTTACTTTTTTGTGTACATGCTCTAAAATAGAATGTTACAAATGTGGTACTTAAAAGAGGTTTTTATGCTGAACTCCACTTATGTTTTTCCAAAACAGTATGAAACTATAACTAATCATGAATGACCAAATTCATGGAACAGACCATTTGAGGTGCTGATAGTTGCTGAACCACACTAGAAGTTCTGTACCTTGTGTTGATTTAAGAGTCACACCGTGTTCACAGGGTCCTGCAAACCCCAAGGTCATATGTAACATTTAGTAACATGGGTGTTTCTTTTGGTGATTAGGTTTCCACCCCTATGCTGGCAGGTATAACCTGTCTTGACTGGAATTAAATTAGAAAATTTACCTGATTGTAACATAAGTCTTTTTACTTTTATTTTTGTTGAAGAGTATGAATTATTTTACATTCACAAAGGTAGAAATATGCCTAGAGAAATCAAGTGTAATTAAATATTTCTAGTAAAGTAGACATCTAACAATTGTGAATATATGAAAACTCTTATTGCTGTGGATTATTTAGGTGTTTCCAGTGCAATAGTCATTAGATTTTTATTTTTGATACCTTCTTACTAACACACATTTCATATAAATCCACATGTTCCAAGACATTTCAGAGTTAGTGGCACTGGCTTTGAGGTATATATCTTAATGATGCAGTATCCAGCTTTTGTTATTCTGTGTTTCTGTCTTTTTCCACTCAGCCAAAGAAAGTGGTGCTTAAAACAGAACTTGTGGCTTGGAAAATATTCTTGCATTGATAGTTTTTTTTAATGTCAGAATTCACCAGAGTTGCCATTTAGCGTGCAAATTTGAGTGCTTCTGTGTGTTGACTGTTGAGAATCAATGAAGTGCAGTATGTTATTGGCGCAAATATTGAAGATCTGATTATTACAGCAATTGTAGTAACTGTACCTACTAAACCAAAATATGTTAATTGATATGATATGATATGATTCTGGAATACCATGTGAGAGTGAAAAGGTCTCATGCCATGTAGGTATTGCAAACTGTGTATGTTGACAATTTTAAATTAATAGTTTTTATGTGTGCCAAAGAGATTAATAGTTATGGATTGTCAGGGCCTACAGGTAGCAAAATAGAAAGGACAGAGGACGAACAGGCTGAATAGGTGTTCACAAGAAAAGCATTCTAGAGTGGGCTGTTATAAAACTGGAGAAGGATATTAAGTTTTTGAAGGAGAATAAGTCTGCAAGAAATTTATCTTGATGAGTGACACATTGTTATCCTTTTCCCAAAATTTGCACTGCAGAGGGGTCATCATATAGATAGGTAAATATAGTAGCAGCAAAAAATATGACAAAGTACCTTCTCATCTTCAGTTGTGGTAATGTATGTGAAGGAATTGCTTAAAGAAAATAAATGTGATTGAGATGTCATTAAGGAACAGATTACATGTTTTCAGCATTAAAGTGATGTTGATTTGCCAAACAGGGAATATGTTAACAAGGTTCATCCAGAATAAACTGAAACTGATCAACCTCTGGGAAGCAGCATATGTTCAAGTGGAAGTACAATTGAATCAGGTAATGAATGTACATTTTTATAACTGTGTGTTCTTAAGCTTATAAGGATGAAAACTTACTGCAGTACTGCAGCCAGCTAACCAACTGTGTTAGATAATGTAGAAGATCAGTAAGATGTGAAATTGTAAGGCTAGCTTTTATTTATTTTCTAAATACTCTAAGGGTTTCTATGTCAGCATTTGACTGATTTTTATTATGTGCATAATTGTTTTATGAGCTGCTATCATACCTGGTGTAATGGGTCCAAAGGTTTTATTCCATAAATGGCTGTTGAAAAATGTTCAGTTTATCCTGGAGAATATAATGGCACATTGAATTTTTGTCTCCCATTATTATGGTTATTCCTGGACTTACCAGTATTTGTGCAGAATGGTGGTAGCATGCACATATTTAATGATTAAGGGTGTACAGTAACTTAGAATTGCCTGTATATACTGTGTGCTTTTAAACCAGTATATGTAAATATGTGTAATATATATATATCATTTTGTTTACTGATGTCTGTTTTGTTTTCTAGGCAATTCGTGCCTGTCAAAAATGGAAAGGTACATGTGAGAGATTGACATCTTTATATTGGCCTAACTATGTGTCACATCCATGGAAGGGAGCTCCGTTTAGTCCTAAATATACACAGAATTTTGCAAGTAGGCTTCAAGAGGTAGGTTTCATTTTACACAGTGGCCTTGAAACTAGAGTCACTGGGGAGGGCAGTCCTATTTGAATTGGAATATATGTAGTAATGGTATCCAGCAATGTTATAAATGGATGTTATGATAGGAACAGTTTGAATTATAGACTGATCACTAACACGGCATTTACTGTTGTGTGTTTTTTTATTGAAGGCAGAAAGAATGTAACAGGTTGTAATATGAATGGAATGTGCATGAGATGGCAGCAATACTGGAAACTTAGGTGTGCTGGGGTGTCAACAGGCATTCAATGTGGAATTTGTTCTTGCAAATGCATAATTCATACCATTCACCTCCTACAACTTTCAGCCACGCTTGACAACTGGTGCAGTTCTTGTCTAGAAATTGCCAATACAGCACATAAGATAATCTTTAAGGTTGTTCTTTGTGTGTGTGTGTGTGTTGTTTTTATGAATGTCATCTTTGAAAATCCTTGTAGATAGCAGGCACATTGTTTGTGATCAGATAAATGAACATGTCATGAATAATGACCAGTTGATAATGTGGTTGCCAAAAATGTTACATAAAGCAGCCATTGAATTTTTTGCTCCATGGACTATTGCACCATCTTGCTGGAAGAACTGTATTCCCTCTTCTCACCAATTAAATTTGAAGAAAATGATGCAGGCATTTGTCCACAATATTCTGAATTTATTGTATTGAAATAGAGGATGCATCCAATTATTCTTGTTGCCCTAATAGTACACAATGTTCCAACTTTAATACCACATACAGCATCTCATGTACATTGTATTTGTAAAATGATGTAGCAGTGGATCAACTTTACCACTTCACGCACCTTTACAAAACTAGTTACAAAACCATACTCTTGCAACAGAGGTTTTCTTGGACATTTGTTCTGAATGGGGTTGAAACACCAGGAAACTGACTTCTAAATTTGCTGTGGCACTACTTCTTTCTTTTATGTCTTCCCAAAATTAAAGCTTTTTCTATTGCAGATTTTATATTTTTCATTCTGTTCATTGTGCTTGTAATCATGTGTACACACACACACACACACACACACATCGCTATCCACAGGGAGATATCAATACAAAGGAATATATAATATTTATACATCAAATTTTGCATTTAAAATGTTAAAATTATAAAATAGGAGCTATAAATATAATAGTGTGAGTATTATGGACAGTATGATGTTGACTTACTCTTGGTTAAAATTCATTGATATGCCATTGTTTACAATGTGTGTAGTTATATATAGCTATATATTTACATACATCACTTTTTGATTCAGAATGATCAAGTTGTACGCCGCATAATTTGTGGTGTCTAGTGTAGGAAGGTTTTATATACTATTGTGTATGTGTGTATACACAAACACACACACACAGACTGATACTTTTATATATTCCTTTGTGTTGACATCTCCCTGAGGATAGTGATTTATTGTTTAAACATATATGAGAGTTCATGTTAATGGATAACTTGTAATTTTATACAATGTTTGTGAATGTTTGGTGTATATAAATGATTACTTCTCTCTTCCATTGTATATCATATTCATGAACAGCTGTAGCAGCAACGTAACAACAGTAATTTATGTCACTCTAAAAACACTCCACTCCCCCATGTGCCTTTATGGTGTGCACAGGAATAACATTTACTTTCATCTTCTATATCATCACACTCCAACCAAAGTGAATGAATGAAGAAAAGAAATGGAACTGTTCATTCCCCAGAACATTTCAGAAACCTTCAGCAGTCTCAGAGGCTAGATAGCTATCAAACATCATCAACCACAAAATTCTGTGCTTTTTATGGAACCCATAGGTTTATTACTGTCTTCACAAGACCATGCCACTGATCCTGATATTGAGGTACATGAATTCAGTCCACAGCCTCACAGCTTATTCCTTAAAATTCGCCTGTCTTTTGTATTACACAGGATGTCTCAAGTCCCTTTACTGATATATTGTGAGATACTTAACTTTATTTAGAAATGTGTGAAACAATTCATACGAGATATGGAAGGTGTGATGAATATGGTGGAACAATTTTAAAATTTGTTGTAACTTCTCATTTTCACTTTCTGATGGTGGTTGGTTGTAAATAGTTTTTCTGTGGAATGTGGGTATAAATTTTAGGATGCCTGTATGATAGTATGTTACAGCTTTTAAGAAATTATTAGGACATCTGTCACACATGGAAACATACATGCACCACCATTGAATATTTATCTTCCATTTCATATATGTATAGTCTCTCTATTGTGTTACTCTAACAAACAGTACCAAATCAATTAACTATATTCACACTTTCCATTATCAAGCACAAGCATTATAGCATATGCAGCCTATGTACATGAGATTAACCCTTCAGCGTGGAGTGACGAGCACTGCTCGTCATAGCGAAAACATCACCTGTCGTGGAGTGATGAGCACTGCTCGTCATGGTGCACACTCTTACTCATTCATCTATATCTCGACAACATAGCGAGAAAATGTAACCGGGCTGCTTCGTACTTGTTCGTGAAGGAGTTGGCTCTCTTATGGTGTGGGACACAGTTACTAGAAATTATTTCTTCATTTTTTTCTCTGCTCTCGAATTTTGGGTTTTCTTTTTTGCAGTCGTGGAGTGACGCAACTGCTCGTCATGCTGCACGCTCTCACTCATTCGTCTATATCTCGATAACATACATATGGTGTGGGAGACAGTTACTAGAAATTATTTCTTCATTTTTTTCTTTGCTCTCGAAGTTTGGGTTTTCTTTTTGTAGTCCCTAATTTCACAGACTGTTTTATGCATCCCTCTAACAGTCAAATGAAACAGGAAACGAATGTTATTGCTATCATCACGTACCTGAGCTATGTAGCTTTGAAATGGTGTAAGACATCACCCTCATATTTCAATAGACTGTTTGTTCCTTCACTGTTGTTTTTGGGTCTGGATTTCAATTGAAGCTGCAGTCTGTTGCAATGATGGTGTCAAGTAGGAAGTGTTTGTTGGAGGATGAGATTGAACAAAGTTTGCTAGGGGAACTTACAGCTTCTGATCAGAGTAGTTGTAGTGACGATGA
>Ga0131853_10000533_pt1 | contig 70192 bp, 66 predicted proteins | sample TergutLab28metaG_FD_92764 | JGI IMG/M metagenome (GOLD analysis project Ga0131853, IMG submission 92764) | Labiotermes labralis P1 segment gut microbial communities from Petit-Saut dam, French Guiana - Lab288 P1 (version 2) (version 2) | ecosystem: Host-associated > Arthropoda: Insects >... | reverse complement strand
TTTTTAAAATATAAATAAAAATCTTCTTAACGCAAAATTTATTTCACTTTATTAGTATTTCGTATTCGTTTTATAAATTTCATTGCATAATATAACAAAATTATAACTATTCTTATGATATAATATTTAGATGTAAAAAGAGAGGATCTTATGCAAAGCTTTTTAGATAAAATAAAAGATTTTTGCCCTGATCAAAAGACTTTTAACGAAGGATACAGTAATTTTATACTCAAAAACTATCATAGTATCAATCATCAACAAGATACTAAAGATCGTTTGCGTCATTACTTTAAGGCTTTGGTTAAAAATGATAATATCAATTTGTCTTTTACGATTCATGAGAAAAATGGAATCGAAAGTGCTTTGTGCGCTTGTTGTCAGGTTAATGATGTTTGTCCGCATATTGTCGGCTTTTTTTTAACAATTGATGATTATATCAAAAAGGGATATTTAATACAGGAACAATCAATTGAGGAAACGGATCTGATTCTAAATGCAGTTAATAACTATTTAAATAGCTTTGAGGTTTTACAAGAAATAGACATCAAGCCAATTATAACCGTTAATCAATCAACATCTTTTGATATCGAATTACTAATTGGAGTTGATAAATACTATATCATTCGTGATATTTATGATTTTTTAAATAAAATCTCTAAACAAGTAGAAGCTTCTTATGGCAAGAATCTAACTTTTATTCATCGCTTAGATATTTTTACCGATCGTGGGAAAAAAATCATTGAATTTTTAACGGATATTGTAAATGGTGATGATACTTTGCATATTCCTAATAGTTCAAGGATAGGTTATATTAAAAAAATTATCTGCATTTCTCCGATAGAATTAGATTTTCTGCTTAATAGTTTAAACAAACAAAATGCGATTTTTTATTACGAAGGGCGGGAATATGATTTATTAATTAATTTAGATAAAGACCCTACATTCAATATCCATTTTAACGAAGAAGCGATTAAACTTTCAGATTCCGTTCGTGATTTTGTTTATTTTAAGACAGCCCATCATTTATATTTTGGCTATAAAAATTATTTAACAAAACTCTCAAAAGATGATCAGAATTTAGTCTTTCCTTTGTTTCAGTCTTTACTTCGACAAAAAGGTATAATTGAGATTAACAAGGATAAATCCGAAAACTTTTATCTTAAAATCTTACCTTTGATAAAAGATAAAGTTAATATTAATCATGAATTTTTGAAAAAATTCGGACTAAAGAATTTCACTGTCATAACGTATTTGGATTTTGATGAGGAATTATTCTTGAAATTTGATTTTTTATATAATGGGGAAAAGTTTAAAGAAGGTGAAGATAAAGATTTTTTGCGTGACTTTCTTCAAGAAAAAAAGTACCTGCGTTTGATTCAAAGCTATGGATTTGACAAAAGGAATAATTACAAGACGAAAAACTTTGATAAAATAATCGATGATTTTTCGGAGTTTGAAAAAGGCTTGCGGGAATTTGGAGAAATCTATGTTAGTGACACCTTAGTCAACATCAAAGAAAAAATCAGGAAAGCTTATAGTGTTAAAATGAATATTGGCTATTCAGGAAATATGCTTGATATTGCATTTGAGGGATTTGACTTTTCGCCAGAAGAGTTAGTAGATGCTTTAAAAAGTTTTCGGGAAAAGAAAAAATATCATTTGCTAAAGAATAATGAGATATTGGCCCTTCATGATAAAACATTTATAGAAGTTGATAAGCTGCTTTCTGAACTGAAGATTGATAACTTTTCAAATGTGCCAACCTTTAATCTTTATTATCTAGCTCATTTAAAAGAGGATTATCATTATCTTGAGTTTACTTTTGATGAAAAAATAACCGATTTTCTTGAAAAAATTAAGAACTACGCTAATGCCTCATATGAAATAAAACCAAAACTAGCAGAAATACTTAAAAATTATCAGATTGAAGGTTTTCAATGGCTTAAAACTTTAACGGAGTTTGGCTATGGTGGAATTTTAGCTGATGATATGGGTTTAGGAAAAACAATCCAAGCTATTACTTTAATAAGTCAAGATACTTCAGAAAAGGCATCTTTAATTGTTTGTCCAGGATCACTTATATTTAACTGGGCCAATGAATTTAAGCGTTTTGCGCCAGAGTTAGAGGTTGTTGTGGTATATGGCCTTTCTAATGAAAGAAACAATATCATCAAAAATATCAAAAACGAAACGATTTATATAATAAGTTATGATATTTTGCGAGTAGATGTAGAAAAATTTGCTCAAAAGGAATTTCGCTTTATGATTATTGATGAAGCACAACACATTAAAAATTATAATACACAAAAAGCAAATGCCGTTAAAACTATTAAAAGTGATCTTCGATTTGCTTTAACAGGTACGCCTGTTGAAAATTATCTGGCAGACCTTTGGAGTATTTTTGATTTTATTGTTCCTGGATATTTAGGTAGCTACATAGAATTCCGAGAAAAATATGAAATGGAAATTGTTCGTGAAAATAATAAAACTGTCTTAAACAATCTTAAAAAAAGGATTGCTCCATTTATTTTAAGACGCACAAAAAAACAAGTATTATCAGAACTTCCGGAAAAAATGGAATCAATTTATTATGCGAAAATGGATGTTAAGCAAAGAAAAGTTTATGAATCTTATCTTTGGAAGTTAAGAGAGTCACTTTCCAAAGATGAAAACTACATTTATGTTCTTTCTTTGATTACAAAATTACGTCAGATTTGTGCTAGTCCAGAGTTACTTTTGGAAGATTATAGCGATGAATCCGCGAAATTAGAATTAGCGCTTGAATTAATTGAGGGTTATCTTCAGGCTGGACATAAAATATTATTATTTTCTTTTTTCTCATCAATGCTTACGCTAATCGAAAAGCGATTAAAGGAAAGACGAATTGAATATTATAAAATGACTGGTGAAACAAAAAGTAGCGACCGGTTGCGATTGACAGAAGATTTTAATAACCATCCAGAGCCATTAGTCTTTTTGATTTCCTTAAAAACTGGTGGAGTTGGTTTAAATTTAACGGGAGCGGATGTTGTGATTCATTATGATCCGTGGTGGAACTTAAGTGTCGAAAATCAAGCAACTGATCGTAGTCATCGAATCGGACAAAAAAACAAAGTTGAAGTTATTAAGTTAATCGTTCAGGATTCAATTGAAGATAAAATAATTGAACTTCAGCAACGAAAAAATGCTCTTGTTAATGATATATTAACCGATGACTCGGAATTTCTTAATAATTTATCAACTTCAGAATTAATAGCATTATTAAAAGAATAGGGGAATGAATATGGACGCTATAATCAGAATATTAGAAGTTATTTTCCTGGCGATTGTCCAAGGTATTACAGAGTTTTTACCAATATCTTCAAGCGCACATTTAATTATTTTTCGGGAAATTTTTCAAATTGGATCTGAAAAAAATCTCATTTTTGATGTTGCCTTGCATTTTGGAACTTTTCTGGCAATCTTGGTATTTTTCTTTAAAGAGTTTTTGGCTCTAGGAAAAGGGGCAATCAAAAAAGAGGGCGTAAAAGAAAGAAGATTGCTATTGATGGTTTTAATCGGTATTATCCCTGCAGCGATTGCTGGTATTTTATTTGAGGATATTATTGATGGAATAATACGCGATAATTTATTAATAATCGCCTTAGGTTTAGTTTTTATGGGAATCGTTATGTATCAAGTTGACATCAAGACCCCACAGGATAAAGGTATTGAAGATATAAGTATTCAAAATGCTTGTTTAATTGGCTTTATGCAAGTCTTTGCCTTAATTCCGGGCTTTTCTCGCTCAGGAACGACAATTACTGCTGGCCGGATAGCCCGACTTAAAAGAGCGGATGCGGCTAAATTTTCCTTTTATATGTCGCTGCCTTTAGTTTTAGGAGCCTTTATTTTTACGATGGTGCGAAGAGAAAGTATTGAATTAGTCAGAAATAATATCCCTACATTTGCAATTGGAATTATTGTATCGTTTCTTGTTGGTCTTTTCGTGATTGGTTTTTTATTAAGATATATCCGTAAAAATGATTTTAAGGTCTTTATGTATTATCGCTTTCTTGTAGCTTTTATTATTTTAATTTATTTGATAGCTACTAACGTAACTGTATCATGAGGCACACTGTAGCTAATATTTCTACTGCTTTAGGTCAAGGCGCAATTGCTATCATCAGGATTAGCGGTCAAGAAGCTATCGAAAAAATTGATAAAATTTTTACTGGCAATTTAGTTAAGGCGCTTCCTAATACAATTCAATATGGTTTTATTAAAGATGGCAACAAAAAACTCGATGAAGTTATGATCTCAGTATTCAAAGCCCCGAAATCCTTTACAGGTGAAGATATGCTGGAAATTAATTGTCATGGCGGAAGTTATATAACAGGTTTAATTTTTAAACTAGTTTTAAATCAAGGAATCAAACCGGCAGAAAGAGGTGAATTCACTAAGAGGGCTTTTTTAAATGGTCGCATCGATATCCTGAAAGCGGAAGCAATTAATGATATTATTAATGCTGATAGTGCTGAGTCATTGAAATTAGCTAATAATCAGTTATTTGGCAAAACCTCACAAATGATTAAAGAATTCTATGAAAGAATTTTAATGCTTTATACGAAGATTAATGTTTCAATTGACTATCCGGAATATGATGATGATTATTTAGTAACAAATGAAATCGCCTTACCGGAAATTAATAAGTTAATTGAGGAGACTGAAGCTATTATTCAGAATGCCCACAAAGGTATCTTAATTAAAAATGGACTTAAAGTTTTAATTTTAGGAAAGCCAAATGTTGGAAAAAGTAGTCTGCTTAACGCAATAATTGCCGAAGATAAAGCGATTGTTACTGATATTCCCGGAACGACCAGAGATGTTGTTGAGGGGATGTTTTATCTTGCAGGATTAAAAATAAGACTTTTGGATAGTGCCGGTGTGCATCAAACTAATGATCCTGTAGAAAAAATCGGGATCGAAAAAACTAAGAAGTTAATCGCAGATGCTGATTTAATTCTGACTGTTTTTGATAACTCAAAAGTCTTAACAAAAGAAGATGAAGAAATCTTAAAACTAACAGAAACTAAAAAAAGAATCATTGTTTTAAATAAGAAAGATTTAAACGCTAAGCCTAAATTAAAGGGAGAAAATATTATTTTATTATCCGCAGTCAAAGAAAGCAATCTTGCTGACTTGGAAAATAAAATGAAAAGTGCTCTTGACCTGAAAATTAATGACGACCTTTGTTATTTATCTAACGTCTTTCACATTAGTCGATTGGAAAAAGTTCTTGAAGCTCTTGAACAAGCCAAAGAATTAATTAACAAAAATAATAGCTTAGAATTAGTCGCTTTTAGTTTGAATAGTGCTTTAGATGTGCTTAAAGAAATTACAGGCGAAAACTATAATCTTGATTTTCTCGATAAGATGTTTGCGAACTTTTGTTTAGGTAAATAGAAAGTTGTATAGGTGTAGTATTTTTTAGGTAAGGAGAGCAACATGGAAATATTCGTTTGGGAAACAGAGAATCATATGCAAGTTAATGAACTTAATATGGATAATAAAGAGGCTTTCCAAATCTTTTGGCAAGATATAATCGATAAATATCGAGGTTTTAAAATTGATTTCTGTTTTCATAATTGTGATGTTCCAATTGATTATATGCTGGAAATTAAAGCAACAATGCTTGAATCTTGCTTAGAAACAAGACTATATCCAGAAAATTATAAGCCGATTAGCAAACATAAGTTAGAACTTGTGACAGAAGATAACTTTAATGAGTTTGCAAACTTGCATGATAAACTTAATCCAGCAATGTATTGGACTAGTGAGAGGATAAGAAATGATTTTAAAAAATGGCTTATTTATAAACATGAAAATAATTATGTATTAATGAGACTTGGTGTGGAAATTGCAGAGATTTATGCGGTTGAAACCAATTGTCCAAATCTGGGTAAATCATTAATTTCTGAAGCTGTAAAATCAGCCATTGAAGCAGGAAAAACTAGTATACTGCAAATGGTTGATGAAAATAATTTAACAGAACTTGAAATGGTGAAAGCCATTGGCTTTTCAGTTTGTGGCACATATATTGCTTATCAGACTATCGTAGGTTAACTATTTAATATAAATAGAACTTGAAAAAAGTGGAATTTTATAGTAAAATATATATTTAAAGAAGGTGTTATTTTTGGCTTATCAGGCTTTATATCGGCAATACAGACCGAAATCGTTTAGCGATATCTCCGGGCAGGAGCATATTACAGTTACTTTGAAGAATGCATTGCAGTTTAATAGGTTTGGACACGCTTATTTATTTTCGGGTCCACGTGGCACTGGTAAGACAACGATTGCTAAAATCGTAGCTAAAGCCTTAAATTGCATCAAGAGTCCAACAGATGAGCCTTGTAATGAATGTGATTCTTGCTTAAGTATTATGCAAAATACTAATGTTGATGTATTAGAGATTGATGCCGCAAGTAATAATGGTGTTGAAGAAATTCGGGAAATCAGAGACAAAGTCAAATATTATCCGGCTAACGGCAAATACAAGGTTTATATTATTGACGAAGTTCATATGTTATCGACCTCAGCTTTTAATGCACTTTTAAAGACTTTAGAAGAGCCACCAAAGTATGTTGTTTTCATTTTAGCAACTACAGAGCCTTATAAAATTCCTTTAACGATTCTTTCTCGTTGTCAGCGATTTGATTTTAAAGCTATCACTAGGGCCGATCTAAGAAAACGTCTGGAAGTGATTGCTAAAGAGGAAAAAATTACCATTACTACTGAAGCTCTGACTTTAATAGCTGAGTTTGCGGAAGGTGGTATGCGAGATGCGATAAGTCTTCTTGACCAGCTATCAGCCTATAATAATGAGAATATCACAGAAAACGATGTTTTCGCTGTTTCTGGTGGTGTGTCTAGCGCAAAGATGATCGAGTTGGCAGAAAAGATTGAAAACCTTGATAGTCCTAAAGCAATGACTGTTATTGATGAATTATTAGATACTGGAAAAGAGATTCCGCGGATTATTAACGACCTTATCATTTTTTTCCGTGATTTATTAGTTTATCAGAATGTTGGAGCTAAAGAAGGTGACAAAGCCATCTTTACGAATAAATCATTTATTACTTTGGCTGAAAAACTATCAAATCAGAAGTTGTTTTTTTACTTAAATATTTTAAATGATGCCCAAAATATTTCTAGATTTTCTAGTCAGAAACGAGCATTTTTTGAATTATCGATAATTAAAATGACTGATTTTCAAGAAAATAAAAGCGCTGACTTAGAAAAAGAATTCACTGCTCTTTCAGAAAAGTATGAGCATCTTTTAAGAAAAGTTCAATCGCTGGAAGAAAGAAGTTTTAATCAGATTTCTGGAAAAATTCCGCTTAAGGAACGGATGTTAAGTCGGGAAAAAGAAGAGCTTGTTGTTAATAAAATTAATGGTAAAAAACTTACTACCTCAGAAATTGGTGAAGTTCTTAATGCCGCAAATAAAGATAAAAAAGAACTACTATTAAAAGGCTGGCCTTTTTTAAAGAACATATCCGATCAAGAACTAGAAATAACTGCTAAGCTCTTAAGCCAAGGTGAGTTGGTAGCCGCCTCTGAAGATAAGATGATATTAGTTTATGAGAATAAGATTATCTGTAACCGGATGATGAAAAATCAAACAAAACGCTTAGTTAAAAAAATCCTTAATCGCAAAAGTGAACTTGTTAAGGAATATTATGTATTACCTAAAGATAAATGGCTGATTGTACTAAAAGATTTTCAAGATAAATATCGGCAAGGACAAAAAAAACCACAGTTAGCGGATATTGACTTAGAAATTTATCTTGATGATGAAGAAGAGATTAATGCGATTACTAATGATTTATCAACGAAAAATGAAATGCTTACAATCGCCCAAAATGTTTTTGGGTCTGAATTAGTAAAACTCAAGGAGGAATAAAAAATGTTTAACCCACAAATGCTAAACAAATTAAAAAAGATGCAAAAGGATATGGAAGATGCTCAGAAGCAAATTGAAGAGACAGAATTCATTGGTACTTCCGGAGGCGGTGCAGTTGTTATTAAAGCACTTGGATCAAAAGAAATTATTAAAGTAACGATTGATAAAGAACTTGATGATATTGAAATGTTGGAAGATTTAATCTTAACAGCAGTCAACGATTGTATCCGTCGCATCGAAAAAGAAACGGAAAAAGCTCTAGCACCTTACCAACAAGGAGCTTTAGGCGGTTTATTTTAAATGGATTATCCAAAAGCAATCAGTGATTTGATTGAATCTTTTGCTCTTTTACCAGGAATTGGTATGAAATCAGCGGAACGTTTCGCTTTTTTCATTTTAACTAAAATGAATGATGAAGATATTAATAGATTTGGCGATAGTTTATTAAAATTGAAAGAAGCTATTAGTCGATGTCCGATTTGTGCGAATCTTAGCGATCAGGAAAATTGTGCAATTTGTGATGATACGACTCGCGACCCAAATTTGATTATGGTAGTTGAGGATTTGAAGGATGTCATTGCTTTAGAAAAAACTAAAACCTTTAAAGGCAAATATCATGTTTTAAACGGACTTATTAACTTAAGTAAGGGCATTGGACCTCAAGATATCAATGTCGAAAAATTATTAAGCCGGTTAGATAATGCAAAAATAGAAGAACTTATTTTGGCGACTAATGCCACAATAGAGGGAGAAATGACAGCTAAATACATAAAAAACCTGGTTTCGGATAAAAATATAAACGTAAGCCGGATTGCTTACGGTATTCCTGTTGGCGGTGATTTGCAATATGCAGACTTACTGACTATCGCAGCTTCGCTTGAGGGAAGGAAAAAATACTAAAGATCAGGAGGCTTATAAATGCCGTTTACGGATTCAATACGTAACGTCAGGGATTACTTCACAGGCCTTTATGCCGATACTTCAAGATTCTTTGAATTTGTAATTGAAGAGTTCATGATTCTTCCGACATTCATTCAAGTTTTAGGCTATATCTTTATAGGTTATTTGCTAATTCTAGGTAGTTTTCAATTTATTAAAAAGGTTTTATTAGCTGTACCTAAACTTATGATTTATTTTTTGATATTTTCTTTAGCAGCCTTTTATTTATTAAGTCATTTTATATAGCATAATTAATTGCCTGAACTTCTCTTTAATAAGAGGAGTTTTTTTGCTTATTGTTATCAACAAAGCTAAAATATGACAGTTATTAAATATTAATAATAAGAAATTATATATATATTTGAAATATTAAAGAACTTTGTAAATTATTAGTGAGAATTGCCGTTTTTAGTGTATAATAGATTATTGGAGGAGAATTTATGCAAAATATTTTAAAAACAAACAATTTAACAAAAAATTACAAGATGCAAGTCGCAGTCGATAATGCTAATATGACTATTAATGCAGGCGATATTTATGGCTTTGTCGGCGAGAATGGTGCTGGTAAAACAACTATCATTCGTATGATAGCTGGACTTGTAAATGAAACTAGCGGAACTTATGAACTTTTTGGTACTGATAAAAATGATCCAAATATTAACAATGTAAGAAGAAAACTTAGTGCCGTAGTTGAATCACCTTCGTTATATCTTAATATGACAGCTTATGATAATCTTTTGATGCAATGTAAAATCTTAGGAATCAATAATCCAGATCTTATTAAAGAAACCTTGGAGATTGTTAACCTTAATTATCTGATTAATAACTCGAAAAAAGCTAGAAACTTTTCTTTAGGTATGAAACAACGTTTAGGAATTGCGATTGCTTTAATCGGAAATCCTGATTTCATCATTTTGGATGAACCAATGAATGGCCTTGATCCAGAAGGTATCGTTGAGATGCGTGAATTAATCGTTAAACTAAATAAAGAAAAAAATATTACTTTTTTAATTTCCAGTCATATCCTAACAGAATTATCGCGGGTTGCGACTAAGTATGGTTTTATCCATCGTGGAAAGATGATTAAAGAAATAACTGCTAAGGAATTGGCGGAAGAAAGCCGTAAATCGTTAGAAATCAAAGTTTCTTCAACTGAGAATGTCGCAACAATCCTGGAAGAATTAAAAATTACAAACTATAAAATATCTGTTGATGAAGTTAAAATATATCAGGATGCCGATATCAATACAATTGTAAGTAAATTTGCTCAAGCAGGAATTACAATTAAAAATATCGCTAATAATGATGAAAACATCGAGGAATTTTATCTGAAGTTAATGGGAGGAAATAGACATGCTTAATTTGTTGAAATCAGAATTTCTTAAAATCCGTAAAGACAGGGTTGCTTTAGTGGGTTTAATCGTAATAGTCAGCTTTGTTGTTATAAACCTCTTGATAACACTAGCTCTTAGAAATACTTTTGAAGGTATGGGATTAAATATCTATGGAAGAGGATTGTTTGCTTCAACATTCTCAATAAATGATGTTGGGATTATTGTGCCGATTTTTGTTGCTCTTTTGATTAGTCGCGAATTTTCTAATGGAACCATTCGTAATAAAATTATTTGTGGACATAAAAGACTTCATGTTTATTTTAGTATGTTCATCTCAAGTTTCTTATTTGGTTTACTTTTAATGGTTCTTGCGTCATTAATCAATCTAGTTCTAGGAAGTATTTTCTTTGGTTTTAGTGATGTTGCTTTTAGTGCCAGTGAATTGGGAAGCCTTTTAGGAATTTTTGCTACAGGGGTTACTGTTTATTCAGTGTTTATTACTTTCGCAATATTCATCGCTATGATTGTTAAAAGCTCTGGTTTATCAGTTGTCTTTGCTTTAGTTTTTCCGTTTGTCGCCTTAATGATTGGAGCTATCGGAAATGTTTCTACTAACCAACTAGTAATCGATATCTTTAATATAGTGCCTGGTCAGATTCTGCAGTCATTGCTGAATCTTGAAGCTAAAGTCCTTTTAATTGGAATCTTTAGTACTTTAGGATGGGTTTTATTAATGCTTATTTTTGGAAATATCTTATTCCATAAAAATGATTTAAAATAAGTAATATTAGAGCATAAATTATAATTTTGTCGAATATATTTTATCGGGTGACAAAATAAAAATGATAAAAGAAATCGCAAAATCACTAATTATAGGTGTTGTTGCATTATACTTAATAAATTTTTTTGGTTCAAGATTTTTTGACTACAACATCCCTGTCAATGTCTGGACAATTCTTTTAGTAGGATTTTTAAGGGTTCCGGGCTTGGTAGTAGTAATAATTATCTTATTATTATGATAATTAATCTTTAAGAGATGCATTGCGCATCTCTTTTTGTTTGCATTTTAGATGAATTTATTATATAATTTTAATGATTCAAGTGCTACATTTCAAGATAATGATCCATGAAAAGGAAAATAAGTTATGGAAATTAAAGATAAAACAATAGCTTTACTCATTGATTCTGATAATATCTCAAGAGAGTATTTTTCGATTTTATTAGACGAGCTTAGCCAATATGGTCGCGTGACTTACCGAAGACTATATGGCGATTTTTCTAAGCCGAAAGGCAATGGCTGGAAAGATGCTCTTTTAGAATATTCAATCGAACAAGTCCAGCAAATTGCTTATACAAAAGGTAAAAATGCTTCAGATTCTTCAATGATAATTGATGCGATGGATATTCTTTACAAAGGAAAAGTGGACTGTTTCTGTTTAGCCACAAGCGATAGCGACTTTACCGGGCTTGCGATGCGCTTTAGAAATGATAACCTTGTCTGTATTGGGGCTGGCGAGAAAAAGACGCCTGAGGCTTTCAGAAAGGCTTGTGACCGCTTTATTCCAATCGATGAATTATTAGAAGCGAAAGAAATAGCAGAAAAAGTTGTTAAAACTAATGTTCCTGTTCCAAAAGCAGAAGTAAAGCAGACACAAAAGCCTAAAACAACAAAAAAACAAAACCAATCAATAGCAGAAACAAGGAGTCTGAAGCTAGTTGAAATAGCTAAAGAAATTATTGATGATAATGCTAAGTCAGATGGTTGGATGCATTTTTCTTTGTTTATGAGTGAAATTTACCGCAAAGAAAATGAATTTAGTCCAAAACTTTACGGTCATTCTAGCAAAAGTGTTTCAACTTTTTTTAGGAACTTTACGATAAAAGGAAAAACAATTTTTATTTTAAAAAGAACCAACACTTATGATCAAATCAAATTAAACCAATAAAAACTATGACGTAGTGCCTTTAAAATTTGTAAAAATTGAAAAATAACAAGGAAAAGATAGTTGCAAAAGTTTGCAGTATCAATAGATATATACGCCTTTTGTAACTAATGAAGTGGTAATTAGCATGCATTTAAAAGCTTTCCTGTTATCTGAAAAATGAAAAAAATCCTCTGGTTAAACCGGAGGATTTTCATTTATATTAATTTTCTCTTCACTAATTAAATCATACATCAGCGCACTGTTTTCTTTACTAGGATTTTCCGTTAAAGAAGTAACACGAATTGTAATAATCTTTGTATAGTATTGTAAAGAAACTAGGTCATTAACTTTTAAGACAAGCGAAGGTTTTGCGGTTTTGCCGTTAACCTTAATATTTTCAGCTTCAGAAACCTTTTTCGCTACAGTTCGTCTTTTAATAATTCTGGAAAGCTTTAAAAATTTATCGAGTCTCATCAGTAGTTTCGTTTTTCTTGCGCTCATCCCAGAAAGCAAGTTTACCAGTTTCCACAATCTCATCGATATTTTCTTTAGTTAATGTTTCGATTTCTAATAGATAATAAGCGATTGTGTCTAATAACTGACGATTTTCGATAATACATTTCTTAGCATTTTCGTAACAGCCCATAATAATTTCACGAACTTCTTTGTCAATCTCTAAGGCAATCTGATCGCTGAAATTCTTTTCTTTTAAGTAGTCACGGCCTAAGAAGACATTGCCATCTCTTTGTTCGTATTGAATTGGTCCCAGATTACTCATACCAACTTCCGTAACCATTAGCCTGGCAATTTGCGTTGCGCGTTGGAAGTCATTGTGAGCGCCTGTACTGATTTCTTCAAAAACCAGTTCCTCCGCAACTCGTCCAGCTAAAAAGCCAGTAATTTCTTCAAGAAGATCTTTTTTAGTTTGAAAGTAAGTTTCTTCCTTTGGAACCATTAGGTTATAACCACCAGCGCGTCCGCGTGGAATAATCGTAATTTTTTGAACAATATTAGCATTCTCAAAACGAATACCGATAACGGCATGGCCAGCTTCATGATAAGCAACCATCTTACGCTCTTTAGGAGTATATTTCTTAGATTTCTTAGCAGGTCCCATTAAAACACGATCGATTGCTTCATCAAGATCTTCCATTAAAATAGTTTCTCTGTTGGCACGAGCCGCTAGAATACCGGACTCATTTAAGAGGTTTTCAATATCCGCACCAGAGAAGAAAGGAATTCTTGGGGCTAAATCCTCTAATTTAACACTAGGGTCAATGCTTTTGTTTCTAGCATGAACACGAAGTATTGCTTCACGTCCGCGTAAATCAGGTAGGTGAACTGTAATCTGACGGTCAAATCGTCCTGGTCTTAATAAGGCTGGGTCAAGAACATCAGAGCGATTTGTCGCAGCCATGATGATAACACCTGTAGAATTATTGAAACCATCCATCTCAACTAATAACTGATTTAAAGTTTGTTCGCGCTCATCATGTCCGCCGCCCATTCCGGCACCACGCTGACGTCCGACCGCATCAATCTCATCAATAAATACAATACATGGCGCATGTTCTCTAGCATTTTTAAATAAATCCCTAACTCTTGAAGCACCAACTCCGACAAACATTTCTACGAAATCAGCACCACTTATAGAGAAGAAGTGAACCATAGCTTCACCAGCAACTGCTTTAGCTAATAAAGTTTTACCTGTTCCCGGAGGTCCGACAAGTAGAATTCCCTTAGGAATGCGGACACCCATCTTACTATATTTTCTTGGATTTTTTAAGAAGTCAATGATTTCTTCAAGTTCTTGTTTCTCTTCATCACAACCAGCAACATCCTTAAAGTTAGTTGTTTTCTGACGATTAAGCTGGGCTCGGCTTTTACCGAAATCAAAGGCTTTATTGTTACCGCCACCAAGATTTCTAAGTACAATAAATAATACGATGATAATTAAAGCAAAGGGTAATATTGCGAATAAGAAATCTAGGAAAATATTTCTTGTTATGACTCTGGTTGTGAAGGTAAAATCGGCAGGAAGCAAAGGATTATTTAAAAATTCGACTAAATGATGTTCAGTAGGAAGAATTATTTCAAAATGTGTATACCTTCTAGGATTATTACTTTCATCATGGATGTTCTGGACAGGTTCTTCGAATGTTCCTCTGATGAAGAAATGCCCTGGATTATCATTTCCAACAGGAATTGAATGAGCCTCTCTTATTGCCGGAGCATAATAGTCAATATCACTAAAAGCAATTCTTAATACTGCTGGCTGCATCATATTCCTTAAAGCAATGAAACCACCAATCATCAATAAGGCAAATATTATATATATCCCGAAATCAAACCGTCTTCTAGGGGGATTGTTCTTTTTTTCCATATTTTTTACACCTCTTAATAAATATTTTCTTTGAGAATTCCGACATAAGGCAAATTCCGGTAATTCTCGTTATAATCAAGTCCATAACCGACAATAAAGTCATTGCCGATTTCCATTCCAACATATTTTGGATTAAAATCAGCGATTCGAGCTGCTTTCTTATCGAATAAAACCACAACTTCAAAACTTTTTACATGTCTTGTCTTAAAGATTTCTTCAAGCATTTTTAAAGTTCTTCCAGTATCAACGATATCCTCGATTAAAATAACATCTCGCTCTTTAACCGAAAGTTGAACATCCTTTTTTAATTCCACAAAACCAGAAGAACTGGCCCCCACATAACTTGAGCAGACAATATAATCAAGTTCACAGTCTAAATCAAGCTTTTTCAGTAAATCGCTCATAAAAGGCTGACAGCCCTTTAAGACGCCGATAATTATCGGTTTTTTACCTTTATAATCTTGATTAATCTTACTTGCAAGTTTTAAGCAGATATCTTCAATCTTTTTCTCATCAACAAGTATTTTTTTTAAATCTTTATGCATTTTTTCTCCCTGATTTATATACTAAAAATCCATGCTCACCTTGATCAGGAACAGAAGTCTGAAGGTCTAGTTGTGGAATCCAGATAACTTCATTTCCTTTTTTGGCTACAAGAGGGATTTTTGTTCTTTTTTGCATTGGTATTTTAAAATCGATAAATATTTTCTTTACTTTTTTCCTTCCATAAGCAAAATCGATATAATCACCATCTGTTTTATAACGAAGTGTTAACGGAAAATCTATATTATTATAACATAATTTTAGGTTTTTTAAACAACAATTTGCAATTTCTTCAGTAAAATAAAAAAATTTATTATTCAAAGCTTTCAATTCTGTTAGATTATTAATTAAACAAAAAAAGCCATCTTCAGTAGTTTTTTTTTGAATTTTGATTATATCATATTCTTTTGTTAAAAGGAAATCAGTATTTAACTGAAGAGAGAATTGAGATTTTCGACTATAAATTTGCTTGATAACTTCAGCGATTTTCTTAGAAGATGCTGAAACATTATGCAATTCGAAAAAATAGCTGATAATGTCTTTTTGCAAAGCAATATCAAGTTGTTTGAAGCATTTGATGGAAAAATATTCTTTATTAGCTAAGAAAGCTAGACTATTATTTCGAATATATTGGAAAGATTCACTTAAAATCTGATGATAATCCTGCACTTTTTGTAAGATTGCTTGATTTGATTTTTTGATTTTGGGTATTACTTCATTACGGAAATAATTTCGCATATATTTTGATTCCAAATTTGTATTATCTTCAATGAATGCAAGCTGATTAGCTTGTTGATAAGCAATAATCTCCTCTTTTGAACAATTAAGAAGAGGCCTTATATAAGAGATATTTTTTTCTTTTAATAAAGGATTAATACCTGCATAACCATATAGATTACTACCTCTGGATATTTTTAATAGAATGGTTTCTAATTGATCATCAGCGTGATGAGCTGTTAAAATTTTAGTTATTTTATGCTTATTGGCGACCTTATTAAAGAAGGCATATCGTTGATGGTGAGTATAATCATGGAAATTAAAATTTTCTGTTGGATAAGTTAAAGTGCAGTCTTCAAGTAAAATATTATGTTTATAACATAAATTTTTTATAAGCAATAAATCAGCTTCTGTATTATTTCTTATATTATGATTGACATGACAACATAAAAAATCGTATCCTAACTTTATTAAGATATCGAATAGAACTATAGAGTCGATGCCGCCACTTATCGCCAGGATAAGTTTTTCATCTTTAGCAAAAAATTTTTGTTTTTTAATGAAATCTTGAATTTTCTCAAGCATGAAATTATCACCAACATATATTGTATCACTAAATTGGAACAAAAGCGAAATAAATTCACTTTAAAGAAACATTGCGCTTCTTTTCAAGTGTTACCTGTAATTTTATAGCTACTGTTAGACCGCTATTTCTCAAGCTTTGAATTACGTCTCATATTACCGTGGGCGTTTAGATGCTACATATATAGGTATTAGAAAATCTAGAGTTCTCTTTTGATTTCAAAATACTATTTAGTTCAAAGTCTGAAGAAAGATATTCTTGTCTTTTGAAGAATTGTTGTTTTAATTCATATAAAGAGCTGTTATAGATATTTTTTAGAGATTTAACAGAGAAATTTAAGTAATAATCTTTCTTCCATAGATAGTTTTAAGTTGTATTTCATCGTTAGAAAACTCATTTTTTCGCCTCGATTAAGAAGCCCAACATTCTCGCTTCCTGCATTAGGATATCTAACTGAAACTAATATCTTTCCTCAGCCTTTAAAACAACGATTGTCATATCGTCTTTAATGCTATTATTATGTTCGCGATTTACTAAAGTTAAAATATCACAAACAATTTGTTGCGGCTCTTTATGCTTGGAAATACGTAGTGTTTCTTTTAGTAGGTCTTCGCGCAAGTTATCAACGATGCCGTCAGTTGCCATAACAATCAAATCTTGATCATGTAAAGTTAATTTGTCATATTTAATTAGGTCACTAATACCAAAAGGCAAATTTGTGTTAACTATTGTTTTTACTTCATTGCCTTGAGCAACATAAGTATTAGTTGAGCCCATTTTATAAAGAACAGCCTCCCTTGAAGATTTATTTATCTCTAAAAGATCTAGGGTTGCATAATGATCGAATGAATCTTTTAAAGAATAGAAGGTATTCAAAATATTTAAAGAAGTAGAAGTGTTGATTTCAAATTCAGTAATTTTATCAATCATACCGATTGTAAGCTTTGATTCAGTATAGGCTTTATAACCAGAGCCCATTCCATCAGAAATAGCACTAATAAAGGTGCCGTTTTCTAAATCTTTAATTAAATAGTTATCACCTTTAATCGAGAGATTATCTTTAGCTAAGGAGCCATAGCCATAACTAATGTGTAGTTTAAGTTTAGGTATTACTGAAAAATAAAGAACTGAAGAGGCTTGGGTTTTCTTTATTTCTATAGAAACATCAGTTTTTAAAGTTTCTGTAATAAGATTCTTAACAATGGTCTTTACTTGTAACTCATCAACATTTTCTATGCCTATTTCTAACCAGAAGTCATCGAAGAAGGCTTTTTTTATGTTATAAAGGATTAGTTGATAGCCAAGCAAAGACAATTGATTCTTAAGTTTGGAAAATTTAAAGATAGCAATTTCTTCCTTCATGGAAAGATCAACTACATACTGACGCAAGGTATTAGATACTCCTGTCAATTGGGTTTCAAGTGTCTTTTCAAAGGTGCCATAAGATTTAAATAGATTATATTTATTCTTTAAAGCATGGGCTTTGTCAATGATAACTTCTGAATATTGACAGTGGCGCATAAACTCATGTATTTCCTGATTTTTTTTGATATGAATGTTTTGTCCATGTAAAAGACAGTTTTTCAGAAAAAGATAAGTTTCAGATTTTGCTTTACCAAAACAATTAAATCTCGTTGGACACTTATAACAATAAGTATTAGTAAGTGTTGAAAAAGCTTCGTTGATTTTTGCCTTTTCGTCGATTGGCTGAATGAAATTCTTCGCAAAGTCATCAAGAAATGAAGCAAATTTTAAAATTTGATCTGAAAAATTATTGATTAGATTTTCACTGATAGGCAGTAATTCATCATTGTGATGAAATAAAGGAAATAAATTTAAAATTGGTTTGATAATCTCAAAAAGCATGATTGCGCCAACTGAGATTAAAGCATAATCTTCAGGAATAAAGCTGAATAAGAAAAAATCAACTACTAATAAGAGAGCCGCTATATAACCAGTAAAGAAATGCTTTCGATAGAAAATCAAGGCTGCTAATGGAAAAAGCAAAGAAATTTCCGGAGATTCAAAGTAGTAAAAGTAAGCTCCAAGCCCAAGAATACTGAAAATAAAAGCAGCTTCTGGCTTTTCATAAAAGGAAAAGTAAAGAATTACAATTAATATTACAAAAAAAGTTAGCTCTGGTAATAAAGGTAGGCCAATAGAGCCGATAACTAAAATCATTGAAAGCAATAAATGTAATAAATAGTGATTATTAATCCGATATTGAATATCTTTGCCTGACTGATAGATTTCAGTCGCATAAATAAAGCCAAACATCAAGACTCCAGAGAGTGCTGTTGTGATAAAAAGAATCAATAAATCGATCTCCCCAAGGAAAAGCATCTGGATAAAGTTTAGAATGATCACAGAAACAATCGTGGAAAAAATCATTTTAGTGCGGTCTTTAAGGTAATACATTCTTAAAATAACTGATAATCCACATGCAAAAGTTAAAATTGCTAAAGACAATGGATAGATATCCCGAAAAACTAAGATTGCTGGAAAAAATAAAAAAGGATATCGATAATCTATTAAACTATAAAAAAGCACTAAAACAATTGAAATAGTATAAAGAAGTCCAAATGAGTAAAAATTTAAGGCAAAAAATGGCAGAATTGTTAAAAATGCCAGAATTATCATTTTTTTCATTAAGATTTTTTTCAAATTAAATCGCCTCTTTTAAGATTATAAAAGAAAGAATGTCAAAATTATGTTGAAAAAAGCAATATCAATTAAATTCATATATATTATTTTTCGTAATATATTTAGATGAGGATGATATTAATTGAAAAAAGCAATAATTATAGGCGGAAACGAGTTAAAGGGCGAAATTAAGATAGATGGTGCTAAAAACAGTGTTTTAGCGCTTTTGCCAGCCGCACTAATGGTTAATGGAAAGGTTACCTTTGAAAATGTTCCTAATATTTCTGACATCAAAAGCTTTCTGGAAATTTTTGATTATCTGGAAATCGATTATTTTTATGAAAAAAGTGCCGCAAAACTCACAATCCACAGCCGAGAAATAACAAATCTTGAAGTTGTAACGCCATTGGTAGAAAGTTTTAGGGCTTCTTATTATTTAATGGGAGTAATGCTTGGCAGGTATAAACAACTAACGATAAGTATGCCTGGAGGTTGTAAAATTGGCACCAGACCAGTTGATTATCATCTAGAGGGCTTTAAAGCTTTAGGAGCTGATGTTGATTTCTCTGGAAGCACGATTATCTTAAAAGCGGAAAAATTGATTGCTTCAGAAATTAACTTTCCACGCAAGTCAGTTGGCGCAACAATGAATTTAATTTATGCGGCTTGTTATGCAGAAGGCTTATCTGTGATTAAGAATGCAGCTTTAGAGCCGGAGATTGATGATTTGATCGGTTTTATGAATGTGCTTGGCTTTAAGGTCTTACGTATTCAAAATGATATTCATATTGAAGGCATGGAAAAAATTCTTAACGTTGATGATATTTCTTATTCGGTTGTTCCCGATAGAATCGAAGCAATGAGTTATGTAATTTTAGGTCTTTTAACTGGAGAAATAAAAGTTACGAACTTAAATTATAGTCACATAAAGAAATTAATTGATCTTTTAAAAGCTCATGGTGCTGATTTGGAAATAAGTGATACAGAAATTATTGCTAGAAAATCAACGGTGAAGGCTTTAGATATTGTGACAGAAGAATATCCAGGTGTGCCAACTGATATTGCTCAGATTTTAGGTGTGCTTTTGATGAAAGGTGATGGCGATTCAGTTATTACTGAAACTATCTTTGAAAATCGTTTTGAGAGTTTTATTGAATTAAATAAACTTAACTGTAAAAACGAGATAGTTGATGATTCGGTAAAGATTACAGGGGGACGCGATTTTATTGGTAACACGGTGATTGCTAAAGATTTAAGGGGCTGTGCATCGTTGGTTTTTGCCGGCTTAGCCGCAAAATTTCAAACAATAGTGGAAAATATTGATTATATGGAACGCGGTTATAGTAACCTTTATAAAAAGTTATCAGCGGTTGGGGCAAATATTCAGATAATTTAGTTTCACTTAATTTTTTAAAAAAATCGGTAACATTTCTATTAATTATTAACACAGAACAAAAAAGTGTTGACAAAAAAAATAATTATGATAAACTATTAAAGTTGGCGAAGGCTAACTTTATTTTTAATCACAAAGTTAGCTCAGGCTAACTATTAGAGGCTGGTGGTAATCTGAATTCTATTAATCAAAAGTCAACTCAAATTAAGAGTAGGATAAGTCTTAGGCTAAATAAATGGTTTATTGCTTTATTAATAATTCTCTTAATAACTGTTTCGATAGTTTCATTATTTGTAGGAGTTTATAGATTTTCTCTGTTTGATCTTTTCCTGCAGAATAATGTTGGAGAATCCGCAAGGACTGTTTTGTGGCATAGCCGAATTCCGCGAACCCTTGCGGTTCTAACTGCGGGAATTGGTCTGAGCATAGCTGGATTGATAATGCAAAGTTTAACTAATAACAAATTCGTTTCTCCGACTACAGCGGGAACACTTGAGGGTGCTAGACTAGGAATTATTTTATCACTATTGCTTATTCCGGCTGCAGGAATGTTTTTAATGGGAATTTTTGCTTTTGTATTTACGATGCTAACAACTTTAGTTTTTATCTTAATGTTGGAGCGTATAAAGATAAAGAATTCAACACTTGTGCCATTGATTGGAATTATTTATGGCGGCATAATTGGCAGTGTAGCACTTTTTATTGCTATGCAAATGGATATGGTTCAAAATGCTGTTACATTAATGATTGGCGATTTTTCATTAGTCTTATCTGGACATTATGAAATTATCTTTTTGACAATTCCGTTAATTATTATTGCTTATATTTATGCAAATCGATTTATGATTGCTGGTGTAGGAGAGGATTTTGCCAAAAACTTAGGACTTAATTATCGATTGACTATAAATATTGGTTTGGTAATTGTTGCGATGATTACTACACTTGTATTATTAGTTGCGGGAGTAATACCTTTTTTAGGTTTGATAGTGCCAAATATTGTTACTATTTTTTTAGGTGACAATGTAAAACGGACTTTGCCAGTTACAGCACTTGCGGGAGGTTTATTTTTATTAATTTGTGATGTGTTAGCTAGACTTATTATATTTCCTTATGAAATACCAGTCAGCTTAGTAGTTGGTATAATTGGAGCAGCAATTTTTATTGTTTTACTTATAAGGGGAAGAAAGCATGCAATCTAGTTTAATAAAAGAAACATTTTATCAAGATAATATTAAGAAAGGTAACCCACGAATTACTTTGATTATTATGGCTACTATTTTAATAATCATCAGTTTAAGCTATTTATTTATGAACCTTGGACCACGTCCTGATATTATATTTCCGTTAAGATTAAGTAGAATTTTAGCAATTATTTTAATTGCGGTTGCTGTTGGATATAGTTCAGTTGTTTTTCAAACTCTAACCAATACCCGTATTCTTTCACCAGGCGTTTTAGGATTTGAAAATATATATATGTTTATTCAGACGGGCATTGTTTTCTTTTTGAGTTCGGGTCATTATTTCATAACTGGAGTGCCAAATTTTCTTTTGTCTGTATTTATTATGATAATTTTTTCTTTAGTAATTTTTTTTCCATTATTTAAAGGAAATGGTAAATCCAATAATTTATATTTCTTATTATTATTGGGTATAGTGTTAGGCACAATGTTCTCAAGTATGACAACGTATATGCAGCTAATGATCAATCCTGATGAGTTTATGTTCATCCAATCACGAATGTTCGCAACTTTTCATGCTCCTAATGTTAACTTGATTGTGATTTCAGCAATAATGATTACCTTAACATTACTTGCAATTCCAGCACCAAGACAATTAGACGCAATGTCTTTAGGAAGAGAAATAGCTATCGGGCTTGGTGTAAACTATAAAATAATTTCAATTCGAATTTTAATAATTGTAAGTATATTGGTTTCTATTTCTACGGCGCTTGTAGGACCTGTGATGTTTCTGGGGATTTTAGTAGCAAACATTTCTTATCATTTTATGAAAACTTATAAACATATTTATATAATACCTGCAAGCATACTTATCTCTGGAATTGCTTTAATCGGAGGCCAATATTTAGTTTCAAGGGGTTTAAATTTTCCAATAAATCTTTCGATATTAATAAATTTTATCGGTGGAATTTATTTTATTTTCTTATTATTAAAACAAAGAGGTCAGAAGGTATGATTAATATAAAAAATATAACGAAAACTTACAATAAAAAATTAGTTTTAGATGATGTTAGTGCTGAAATTAAAAAGGGTAAAATAACTAGTCTTGTTGGCGCAAATGGGGCAGGAAAATCTACACTTTTAGGAATTATTGCGAGATTTATTAAACAAGATACCGGAGATATTTTTTTAGAGAACAATGCACTAGATAAATATAAAAACAGTGAAATCGCAATAAAGGTTGCGGTACTAAAACAAGCAAATAATTTAAATATCCGGTTAACAGTTAGGGAATTAGTAGCTTTTGGTCGTTATCCCCATAATAAAGGTCGTTTAACAAACGCTGATAATCAAAAAATCGACGAAGCCTTAAAATGGTTGTCTTTAGAAGATATGCAACACAAATACATTGACCAATTAAGTGGTGGCCAAAGACAAAGGGCTTTTATTGCGATGACAGTCGCTCAAGATACAGATTATATTTTTCTCGATGAGCCTTTAAATAATCTGGATATGAAGCATTCAAAAGATATTATGGTAACACTGAGAAAACTTGTAGATAAGCTAAATAAAACGATTATCATAGTTTTGCATGATATAAATTTTGCATCATGTTATTCTGATGAAATAATAGCTATGAAGGAGGGAAAAATAGTTTTAAAAGGAGCACCTAAAGAGATAATGTGCGAGTGTGCAATAAAAAATGTTTTTGATGTTAATTGTCAAATTATTGACGCTCACGGCAATAAAATATGTATATATCAATAAAAATATAAGGAGAGAAGATATGAAAAAATTAGGTTTGATATTAATTAGTGCATTTTTCTTTGCACTTACTGCTTGTTTTAGCGGTGGTAATGAATATAAAGGAGATACGATTGAAATAAGTAATGAACGATGGTATGCTATTCATGCTGCTCAGCATGCCTCATTAGCTGCTGGAACACCTTCAAGGCGACCAGAGAGAATGTTGCAGATACCAGTTAATCCAAAACGTATTATTGTTTTTGAACATGCTGTTTTAGATATTTTACTAGAATTGAATTTGCATGAGAGAGTCGTAGGTATTGCTCATATGGCTATGCCAGAATATTTGCAATCAGCTTTTCCGACAAGCGGTGCAACTGCATTACCAGATGTAGGTGACAGTCGACCACATGATCCATGTTGGGATACGTTGACCAGGTTAGGAATTTCACATGAAAATGGTGATTTAATTATTATGTCTGGTCGCCAAAGAAGTGTTGCGGCTGATAGCAATTTTTCAAGACTTTGGGCTATTGCGCCGACAATTGATTTAGGGCTTAGAACTGGTGGAAATTATTTTGTTGCGGATTTTGCTGAGAATCTATCGATTTTAGGTAAAATATTTCAAATAGAAGCTGAAATCCAATCAAGGCTAGATTTAATAAATATTAAAATAGAACAAACAAATTCGCTTGCGACTTATCTTGACAATGAGCATAATATTAGTGCTCTTATTATTCAGCTGAATGGTGGTTCGCTCGCTTTGCATGGCGCAGGTGGAAGATATTCGTTAATTCATCGCGAACTTGGAGTTTCTGAATCAGTTTCTGGAATAGCAAGTGGTAACCCAGGAAGTGGGGTAAATGATAATCCACACGGAACTCAGATTTCGCCAGAATATATTAGGGAACGAAATCCAAGTATTATCTTTTGGATCGATAGGGGATTTGCGGTAGGAGAAGCTTCTACAAGCGTTGATGTCATTACTAATCATATTATATTTGGTAGTATAGATGCGATTGTAAATAATCATGTTTTTGCTTTAGATAGTGTTTCTTGGTATTTTGTTTCTGGCGGATTGACAAGTATGACTATTCAGATTAATCAAATATATGATGCATTAAGAACTGTATATCTGCATACATAGTTAGTCTACTTTATATAAGGAAACAAAATTTTCTATAAAGCAGATTTATTTTTTCTAAGATTCGCCTTAAAATAAGGACTATTATAAAAATTATCTTTGATTTAAGATGAATAAAACTCTAAATAACAGCTATTCTTCAATAATTATCATATTTTGCTTGCTTTTGTTTTTTTCTATGTTATAATATTAATGCGAAATTTTTTCCATAACGAGAAATTATGCGGGAGGAGACCTAATATGAAAAAAGAAATTCATCCGGACTACAAAAAAATTAAGGTTGTTTGTACAACTTGCGCAAACGAATTTGAAACAGGCTCGGTTTTAGACCAGATCCGTGTTGATACATGCGCTAATTGTCATCCTTTTTATACCGGCAAACAAACGTTTGTTCAATCAGACGGGCGTGTTGAGAAATTTAACAAACGGTTAGAGAAATCTAAAAAGTAAAACTAATGAAAAATTAATTGCACTCTTTGTATTTAGATACTAAGGGTGCTTTTTCTATTGTTTGAATTAAAACTAGTAATAATTAATTAAAAGTGAAAAACAATAAAATTGGTGATTTGAATTGTGATTCTAGCTATTGATTTAAAAAGTTTTTACGCCTCTGTTGAATGCGCATTAAGAAACTTAGATCCTTTTGAAACGGCGCTTGTTGTGGCAGATAAAAGTCGGGGTGAGGGGTCGATTGTTTTAGCTGTAACTCCGTATTTAAAAAAAAGAAGCGTGCCTTCTCGTTTAAGAATATTTGAATTACCGACAGATATTAATATAACTTTTGCTAAACCGCAGATGCAAAAATATATCGATTATTCAGCGATGATCTATGAGGTATATCTGGAATTTATTAGTAAAGAAGATATCCATGTTTATAGCATAGACGAAGCATTTCTAGATGTAACCAGTTATCTGAAACATGCTAAGAAAACGGCTTTTCAGATGGCTCAGGCCATTGTTAAAAGAGTTCTTGAAAAAACGAAAATCACGGCTACTTGCGGCGTTGGTTCTAATATGTTTTTAGCGAAAATAGCACTTGACTTATTAGCTAAAAAAGCCCCAGAGGGAATTGTAGAGCTTACTCAGGAGTTTTTTATTTCTGAAGTTCGGAAAAGGCCAGTAGAAGATTTTTGGGGTATTGGCTATAGAATGCAAATAAGGCTAAATCAACTAGGAATTTTTACAATGGAAGATATTAGTAAAACTAATCCACTTTTACTAGAAAAAGAATTTGGTATAATAGGTTTAGAAATCTATGAACATTCTTATGGAATTAATGATTCTAAAATTTCTGAAATTAAAAATTATAAACCACGTAATAAATCAATTGGAAATGGGCAAGTTTTGCCGGCTGATTATCCTGTTAGGGAAGCTGCTTTAATCATCAGAGAAATGGTAGATGTGCTGGTGTTGGATTTGATTGCTGGCAGATTATTTTGTAAAACTATCATGCTTTCTATTATTTACTCAGATAAAATAACTGCATCTGGATTTTCCAGACAGAAGACATTAGACTATCCGACAGATAGTCAAAAAGTCCTCCAGTTAGCTTTTAAAGAACTTTTTTATGATTTTGTAGATGATTATCCTATTCGTAAGATTGCTGTAAGGGTAACTAATCTTTCTTCAAGGGAAGTAATTCAATTAAGTTTATTTCAAGATGAAAAAACAGAGTCTAAAGAAAGAACACTAGCAGAAACGATATTAAAAATAAAAAGTCGTTATGGCAGAGACATAATTAATAAAGCGGAAAGTTCTGGTCCAAAAGCGATGCAAAGAATCAGGAATAAACAGATTGGTGGTCATAATGAGTAAAAAAAGAAAAGGTAAATGGTTACCTTTTGATGCACTTGAAGGCTTCAAAGATAAAATACATGAAATAAATGAGCGCTCGGAAAGGGTAAAAAAGCCGGTTTTGGATGAGCAACAACTTGAACTAATAAATGAAAACGTGAGAATTGCTCTTGAAGAAAAAATGGAAATAGAGATTGTTTATTTTGAAAATGGGCACTTTAAAAATTTTAAAGGAGTAATTACAAAATTTGATGCTTTACGGCAGACAATTAGTTTGGGTACTAAAAAAATCTCGGCAGAAGACATATTAGAAATACATAAATTTTAAATAAATACATATTATTAGAAGATGTTGAAAAAAGTTCTTGACTTAAGGCTTTTATTATTATAAAATATTAATGCTGTTTAAATTTTAGACATTTAAGCATCTTTTTTTGGAAAAAATGCGAACCACCCATGTGCGTGGTTTAGAAAGGAGAACTATATGCCAACAATCAGTCAATTAGTTAAATCAGGAAGAAAAAGTAAAGTTACTAAGTCAAAATCACCGTCACTTAATGTCGGATTAAATACATTGACAAAAGAAACTACTAAAGTTTATTCACCACAAAAACGCGGTGTTTGTACCCGTGTTACAACAATGACACCAAAAAAACCAAATTCGGCTTTACGTAAGTATGCCAGAGTCCGTTTATCAAACGGTCTTGAGGTTACAGCTTACATCCCAGGAGAAGGACATACGCTTCAAGAACATAGCGTTGTTTTAATTCGTGGTGGTCGTGTTAAAGATTTACCTGGTGTGCGTTATCACATTATTCGTGGAACTCTTGATACAACAGGCGTTGCAAAACGTAATCAAGGTCGCAGTAAATATGGAACTAAACGTCCTAAGGCAGGAGCCACGGGCGCAAAAAAATAACTTAATTCGAGAAAGGAGGAATTTTAATGCCTCGTAAAGGACATATTGTCAAAAGAGACGTATTGCCAGATCCGATTTATAACTCAAAGGTTGTTACAAAAACAATCAATGCTATTATGCAAGCAGGTAAAAGAGGAGTCGCGCAATCTATATTATATGGTGCATTTGATCGCATCAAAGAATCGACTGGTCAAGAGCCACTTGTGGTTTTTGAACAAGCATTAGTAAATATCACTCCAGCTTTGGAAGTGCGTTCAAGAAGAATTGGGGGACAAAACTATCAAGTTCCGGTTGAAGTTAGACCAGAGCGTAAGCAAACACTTGCTTTAAGATGGTTAATCACTTATTCTCGTAAACGCGGTGAGAAAACAATGGAAGAAAGATTAGCTCGCGAAATTCTTGATGCATCTAATAATACTGGAGCTTCTGTTAAGAAAAAAGAAGACACACATAAAATGGCTGAAGCTAATAAGGCTTTTGCACATTACAGATGGTAATTAGGAGATAATTTATGGCAAGGCAAAAACCTTTAGATAAAGTCAGAAATATCGGTATCATGGCTCACATTGATGCCGGTAAGACTACAACAACTGAAAGAATTCTGTACCATACTAAAAAAATCCATAAAATCGGTGAAACGCATGATGGCGCTTCACAAATGGACTGGATGGCTCAGGAACAAGAGCGCGGTATTACAATTACCAGTGCTGCAACAACAGCATTTTGGAAAGATTTCCAAGTTAATATCATCGATACGCCTGGTCACGTTGGTTTTACTGTCGAAGTTCAAAGATCTTTACGGGTCTTAGACGGTGCTGTAACAGTTATCGATGCTCAAGCTGGAGTTGAACCACAGACAGAAACTGTTTGGCGTCAAGCGAATGAATATGAAGTTCCAAGAATCGTTTTTATCAATAAAATGGATAAAATCGGCGCGGACTTTGAATTTTCGGTTAAAAGTCTCACGAGCCGTTTAGGCGCAAAAGCTTTTCCGATTCAATATCCGATTGGCGCGGAAGATACTTTTCAAGGTTCAATCAATCTTATAGAAATGAAAGCTTATTATTTTGATGGCGGTCCGGAAGAAAACTTTACTGTAAAAGAGATTCCAGCTGACCTAATTGATAAAGCTAAATCAGCGAGAGAAGCTTTATTAGAAAGTCTTTGTGACTATGATGAAGAATTAACAATGAAATTCCTTGACGGCGAAGAAATTAGCGAAGAAGAAATCAAAAAAGCGCTTCGTACAGCAACTTTAACAGCAGCTTATTTCCCAGTTGTCTGCGGAACAGCCTTTAAAAACAAAGGTGTAAAATTAATTTTGAATGCAGTATTAGATTATTTACCAGCACCAACCGATATTGCGGCTGTTCGTGGTATTGATGGTGAAGGTAACGAAATTGAGCGTAAAGCTTCTGATACTGAACCTTTCAGTGCTTTGGCTTTTAAAGTTATGACGGACAAATATGTTGGTAGATTAACTTTTATCAGAGTTTATTCAGGAACACTTTCAAGTGGTTCTTACGTTAAAAACAGCACAAAAGGTAAAAAAGAGCGTGTTGGACGTATTCTACAGATGCATGCGAATAATCGTGAAGAGATTAAAGAAGTTTATGCCGGAGATATCTGTGCGGTAGTTGGTTTTGGTGATACAACGACTGGTGACACTTTAGTTAGTGAGAAAGATGATGTAATCTTAGAATCAATGAACTTCCCAGAGCCGGTTATCAGCGTTGCAATTGAACCAAAAACGAAAAATGACCAAGATAAAATGGGGATTGCTCTTCAGAAACTTGCTGAGGAAGATCCAACTTTTAGAACTTATAGTGATAAAGAAACTGGACAAACGATTATCGCTGGTATGGGAGAATTACATCTGGAGATTATCGTTGACCGGATGAAAAGAGAATTCAGTGTTGAAGCTAACGTTGGTGCACCACAAGTTTCTTATCGTGAAACGATTACGAGTACCGCAGATTGCGTCGGTAAATATATCAAGCAATCGGGTGGTCGCGGTCAATATGGGCACGTTGAAATCAAATTTGAACCAAATCCAGAAAAAGGTTTTGAGTTCGTCGATAAAATTGTTGGTGGCACAATTCCTCGTGAATTTATCCCTGCAGTTTTAAAAGGATTAGAGGATTCGCTTCCAAACGGTGTTTTAGCCGGATATCCGATGATTGACGTTAAAGCAACCCTATTCTTTGGATCATATCATGATGTCGACTCCTCAGAGATGGCCTTTAAAATTGCTACATCAATGGCTTTAAAAGAAACTAAAGCTAAATGTAAGCCAGTTTTACTTGAGCCAGTCATGGTTGTTGACGTAGTAGTTCCTGAAGAATATGTCGGAAACGTAATTGGTGATCTTACATCAAGACGCGGACGTCTGGAATCGCAAGAAAAAGTCGGAAATGCTCTAAAAATTAAGGCTTTCGTTCCGTTATCGGAAATGTTTGGCTACGCAACATCATTGCGCAGTAATTCACAAGGACGTGGTAATTATGTCATGCAATTTGACCACTATGAGGCTTGTCCGAAGAATATTGCTGAAGAAATCATCAAAAAACGCGGTAATTAATGATTTTGCTATTGCATTATTCGTGTGAATAATGTAAAATATATAATGGAAAAATAATATTATTAAGGAGATAATAACTAATGGCTAAAGCTAAATTTGAACGTAATAAACCACACGTTAATATTGGAACTATTGGTCACGTTGACCATGGTAAAACTACTTTGACAGCGGCTATCACATCCGTTCTGGCAAATAAAGGTCTTGCAGAGAAAAAAGACTACAATGCAATCGACAGCGCTCCTGAAGAAAAAGAGCGCGGAATCACAATCAACACTTCACATGTTGAATACCAAACTGAAAAACGTCACTATGCACACGTTGACTGTCCTGGACATGCCGACTATGTAAAAAATATGATTACAGGTGCTGCTCAGATGGACGGAGGAATCCTGGTTGTTTCGGCAGCTGACGGACCGATGCCTCAGACACGCGAACATATTCTTTTATCACGTCAGGTTGGAGTTCCTAAACTTGTTGTATTCTTAAACAAATGCGATATGGTTGATGATGAAGAGTTAATCGAACTTGCAGAAATGACAGTTCGTGAAATGTTATCAGAGTTTGACTTCCCAGGTGATGATATTCCATTTATCTATGGTTCTGCTTTAAAAGCTCTTGAAGGAGATCCTAAATGGGTTGCTAAAATTGAAGAGTTAATGGAGAATGTTGATAGTTATATCGAGACTCCGGTTCGTGAAACTGACAAACCATTCTTAATGCCGGTTGAGGATGTATTTACAATTACTGGACGTGGAACTGTTGCGACAGGACGTGTTGAGCGTGGTACTGTAAAAGTTGGTGAAGAAATCGAAATCGTTGGTATCAGAGAAACTAAAAAAGCAGTTGTTACTGGTGTTGAAATGTTCCGTAAATTATTAGATCAAGCTGAAGCTGGAGATAATATCGGTGTTCTTTTAAGAGGTGTTTCTCGTGAAGATATCCAACGTGGACAAGTTCTTGCTAAACCTAAATCAGTTACTCCGCATTCAAAATTTCTTGCGCAGGTTTATACTCTTTCTAAAGAAGAGGGTGGACGTCATACTCCATATTTCTCTAACTACCGTCCGCAATTCTATTTCCGTACGACAGATATTACAGGAATTATTACTCTTGCTGCCGGAACAGAAATGATTATGCCTGGTGATCATGCAGAGATTACTGTTGAATTAATTCATCCAATTGCTATCGAGCAAGGAACTAAGTTCTCTATCCGTGAAGGTGGAAAAACTGTTGGTGCTGGTTCAGTAGTTAAAATTGTTTCTTAATTAGTTTAACTAACAAACCTAAAAAAGCCGCTTAATTAAAGTGGCTTTTTGTCTTTGTCTTTGGAAAAAAAATTCCACTTGCTTTTTTTTACAATTTACGCTATAATAATAAAACCTTGTTTTACTTGGAGGTTAGAAAGATATGTTTGAGATTCATCCACTATATGTTCTTGTAATAAGCGTTTTAGCTTTTATAATTGTTTTTGCGCAGATGTACTTTAAAGGGATATTTAACAAAAAATATTTGTTGATTTTTTTTGTTAATGTTTTACTGGCCGGTTCAGCTTTGGGCTTTTATGAAGTTGCCTTAAAAGACTATGACTGGTTTAATGATTTATTTATCTATTATGCAATTTTTAACTTTGCAATTTTATTTATTGCTTTACTTGTTAATTTACGCAATTCATTTAATGCTTATAATTATTATAGCTTATTAACAAAATCGGTTAAAAAGACAAAATGGAGCCTTTATTTAATGCTTGATGCTAAAGATCGGATTAAAGATATTTCAGAAAACTTTTTAAATGAGTTTGGATTGGAATTTAAAAAAGTAAAAAATAAGAACTTTTTTGATATAATTGAAAAATGTATCCGTATCAAAACTTATAATGGCATTGAAATTAATAATAAAGAACTAAGAAAGCATTATAAAAACTATAAAAGGGAAGCTATTAATAAAAGTGAAGGCGAAAGACGCGAGTTAGTCTTTTTAAACTTTGAAGGCAGTCAAGTCATCGCCATTTTACAGGAAACACCATTTTTTAGTCTTTCTAAGTACAAAGGACGGATTCTAGTTGGCGAAAAAAAGAATGATTTCAGTATGCTCGATACAGAAAAAAAGTTGCGTGACTTAACAGAGGAACATAACAGTTTAATTAGTCGCTTTCAAGCGATGATCGATTTAACGGAAGAAGGCGTCTGTTTTATTGATATGAAAGAAAATTATGTTTGGGGAAATAATACTTTTAAAGATTTATTAAAAATTGATCATAACGCTTTAGGTATCAGTGATTTACTCCATAAGATTCACCCAGACCATGAGCCTGTCTTTATGCATAAAATCCGTAATCTTTCAGAAGTTGATCCAAAAGCTAGCTTCACAATCCAGATAGCGCGTAAAGATGAATATTTTATTGCGGCTCTTAAGTTGCACCGGCTTTTTACAAATGAAGACTCAGTAATTATCTGTACAATAAATGATGTTTCTGTCAATAATTTTACGAAAAGCGGAATGCAGGAACTTGATTCTCTTAAATGTGAATCAGAACTAGCAGCTGATTTACATAAAGTTATTCAGTCAAAAAGACCGTTTTACTATATAATGTTAAAGATTGTTTCGATAAAAGAGATCAATGAACGCCATAGTTGGGCTATCGGTAATTATTTTTTAAATGAATATGTCAAACAGTTGAAGAAAAACTTTGTTAGTGAATCTTCGTCACTTTATCGGCTTTCAGGCGTTGACTTTGCTTTAACGATTACTGATTTACAGAAAATGGAGCTTTTTAAGAAACTGATTCAAAGTGGCCATACTTTAGATAAAACTGTAGAGATGGGCAATAATTCAGAAACCATTCGGGTAAAAATGGGCATATTAACCGAAAGAGATGCTTCAAGACCAGAAGAGTTCATTAAAAATGGCACACAAGCCTTGAAATTTGCTTGTAGTCCGGATTATCATAAATATTATTACTACTATGACTCTAGACACTAAAGAGGCGCTTAGAGCTTATTATCTTAAAAAAAGATTAGAACTTAGTCAAGAAAGAGTTAAAGAGGCAAGTAAAAAGATTTTAGATCAGTTGAAAGAACTTAAAGTTTTTAAGGAAGCATCTAATGTTGCGATTTATTTTCCGATTAAAAATGAAATAGATGTTACTGAATTGATTAAGGTAAAAAGGCTATTGTTGCCGCGAGTAGCTAACAGAGATTTGATTTTTTCTTATGTTTCCAGTTATGATAGTTTGCTAAAAAGCAAATTTGGCATTAACGAGCCGGATCAAAGTCAACAAGCAATCGATAAAGCTGAAATTGATTTGATTATTGTGCCAGGTATTGTTTTTTCCAAAAATAAAAAAAGAATCGGCTATGGTGCCGGTTTTTATGACTTATTTCTTAAAGATTATAAAGGAACATCAATTGGCGTTTGTTTTAGTGAGTTTATCGTGGATTTTCAAAGTAGTGATTATGATATCGCCTGCGATATTTTAATGGAGGGATAAGATGTTTAGTGTTTTGATAATGGCTGCCGGTTCTGGCTCAAGAGTAGCTCTTGGCTATAATAAGGTTTTTCTAGAAATAGACAATCAACCTTTATTTTTAGTCTGTGCAAAAAAATTTATTCAGGCAGGAATCAAAGAAGTTATAATTGTGGCTAGTCCTAGTGATTATGATAAAATAGTAGAAGTAACGGACTTAACAGTTATAAAAGGCGGTAAAGAACGAGCTGATTCAGTCAGAAATGGCTTAAAAGCGATTAGAAGTGAATATGTTTTGATTCATGACGCAGCCAGGCCCTTTATTAGTGAACAATTAATAAAAGAAACGATGGAAGCCGTTAAAATATCTGAAGTTGCCTTTGTTGGAAAAAATGTTACTGATACGATCAAACTTAAAGAAGGTAAGCAATTTATTACTTTGAATCGCAATGATTTAATCCAGGCAGAAACACCACAAGCATTTAAAACAGCACTAATCAAAGATTGTCATGAAAAAGCCTTAAAAGATAACTATTGTGGAACCGATGATATTAGTCTCATAGAAAAGTATTATCCTAGCATAAATATTAAAGCAATTTTGCATCAGACAAAAAACATTAAGATAACTCATCAAAGTGATTTAGAAGTACTAAAAAATAGGGAGAGTAATATGTTTAGAATCGGTCATTCCTGGGATATTCATCGGTTAGTTGAGAGGCGTAAGTTAATATTGGGTGGAGTAGAAATTCCTTTTGATAAGGGATTATTAGGTCATAGTGATGCGGATTGTTTATATCATGTTGTTGCGGGAAGTTTACTTGGGGCTTTAAGCTTAGGCGATATTGGCAGTCATTTTCCCGATGATGCTAAAGAGAATAAAGATCTTGATTCAAAGATAATTGTTCAATCAGCTTATAAGTTGATAAAAGAAAAAGGTTATGAAATAAATAATATTGATTTAATGATTAGCGCTCAAAAGCCTAAGATGCGTGAATACATTGATTTGATGCGCAAAAATATTGCAAAATGTTTAGAGACAGATATTGAAAATGTCAGTGTAAAAGCAACAACAACTGAAAAGTTAGGTAGTATTGGCGAAGGCAAGGCAATTGCTTGTGAAGCAGTTGTTTTGTTAAAGAAAATTAGTTTTCAAACAAAATAATGCTAATTAAATATATAAACACTTAAAAAAACTCAGGCAAAATGTTTGAGTTTTTTTATTTATAATATTTAAAAATCGGCAATGAAATTTTTAAAAGCAGTTAATTTGTTCCGAAACAATAATAACTAGCATATAAATGATAAGAGCTATGCCTAATTTAATAGGTAAAATAGTCCATTGGACTAAATAAAAAGGAGATAACTTTATTATGAGATGGAATACAACTAACACTGCTTTAGCAAATCGGATTAATAATGGAAACATGTTTCAAGAAACTGATATTTTAACATCATCGACATTAAACGCAATTGTCAGTGAAATAATATCGATTTCGGATTTGTTACAGATTATAAATAATTTGGTTTAACTAAAAAGAAGGGATGATAAAAATGAAATTTGATACAAATGCTAGTGAAACAACTAGTTTATTAAACAACAGAAATCAATTTAGAACCGGCGATGTTTTAACCGCTTCGGCTCTAAACGAGCTAGTCATAAAATTACTGGAAGCTTCTGATCGTGTTTCAAACCTTTTCGGATTTGAGTTAACAGAAGTATTTAAGCATGGGATTCACGTTGATTGGACTAGATCAGTCGATGGTACGCTTCAATCAACAGAAATTATTGTTCCACTAGGTTCTTTTCCCGTATGGGTGCCTACTACAGGTTCATCGGCTAGAGTTAAATTTGAATCAAGAATAGAAGGAAGAAATCTGTTTATTACTGTAACCGAGCAACTTGATTTACATAATGATAAGACAGTTGTTGCAGAAATTTATTTCACTTTTCCGCTTCGCTTTTATACTGATTCGACTGAATCACGATTAATTACGCAAAGCTTTATAAATTTCACTTATGAATGTCCATCTACTCAGCCAATTGATTAAATAACTAAATTTTAACAAAGGAGACGATAATTATTAAATTATCAAAATTAAAAGAAAAATTATTAAGTCAATTGCCAGTTGATTTAATACCAATTGAAATGCAAAAAAGTTTTGCGGATTTAGAAAATAATGGCAAATTTAGTCCAAAACAACTTAATGAGCAAACACTTAATAATTTAGACAAAATTAAAATTATCGGTATCGTTGGAAGCCGAGGTAAAACTACAACTGCAAAAGTAATTCATGAATATTTAAGAGCTAAAGGTTTTAAATCTATGTTATATTCAAGTGCAGAGATTTATTCTCCAGCTGGTAATTCAAAACCTGGTGAAGGAAGTGAAACACCACTTTTAAATTTAGGTGTGCTTTTAAGAATCATTTATGAAGCAGAAATTTTCCAACCTGATTACCTCGTGCTCGAGGTAAACGAATCATCTATTGTAAATGGTATAACAAAAGACATTCCTTTTACGGTGCGAGTCTTAACTAATATTTTTAAGAATCACCATATAGATCAAGAACCTAGTGATACATATGTAAATTCAATAAAATCCTTTTTTAGAAATGCATCACTAGAAGAAGTGTCTGTAAATGTTTTTGGTGCGACAGGAGATATTGCAAAAGAGGAACTTAAGGAGTTATTAAATATTAATAATAAAAGAAGTTTCACTTTTGGTTCTGTTTATACTGCTGAACAAAAGAATATAGATTACACAAAATTTGATACAATTATGCATTTTTGTGAGCACAGTTTAGAAGGTATGGAAATTCATTTAAGAGTCAAGGGAGAGTTCTTTAAATTCGCTACCCAAATGATTATGCCTTATAATGCCCTTAACATTATCTGTGCGATAACAGTTTTAGCAGCTTTAAACATTTTTGAAACTGAGGCATTTTTAAATGTTATTCAAGATGTTCAGGTTCAAGGCAGAGAAGAAGTTTTTTTATTTGAAAATTGCAAAGTAATTGTTGGAATGTTTCTTGATCCAGCTTTGGATTATTTAAAAAATTACCAGTTAAATGGCGAAATCAATAAAATTCGCTTAGTAACAGGCGCTTCTGGGACTGGCTTTAAAGGTTGGGAGCCGATATTTAAGTCCGATTTCTATATTAGTCAAAGAGCTAAAATTCGAAAACAAGCTATGGATTATATTAAATCTTTGGCAGATTTTATTTATTTGACGGAAAATGATTCAGCAGCTGAGGATGCACTTGCAATTTGTGAAGAACTCCAAACTTATTTAGATAACAAAATTCCCTCTGAAATCATTTTAAATCGTCAAGAAGCGATTAAAAAAGCGATTATTGAATGCGAGTATAATGATGTAGTTTTCATAACAGGGCGAGGCAGTAGAAAAATTTTAGCTACTGGTGAAACAGAAATGAAATCATTAAAAGACTCGGAAGTAGTCAAGAAAGTAATGGAGGAATAAATGTGCAAGAGCATATTGGTCATACAAGAATAAAGTATGAAATAAAAAATGCGTTTGTTTCTGTTAATGTTCGAACTGGAAGAGTTTTAGCTGAAATTCCGGCCACAAGTATTGGAAGTGGTGATTTCCAAATTAATGTCAGCCATATCTATAATCCAAGTTTTATTGCTAACAATTTATCAGGATTTAGAGGTCATTGGAAACTTAATCTTAGACGCACATTAACAAGATCATCTTCTAGCCAAACAAGGAATCTGATTCAATATACTTATATTGATGAAAGTGGTTTTTCGCATATATTCCGTTACATGGGACATCTCGGCAATACTTATCAGTATTTTGACGTTTCTGGACTTAACTTGATACTTACAACAACAGGTCCAGACAACATGTTAGTTGATAGTCAAATTATAACTGATGAGTTTGATAACCAACTTAGATTTGATTTATCAGGAAATCTTACAGAAACGAGATCAGCGACGAACATGGCTAGTATTAAGAATTTTATTTATATAAATGGATTTTTATCAGAAGTTCGTGATGCAAGAATTCCTTGGCGAAGAATTACTTTTCACTATAGTGAAATGATGCTTGTGGAAATAAGATATATTTTAAATAATCGCATTTATTTAACCTATAATTATGATTATGACATAAGTAACAATTTAAGAACTATTTCAAGAAGAGAAAGACGGGATAATAAGCGGATTTCAGAACATATAACCCATATCTTTTATGATTCCAATTCTTCAAGAATAGCTGGACTTTTTGATACAAGAGATAATGAAACAATCAAAATTACTTATGATAGTCAGATTAGAGAAGAAATTAACAAAATAACAGCAATAGAAACAGGCATTGCTTCAGCAACAAACACTAACAGAGGACTTATCAGAGTTGGTGGTTCATTAGATGTTTCTTTTTTTGGTGAAGTCAGAAATGACCTTGTGATTCGTGAGCAAAATCAAAAGACTAATTTTACTTATGATAATAATTTTTGGCGGACGACACTTACAAATGAAAAAGGCATTAATCTAAATTACTATTTTGATTTAGATGGTTTTTTAGTTTCAATATTGGAAGCAGTAGGACCAGATTTGAGAGAACTCCTAAAAAGACCAGGCAGAGATATGTTAAATCCAGGTAATGATCAGGAAATGATAAATGGTGAAAATAGCTTTTCTATTCATACTAGTTGGGATATTACTAATGCTAATGATGGTTTATTAAGCCAAAGATTTGAAAATGTTAGGAGTTATCGCAATACTTTCGCTGAATGTCGCTTTTTTACGGTAGGATTTTGGTTGAAATTAGAAGGAAGATTAAACAATAATCGAATTCTTGTTACAACCAGATCAAATGGACAGACCACAAGAACTTATAGTACAATTGATAATAGGGCTAATGGAGTTTGGCAGTATGTTGAAGTTACGGTTGAAATTCCAAATCATAATCTTGAGCAAATTTTAATCCATTTTCCTGGCGGTGTAGCTGGTAGAATGGCTAAGATAGCAGGCATGAAAATAGTTTATAGTGATAGAACGAGAATGTATTTGACAACGACTGAATCAAGACCAAATAATCAAGTCGTTATACATAGAGAAATTTTAGAGAATATTGATGTTATTGGCTTTTGGGATACTTTTACGCCTTTTGAAAGAGGTATAAGGGTAAATAACGATTTCTATTTTACAGAAAGTGATATCCAAGCGACTTATGAGAGCTTTATCAAAAGAACTGGAGCTCATTTTATTTTGTCAGCTTGTGATGGGACGTGGAAAATGCTTGTCTCAAGCGCAAGATACATCTTTTTTAACCAAAATAGTTGGCCTGTTCGTTTAGCAAGTAATCGAGCTGAATACTTAATTGAAAGTCGGTCGATGAATAATGAAATTGTTACGCAAATAACAACTAACTTTATTCCTGCTAGCGGAATTATACCAGCTTGTATCGGTACCTTATCAGTAGCCCGTAAAGACAATATTACAAGACAAATCGAAGAACGACATGATTTCCAAGGGCGCATCCGATTAGAGGTAGATGAGTATGAAGTTCGTAATGAATATACATATAATCAATCGAACAATGTAACAAGGATTACACGCCATCCGCAAGTAAGCAATGAAACTTTTCTTTATTCAACAAATATTGCTTCCACAAATGCTTCGGAAAGGAGTCAATTAACAGAAAGAGTATTAAGATATCTGACGCCTTTTAGTAATCCTGATGTAAGTGAATTTTTTGGCTTCAACGCTAATGGTACTAGAGATATGACTAGTAATTATCAACTTAATAGTACTTATAATTCAATGTTTGATCGCTTAGATAACATTAGAGATAATGTTAATGGCAGGAACATCCTTCAATATGAAAATGTTGGAAGACTCAGTAACTTGCAGTCAGAAGGAAGCAATTACAGCTATGCATATCAATATAACGAGTTTGGCGATGTTGAACGCACAAACATAATTAGAGCAAATGTTTCCAGTCCGATAACGGAAATGCATATAGATCGCTCTAGTAGTATTGTTACAGCAATGAAATATCGTACCGCAAGTGATATAGATACGACAAATATTTTTTTGGACAAATATGGTAGGGTAAGCAGTACAATTGAAGATGGCTCAGAAACCATTTTTATGCGACAGAATAATATCAGAGAAAGTGAAATTGTCTCAGAAATTAGCCAATACTTAGATCCATTTGAAGAAGCTCGTTATACGTTTTTTTATAGTGACGGAAATGAGCTTACTGAATATAGAAGCCCTTATGTAAGCATTTGGGCTAATCCTCGCGGGACAGAATATCGCATGCATCAGACTTTGGGAATTCATAATTTATCGCTAACAAGAATCATATTAAGTGATAACCATCTGTTTGCGCCAAGGGTTACAGAGACAGAAGAAAGCCTAACTGACCCAAATTCTCCACATGGCCGTGACTTGCTTAATGTTTATTATGGTTATGATCGTTTTGGCAGATTTTCTGAAAAAGTTTTCCTCGAGCGTACCCGTCATGGTATTACATCATCTGAAAGAAGATTTCATGAAACTTATCAATATCATAATGGAACAGAAATATTAAGACAAATCGTCGGCGTTACACCAAATAGACCTAATGATTTCAGATATCTTTCAGATAACTGGATTGATACTCGCGGAAATATCCAATCTGTTTTGATTACTTGGCATACAAATGCAATGCAGGTTGGCGACCAAATCTTATTATACAATTATGATAGAGCTAGTAGAGTCATCTCAGAAGTATCACAGACAATTGGCAGGAATATAGAATTTAGAAGATTTAGATATAATACTGACGGAAGCCTTAAAGAAGAAGACTTTGATGGTGATACTAGGCTAGATAATGGTAATCCAATCTTTAATGGAATTACTATAAACTACAATTATATTGCCGGAAGATTAATGAGCATTACACGACCCCAGCAAACATTAAATTTTGATTATGATAGGTTAGGGAATTGTACTAATTATATGTCAAGGTCTATGGAATGGGAAAGAGGAAGCTTGTTAAAAAGATGTTATAATGTTGGTTTTTTAGGAAATCAGACGTTTACATATCATTATAATAGTCAAGGCATCAGATTCAAAAAAACCGCTGAATTTCCAGATCAAACAATCGAATATGTTTATGATGGGAATAAGCTATTAGTAGAACGGGAAAACGCTACAAGGTATATAAGGTTTATTTATGATTATAATGGAATTATTGGCTTTGTCGCAAGAGGTTTTGAGAGTGGACTTATTCATGATTCTGAGGAGTTTATTTATTACTTTATTAAAGATACCTTGAATAATGTGATTGGGCTTAGGAGCGGGAATAACAATCATATAATCAGGTATGAGTATGATGCCTGGGGGAATACTATTAGGGTTTTAGAAGTAAGATCAGGTTCTAGCCATGAACTCACGCTTCAAAACCATCGCAATCATATTGGAATCAGAAACCCTATTCGCTGGAAATCCCAATATCTGGATTTAGAAACTCAGCTTTATTTTATAGAAGGCAGATATTATTCGCCAATAATGCGGCAATTTATCTCCCCAGAAGCACCAGAAGAAATGGTTGACAGGGCAATTTTACCAAATAGTTTAAATTCTTATCTATTAACTGTTGCGAATCCAGTTAGTTTAGTGTATAATAGTTACACAATCGAGACAACAATGCCATTATATACAGAAACATTTGCGTTGAGTCGTTTTCAAGCGCGTATGGTTAGACTTATGGGATGGTATAGAGGACTTCCACTAGCAACTAGATTTGCGATTGGAGTAGGAGCAATAATCGCCTTTAAGACACTAAATGTTTTGACATTAGGTAAAGCCGGAGTCGCTGTGTTACTAGCCAAAAAAAGTGCAGTTAGCTTCACGGCAATTGGCAGTTTATCAACAAAAGCTATCTGGGCTTATAAGAGCACAAAATATGTTTATACAGCTTCATTAATTGTTGGTGGAATAAGCGCAGGATTTGGTGTTCTTAATAAAAGAAGTCTTGAAGGTGCTGTAGATGGATTTACTATTGGGGTAGTCACTACAGTCGCGACAACTACAGGCGCAAAGGCGATAGGGTTAGCGAAGATTGGGCTCGTGTATAAAGTAATTGGAAAAACAGGAACGTATGGTGCTGTTTCAATAGGATCACAACCAGTATTTAATGGAACCATTGATTGGCGTAAAGTTGGGATATCAGCGATATTTGGGGTAGTAGGTCAGCCATGGCCTACAGAAGGATTAATTTTTGGGCTTAGTATAATAGGATTATCAACTCATAAGGAATTTATACTAAGTCAATTGAAATAGTAAAGGAAGAAAAAAATGGAATTAATATATGCGTCATCATTTACACCTGTTCAACAGTCAATTTTAAATGGATTCGCATTTTGGGCAATATTTACTGTATTGACTTATGCTGGATTACGCGCTTTTGATAAAATTTATAAAGAAAAATATTTTGATGAAAATATTTATAAGCTTAAAATTACAAAATATTTTTTCAGTTATTATGAAATAAAAACAGGAGAAATTACAAAGCCAATTTTTTGGCTAAACTTAGTTGCGCATTTTTTAATTATTTCTTCTTTAATTAGTAATATAGCTTATGTCTTTAATCAGGAAAGTTTTATAAGGCTATCAAGAGTAATTTTAATTATTATTTTCGTAATTTTTATGATTCTAATAGGCATAATAGGACAGCTGTACATGCTTAAACTTAAGAAGACAATTAGGAAATTCTAGCTAAATAATAAATTAAGCAAGATTCTCAATGATTTTTAGTCATTCAAGAGTTTTGCTTTTTTTATCGTTTTTTTGAAAATCAATAAAATTTTGCGAATCCAGCTAGTTTAGTGCATAATAGTTACACAATCGAGATAATTATATACATAAACATTTGCGTTGAGTTATCCTTAAGCTGCGTATGGTTAGATTAAGCAGTCTTCCTTTAGTGACTGAACCGCTGGAGCTGGATGCAAAACGGTGTGAAAGGTCAGAGACTAGCGTTTACTTTGTACATTTGAAAAATAGAAATCAGAAAATCATTATAAATTATGGAAAAATGCTAGCCCCTTTTAATTTGAGGTGGCATTTTTCATTATATCTTTTGTCGAGCTTTGACGAACGAAAAAAATGTAGAACTTTGGAATAATATGCTATAATTAATTTTAGAAAGATAGGTAATTAATGATGAAAAAACTTTTTTGGTTAATATTTGGTGTTTCAATTATAACAACTCTCCTTGCTTAATAGCTTAGATGTCAGCGAGAAATCATATTTCAATGATAGTGATAAGGAAAATGATTCTGTAGAAATTATGCCGTTAAATGCGCAAATCCCTTTAAGATCGCTTGTTATGGCAACAAGCAATACAAGGGAATTGGCTCCTTTTGGAGCTGTAACTGTTGGTGTTCGAGTTTATAGATATATCATTCCACAATCAAGAAGTAGTATTTATATACTAAAATCAAGTGTAACATTTACTCCCGGCCAAGCATTAAGAAATCAGGGCAGAACAGAATTTATTAATTGGGAGAACTTAAGTGGCAATGTTTCCATCAACCTTGAGCAAGTTGTTGATTATATATGGGATTTAAGTGAATGGAGATTTGGTGGTGTTCCGCTCGTTCACGATGTTTTTCCAGTTGCTAATCCAACTAATATTACATTAAGATCAATGCTTACTCCTGGGGTGGAAATGGGAAGATCAATGATCACAGGATTTATGCCTGTTGGACTTGCTGGACAACCACATTATACAAATATTGATTTAGATCGAGTTGTTAGATTTAATAAAAATTTTCTGTCAAATGTAACTATGACTAATTCTCAATCAACTTGGCACTATAGTCTTCCTCAAATGACACCAAATCAATTTACTTTTGAACCAGGAGTTGTTTTTGAAATGACAAATTATTCTGAAAGAATGCCAGATGATTTCTATGTTAATTTTGTAGGGACTATGAGATTAAGAAGACAATCTGGTTCAGGTATTTTCGGTAATAATCCTCAGTTCAGTTATGAAAATGTAAATTTTAATTTAAGGTTTAGAAGTCGCTGGAATAACAGTTAGCTTTTATAACTATAAAGATGCTTAGCTAAAGCCAAAAAAATTTGGCAGATATTTCGATAAAAAAGTAAAATTAAAGCTAAAATTTTTATAAAAAATAGTAGAAAAAAGAAAAAGACATTGGATAAATGTCTTTTTTTATCTGAAACATCGCAATTTTAAGTTTTTGATTTTTATTGATTAAACAAGCCAATCAGAAAAAAATTTAATACTTTGCATTATTATTTTTAGTCCGAATTATTTTTTTATCATAGTAGAAGAAGGGATATTGATTCGTTATGGCTAAAAAATGACAATTTTTAAAGCGGGAAATCGTCAACTTTCACACCTCTTTGACCATTAGATTCTATTTTTTTAGATGGGTCGTCAGTAATTTCAATTAAAATTTCCTGAGCAGTTTCCTCTAAATGTTTACGCCTGGCAATGTCGGCGAGAGAAACAACGCCTGCCAATTTTTGATTAGCATCGGTTACTAAAACTCTTTTAATCTGATAGCGTCCCATTAATTCATGAAGCACTTCAATTTTATCTTCTGGTTTTAAAGTTTTAACATTTTTAGTCATGAAACTACTGACCTTAATATCAGTTTTCTGGTCCTTAGCCAAAGCTAAAACAATATCACGGTCGGTAATAACCCCTACCGCAACATCCTGATCTGTAACAGGTATAAAACCGATATTGTGTTTTTTCATTAGTTTGGCAGCGTCAAGCAAAGAAGTAGTGCCTGGAATTTTAATAATATCGGTACTCATTAGTTCTTTTATTTGCATAATTTGTCGTCTTTTAGACCATCACCTCGAAAATAGTATTAGAAGTAATCAAAGTTTTTATGCAAAAAAGAATAAAAACATAGTTTGTTTAGCGTTTTTATCGAAGAGATAATAAAAATCTCTGGCTTTTTTAAGCAGAATAAGGTATAATTTTTAAAGGTGATAAAATGATTTTAGAAACAACAAAAGGCAATTTTGAACTTTTAAAAAATCATCGCGAAGCTTTTGATATTGCCAAGTTTCAGGATCGTTATATTGAAGAAATTTTTGATAAATTTACTTATTTAGTCGGAGATGTTTCCAACGATATATTAAGAATCAAAGGTTTCTCTAGCGACCCGAAAAGTAAAAACTCATTCAAAACAATTCCTGATTATTTAAATGAGTCGTGTGTAATTAACGCAAAGTTCTTTATTTTAAAAAGAATTAGGAATAAATGAGGTTTTTATGGATAAGATAGAAAAGCAGGTTAGAGATATATTAAAGAAAGTCAGACCTTATTTAAATCGTGATGGCGGCGATGTAGAACTAGTGGAAATCAAGGATAATACGGTCTATGTCAGGATGCTGGGTGCTTGTGCTAATTGCCTGGCAGTTGATGAAACCATCAAGAATGGTATTGAAAGTCTGATTTTAGAGAGCGTTCCCGAGATAATTGAAGTCGTGAACGTAAAGTAGGAGTGAGTTTAAATGTCCCATCCCATAATAATAATTTTGGCATGTTTTGTGACAATCTTTATTGGTCAGACCTTTAAATTTTTTACACATTATTTTAAGACTGGTAAATTTTCTACACGCATTTTAGTCCGTTCAGGCGGGATGCCTTCCACGCATACTAGTTGTGTGACAACTTTAGCGGCGCTTATTGGTCTTTTTGAAGGTCCAAATACATTTTATTTTGCGATTAGCGTGGCGCTAGCTTTAATTGTAACTTATGATGCGATGGGGGTTCGTTTAGAGGCTAGTAAGCATGCAGTAATTCTTAATCGGATTGTTAGAGATATGCGCTCTTTAAATACGGAATATGAAAATGATAAGGAACTTAAAGAACTTTTAGGTCATACACCTAATGAAGTTATTTGCGGTTTTATCTTAGGGATTGTTGTTTCAATTATAACTTTTTTGATTTTCAGATAAGGAGCTAATCATGCTTAAAAGTGGTTCAATAGTTAAAGGCACGATTACAGGTATCAAAGATTATGGTGCGTTTGTTAAAGTTGATAATTTTGACGGACTAATCCATATTTCAGAGTTTTCTGATGATTATGTAAAAAGCATAAGTGAAATTATAAAAGTCGGCGAAGTAGTAGACTTAAAAGTGCTCGGTCAGGAAAAAATTAGCGGTAAACTAAAGCTTAGTTTTAAACAAGCCAACAACATTCCTTTAAAGCTTAAAAAAGCCGGAAATATTCAGATTGGTTTTAAGACTTTAGAGGATTATTTGCCGCAATGGGTTAATCAAGCCTATAAAAGACTTAAAAAATAATAACTAGCAGCGCTTATGTAAGCGTTTTGTTGTTTTGAGGTTTATTAGTATAGAGTATAATTCTAAGCAGCTGTCTTTTAATCAGCACGTAGAAAGGGGAACAAGGCAATGATTTCAGTGGATTATAGTAAAGTTTTGGATTTTATTAATTTAAATGATTTGCCAAGAATCGGACAAGAGGTTACTGAAATTCACTATATGCTTCACAAAAGAGAAGGAGCTGGAAGCGAAGCTTTAGGATGGCTAGATTGGCCAATTATGGATCATAAAGAAACAATAGCTAAAATAAATGCTTGCGCCAATCGACTCCGTAAAATTTCTGATGTAATAATTGTGATTGGTATTGGTGGTTCGTATCTTGGTTCTAGAGCTGGAATCGAATTTCTAGATAATTACTTTTCGGATAAAAAGCCAGAAATTGTCTATGCCGGACATCATTTATCTTCAGAATATCTCTGTGGAATGATTTCCCATCTTAAAGATAAAAACTTTTCGCTTATTGTTATCTCTAAATCGGGAAAAACAACGGAACCAGCAGTATATTTTCGGATTTTAAAACAAATATTAGAATCTAAATATTCAAAAGAAGAATCAAAAGAACGGATTGTGGTTGTGACTGATCCGAAAAGTGGTATTTTAAGAAATATGGCTAATAAAGAAGGTTATGAGAGTTTTGATATACCAGAAAATGTTGGCGGCCGTTTTAGTGTTTTAACAGCTTGTGGTTTATTGCCTTTGGCTTGTGCTGGCTTTGATATTAAAAAGATTCTTAAAGGCGCCGAGATGGCTTATCAGAACTTTCTGAATCCGGATGTCCTTAAAAACGATTGTTATAAATATGCGGCTATCAGAAATATTTTATATCGTTATGGTCATAAGATTGAAATTATTGCGAACTATGAACCTAAACTAAATTCACTCTCTGAATGGTGGCGACAATTATTCGGCGAATCTGAAGGTAAAAATGGCATGGGATTATTTGTCTCTAAAGTTGGCTTTACAACAGACTTACATGCAATAGGTCAATATATTCAAGACGGTGAAAGAATTCTTTTTGAAACAGTAATCAATGTGCAAAAGGTAAACTCCAGCTTTTATCTGCCAGAAGATAAAGAAGATGCGGATGGTTTGAATTATTTGCTTGGTAAGAACTTAACGGAAATTAATAACTCAGCTTTAATTGGAACTATGTTAGCTCATATTGAAGGTGGAGTTCCTAATATCTTGATCAACCTACAAGAACTTTCAGAAGAAGTATTTGGTTATCTTGTCTATTTCTTTAAAAAAGCTTGTGCGATTAGTGGTTATCTTTTAGGCGTCAATCCCTTTAATCAACCAGGAGTTGAAGCTTATAAGGATAATATGTTTGCGCTTCTTGGTAAAAAGGGTTATGAGGATTTAAGAAAGAAAATAAAACAAAAAGGATTGTAAAAAAAATATAGTTTTTTGGTTTCTAGTGATATTTTCGCTGATTAGTTTCTATAATTAATTGGTGAAGCAATTTGAAAAATTTTATTCTGCTACTAATAATCGGCTTTTTGATTTCCGGAATTATCTATAAAGCAACTAAATCAGAAAACGTAACTAATGAAGCACTGACAGTAATTATTGATCCAGGTCATGGTGGTATTGATGGTGGTGCGGAATTTGATGGCATAATCGAAAGTCATATTAATTTATTGATTTCACAAAAGTTAGCTTTATTTTTGGAAGAAAATAATATTACAGTTATTTTAACTAGGACTGGTGATTATGATTTAAGTAAGGGAGCTTTACCTAGAAAAAGGCATGATACCCATAATCGAGTAAGAATGATTAATCAATCAAAGGCAAATCTTTATGTCTCGATTCATTTAAATTCTTCTCATCCTTTAGATAGAGGCGCCCAAGTCTTTTATACTAAGACTAATTCCCAATCAGAAACGATTGCTAATATGATTCAAGACTCCTTAATTGAGGTCTTACAAAATACCAGAAGAAGACCTCGGATTGCGGATACGCTTTATCTGATTAAGAATGCTAAAATACCTGGTGTTTTAGTTGAGGCAGGTTTTTTGTCAAATTGTGATGAACGGGCACTATTAAATGATGAAGAATATCAGGAAAAGGTCGCCAAAGCAATTGGTCTGGGAATTCTTAATTTTTTATCTTATGAGTAATAAAGGGCTTCGGTCCTTTTTTTCTTGCTTTTTGGACTTAAAAAATGTTATAATTTTTAGGTATGAGGGGAAATTATGAAAGAATATCTGACTAATAATAGACTTGAAACTGAAAGCATAGGAAGAAAAATAGGCAGTATCTTAAATAAAGGTGACTGCATTTTACTAACTGGTGATCTTGGAGCAGGTAAAACAACATTAACTAAAGGAATTGGAAAAGGTCTGAATATCATAAAAGATATTAATTCCCCAACTTTTACAATTATGAAAATCTACCAAGGCAGGGTTCCCTTATATCATTTTGACTTTTATCGTTTGCATAATGATTCAGAAGATTTTGACCTTGCGGACTATATAGAGGGAGATGGTGTCGCAGTCATCGAATGGCCAGATAATGCGAGATCGTTATTACCAGATGAATATCTTTTAGCTGAATTAACCTATTTATCGGATCAATCCCGCAAAATAAGGTTAAGTGCAAAGGGCCAAAGATATTTAAAGATAATGGAGAGTATTAAATGAAAAGACTAATTATTGATACATCAACTGCGATTCAATATCTGGCACTTATTAATGGTGAAGAACTAATCGCAAGTTATCAGGCACCATTACTTAAAAATCATAGCCATTCTTTGCTTATTAATCTTAATGAGCTTTTGAAGAATAACAATACAGAAATAAAAGAGCTTGATGAAATTATTTGTGGCATTGGCCCAGGAAGTTTTACTGGTGTAAGAATTGCTTGTACGGTTGCGAAAGTTTTAGTTTATTCGCATGGAGCTAGTTTAAAAAGCATAAGTAGTCTTTATCTAATGGCTAGTGGTTATGATGGACTTGTTATTCCCTTAATTGATGCTAAACGAGAGAAATTTTTCTGTGCTGTGTATCAAGACGGAAAAATTCTTTTAGAAGATGCGATTAGGACCAAAGAAGAAGTTATTCAAGGTTTAAATGATTATCGATATATAACAGAAGAAAATTTCTTAGTTTCTCCTAAAAAAGTTATTAAAATGGCTACTAAAGCGGATTGTTTCTCTTTAACTCCGAACTATATAAAAAATGTCTGATAAACTAACTATCCGGAAAATGCAAGAAATTGATATTGCAGAAATCGTTAAATGGGAGACTGAACTTTTTGAAAACAGCTTAGGAACAAATTATTTACATAGAGAACTTAAAGAAAATCCAGTTGCGAATTACTTTGTTTTAGAATTAGCTAATAAATTTATTGGATATATGGGGACATGGAGCTCGGCGCCTAATGGCCAGATAGTTAATTTCTTTATTATTCCAAAGCATCAGAAAAAGGGCTACGGTAGCCATTTTCTTGATTATATTTTCGATTTTTTCCTTAGTCAAAATATTAATGTAATTACTCTGGAAGTTCGCGTATCAAACCAAATAGCGCTAAAAGCTTACAGAAAAAAAGGTTTTATATCTTCTTTTATTCGGGAAAGTTATTATCCGGATGGCGAGGATGCAATTTTAATGATTAAATATCTATGAGGTAGAGATTATGTTAATTTTATCAATTGAAACATCTTGTGACGAAACAGCTTGTGCAATAACCGAAAATGGCAATAAAATATTAGCGAATATTATTTATTCGCAAATTGCGGTTCACCAAGCTTTTGGTGGAGTTTTACCAGAGATTGCCAGTCGTTGTCATGCGGAAAATATTACGATTGTTATCGATGAGGCACTTAAAGAAGCGAAAGTTACGATTGATAAAATCGATTTAATTGCGGTTACGGAAGGTCCGGGCTTAATTGGTAGCTTACTTGTTGGTGTTAACGCCGCTAAAGCACTGGCTTTAGCTCATAATATCCCATTAATCGGCGTTAATCATTTATCTGGGCATATTTATGCAGCTACGGCTTCAAAAGCAATGATTTTTCCAGTACTGGCTTTAGTTGTTAGTGGCGGTCATACAGAGTTAATTTTAATGAAAGGTCATCATGATTTTCAAATTATCGGAAAAACTTTAGATGATGCGGCCGGAGAAGCTTATGATAAGATTGCTAGGGTTCTTGGATTAGGATATCCAGGTGGGCCAATTATAGATGAATTAGCGCATACTGGTAAAGATACATATTCTTTGCCAAGGGTTTTTCTAGAAAAAGATTCCTATGATTTCAGCTTTTCTGGTCTGAAAAGTTCGGTAATTAATTTAGTTAATCAAAAGAAGATGAAAAATGAAAATATTATCAAAGAAGATCTTTGTGCAAGCTTTCAGGAAAGTGTCACGGAAGTTTTAGTGGAAAAAACCTTTCGGGCAGCTAAGGAATTTAATGTTAAGCAAGTGATTATTGCTGGTGGAGTAGCCGCAAATAAAGGTTTAAGAACTAAACTTATTAATAAAATAAGCGATGTTCCTTTAATTCTGCCACCTTTAATTTTATGTACAGACAATGCCGCAATGATTGGTCTTTCGGCTTATTACTTAGCGAAAAAAAATAAGGTGCGCAGTGATTTATCATTAAATGCCTATCCCGATTCAGAATTATGAAAAAACCAGAAATATTAGCGCCTGCAGGTAATAAAGAAGCTTTTTATGCCGCAATCGCTGCTGGCGCTGATGCAATTTATTTAGGCGGACCAAAATTTAATGCCAGAGAAGCAGCCGATAATTTTTCGCTTGCTGATTTTAAGGAAATGATTACTTATGCCCATCTTCGGGAAGTTAAAATTTATTTGACACTCAATACACTTTTATTTGAAGATGAACTGCCCCAAGCTATTTTATTTCTAGATGAAGTTTATCTTTTAGGTATTGATGCAGTTATCATTCAGGATTTAGGTTTATTAAAAAGAATTAGCGACCGTTATCCAAACTTAGATATCCATGCTTCAACACAACTAAGTGTCGATAATCTTGACTCAATTTTATTTTTAGAGAAGTATAACGTTAAAAGAGTGGTTTTAGCTCGTGAAGTTGATTTAGAAACCATTAAACAACTTAGAAAACAAACTTCAATGGAAATTGAAGTTTTTATTCATGGGGCTTTATGTATAAGTTATTCTGGAGGCTGTTTATTTAGTTCTTTTGTTGGTAAAAGAAGTGGTAATCGCGGCAGATGTGCTCAGCCTTGCCGTTTGCCTTATAAACTAAATAAAGAAAACGGTTATTTTTTATCACCAAAAGATTTATGTGCACTTGATTACTATCAAGAGTTGATAGAGGCTGGGATTGATTCCTGGAAGATAGAAGGTCGCCTTAAAAGCCCAGAATATGTTTATGTAACTGTTAATAGTTATAAAGAGCTAGTAATGGGCCAAAACTTAGATATAAATCTTGCCAAGCAAAGAATCAGTAGAACTTTTGCTCGCAAATTTACAAAAGGTTTATTGTTCAAAGAAACAAAAATTATTAATCCTGATTCACCTAATCACATAGGAATTAAAGTTGGTAAAGTGCTGGAAAAAACTAAAGCTGGAATTAAAATTGAATTAAATGAAGTAATTAGTCTTGGTGATGGACTTCGAATTGTTGGTAAAGAAAGCTCGGGTTTTTGGGTTCAGGCAATTCTTAGTGAAACTAAAGAAAGATTAAAAGAAGCACAAGCAAATCAAATTGTTTATTTACCTGTAAAAAATGAAGTTAGCATTGGTGATGAAATCTTTAAGACAACAGATAGTCTGTTAAAGCAGGAAATCAAATATAAAATTGAAAAAACAAGAATTAAGTTTGATATAGATGCATCTATTACAGAAAATAACAGTCATTATATTTTAGAATTAAACTATGGAAAGAAAACTTTTAAGTCTGGAATTAGCAAACGACTGGAAATTATGCCTTTAAATCAAGATAGGTTTTTTGAACAAATCAGAAAAACCGGTGATACGGTATATCGAGTCCAAAATATTAAAACTGCGATCCAAGAAGTATATTTAAGTATCGCTGATGTCAATAGTTTAAGAAGAGATGCACTTCAGGGATTAGACGATGTTCGTCTTTCAAGGCCAAAAAGAGCAATCAATCACAATGTTAAAATTAAAGAATTAGTCTTAAACGATTCTTATAAAAAAGGATTCTTATTTCACTGTGAAAATGAGTTAGCAGTAAAAACAATAAAAAAAATTCTACCAGAAGCAATTATTTTCTATAACGGAACTGATTTTACAAATTTAGCAAAAACTTATCCGGATTTAAAACAAGCCGAAAAAAGAAAAGAAGCAAAGAAACATGCTTTTGTTAATGAACTTGGCAGTATTAGTGAAAATGTAGTAACATCCCCTTATTTAAACATTATTAACAGTGCCGGTGTGGAGTTATTATTAGAAAATGGTGTTAGCCTTGTTGGTCTTTCTTATGAGTTATCCTTTAAAGAATTAAAGGAGCTTATCGCTAATTTTTTCCTTAAATTTAAAAAGTATCCGCCTGTTATCTTTCCAATTTATGGTTATGTTGACTTAATGCTTACTAAGGCTTGTTTATTCCGAAATAAATGTAATACTAAATGTCTAAGTTGTCAAGAAAGGAAAGTGAAAATTTCAGATCGGCTTTCCTATCAGATGAAAATGATTAAAGAAGAAACAGGACTAACTAGAATCATAAATAGTAAACGCCTTTATTTGTTAGATAAAGTAGAACAATTAAAGAAGGTACATGTAGAATACTTTTTTCTTTTCTTTACTGATGAAAGTGAAGAAGAAATAAAACAAATTCTCGGTAATCTTCTATATGGAGATAACCATAAAATTACTGATATTACCAGTGGACATTTTGCGGAAAAAATATTATAAAGAAAAAAAATCAAAAAAAACTTTACTTTTAGGTGGACTTTGTGATATAATATCTTCTGCAAGAAAAAATGCACCCATAGCTCAATTGGATAGAGCGTTTGACTACGGATCAAAAGGTTATGGGTTCGACTCCTTTTGGGTGCGCCACTTGTAAAAATATTAAGAAAGCCTGTAATAGGCTTTTTTGTTTTATATGCAATTTTTTTATCATAACTGAAAAAAACATGCGAAAATGCATAGTTATTTCAATTAGTTGAAAAAAAGTTGCAAGGCGTAATTTAATATGTTATAATAATGAGTAGGGGGGCATTAATATGGAAAACTATGTACTTCGCACGACTTATTTAAATAAACTAAAAGATTTTAAAGAAAAAAAATTAATTAAAGTAATTACAGGGGTCCGAAGATGCGGTAAGTCGGTTTTGATGGAACAATTTCAACAGGAACTAAAAAAAAATGGAGTTAAGGAAACTCAGATTATTTCATTAAATCTTGAGAAATTAGAAAATGAAGAACTTTTGGATTATAAGAAACTTCATGAATACATAAACAATAAATTAAGCGTAAATAATTGGACTTATGTTTTTTTAGATGAGATTCAGATGGTGGAAAATTTCCAACGAGCGGTTGATAGTCTTCAAACAAAATTGAAAATAGATATTTATATTACAGGATCAAATTCGCATCTTTTATCTGGTGAACTTGCGACACTTTTAACTGGTCGATATATCCAAATTCACCTTTTACCATTATCTTTCAATGAATATGTTACTGCCAAAAAAGCAATAATTGAAAGAAAAGAAGGAGACAGCTATTCGCAAGCATATAAACAAGAGTTTCTTGACTATTTACGTTTTGGGGCATTTCCTCAATTGTTGGAATTAAATTCGCAAAATATGAGGAATAATTATCTTGACAGTATCTATAATACAGTAGTAATTAAAGATATTCTGTCCAGAGGAAAAGTGCAAATAGGTCTTTTGACAAGCATTGCAAAATATGTTTTTCACAATATCGGTAATGAGATTTCATCAGTCAATATTGCAAACACACTTAAAGCTAATAAACGGACAGTAAGTTATAATACAGTTGAGAGATATTTGAAGTGTCTTAAAGATAGTTTTATTATTTATGAAGCTTTACGTTATGACATAAAAGGAAAACAACATTTTAAGTCAAATTCTAAATATTATGTTGTTGATGTAGGACTTCGTAATATGATGCTTGCGAATAAAGAAATTGATATTGGGCATCTCCTTGAGAATGTTGTTTATCTAGAACTTCTAAGAAGAGATTATAAAGTAAATGTTGGAAAAGTTGATTTAAGAAAAGACAATAAATTAATCACAAAAGAGGTAGATTTCGTAGCTGAAAACGAGCGAGGCATTGAATATTATCAGGTTGCCGCTAGTATTTTAGATGCTAAAACAAGAGAAAGAGAACTAGAATCTTTAAATATGATTAATGATCATTTTCCTAAGTATTTGATAACTTTAGATGATTATTCAATTAATACAACTTATAACGGTATTAGAGTAATAAATGCAATAGATTTTTTCTTAGGAAACTATTGAAAAATACTGAGATTAAGTTTAACAACAAAAAGTCGTGTCATTGCAAATTCAAATTAGAAATTTTGTATGACGTGATTTTTTTAATTAATAATCAATAAAGTGAAATACGCAGGCGGCTCTTCGGTATAAAAAATGGTGCAAATTATACCGAATGAATCTTGACATTTTTTAAGGTTTAGTATATAATTAAGTATATGCTGGAAAAGGAGAGATGTCCAAGTGAAGATTTTCAACTACGAAAAGTACAAAGAGATAAAATTAGACAGTGAAGCGATTTCGCTGATTACTAAAATATATGAAAAGAAAGGTGAACAAGGAAACTATCTGGAAAAAGAGCCAGAGATTCTTTCGACACTTGTTGAAGTTGCAAGAGTGCAGAGCACTGAAGCTAGTAATAAAATAGAAGGTATCGTGACAACGGCAGAAAGAATCACAGCGTTACTTAAGCGCAAAAGTAAACCTCTAAATAGAGATGAAGAAGAAATTGCTGGTTACAGAGATGTGTTAAATACAATCCACAATAACTATGAACACATTCCATTTACATCGAGCTATATTTTGCAGCTACACAGAGATTTACTTAAATTCACATCGCTTGCATTTGCAGGTAGATATAAAAACGTTGACAACGTTATTGTAGAGAAGAATGCTGACGGTGAAATAGTTAACACTTTATTTGAACCGCTGAAGCCTTATGAAACGGCCGACGCAATTGCAGACATTTGCGAACAATATGCGAAAGCGCTCGCTAACGAATATATAGATCCGCTAATTTTGATTCCAATAGTGATTCGTGATTTTTTATGCGTTCACCCATTTAACGATGGTAATGGCAGGATGAGCAGGCTTTTGGCGCTATTGCTTTTATATAAAAGCGGCTTTGTGGTCGGGAAGTATATTTCAATTGAGCGAATTATTTGGGAAACAAAGCAAGACTATTATAAATCCTTAAGGCAAAGTGATGATGGTTGGCATGAAAGCAAAAACAATCCGCTTCCATTTATCAAATATATCTTGCAAATTTTATATATGGCATACCGTGAGTTTGACGAAAGGGTTGTGAGCGTTGTAAAAGACGGCGCAAGCAAGCAAGATCAAGTTAAGAGAGTTATAGATAGCAGAATCGGAAAAATAAGCAAAAAGGAAATTGCAGAGCAGCTCCCATTTGTCAGTGAAGCAACAATTAAATTAGCGCTTAATGCGCTTGTAAAAGATGGTTATATTAAAGTGGTTGGCACAGGCAAAAATTCGGCTTATGTGAGAACAAATAAGGGGGAAGCAAAATGATAACAGGCGAAATTAAAAACAAAATCGACAGCGTGTGGGAAACTTTTTGGACCGGTGGTCTTACAAATCCGCTATCTGTTATGGAGCAGATAACATACCTCATGTTTATAAAGCTGCTTGACGATAACCAAACAAAAAAGGAAGCATCGGCTTCGGCAATCGGACTTACAGCCGCTAGCATAAAGGGTAGAGTGTTTGGCGATGGTGAATGCGTAGTTGACAAAGAGCTTGGGCTTAAAATTGACTATAAGGATCTTCGCTGGCAGAACTTTAAAAACGAAGAGCCGAGTAAAATGTTTTTGCGCATGAAAGATTATATATTTCCATTTATGAAAAACCTCAGTGGCGGTAAAGATACGGCTTTTGCAAGGTATATGAAAGATTCAATTTTTATGATTCCTACACCGCGCATTTTAGTTAAGGTTATTGACGGGCTTGATGCGCTTGATATGACAGATAAAGACAGCATGGGCGATGTGTATGAGTATTTGCTTAACAAAATTGCATCAAGCGGTGAGAACGGACAGTTCCGCACTCCACGCCACATAATCGATATGATGGTAAGTCTTATGAAGCCGACGATTAATGACCTCATCTGTGACCCGGCGATGGGGAGCGCTGGCTTTATTGCAAGTAGTGCAAGTTATATCGCGGAGAATCAAAAAGAAGACCTACTTATAAAAGAAAATATTGAAAGATTTCAAAACAATAGTTTCTCTGGGTTTGATACCGACCCGACAATGCTTCGTATCGGTGCGATGAATATGATGCTTCACGGCGTTGAAAACCCAAATATAAAATACCAAGATAGTTTAAGTGATGAAAACGAAGAGCGAAATAAATATAGCCTTATCTTAGCAAATCCGCCTTTTACTGGAAGTCTAGATTTTGAAGCGGTAAGTAAAGACGTTCTGGCTTTATGCAAAACCAAAAAGACAGAACTGCTATTTTTGGCGGTAATAACAAAAATGCTAGAAGTTGGTGGACGCAGTGCGACCATCGTGCCAGATGGCGTATTGTTTGGAAGTTCTGCTGCTCACAAATCAATTAGACAAGAGATTGTAGACAAGCAAGCCTTGCGTGCTGTTATATCAATGCCAAGCGGCGTATTTAAGCCGTATGCTGGGGTTTCAACTGCAATACTTATCTTTACCAAAACAGATGCAGGTGGCACTGACAAAGTTTGGTTTTATGGCATGAAGGCTGATGGATATAGTCTTGATGACAAACGTGCAGAAGTTAAGCAAAACGATATTCCAGATATCATTGCAAGATTTAACAATTTAAAAGACGAAGAAGGTCGAAAGCGCACTGACCAAAGCTTTTTTGTAAGCAAACAAGAGATAGTCGATAATGGCTACGATCTTTCAATCAATAAATATAAAAAGACTGAATATGTGAAAGAGGTTTTTGAATCACCAAAAAATATTTTAGCAGAGATTAAAAAGTTACACAAAGAGATTGCGGAAGAGTTGGAGAAGCTTGGTGATGGAGTCCGATGATTAAGGTGAAACTAGATGATATTTGCATGGCTCAGTCTTCGAATTTGATGCAGAAAAATTTGGAAAAAATTTCTGGTAATCATCCAATTTATGGGGCAAGTGGATTAATTAAAACAGTTGACTTCTATAAGCAAGAAAAACCTTATATTGGTATTGTTAAAGATGGTGCTGGCGTTGGGCGAGTAATGCTTTTGCCTGCTCAATCATCTATTATAAGCACTATGCAGTATTTGCTCCCAAAAGAAAATATTCATTTAAATTATTTATTTTATGCCTTGCAATATTTTGATTTGGGCAAAAAATTTACAGGTGCAACAATACCACATATTTACTTTAAAGATTATAAAAATAGGGAACTATGGTTGCCTACGCTCCCTGAACAACAACGCATTGCCGCGGAATTGGACGCGGTATGCAGTATCTTAGCAAAACAAAAACAGCAATACAAATTTTTGGGCGAACTTGTGAAAAGCAAATTTAATGAGATGTTTGGGTGTCCTGTGGCAAATGATATGGGCTGGGCGATGAACAAAATCGAACCCGAACTTGGGAAACTTGATAGGGGTGTATCAAAACATCGACCTAGAAATGCACCTGAATTGCTTGGTGGTGAGTATCCACTAATTCAAACAGGGGAAGTTGCTTCGGCTGAATTATATATAACTGAGCATAAGGCTACATATTCTGAAATTGGTCTGAAACAAAGTAAAGTATGGAAAAAAGGCACCCTCTGTATAACTATTGCGGCAAATATAGCAAAAACTGCGATATTGGGTTTTGACGCTTGTTTTCCTGATAGTATTGTAGGATTTACTGCAAATGAAAAAACAAATTCAATTTTTATGCATTATTGGTTTTCGTTCTTTCAGAAAATGCTGGAAGAACAAGCTCCAGAGTCTGCACAGAAAAACATTAACTTGCAGATACTCCGAGAGCTTAATGTAATTACACCACCTATTGATTTACAAAAAGAATTCGCCACTTTCGTCACTCAAACCGAACAAGCGAAGGCAACCCTTAAAACCCAATTAAATCAAACCGAAACATTATACAAGGCACTGATGCAAAAGTATTTTGAAGATGAAGGAGGGCAGGAATGAAAGAAAAACTAGAAAGATTACTGCTTGAAATTTGCAAGAATAAAAATGTTACGGTTTCCAAAACTGTCTCTTTATTACAACTTTTAAATTTGCAAGAGGTTAAAGAATTTGTTAATAATGATGAACTCCATAAAGGACTCAACTTTGTGCGAATCATTACAAGTAAAATAGAACACGGCGAAAAGGTGAGCGATAAACAAAAGAGGCTTGCCGAAGCTAATATAACAGTTCTAGAAGATTTAATTGCTCGTGGTAGTGTTGCTGTGCAGCCATATATGAGCGAAACAAACACTCGCAAAATTTATATTGATACATATCTTAAAGAAGCGGGCTGGGAAGTACTTGAAAAGCCAAATTTAATCCAACCACTCAAAGCTTGCATCGAAATTGAACTAGAAGGCATGCCAAACAATAATGGCATTGGTTTTTGTGATTATGTTTTGTTTGGCGCAGATGGCAAGCCACTTGCTGTTGTTGAAGCAAAGAAGACAAGCGAAAAAGTAGAAAATGGCAAGCACCAAGCATCGCTTTACGCAGATTGCTTAGAAAAGAAGTATGGCGTTCGCCCAGTTATTTATTACACCAATGGCTATGACTTGTGGATTATGGATGGACTTTATCCAGCGCGTCAAGTTTTTGCATATCACACGGCAGAAGAACTTGGTTTATTAATCACTCGCAGAAAGCGTGGAGATATCTCAAACCTTGCAATTGACGACAACATCACAAATCGCGGATACCAAAAGCAAGTGATAAAATCGGTTGCTGAGCGTTTTAATAAAAACGATAGAAAAGCGCTTCTTGTTATGGCAACTGGAACTGGAAAGACAAGAGTTGCTATTTCGCTAGTTGACATATTAACCAAAAATAACTGGGTTAAAAATGTTTTATTTTTGGCCGACAGAACCGCGCTTGTTAGGCAGGCAAAAAAGAATTTTGCCAAACTTTTACCAAACCAAACTGTTGAAGAGCTTTCGGGCAACGCAAAGCCTAATATGAACGCAAGGCTGATGTTTTCAACTTACCAAACAATGATTAACTATGTTGATGGTGAAGATAAAGAATTTAGCACAGGACGATTCGACTTGATTATTATCGATGAAGCCCACAGAAGTATTTTTAATAAGTATGGCGCTATATTTGATTATTTTGATAGTTTGCTTGTCGGACTTACCGCTACACCAAGAAGCGAAATTGCAAAAAACACGTATGATATTTTTGAATGCGACAACGGCGAGCCAACAGACCAATATACTCTTGAAGAAGCGACTGACGATGGCTTTCTAGTGACTTGGAAAGTAAGTCATCGCTCTACAAAAATTTTGACTGATGGTATTGATAGAGATAAACTTAACAAGCAAGATCGAGAAGAGTATGATAGAATCTTTGGTCTTGGCGAAGATGACGATGAAGATGACTTTATTTTAGAGTCAGAGCAGAAACAAGTTCCGACTAAAATTGATGCTAGTGCAATTTTTAAGAGTGTTTACAACAAGGATACATGTAAGCGTGTGATTGAAGACTTGATGAAAAACGGCATTCATGTAAACAGTGGGCAGCTTTTAGGAAAGACTATTATTTTTGCTTACAACCAAAAACATGCACAAATGATTGTCGAGCAGTTTTATAAAATGTATAAAACATATTCAGACACTTTTTGCCAACTTGTTGTTAGTGGTGTGAAATATGCGGATGACTTGGTAGTAAAGTTTGGCGAAAATCCAGACTTTAGAATCGCTGTTTCAGTTGGTATGCTTGATACTGGTGTTGATGTGCCTGAGGTTGTTAACCTTGTTTTCTTCAAGTCTGTTAAATCAAAAATCAAATTCATTCAAATGATTGGGCGCGGCACTAGGCTTTGTAAAGACTTGTTCGGAAAAGGTGCAGATAAGGAATTCTTCACTATTTTTGACTATTTCGCCAACTTCGAGCGTTTTGCGGTGGAGCAAAATAAAACCAGCGAAACAGAACAGAAATCTTTAAGTCGCCGTTTGTTTGAATTAAGAGGAAAAATATTAGTCGAACTTCAAGATCTTAGATTTCAAGAAAGCGAGTTTGAAAAAGCTTATTATGATGAACTTAAAACGCAGTTACATAAAGCGGTAGCTGATATTAAAAAACAGTCGGAAAGCATCAGTGTGCGAAAGGTGATGATGTTTGTTGATAGATATAGTGAGATTAAAACATGGGATTATATTAGTCCACTTGCACTTGCTGAACTAAATAAACACATTGCTCCGCTTATTGATAAACAAGACGAGCCTGATGACAGTGCTCTAATATTTGATGCAAAAATGCTTTTTATTGAACTTTCAATTATTGTAAATGGTTCTGCACTTAAAAATGGAAGGTCAATAAAAGCGGTTAAAGAAATTTGTGAAATTGCAACAGTGCTTCTAACTAAAACTACTATTCCACAAGTTGCAAGTAAAAAGGAAGAATTAAAGAGCATTAAAACACAAGTATTTTGGGAAAATGCAACGACAGAAGGCATTGAGGTAATGAGAAAAGCATTGCGTGACTTAATGCAATTTGTGAGAGATAATTTAACTGGACAAAAATTTGACACGGATTTTTTCGATGAAGTGATTGAAAGGGATGAAGTTAGTGGCGGATTCGTTGACATAAGAACTTACAAAAAGAAGGTGATTGATTACTTGCAAGAGAATCAAGACTTGCCAGTTATTCAGAAAATTAAGAATCTTGAAAAAATCTACGTAGAGGACATGAAAGAACTTGAAAGAATTTTGTGGGAAGAACTTGGCACAAAGAGTGATTATCACAAAACAACAGAACAAGAGAACTTAGCGATTTTTGTTCGTAGCTTGATTGGATTATCACAAGAAGCCATTCAGCAAAAATTCGGCGATTATTTAAGTGATAATAACGAGCTAAATTCACATCAAATAGAATTCATTCGCCAAGTTATCGGTTATGTTCAGAAAAATGGTAACATCACGCCAGAGGACATAATCAACACTCCGCCATTTGAAAGCTACGATGTGCTTGAATACTTTGGCGACAAGGTTCACATTTTAATTAATGTCATTAACACGATTTACAGCGCGGTGGACGTTGGATAGAAAAACAAAAGCAGACAAACTGCACAAGAAAGTAAAGAATTTCATTCTGACTTGCGTAGGCGAAGACAGATAGCCAATTAACAAAGAGTGGTGTCAGGCAAGCATAAAGAATCGCTGAGTGAATTATATTTATGCAAATGACACTGTAGAAGACTTCGAGATTTAGCTAAAAATCATAATTCAACTAACCGTTGAGAGAAAATACAACTATCTGGATAACAAAATCGCTAGATACAACTTTTTGTCGCTACCAAAATTATGTTTTATAACGTATAATGTTATTATCAAAATAAATTAGGAGGACAATAAAATGAAAGAGACATTTGGTAATCGCTTTGCCAGATTACGCAAAGAAAAAGGATTAACCCAGGAAGAAATTGGAAAAAGACTTAATATCAGTGGGCAAGGAATTTCAAAATGGGAAAACGACCTTTCCACCCCAGATATATCAATGTTAAAAGATATATCAGAAATCTTTGGGATTAGTATTGATGAATTATGTGGCAATAATGCCAATCAGGATGTTATCCTCAGTGATCCGAAAAATATAGATATTAATAAGATGGTTTTGCGTCTGACTGTCGATAGTGCTGGCGGCGATAAGGTGCGAATTAATCTACCGATGGCTATTATTTTTATTTGGTTAGAAAGCGGAGCAGCAATGCCGACAATCAATCAAAGTGACGTTCTCAATAAAATTGACTTGAAACAAATAATTTCTTTAGTTGAGCAGGGGGCGTTTGGAAAACTTTTAGAAGTAGAAAGCGCTGATGGCGATACTGTAAGCATCGTTATAGAATAATGAAACTAAGAATTATAACAAAACGCTACAGATTCACTTTCTGGCTTCCAATCTGGCTTCTTAAAAGAAAATTTATTTGGAAAAGACTTTTAAGTAATATGCCAAACACTCAGGTAAACTATAAAACCTTAGTTAAACCGATGTATAAAGCAATTAAGAATTATAAGAAAGTGCATAAGCAATTGATTTTACTTGATGTACAGACTTCAGATGGTTTTGTTGTGCAAATAACCCTTTAAGTTGTATAAATAACGTTATTAATAAAGGTGATGGTTATGAAGAAAATATTGTTATCAATTATCTTATCAATTTTAATATTCGCAACTATAGCTGTTCATCTAGCTTCTTGTAGAGGTTATAGATATCGAAAGTCAGCACCGATGCCTGAAGGCACACTAGTTTTTGTAAGGGAAGAACAAGGGTTCAATCAAACTGTGATTATTATTCAGGATGGAATAGCTTATGTTGGTACTCTCCTTGGTGGTGTCAATGATGGAGTAGCTTATGCTGAACTAGATAAATATTTTTCTCGCTTAGAATTAGAATTTAACGGCTATTTTTATATTGTAACTAATTTTGATACATTATGGCCATCTGCTATCGCCCATGACGCCTACCCCTTAGGATTAATTTTTAACAGAAACGGTAGCATGTCATGGATTCATGCTATAACAGAAGAAAGTCTTCTAATGACTTTGATTCCTCATATTAAGCATAATGGACTTAATTGGCCAGTTAGCAGATTAATAAAGTTAAATAATGTTGAGCTGGAAAGATTTGAAAATGAGCCACAAGAAGTTAATCAGTGGCCTTTGAGAAACAGCAACACCTCCTTTCGCTTTATTGGCGCAGGTATTAGTGTGAGATTAGGTGAAAGGATAAGCACGCCAACTAATTTTAGAATCATCGTAGATAGTTGGGGACACGAAACTTTAGCTTGGAATAATATCCGTCAAGTAAGAACATATCTGATTGATAATGGTCGCTATAACTCAAGCACTAGTAGCGCAAATATAAGTTTAAGCTCTTTAAGGCGTTTAGGCGTTGGCACATATCGGGTTGAAATTGTAGCGGTTGGCAGGCAACAGTTTGTAAGAGGAGTTCTTACACATTTTGCTTCCAGTGAACCAGCTGTAATCTTAGTAATTGTTCATGAAGATAGAACTGTATCATATAAATATCCTATTTAATAATTAATAAAACGCGCTTTTAAGAGAAATCTTTAAGCGTTTTGTTGTTGACAACAGATAAACCCGGAAGTTGCTCTTAAAGAAATAATAGAAGCTAATAATCGAAAATGATTCTAAGGGGGAAACTAACTAGATGCGATATGCAATTATTGCGGACATCCACGGAAATATTACGGCCTTAAATGCAATTTTAGAGGACTGTAAAACTCAAAATATTGATCAATATCTTTTTTTAGGAGATTACTATGGCGATTTTCCGATGATAAATCAGGTAATCACAAGAATTAGGGAAATTGATAATGCCCTTTATATTAATGGCAATAAAGAAGAGCGCTTGATTCAGGCTATGAATACTAAACCCCAAGAACGCACTAACGAACAATTTGCGCCTTTATATTGGCATTTGGATAATATAACTGCAGAAAATTTTAGATTTATTAAAGAATTGCCAGATAAACTTTCTTTTTCTATAGGTAAGTTAAAGTGTTATATTGCTCATTCGCCAAGCCAGCATTTTAATTATGGAATCGTCGATAGTTTTAATGGTCGGACCTTTTACGATCGGTTCGGCAAGGATTATACTAATCATCAGGAATACCTAGCTTATATTAATGACAAATTACAGGCAGATAAATTACCTGACGTTACAGAAGGCATTTATATCTTTGGTCATTGGCATACGCAATGGTATGCAAATATTGAAAACAGATTATTGATAAATGCCGGCTCGTGTGGAATGCCCCTGGATTTTAATGTCGATGCTCCTTATACAATACTTGATACTTATCAGGAATTATCAGTAATTGAACGTCGGATAAATTATGACATAACAGTTCCGATTAAAGCTTTAAAGGAATCGGATTTATATCAAAAGGCACCTTTTTGGTATGATCTTTCGATATTGGATTTTGAAAATGCTAAAGTTCATTTATGGCTGTTTTTGGAATTCGTGCATGAATTGGCATTATCTAAAAACGATTTAGCGCGCCCCTATTCCAATGAATTATGGCAGGAAGCCATCACTTTATATAGCAAAAAAATTAATTCAGGCGGTTTCTAATACTTGTTTTATCGATGATTTTTTGATATAATATTAAGATAAAATTCACGCAACATGTGTATTGAAGGAGAATATTTATGAATAACAATTCCCGTCCTAAATTTCCTAAACGAGCAGTTATTACTGGCGGAATGCCTTATGGCGATAAATTATTACATTTTGGCCATATTGGTGGTGTCTTTATCCAGGCTGATGTTTTTGCCCGTTTTTTACGTGATCGAATTGGAGAAGAGAATGTTATCTTTGTTTCCGGAACGGATTGTTACGGCTCACCCATCGTTGTGAAATATCAAAAACTTCAAGAAGAAGGAACGCTGAAAGGTTCAATCGAGGATTTCGTTTTAGCTAACCATCTTAACCAAAAACAAATCCTGGAAAATTTTCAGATCAGCCTTTCCTTTTTTGGTGCTTCCGGTTTAGGAATTGCTAAAGACATTCATAAAGCGGTTAGCGATGAAGTTTTTAAAACTCTTTATGATAATCAGAAGTTGTTAAAATTATCGACTTTACAATTTTATGATGAAGAGAAAAAATCATTCTTAAATGGTCGGCAAGTAACAGGACGTTGTCCAATCAATAATTGCCAATCAGAAGTTGGTTACGCCGATGAATGTGGATTAGGGCATCAATATAATCCCAGCGATTTAATTAATCCTATTAGTACCTTAAGTGGTCAGAAGCCAGTTTTAAAAGAAATAACGAATTGGTATTTTGATTTAGAAAGTTATACAGAGGAATTAATTAAGTGGGTTTCAGAAAAAGAACAAAAAGCAGAAATGCGTGATTATATTGTCAGGGAATTCCGTGAATTCCTGAAACCACCGATTATCCATTTTAAAAAAGACGATGTGCCTTTATTAGATTCTTTTAAAAAAGAACTAGGTAACTATACTTTAGAACAAGATGAAAATAAAAATAATGCTCGTTTGATTTTTAAAACATTAAAAGAACGAGAAGCTGCTTGTTTAGTGCTTTTCGCTAATAACATCAAATACAGAACCGGCAAAACCTTAGTGCCTTTCCGATTAACTGGTAATATTGATTGGGGTGTAGAGGTTCCAATTTATGAGAACTTAGATAAACTTACCTTTTGGGTTTGGCCAGAATCATTATGGGCGCCAATTTCTTTTACAAAGGCTTATCTGAAAACAATTAATAAAGAAGCTGATTATCCAAAATGGTGGTCAGATCATGATTCTGGTTTGTATCAGTTCATCGGTGAAGATAATATTTATTTTTATGGACCGGCAGAAGTTGCGATGTTTAAAGCCGCAACTAAAATGAAGCTTAATCTTCCTACATTAATTGCTAATAAACATGTGCTATATTTTGATAAAAAGGCTTCAAGTAGTGGAACCCTTAAACCACCGATGGCTCATGAATTATTAGAGCACTATACAGTTGATCAGCTAAGGTGTCATTTTCTAGGTTTTAATCTAGGCTCATCAAATGCGGCTTTCAAACCAAAAGTTTATAATCCGAATCCGACACACGAAGGTGATCCGGTAGTCAAGGAAGGTAGTTTATTGACAAATGTCTTTAATCGGGCCATCCGTACTTTATTTTATTCACTACAAAAATATAATAACAGTCTTGTGCCGCAAATTGCGGTGGAAGCGGAAATTTTGGAAGCAGCAGAAAAAACAATTCTAAGTTATGAACTGATGATGAGTCGTTTTGAATTTCATAATGTTATGAATCTACTTGATTCTTATATTCGGGAAATAAATAAAATGTTATCTGCGCGCTTGCAGACAGAAGATGAGAATGTTAGGAATCAAGTTTTAGTCAATGGTATTCATATGATTAAGACAGCGATGATTCTTTTGCATCCAATTGCTCCTTCAGGTTGCGAAATGTTAAGAGAATACTTTAAAGTCAGCAAAGAAGTCTGGGATTGGCAAAATATATTTAAGCCACTCAATAACTTTTATGCAGATAAAGCTCATACATTTGTTTTTCTTGAACCGCGTATTGATTTCTTTAAGAAACACGAAAGCCAGCTACAATAAAGCAAAAAGACTTGAAAAATCAAATCTCACATTGATAAAGACACTTTTAAAAGGTGTCTTTTTAATTATCATCTGTTGACTCTTCTTTAGTAAGTTCTTCACTTGTTTCTGTATTAAATGCCAGACTGTTATTGGCGGAATTTATTCTCTTTTGGGTTGTGCGTCTTTTCTTTCTGATGAAAAATTCAAAATAAATCAATAATCCATAAACAACGACATAACTAATAATCATATAGAAAATCGATTGCGGATTCCGAAAGTCAAAAAATAAGGAATAAACCAAAATCGAGGAAATCATAAAGAATTGACCAATCAAAATAAAAAACAAATAACGACGAAAGGTAAAATTAGTTAAAGCTAAAGAATAATTAATTAAAGCGGTCGGTGAATAAGGTGTACTCATCGAAAGTAAAATGAAACCAGTTGAGCGCGTTTCCACAAGATTCACATAACGGGAAAGATACTTTGACTTTTCCATACGTCTGGCAAATCGTTTTCGTTTCTTAATCCATCTAATTAAAAGAAAAATCAAAATTAATCCTAAAACATTACCGATATAGGAAGTCATAAGCGCAAAACCAAAACCAGCTACTTTACCAAACTTCATGGTCGCAATCGTAATATTAAAAGAAAGAAAAACTACTAATGGAAAAAAGGGAAACAGTGATTCAATAAAAATCAATCCAATGCAAACTAATGCAATAACAATAATTGGATTTTGGCAAATCATATTAAGGTTTTCATGAAGCCAATTAGCAAACTCTGTAAACATTAAAGCCCTCCGGAAAGTGAATTTTTAAGTAAATTTAAGCTTTTCAGTCGTTTTTCTGATATAATAGAGCCGGTGATTTATTATGCTTTATCTTCATACCACTGATAAAAAGATTCAGGAAACTATAAAGAAACATTTTAAACTATCTAAGGTAATCACTTATCCCGGTGAATTATTTCAAGAAGATGCGGTAAAGTTTCTTTACACAAATTCTGATTTTTATCAGTTAGCGGTTAAGCTAACCCGGATGCTTTTAGGTATCTCTATTCAAAAAAATGACTTCATAGTTAGTATTGAAAGCACTTCTGAAAATCATACCGCAAATAGCGCAATCATCAATAAAATCTCACAACCAGACAAAATTGATTGTTACCCGGACATCCTAATTAAACATTCTTTTCTGGAAATGGCACTTAAAGAAGAAACAGCTTATCATTTTTATCGGATAACTTCTGAGTTTTTTAGTTGTGAAAAAATTATTATTTTAAGAGTATCCGAAGCGGATCTGAAAAAGGCTATTGATTTTTTAGAAAGCTTAATACTTGAAAATGAAAATAGTAGTCTAAAAGAGCTATTTATTGAGTTGTGCTCGCGATATAAGTTCAGTTATGCCCAGAAAAAAGTAATTAGCAAACTACTTCACTACCAACAGCTTAAGAAAACTAATATTGAAGAATTGCTAGCTAAATTTTATCAGGAAACAAATGAGGAAAATAGTTATGAAAAACTTAAAACTATGCTTAGCCTTTAGTCATATCTACATCGAAGAAGCGATTCGAAACGATCCCTTAGTAAAGACGATTTGTCAGACATTTCCAGATGCCAAACTTATTTATATTGAAAACTATAAAGACATTTTTAACCGCAAAAACCAAAATTATTGTAGACAGAAAGAAGCAGTTAAGCTCATTCTTGCTAAAAAGCCCAATAACTTTTTATATAGCTGGTCTGATAACTGTATTAATGTCGCCGATAATAGTTTTTATCTGACTCAAGTAATAAATTGTCTTTACGACTGTGAATATTGTTTTCTAAAAGGAATGTATGATTCAGCTAATCTTTTATTTTTTATAAATACAGAAGATTTTGATAAAGCAATTTCGATGCTAAAGAGCGGAAGTTATATTTCCTTGAGTTATGAAACTGATATTTTGAGTTTAGATAAGTTATTTACTAATTTAATCGATGACTACTTGAAAATTATTAGTAATAATGCAGACAAAAAATTTGAGATCCGAACTAAAAGTTTAAATGTAGAAAAAATGATTGACGCGCCAGAGAATTTACTTATAACATATTCAATATTACCAGAAATTCTAATTAGCAAATTTGAAAAATACACCCCTTCATTGGAAAAGCGTCTGTTAAAAATTAACTGGCTATTGGCTCAAGGAATTAAAGTACGGCTGGCGATTGATCCTATCTTGGTTATGGAAAATTATTTAGATGAATACCGTCTTTTCTGTCAAAAGCTTAAGTTTTTCATCAATCTTGATAAGTTGGAAGACATTCACGTTGGTCCTTTTAGAATCGCTAAAGACTTTTTGAAAAAAGCTAAAGCCCAATATTCAGAAAGTTTAATCTGGAATTACCCTTATCAAATTAAGAATGGCAATTATACCTATAATAAAGTTATTTTTGAAGAAATAATCAATGTTTTTAAAGAGGAACTACCAATAAATAAACTTAGATTTTTAAAGGAGATTGAAAATGAAAAAGACAAAAGATAAGCGAAGAATAATGTGGTATTTGATTGGTATTGGAGCAATCTTCTTAATGTTACTGATAATTATTAGTTCGATTATTAGTTTAGGGGAGAGGTTGGGAAGAATTCACGCTTTTGTGGAATATGGGTTTTACATATTATCGTTTTTAATTATTTATTTTCTCTTTCTACGACCGATATTAATTGTTTTAAGATCACCTTCTTTTTCCGTTAAAACGGTTCTGGAGAAAGACTCAAAAAAGAATTATGGTCTTTATAAGAAAATAACAAAAAACATTGTTAAAAGTAATGTGCTTAAAGAAAAAGAAAATAATTATCTGTTAGATTCCATGAATGATTATAATAATCTTAAACACGCTTTAAACTTAGTATTTAATTCAAGTCTAAAAAGAGAAATCAATAAATGTATTATAAAGAATGCTAAAACAGTTATGATTTCTACGGCATTATGTCCAAATGGCCGGCTTGATTTGCTTACAGTTTTAACAGTTAATTTAAAAATGATTAAAGAAATTGTCCAGATGTGCGGTTTCAGGCCGAACTATAAAAATCTTTCCAAGTTAAGTATTAATATATTAATTACAGCATTAATTGCGGAAGGAATGGAAAACGTAAAAATTGATGATTTTCTGCCCAATAATCTTTCCAGTTCGCTTGGTGAGGTACCTTTATTAAAACCTTTGTTGTCATCAGTTACACAAGGAGTCACAAATGCCTTATTAACTGTCAGAATCGGTATTGTCTGCCGTAAATATCTTTTTAAAGAAGGCGAAGAGATAACTCGTGATAAAATTAGAAAACAGGCTTTAAAGGAAGCAGTTAAGTTATTGCCGTTTGTTGTAAAAGATACCATCACTTTTTTTCCACAAAAAATCATTAAAATGTTTAGTTCTAATGATGACACAGAAGAATATGCATAAATTAAGAAGCCAAAAATCTGGCTTCTTTTGTCTTTATATAGTCGCCAAAAATGCGAAAATTTAGTGAAAAATTTCAAATTTTGTTTGAAATTAAAAATACTTTTTAGTAAAATATTACGTATTTCAAAAATAAAAGAGGTGTTTTATGAAAAGATGTCTTAAGTATTCTACAAATTTGATTTTAGCGTTGATTGGAATTCTAAGTCTATCAGGTTGTGTTGGAAATTATGACAATATTGTTGATTACTTTTTATCTGAATGGCGCTGGTGGAACGTCACTTTTGTGATTCTAGTCGCTATCTTAGTTGTTCTTATGGTTTTTTTAGTTCATGCAATGATTCGTTGTAAGGTAAAAGACAAATAGTCTAAAGCGAGCTTATGAACTGACTTATCAAGTAAGCAAAAATAAAAAATTAAATTTAAATATTATTTTTGATTTAATCCAAAATAGGAGATGTTTATGATGTACAGAAGAAAGATAATAATTTTAGCAGTTTTAATTTCACTGACGATGCTATCAATAACGACAATGTTAGTTGGGCGTTATGCAGATAATGAAACTACTTATCCTGCTGAACCAATGACAATAACATATAAAGATGTCGGAGGCGGAAATTTTAGTGGAACACTAGGATATAATACGCCAACAGAACACATTTACGGAACAGAAACAGTTTTAGTTGATCCAACTAAAGCAGGCAACCAA
>Ga0131853_10000532_pt1 | contig 70216 bp, 67 predicted proteins | sample TergutLab28metaG_FD_92764 | JGI IMG/M metagenome (GOLD analysis project Ga0131853, IMG submission 92764) | Labiotermes labralis P1 segment gut microbial communities from Petit-Saut dam, French Guiana - Lab288 P1 (version 2) (version 2) | ecosystem: Host-associated > Arthropoda: Insects >... | reverse complement strand
GGCTACAGCGCGACCCACTTCAACCCGTACGGTCGTTTGACCCGTGCGCAGGCGGCACAAATCATCCTGAACAAGGCAGGCGTAGGGGCACAACCCTTCCCGCCGACAGCTCCGTTCCCGGATGTGCCCGCAACGGCATGGTACGCACCTGCGATTGCTTGGGTGGCTGATAATAATATCATGGTCGGCCACGCCAACGGTTTCTTTGGCCCCGGCGAGTACTTGACCCGTGAGCAGTTTGCATTAACGCTGCTTCGTTTTGCGGAATTCCAAGGGCTGGATACCACGAGTCCGCCGGAGGGCGGCGCACAGTGGCCCTTCCCTGATGACGCATCAATTTCTTGGTGGGCACGCGAGGCACTCCGCTGGGCGAACTACCATAGTGTCATCTTGGGTGATAGCGGAGGTATGCTCAGACCCGTTGGCACGGCGCAACGTGTAGAAGCTGCGGTCATGGTGGTACGATTCTACGACAACGTACCTGCGGCTACCCCGTAGGATTGACTACGCGTACGAACGAGTTATAAAAAGAGGAGGCACCCGATTGGGTGCCTCCTCTTTTGGGTGTGTGTGGTGGTTGTTGGTCGTTCGTCGTGGCGCGGGTGGGCGGCAGGATGCCGATTTACGTTTATTCCAACAATACCCTGAGCGCATCTACCGCGCGGCGTTCCAGTCTTGACACTTGCACTTGGCTTACGCCCAGCACTTTTGCCGCGCGGTCTTGTGTCATACCGCGCCAGTAGCGGAGGCCCAACACTTTTTTTTCCTTGTCGGGCAGCTTGTCAATCGCCTCGCGCAGGGAGACGTGTTCAATCAGCCGTTCCTCTTGTGTGAGGTCACCGAGGATTTGTTCTAAGGTGAAGCCGTCCTCGCCTGTCTCCCGCTGGAGGGATTCGGTGGAGGAGGTGGCCGTCTCGGCGACGGCGATGTCCTCGACGGTGAGGCCTGTCTCGGTGGAGAGTTCTGAGAGGGTGGGTTCGCGTCCCATACGCTGTTCGAGTGTGCTGCGGGCGGTGCGGATAGACATGGCGTTTTCCTTGATGGAACGGCTGACCTTGATGCTGCCGTCGTCCCGCAGGAAACGCCGAATCTCGCCGGAGATTTTCGGTACGGCGTAGGTGGAGAATTGTGTGCCGTAGCCCAAGTCAAAGCCCTGCATGGCCTTGATGAAGCCCACGCAGCCGATTTGGTAGAGGTCATCGTTGTCCACGCCTCGCCCGAAATAGCGGCGGGCGATGGACCAGATAAGGCCGGAGTTTTCAACGACCATCTGCTCGGCGGCATCCCTGTCGCCGGATTGGACACGTTGGAGCAAGGCGAGTTTTGCATCATCCATCTATTTTCCGCCGCCAATCCGCATGGAAATTTGTTTGCGCATGGTCACGGTGGTCCCGCGGCCCGGGATGGAGCGGACACGAAGCTTATCCGTGAAGCTCTCCATGATGGTGAAACCCATGCCGCTGCGTTCCTCGCCGCCTGTGGTAAAGAGGGGAGTGCGGGCTTTGTCGATGTCAGGGATGCCGAGGCCCGCGTCTCGGATGACAATTTCGATGGCATTGTCTGCCGTGAGCTTGGCGCGGAGGGTGATTTTGCCTATGGTGTCCGGGTAGGCGTGGACGATGGCGTTTGTAACGGCCTCAGACACGGCGGTTTTGATGTCGCCCAACTCCTCTAAGGTGGGGTCGAGTTGGGCGGCGAAGCAGGCAACGGTGGTGCGGGCAAAGCCTTCATTGATGCTTCGGCTGGGGAATTCAAGCTTTATGTAGTTCGATTGGTTCATGCCAAGGCCTCCTGTTCTATGATTTCCACGATCCGATAGATGCCGGATGCGGTCAGCACTTTCATGGGCTGGCGGGGGACGTTTACTACATGTGCCCGCCCGCCGACTTCGACCATGCGTTTGTGTGTGTTGAGCACCACGGCGATGCCCGAGCTGTCCATAAAAGATAGTGCGCCGAAGTCCATGATGCAGTCACGGGGGAGGTTGAGGTCGATGGCCCGCCCGATGCGCTGCATGGCTTCCTTGGCGGCGTGGTGGTCGAGTTCGCCGGAGAAGTGCAGCGTGAGCCGGCCTGTTTGGAATGTTGTGGAGAGTTGCATTCTGTTTCCTCCTGTTCGTAGGGTGCGACGCCTTCGGCGCACCGCATGATATTTGTATGTATGATGCACGGCGTACCGGGGACGTCAATGAAAAAAATACACCGTGAGATGGGATTGTCCCATTCATGGTGTATTTTAGCTTATTTGCGGGGAGGAATTTGTCGGAATATTACCGCTTCTTTAATAAGTTGACCATATCACATACGACGGCGGCTTCTTCATCCGATAACTCCGAAATATCCAAAAAACGTTTGTCCTCACGGCATAGTAAATAATCTACCGTGACGCCGAACAGGTTAGCGATTTTGATGAGTACCTCGTAAGACGGTAGACGTATGTCTGTTTCGTAAGAAGATACCATTGAGGCCGTCACGCCCACTTTTCGGGCGACTTGCTCTTGGGTGAGATGTTTTGTGTTGCGCAATTGTCGTAGTCGTTGTGAAAAGTCAACCATAAGCCGTACACTCCTTTTCTTATAGTGTACAGGCTTATTGTTTTCCGATAGAAATGTTTTATATATGCAATAGTTGACTTTTCGAGAAAATTGTTATAAACTGTAGTTCTTGGTACTATATAAAAAATAACGGAGGATTGTAATGTTTTGTCAAAAATGTGGATTTAGGCGTGAGAATGAAGGGGAACCCTGCGCAAATTGTAAGCACGCAGCACAGGCAGAAGTGACTCCAACGGGGCAGTCTGTTGTGATTCATCAGATGGCACCGGCGAGGCAATCAAATGGGTGTGGCATAGCCGGGTTTGTCCTCGCATTAATCGCCCTATTTTTGGGAGCGATTCCGGTTGTCGGATGGATTCTCTGGATATTAGGACTTGTTCTTTCTTTTGTCGGCTTGTTCAAGTCTCCAAGAGGACTGGCGATTGCGGGTCTTATTATTTCGCTTATCGGCATCATCCTCATTTTGACGCTTTGGGGAATGCTTCTTGGAGGAGGAGTTTTCTTATTTTAGAATACAATTACCATACAATTTGGTCTGCCCCTCTGCTGATCGGTGTTTCCGGCCATCAGCAGAGGGGCAGTAATATTTATCGTATATTAGATGGATATCATTGTTGTACAACATAGGGCATGTTTTTCTTTTGCTACCACCACCTCTCGTGTCTAATGGCAGTATATCCCAAGGATGTTACGTTTTTTTAACAAAAATGAAAACAAACTTTGAACACGAAAAGTTCTACATTTTCGACAATCAATGTTTACATAATGCGGATTATGGCGTGTTTTTGTCTACTAACATTGTTTTTCGCCAACGGATAGTGAAATAATAGATGATTGACAGGACAGCGGCGAGATAGGGGGCGATGGCCTGTGCGGTGAAGATGCCGCTGAGCCCCCAAATGAAGGAAAACGCCCATGTCAGACCGATGCGGCCGAGCAAGACCTCGACCCCGGCGGCACTAAGAGAGTAGATTGTCAGACCTGCGCCGAGTATGGCCGCGTTGAAGCTCGCGTGGAGGGCGTAAGCGACGTAGCACCATGCGAAGATGGTGAGGTATTGTATTGCGATTTGAGTGACATTCGGGTCGCTTGTGAAAATGTTGACAAATTGGGCGGGGAAGAGGAGGGTAAGTGTAGTTGTGACGGTTACGAAACCGAGCGTGTACACCAAGGCCCATCGGACGGCGGCGGCCGCTCGCTCCGGTTTGCCTGCGCCGAGGTTTTGCCCCGCCACGGTGGATGCGGCATTGCCGATGGCCAGCATGGGGATAATGAGCAGATTTGTCACCCGGCTCCCGACGCCGAGGGCGGCGGATGCCGCCACGCCGTAGGGATTGACAAGGCGGATGATGAAGAGGTTGGAGAGGTTGAGCAGGCACATTTGAAGGCCGAAGGGAAGACCGATTTTGAGGATACGTGAAACCGCCCCGTCAGGCTTTGCCTGCCACTCCGCCGCGGGAGGGGAATTGGCTGATTGGGATTTGCGGTGGCGGATACATAGGTAGGCGGCACCCGACACGGCGGCGACGGCTTGGGCGGTGACCGTGGCTATGGCGAGACCGGAGATGCCCGTGGATAGCGGGCCGACGAAGAGCAAGCCAATCCCCAAATGCAATACCGCCGATACGGCGGCGAAGATGAGGGGACGTTTTGCGTCGCCGAGACCTCGCAATATCCCGGCAGCGGCGTTGTAGACAAAGACGAACGGCAGGCCGATGGATGTGATGCGCATGTATTGCCGCGCGCCCTCCACCGCTTCCGCCGGTGCTTGGAGCAGACGCAGGGCGGCGGGGGTCAGGAAGAAGCCAAGTGCGGCCGCGGCGATGCCAACGGTTAGGGAGAGCACGAACAGTGATTTTGCGGCCCGGTTTTGCGCTTCGGTTTGTTTCGCGCCTTTGAGTTGGGCGATGAGAATTTGACCGCCTGCGGTTAGTCCGAGAGAGAAGGTAAGCAGGAACAGCGTACTCTGTCCGCCGATAGTGACGGCACTCATGGCTTCCGGGCCGATGAGGCGGCCTGCGAGGAGTACATCCGTGAGTGTGAAGAGGGTTTGGAGCAGGTTTGTGAGCACCAACGGCCAAGCGAACTTGGCCAGAATGCGGGGTATTTTCCCTTGGCTTAGGTCGAGTTGTGACATTGGAATGCCTTTCTGTGGGGCGCGATGTCCTCGTCGCGCCCTGCGGTAGGTGTCTCATAGTTTGGCTTGTGGTTGTTGATTTATCCCGCAAGTTTACATAACGACGCTTTCGGGTGGTTTACATAATTATACAATTCGAAAATGCCAGAAAAGCAGCCTTCGCGGCAGGGGAGGGGGGGCGGGGAAGATGCCCCTAAATAGTATTTTTCGAGTATGGTTTTATATTGGTGTATCTTTTGCGTAAAGTATTATTTTTGTGGCAAGCTAGAATCCAAAGGAGAGATTTTGAAATGAAGTTATCGTTGTGTTCTCGAATTGTTACGCTGTTTTTAGCAGCATTATTGCTTGCTTGTGCCGTCTTGCCGCTGCCTGTATTGGCGTCTGTTCGGCTTCAGGATGATTTTTATGCCGCTGTAAACGCCGACTGGCTTGCGCGCACCATGCTCGCCGATGACCGCCCCTCGGTCAGCGGGTTTTGTGAGTTGGCGCAGGCTGTGCATCAGCGTCTGCGGGCGGACTTTGACGCTATGGACGAGGCCGATGGTGCGTTGGGTCAGTTCCTGGCTTATTACGCCATGGCCTCGGATTACGCCGCGCGGGATGCGTTGGGTGCGGCTCCGCTCATGCCTTATATCCGGCGGATTCAATCCTTGGAGACACTCGCTCAGTTGAATGACGAGTTGAATCAATGGGTGTTGGATGGTTTGGCTTTGCCGTTTTCCTTGCATGTCGGCACGGATATGGGCGATGCAAATCGGCACGCCTTATATGCTACTGCACCGGTGCTTTTCTTGCCGGAAGTCAGTTACTATAGCGACTCGGCGGGATTGGTCTTATTGGAGGTTCTGGCAGAGACCGGGCGCGGGCTCTTGGAGTTGGCCGATGTGCCGAATGTCTGCGAGGTCGTAGCCGATGCGATTGCGTTTGATGCCATGTTGGTGCCGTATGCCAAGACGGCTGAGGAACTTGGTGCCTATGCGGCCATGTACAACCCGATGCCTATGGAGGCCTTTGCACAGATGGGCGGCGAACTGGATTTTGCGGGACTTGTGATGCGGTTGCTCGGCACGTTGCCGGACGAGGTTTTGGTGCCGGATGCGCCGTATTTTGCGGCCTTCGCGGAGCTGGTCACGGAGGAGAATCTGCCGATGCTGCGGCATTGGATGCTGTTCCATACGGTGTTTAATCTGTCAGGATATCTCGACCGCACATTCCAGTCTACTGCGCAGACTTACCGCATGGCACTCACGGGTCAGGCGTTGCCCCGGGAACCGTCGGAGCTTGCGTTTTTGCTTGCTGCCGGGGTTTACGGCGGTGTGGTTGGTGATTATTATGGGCGGACATATTTCGGTGAAGAGGCCCGCGCCGAAGTTGAGGCTATGGCCGAACGGCTGATTGAGACATTCCAATGCCGTCTTACACGCAATGATTGGCTCAGTCCAACGACCATAGCGGCGGCGATTGAGAAGCTGGACGCGCTGACAATCAACATCGGATACCCCGATGCGATTGACCCGATTTATGAACGGTTTGTGGTTACGAACGCCTTGGACGGCGGGACGCTTTTGGGCAATACGATGGCCTTTGCCCGCATCGTCCGAGAGGCGAACTTTGCCTGTTACGGCGAGCCTGTGAATCGGGATGCTTGGAGCATAACGGCGCATACGGTGAATGCGCAATATAATCCCTTGGCGGGTGCGATTACGTTCCCGGCGGCGATTTTGCAGGCACCGTTTTATAGCTCGGCGCAGTCTGAGAGCGCGAACTACGGCGGTATCGGTGCGGTGATTGCGCATGAGATTACGCACGCATTTGACACGAACGGTGCGCAATTCGGTGCCGACGGTAGTCTGTATAACTGGTGGACGGATGCCGACTATGCGGCCTTTGCGGCGAAAGCCGAAGCGATGGTCGCGCTCTTTGACGGCACGGGTTCCGTGTGCGGACGGATGACGGTTTCGGAGAACATTGCCGACGCGGGCGGCTTGGCTTCGGCCTTGGAGGTTGTGCAGTCGCTGGCTGACGGAGACTTGGAGGCGTTTTTTCGGAATTGGGCGGTTATTTGGCGCATGAAGTCTACGCCGGAATATGCGGCCTTGTTGCTGGCCTTGGATGTCCACGCACCGAATCAGCTGCGGGCCAATGTGCAGTTGGGGAATTTGGATGCGTTTTATGAGGTGTTTGAGGTTTCGGCGGGTGACGGGATGTATATTCCGCCGGAGCAGCGGGTGGCAATTTGGTAAGTTCGGCGGTAATTTAGGGGCGCACATAGTGCGCCCCTACGGCGTAGAATGGATTGGCACGTCTTATTATATAGAAATGCTTGCAAATATTTTGTTCAACTCGGAGGTGCTGACTATGTTCTTGGGTTTACTGGCGGGAGCGGTTATCGGCTGTGCGGTCTGTGGACAACGCCGCGGGTGCGGTTGGAGTTGCGGCTGCGGTCACGGATGTTGGCAGGGCTGCGGTGGATGCGGCCGCGGTTGCAGTTGCGGCCGTCGTTGGTAGGAAAGAATAAACGGGGTGCCGGCATTGGTTCCCCGTACATAGGCTGAGTAAGCATCCGGGTGGAATAGATGATTGTGTGCCGTCTCTGTGCAGGGCTTAGCTCTGTATGGGGACGGCGGTTTTGTGCAGCGGACTGCCTGTGGTTTTGGGAACTTTCTTTTGGAATAACTTTTGTTTGCTTTGCGACCTGAACAAAATTTTTATTTTGTTCAATTTTTTATAGACAAGCGGGCGCGGGATATGATACAATACCTGCAAGCAACCTTGTAAGGAGTTGATTGCCTGTATGGATTACCGCAACGAAGTGTCGCCTGTGCTGTTGGACTTTTTGAATTACCACGAACACATCCGCAGCCACTCTCGGAAGACGATTGACGAGTATTTTCTCGACCTGCGTACCTTCTTTCGTTTTATGAAGCTCTATCGCGGTCTGGTGCCCGATTCGGCTCCCTTTGAGGAAATCTCGATTTTGGACATTGATGCGGATTTTGTCAAGAGTATCGCTGTGACCGATGTATACGCCTTTCTCAACTATCTGTCTCGTGACCGTGTACAGAATCAGCGGAGCCGCAGCTCTGCCTACGGGCTGTCACCGACGTCCAGAGCGCGCAAAGTGGCCACGATACGCTCGTTTTATAAGTACCTGACCACCAAGGTGAAACTCATGGAGCAGAATCCCATGCAGGACCTTGACTCACCGAAGTCTCGGCGGAGCTTGCCGAAGTTTCTGTCGCTGGATGAGTGTATGCAGCTCTTGGCATCTATCGACGGGAAATATGTTGAGCGGGACTTTTGTATCATTACGCTGTTTCTCAATTGCGGTCTGCGTATCTCGGAACTGATCGGGCTGAACCTGACGGACGTGCGGGCGGACTACATCCGTGTCGTCGGTAAGGGTGACAAGGAACGGATTTTGTATTTGAACGAGGCCTGCATTGACGCGGTGCAGAATTATCTGCCGGTGCGAGAATTGCAGCGGTGTAAGGATAAGGCCGCGTTGTTCGTCTCGCGGCAAGGGAATCGCATCAGCCGCAGTACGGTGCATCATATTGTCAAGAAGTATCTGCTGATGGCGGGCCTGGACAGCACACAATACTCGTCGCACAAGCTACGGCACACAGCGGCGACGCTCTTGCTCCAAAGCGGCGTGGACGTGCGGACGCTTCAGGAGGTGCTGGGGCATGACCATCTGAACACCACGCAGATTTATACCCATGTGGATAATAACGAATTGCGCATGGCGGCGAAATTATCGCCCTTGGCGGGGGTGCGGCGGTCAGGAGCGGCCGATGGCGGCCCGACAGAGGGAGAGAAATAAAATGACAGAGTTCACCCGGCAGGAGATGGAAGAGGCTGAGCGTGCGATTGCGTCGCTCTTGGGTAAGTGTGAGCAGGTGGAGGCGAAGCTTGCGGTCGGTGCAGCGCAGTACACCTTGATGCAAAACAGAATCGCCGCACTACGTGTTGCGCTTGTATTGATTCGGGAGAAGTTGTAATCGTGTTTTGTGGTTGCGTTTTATATTATGTGCTTGGGCTTGATTGATGGTCGCTTCGGAAAGTTTACTCGGACTGTAAATTTATTTAATTTATACTTTCAAAGTAAATTTTTATAAAAACCTATCCATTAAAACTTTACTTGATTTAAAATATATAATTTGCAACGTTTACAAAACAAGTATATTTACCCTCCCCTGTCAAGTTTTGATAAAATAAAAAATCCCCGGCCATCAGAGAAAAGAGAGAGCCTCCTCCCCCTCTATGGCTAAGGATTTTTTTATTTTGCGATAGGGTGCAAACTAGCGGATGAAGTTCGTGAACGTCACACGCTCTGACAGAGGGAGTTCGATCCCGGCGGCTTTGCCTGCGTTGATGCAGCGGAGGAGCCATGCCATGTTTTTGCCAAGGGTGCGCATGATTTGCACGCCCTCTAAATCTTGCCGAACTTCGTCGGGACTCATGCCGTGAATCATGTTCCAGTATTGACTTGAAACGACAGGCATTTGGCTGATGGCGAAGTATTTGCCTAGTTGGTCCAAGGCCGCTGTAGAGCCGCCCCGCCTGCAACTGACGACTGCGGCGGCGGGTTTGCCCCGGAATACCCTGCGGCGGGCGGAAAAAAATACCCTGTCCATAAAGGCCGTGATGCTGCCCCCTGCCGAGGCGTAATGGACGGGTGAGCCGAAAATAAAACCGTCGGCGTCCGTTGCAAGCTCTGTGAACTCGTTGACGATATCGCCTATTGCGCAAGTGCCGTGCTCGAAACAGTAGCCGCAGTCTCTGCACCCTGCTATCGCCTCGGTGCCGAGTTGGAACATTTGAGTTTCGATTCCGGCGGCGTTTAGTTCATCTTCTATGATGCTTAGAGCTGTGTAGGTGCAGCCCTCTCTGTTGGGACTGCCGTTGATGAGGATTACTTGCATGGGTTTGGCCTCCCTTTTTAATGGTGTTTTGAATAGAAATATTACTAAATTTTGGTTTACATATCCCCTCCCCTATTCCCTGCCGATGGGGGAGTAGGGACGCAAGGGTATGTTTTGCAGAGGGCGGCGTCCTCGATGCCCCGTTGTATTGCGATGTTGCTGTGCGGGGCGTTGAGGACGCTGCCTCCTACCCTGCGCTGTCTACACGGAAAGTATAGAACGACCACCCCTGTGCCCATCTGGCTTCTACCTCATAAATATAGTCCTTGCCGTCATTGCTGATGTGGATGATGTTGTTATTTATCTCAACGGACTCGTATTGAAACCATAAATCCATATCGCTGCCGCCGTCATTTACGGGGGCTGCAAATTCTGCGGGCCATCGGCGTACGTATACGGCGTACGGCGAGAGGTTGTCGGTGAATTGAAGCCTGATTTCGCCGTTTGCGTTATTTAGGTGGAATATGAGGTCGTCGGTCATGTTAAATTCGTCGAATACGAAAAAATCCAATGGATGGGATCCGGTGGCGGAAAAGCTGCCGCCGATATAATCCCAGTCGTGAGACCCTTTTGCCGCTCGGACGTGTTGGGTTTGTGCGTCTTCTGTACGTAGGCTTACATAGAGTTGCGGCGGTTGGGAGAGGAAGAGCCAAGACCTGCAAGTGGTGAATAGTATAAGGCAGAGTAGGGCTAGAGCGATTGCGGTTACTTTGAAGTTTGTTTTTCTTTTCATGGCGGGTGCTCCCTCCTACTTGGTGCTTTGTAAGGGCGGGGTTATCTGCCCGTGGGGGTGTGTTTTGGAGGTTATAAACTGATTATAACGTAAGAATGGTAGTTGTTTCAACAAAGTTTTTCCCTGACAAATATGTAATTTCTACTCTGCCCATACCTAAATATTCTACTTGGATTAGTGCGTTTATTGGATTTGCTACGCTTGAGAAATCTTTTAACCAAAATTCACTATAGTAATTTTCCGTATCAAAAATGTCTCGGACGACTAAGTTTAATACGCCATCATCAGACCATCTAACAAGTCCTATCAGTTCATTTGTTATTACAATAGGAGTGTCAAAAACTTCTGAAAATATATCATTTTTTGCCGAATAAAATTGTACTGTTTGTGTGCCGGTTCCCGCACCGACAGAAACTTCTAGCACATCTTCGCTTATGCTACGAAATGACGGTATTCTCTGCCCGGTACCGCTTCTGATAATTTCTCCGTTGTTATTGAATATCTCATAACGAAGCACGGAATATTCATCCGTTTCAATAATCCGATAATTTGAGCCGTTTTCTATTATTGTTTCGTTCTCATTTGCCGTACAGCCAAACAATATCAATATAACGATAAAAAACACAGGAAGCGTTATTTTTTTCTTCATGTTCAGGCTCCTTTCTGAGCATGTCTGATTGTAGGGTGAACTGTGTTCGTCCGTGCGTTTTTTCTTATTATTACGTTGATATCGCCTCGCCGGCGGGGCCTTCCTTTTGGCACGAGCCAAAAGGAAGCAAAAAAACACTCAGGGGCTGCGCCCCTAAGAACCCGCTGTGGGTTGCTGCGTCAGCAAAAACGCCGTACGCGTGCGACGTGATGTGCAACGCACCGTGCGCGCTCTGTTGTTACGTTTGCGACCCGCGATTATGGGCGTCTGCGGGCAGACTGCCCGGACGTTCTCCCCCGCGCGCGGGTGCGTTAGGGTTTCACCGGCAAAATCAACTCTCCCGCCATTGGTAGGGTCTCAATCCAATCGCACACAATCTGCCAATCCGGCAGTCGGTGTGTGCGTCTTTGTTCGTGGATGTTTCTCAGACAACGGTAGTTGGTGATCATCCCCGCCATGACCTCAAAGCCTGCGGGGAGGTTGTAGAGGAGGTTTAGGTAGGCCGCTTTCTTCCGTGTCGGTTCTGCGTTGGCGTCTATGTTATTGTATGCCTCTTGCAAGGTCTCGGCGGCGGCGATGGCTTCTTTGCTTGTGTGTTCGTTGCAGCTCTCCCCTATTTTGAAGAACGCCACACGGTGCATGGTGCTCATAGAGGAGATGAACGTGAGGAAACGGTACCGCTCGGCTTCGACCCAAGCCTTGTTGGAGAGGGTCATGTCGAAAGTGACGGTAATGCCGGAGAGGAACTGCTCATGTCCCCCGCCCTTGGCGTTGGCGAGTTTGACGGCTCTGCGGATGTGAGGGTTGTCAGCCTCCCCTGTTTCTCTGGCGGTTTTGATTTCTGTTACGATGGCTTCAAACTCGGCCTCTGTGGGAGCTTGTTTGAGCATGGGATAGCCGCTGCGGTAGATGCTCTCGTCTAAACCGAATACTTGGACGTTTTGAATGCTTGCCATGTTATGTAAACCTCCTGCGTTTTCAAATTATTGTAAGGGCAGACACAAGGCCTGCCCTTACGTGTGTTATGTTATCTGTTCCCCAGCACAATCCGGTAATAATCGTGCTCTATGATTCGCACGGAATGGATTTCCATGACATTGAACCTCCCCGCCATCTGTTGGGCGTGGTTTTCCGGGATATCCGCCGGGTCAACATGCGGGTGGGGTGTGAATACGCCTGTGGCGGAGTTGAAGCGGCCTAAATGCGAAATCCAACTGCGGCTGGCGAAGGGGACAAACGGGTCAACCCCGGAGAGAAGGTCAACGCCCATCACCAAGCGGGAATCATAGGGCAGATTGAAAAGGTTTGCGAGCGTGGGCATCACGTCGTAGAACGAGCTGAACGCTGTCACCTCAACAGGCTCTTCCATGGACGCGCTCCAGAGGATAAACGTACTGTGATGGCGGTCGATGATGGGCTCTGCCATGGGGGTGCCGCTGAGTTCTGCCATCTCGGCATCGGTGAGGCCGTAGGGGTAATGGTCGGCGGCCATGGCGAATACAGTACGTTCCAACTGGCCTGCCGCGTCCAGACGTTCGATGAGATAGGCCAAGGCGAGGTCAAGTTCTACGTGCGTGGCCAGATACGCTCTGGGGCCTACGGAGTATGGGAGGTGCTCTACCCTATCTTGGTGCCGTCTGGCCATGGCGTTGCCGCCGAAGTTGTAATTGAGGTGGCCGCTTACTGTGACGTAGTAGACGTGGAAGTTGTCGGCGTTTACGAAGTAGTCCGCCGTGAGCTGAATCATTTCAAGGTCAGAAGTCGGCCAATAAGCTCTTCCGTCCGCGCGGGGTGTGAGCGGCAGTCCCATATTGCCGGGGCCGCCGAGGCCGCGCCAAGTATAGCCCAAATTGGGGTGCGAGAGGTCGCGCCGGTAAAAGCTGTAAGTCCAGTTGTGGTAAGCAAAGGTTTCATAGCCCAGATCACGGAACATGTTGCCGAAGCCGAAAGGCATGTAATTGTTCGCTGTGTTCGGGAAAGCGTTGACGCTCCGCGGGATGAGGCTTGTGACCATGGCGAATTCGCCGCCTGTGGTGGAGAAGCCCGTGTCGGGCGTGTAGAAGTTGGTGAACCGGAAGCCCTCGTTGGCCATCATGTATAGCGTCGGGGTAATCTCCGGGTGGATGGCGAGGGTGTGGAACGCCTCGCCCATGAGCCAGACGAGGTTATAGCCCTCAAAGCGGCCCGTCCACTCGTTGCGCGGCGTTGCGCGGCGGTTCATGAAGAACTCGTGCATCTCTCGGATGCCGGAATTGGTTTCCGTTTCCAAAAGTGCCTCGAAGTCGATGGGCAGGATGTTGTAATAGCAGCCCGCAAAGCCGAGCGGGATGGTGGGGCCGGGGTCGTACGGCTCTTCCCCGTTGGGGTCATGCGGCTCTGTGCCCGACGGGGTCGGTGTGGGGGCTTCCGGCATGAAGTAGCCGCCTGTGATATCGGCCTCGGGGCGGCCGAAGATGGTGTAGCGGATATCCAACCGCATACTCGTGACCAGACCGAAGTTGGGGACGCCGAGGTTCATTGTAAAATGCTCCCGATACACCGCGTTGAGCGGCAGGATACCGGAGGAGTTCAGCATAATGGATCCGATGACCAATATGTGGAACACGATGGCTGCAAGTAGTGTCCGAATCATTCTGGCGGGGCGGCGGATGGGTGCTTGCTTCCAGAGTTTTTTGAGGATAAACACCGCTAATGGGATGAATGTGATGAGCAAGGGAATCGTAGAGCTCACGATACCCGCTATCATGTCCATAAAGAAGTTGGTAATGGCGTCCCCTGCCACGCCAATGTGTCCGACACCCGCAAAGCCGTTGAAGATATGGTAGTGGACGATTTGAATGCCGAATAAAAGCGTGAGGAAACACAGCGTTACCCAATGGAGCACGCGCCGCAGCCGCTCGGGGCCTATGCTTACGATAAGGTTACAGACCATACCCGCGCCTATGGCGAACAGGATGGCGTAAATGAGACCTGAGCCCCAGAATGACATGTCGAACCATACCCGCAGGGTGAGTTCCATCAGGAGAATCGACAGGGGGAAAAATAATGTCAGCCGAAAGCGGTTTCGGCGTCTGGGAGCTTGGCGCCTGCCCTGCTCTTGTTGGCTCTGTCCGTCCGGATTTTCTCGGCGTGCTCTGTATTCCTGCCGCATTTGTTCGATTCTTTCGTTGCGATCCATTTCGTGTTTGCCCATGTGATTTCCTCTCTGTCCCGTGGTTTTTTATATGTGTCGTTTTTGCAAAGGTGCGGTTCCGGTCTCATCTGTGCGTCAATTATTTAACCACCACATCCCCCGCCGTAGCCGCCTCGGAAGCCGCTGTACCCTTTTCCCGAATATCCGCCCGAACCTTTTCCGCCATATCCGCCGTAGCCCTTATAGCCCGGCTTACTTCCACTATAACTGTTCGAGCCTTTGTATCCGGGCTTGCCGTTACTGTAGCCGCTTGTACCTTTATATCCGTCAACGCCGCAAATGCGCTTTACCGCATCCGTTGTTCTGTCCCATCTTATGCGAAACCCACGGCGGCGGAAGAGACGCCAGCGGAATCTGGGACTGTGAAATCGGACAGGTCTTGGACTCTCGCTGACGGCACCTCTGTATTCAAATAAACGCTCGCCTAAACGGTCTCCCCGATAGAGAAACACTTGGATTCCTTTGTCTTTGTACATGGAAAGAATGGGGGTTAAATCTTCGTTTAGCCAAATATTTGTTTTTCCGTCTGTCCAAATAATCAGCCTGTCTATGCCGTGTTGAAGGAACTCCTCCGCTGAGGGCATGTCTTCAATGTCAATACTCCACCTGTTGTCAAATAGCTCATCGCTCTCATCACAGGATTTCTCACGGTTGCAGTCCAATAAGAACACGGGTGGCGCATCTGTTGCTACATATAATTCCGCTAAGTATTTCGCACCCGACAGCAATGCTGTTACGATTTCTGTGTTATCCAGGATGGGTGTCAATGTGCCGATTTTTTCTTCGTGGATGCCGTTATACAGAGGCACAGGCCGATAGCCTTTTGTGGCCAAGCCTAATCCTGTCAGGACGCCGGATTTTCCAGGCAAATCTACAATCATAGCAGTTTTCTTGTCAAGGGCATCCGCTATTTCAGAGGGGATTTTTGCGGGTTCTGCGCTCTGTTTTTGTTCACAGGCTTTCTTTGCGCCGACGAACAGGATCGGCTTTGCCCATTGGCTCCAATGCGAGCTGCGTGGTGCCCAAATTTTAAATGCTCCGATATTTCGCTCCATCCCCTATTTCTCCTCCATCTTTTCTTTCACCAGCACGGGTACGTCTGCGGCATTCCCATCTATCCGGGACTGATTTCCGGCTCTGCCGTAAAATCCTGCGAACTCGCCGTCTACGACAAATGCGCCGATACATACATGCTTGCCCTGAATCGGCTCGCTTTGAAACATGCGTTGTGCCACCCATTGCTCCGGGTGTTTTCTTGCGGCTTCGAAGATGTCTCTGTTTTCCTCCGCTGAGACAGCACCGGGGATATTGATTCCCTCTCCCACCCTGCCGAACGCGGGTTTCAAGATTCGGTTGTCTGTATCGGTGATTGTGCAAGGACACACGGTTTCCGGCAACAGGCGTTTCCATACGCAGATATCCACACCCAACTCATCCCACACCAAAGGCAATCGTTTTGATTGCGTCAGTAGTGCAAGGGGGTGGTTGCAGGATGGTGTGTCGGCATTTAGAAAACTGACCCAATCAATGCCTTCGGTACACTCCATCCATTCCATGGGGTAATGTCTGAAAATCGCATCTATATCTATGGCTTTGCGCTCGCTCCATTTCACATTGTTGGGTGCGAGATAGAGGGAGCGATAGCCTTCGTTTTCTAACAAATCGCCCAAGAAGTGCAGGATTTGATAGTCTTCTACGGTGTGCGTGTCGTGTACATATGCCACGGTTCCGCCTTTCGGCAGATGCTTTATCAAACACTCGGTCAAAGTTTCTCCGAAGTTGCCGTGTCTGCTGTATCCGTCGAAATATTGCTCGGTAATTATCGGTAATACGGAGGCCTCCGGATAGCCTGCCGGGACGTCGCTGTTTACTTCGGAGATCATCCACCCGTCTTTCGTGGGGTGGAAATCAAAGCGCATGAATCGGACGTGTTTGTCAGCTTCGTAAGTGCAGGCATGAAGCCTATTTGCCATATCCTTGGAAATACCCATTTTTACAGCCAAATCGGGTCTGCTTTTTAGTGCATGTTCCATCTGCACGGTTTCGTGGTATAGGGCTTTGGCACATTCGGCCAGATACTCCGCTTCCTGTCTATCCAGCAAAACCACTTCGTCACCGACGGTGCTTTGCTCACCCGCTTGTAAATCCCACTTGTAGGCTTTGAACATGACGTCATATCTGTAATCAGGGAACGCGCTTTCAGGGATACGCTGTATTTTCAAGCTCATACTATCTCACCGCCGCCTGCAACACCGTATTCGCTACCGGGGCCGCTACGGATAGTCCGCCGCCGCCGTTTTCAACGATGACCACAAAGGCCAGCGGATTGTGCGGATCGTCTAAAAATCCGACGAACCAAGCGTGGGGGCGGCCGTCGTCTACTTCGGCGGTACCTGTCTTCCCCGCGACGGCGAGGCCGGGGAATGTGCCGCCGTAGTAGTTGATTGCCGTGTCTCGGAGCAATGTACTCAGTCGAGCTGCCGTGCCGGGCGGCAGGGCGGCGTTGCCTGTTGCCGCCCTGCCGCCCGGCAAGATGTTGCTGACGCTCTCCGGTAAAATGCCGCTGGAGATGCTCTCGATCAGACGCGGTTCCACCGGCGTACCGCCGCGGGCGACGGCACCCATAAAGCGAGCCATGCCGAGCGGGTTTATCAAGTTCTCGCTCTGCCCCACGCCCGACCATGCCAGAGCCGCAGAGCCTGCTTCCGCCGCCGTGAAATTACCGGGGGCGGTGCGGACTTTGTCCACATTGTGCGCGCTGAGTAATCCGGCACGCTCTGTGTATTGTCGGAGCAAAGGACCGCCGAGGTCTAAGGCCAGCTCGGCGAAGAAGACGTTGCAGGATACACCCATCGCCCGTTCCATGCTGATTCTGCCGTGGGTGCCGAGACAGGTAACACGGTTCCCCGCCACGATAGTGTAGCCGTTGCAGATGTATTCTCTTGTCATGGCATCGGCAAACGTGTCGATCGCTGCCGCAGCAGTAACGACTTTGAATGTCGAACCCGGAGTGTAGATGCCGGAGATGACACGGTTGAGATACACGCCGTTCCAGACGGGGTCATCGAGGTCGAATGTCGGCGGGTTTACCGGGTCATAGGATGGGTTGGAGACGTTGACGATGACCTCCCCTGTCTCGTAGTTCATCACCACGACTGCGCCGCGTCTGCCGTTTAAAGCATTGTATGCCACACGATTCAGCTCGGCGTCTACGGTGAGTTGAATCGTGTTACCGCCGCCGCCGAGAGAGTAGGTGCCTGTGAAGAAATTATAGCCCACGAGGTCACCTGCGTGCGCAACCAAGGTGCTCGTGCCGATGCGGCCGCGCCTGTCTCCCACGACGTGGAACGTAGCGCGTCGGATGGCGGTATTTTGGTTGAACTCCAAACCTCTCTCCCCTGCCGCGACCAAGGGTACGCCGTTGCGGTCAAAGACTGCGCCGACCGCTAAATGGCCGTCTCGGTAGATGTTTTGGTTGGTCGGGAATGTTGCCCATGCCTCCCCGTCTGCCACGAGACGGAAGATGAAAACAGTCATAAACAGGCAGGTGGTGAGGACGAGGACGAGAATCGAATATGTACGTCTTTTTACTTTTTTCATAATCTGTCCTCCCATCCGTCGCTGAAGTCCCATGTGCTGCTGTCGATATTGAAATCTTGCGTGTTGTCGTTGAAGTATAGCGGGTCGATGCCGCCGTCTAACGGTTCGCCGCGGCGGTCTTCTTCGTAGTGGTCGTCATGTATATCATCGTAAGTGCCGACATCGTCGTACTCGTCGTAGTATTCTTCCAGTTTCGCTTCACGGATGGCCTTGCGGTCGAGCTTTACGGCGAGACTTGCGTTTTGTCTTGTGTCGGCGGCTTTGATGAAAGCTAACATTCCCCAACTTGCCAACATACTGGATCCGCCGCGGGAGACGAAGGGGAATGTAATCCCCGTGAAGGGGATGATGTCCAACGCGCCGAAGACGTTTAGGATGGTCTGCGCCAAGAACATTGTAACGGCCGCCCCTGCGGCGATGACATAGAAGCTGCTCCGCGCTGTCGTGGTGGAGCGGATGGCTAACACGCCGAAAAGAATGATGATCACCACGCACATGATGGCGATAAGCAATCCCAACTCCTCGGCCACGACGCCGAAGACCATATCGGCATCGGCGGCGAAGACGCTATGGAGTACGCCCTCCCCTGCCCCGAGTCCGAACAGGCCGCCGGACGCGGTGGAGGACAGGGTGCGCACCTGTTGCATCCCACCGCTAAACCAGTTGGGATATTCCCAGATGTTACCCCAGTTGGCAAAGCGTGCGGCGACGTGAGGGGCCATGGTCAGAACCAAGAAGCCCGCAAAGACAACGGACGCGAGCGCGAGCGAAATCGTCGTCCAATCCCCGGAACGGAGGAATGCGATGACGAGGAAGGTGGCGAAGAACACCGCTGCTGAGCCAAAATCAGGTTGCAGAGCCAGCATCCCGACACAGACTGCGGCGTAGCCGATGAAAGAGAATAAATTGCGTCTGGCAAAAAGCCGCTCTAGGGAGGCGGCACCAACGAAGATAAAGGCGATTTTGACAAACTCCGAGGGCTGAAATCGGAAGCCGCCAATTTCAATCCAACGTCTTGCGCCGTAGAGTTCTTCCGCGAGGACGAACCCGGCGGCCAACAGAAGTATGCCTGCAATGCCAATTGGCCACCGCCAGAGTTTTGCCCGGCCGAGATCACGCAGGATAAAGCAGATGACGATGAAGAATATCACCCCGCCTAAGATCATGCCAGCCGTCCGCAACATCTCGTGCGGGGCGGCGGTGGCGATTACACTCATACTCACACTACAGAGGAAGAATGCCATGGCCTCAACCTCAAAGCCTGTCCGCCCCATAGCGCGGACGATAAAAAAGTAGCCCCACATAATAGCGGCGAGCGCGGCGAATCCCAAGGGGATTTGCATGTTGAAATTGTCCAAGGTATCTATGTTGACGATGGAGTGCTGGACGGCCAGTACTGCTATGAAGAGTGTGAGGAAGAAAAATGTACCCGATGGCCGAAACCAAAGCCCCGGTTTGGTACGGGCCATGCTCTGCGCGCCGAGTTCCGCCGGGTTGAGGTCTAAAAGTGCTACCTCTACCCCGCCGAGACCGAGTACGTCGCCTTTGCGTACTTCCGCTTTGCCGTTGAGTTTTGACCCGTTGATGGTCACGCCGGCTTTGGAGCCGAGGTCGGTCGCTGTCCAGCGGGCTTTGTCATCTCGGGTGAGGGCGAGGTGGCTGCGGCTGATGGTCGGGTAGTTGAGGGAGACATCGGCGGTCTTGGTGCGGCCGATGAGGTTTTCCCAATGGCAGAGTGCCACACGGGTGGCGTTGGGCAGACTTAAATAGCCCCAGACTTCCGGCTCAATCCGCTCCCGCAGGAGGCTCTGCAAACAGCGCAGCAGGATGACGAGTGCCAGAATGGGCAGGATAAAGCGGGATAAAAATGTGAAGAAAGGCAAAGTGCGCTCTAAGGCGGCAATGCCGTCTATATTTTGGAGTATGTTTTCTATGTCCATATATGTTCTCCGCATGTGTTTGGATAGTAAGACGAATTTTGGCGGTGGAAAGTTCCATCGAAATGCAAATGATGTTATTTGTTAGTATAACGTAAATTCTTTTGCGACGCAAAAGAGTTCTGCCGGGACCCCGGCAGAACAAGGAACGCCCAAGGTAGGGGCGATTCGTAATCGTCCGAGCGCACGCATTGTAAAAATGAAACGTAGGGGCGGCTATTAGCCGCCCCTACACCGAGGTATTTCTGCCATTCTGAGCAAAATGAGGAAGTTCGGACAACCCTACATACAGGATTCCAATCTGTCGGATAGGTTCGGTTCATCGAAGTCGTAGGTGCGGTAAAATTCTTTGGTTTCGTCTACACGGTAGGTTTCACTACGGTTTTTCGCCAAGAGACGGGTGAGGTTGTAGAGGTCTACCCAAATTTCTTTCGCCCCCTCCTCTTGTTCCGGGTGGAAGATGAGTTGGAGACCCCAATGGAGGTGGGTTTCCCGAATGCCGTTGGTGTTCTCCTTGCGGCTGTAGCCCGTGCGGCCCATGTAGCCGATGACGTCCCCGGCTTTGACGACTTGGCCCTCGGCCATATCCGGGTGGTAAGGGCGATTTTGCCGCAGATGGGCATAATAGTAGTAGCGCAGACCGTCAAAACTGCGAATCCCGATGCGCCAACCGCCATATTGGTTCCAACCCATGACCTGCACCACGCCGCTCTCCACAGCCACGATGGGCGTGCCGACCGCACCGAACATGTCGTGGCCGAGGTGCTTGCGGTTGTAGCCGTAACTGCGGCCCGTGCCGAAATCGTCAAAGTCACCGTAGCCGAAACCCGCCGCTATGGGAGAATAGACTTTTAAGCCGTAGCGGTCTTCCCAGTCGGTCTGCGTGGGGTCATTCGGGTCGGAGACTTGGATACGGTGTTCACCGACGAATTCGCTGAGGATTGCGGAATAGGCCTCATGATAGTAGTCGTAATTTTCTAAATCTGATGTTATGTCACCTAGCTTCTCGCCGGAAAGGAGTTTGGCAGCGAGGTCGTCGAGGTGACTTTTCTTATATTTAGAGAACTTCCCGCCGTAGCGTGCGCCGAGGACGGCCAGGAGTTCTATCCAGTTGAGGTGGATGTCTGTGCCGTGGGTTTTGACATCGTAGTCTAAGGCGGCTGTGAGTGCGCCGTAGCTGACATTGAAATCTACCCATTTGATGTGCTCGGGTTCTCTCCCGCTGCCTGTCTCGGCGGCCAGGACGGCGGTGGGCGTGAACAGTAGGGTGAGTGCCAATAGTAGGGCTATGAAACGGTTACGCATAATGCGCCCCCTTTTTGTGAATAGCTAATATAGTCGTTTCCTGTTTAATATGGCAAAAAGGAGCTTTTACTATGCGGAAAACCATGATTTTTCTATTGGCAATTATTTTGCTTTTTACCCCGCTCAGCTCTGCCCTTGCGGCGGATAACTGGGGGCTTTCCTTCCCTACTCCCGGCGAGAAGCCCGTGGGGAACGCCACGGCGGAGTCGCTCTTGGAACACGATGCCTGCTTTGTTGACCCCACGGAGGAGAAAGTCATCTATTTAACCTTTGATGCGGGCTTTGAAAACGGCTACACGGAGCCGATTTTGGATGTGTTGCAGGCGAATAGTGTCCCGGCGGCGTTTTTTCTGGTCGGCACCTATATTCGGGATTACCCCGAGCTGATTCGGCGTATGGTAGAGGAGGGGCATACGGTGGCGAATCATACGATGCACCATCCGAATATGTCGGCCATTTCGGACATCGCACGCTTCCGGCAGGAGTTGGAGGAGACGGAGCGGCATTATGAGGCGGTTATAGGTAAGCCGATGCCGAAGCTCTATCGTCCGCCGCAGGGTAAGTACAGCGAGGCGAATTTGAAGATGGCTAAGGAGTTGGGGTATACTACGGTGTTTTGGTCTCTGGCTTACGTGGACTGGAATGTGGATGACCAGCCGAGTAAGCAGCAGGCCTTTGATAAGTTGCTTCCGCGGATTCATCCGGGGGCGATTTTGATGCTGCACAGCACATCGGCGACAAATGCGGCGATTTTGGAGGAGTTGATTCAGGCGTATTTGGGGATGGGGTATGAGTTTCGGTGTATTACCGGGTTGGTGGCTTGATTTTTTGTTTGTGATAGATTTATAACGCCCCCCATTCCGGCTCGCCCGCCGGAATGGGGGGCGCAGCAAGCGAATCATTCACACCCCATAAGCACGCAAAAACCCCTGCAAGCCCTCAACTTGCAGGGGTTCTGCGTTGCGCTACGCAACACGTTCGGCAAAGACCAAATACCGTTGGGAATTATGCCTATAGGGGTGGCAGGTTGTGAGTGTCACCAAATCCCTGCCGCTTTGGATGAGGACTGTCCGTACCTCATTTGGCAGGATGACACGGGTCTCTACCACCGCATATCTGAGGGTCTCATAGAAATTGGTGATAAATATCTCGTCTCCGATTTCGAGTTGTTCGATATCTCGGAACATCGCGGCACCGCTGAAGCCTCTGTGGGCGGCGATGACGGTGTTTGTGTTAATGCCGCCCACAGGGAGAGATGTCTGCGTGAGGTGCGCCGCGCCTCGGCGCATGTTTTCGTCGTTCGCGCCTAAGTAGATGGGCAGTTCGATATCCATCCTTGGGATGGTAATGAAACCAATCATCTCCTCCTCGAAGCCGAATCGGAGGAGGCTGAAGTCTACTTGACTGTAGGAAAGCGCATCTACCAAGTCCGCTTGACCTGTCTCGTAGAGGTGTTCGTTGTACGCAACCATCAGGTCGTGTAGCCAGCGGAGGGTGCCGTCTTCGCTCTCGGCGCGGTAGAACTCCATCCGCTCCTCGAAGCTCTCAATTACATCTCTGGCGTGCTGCCTGTACAGAAACTGCTGTACACGGGGATAGAAAAAGACCGTCACGCCTGTAACCAGAAGAAGCACCGCTATAATTAGTACCGCTTTTCTCATCGTATCCTCACCCACTCTCGTTCGGTACGCTTTTTCTTGTGTCCGATTCGCTTGCAGGTGATAAAAATAAGCAGGAACAGCAGGACACCGACTATGATAATCACAAGCCGCCAGTTAATCGCCCCGGTAATCAACTCGATTGCCTCGGCCATGCCCGGTTCGTAGGGGATTCGTGCACCCCGCACCAAGAGCCTGTGGGTGTTGATGGCATAGGGTGTGCAAGTTATGAGCGTCACATAGTCCGCAGCCCTGTCAATGCGCAGGGATTCTACCTCGTGGGGCAAAACCGTGATGATTTGGTCTACCTCGTAGGCCAGCCGCTCGTTTAGCACGTTGATGAAGAAGAGATCGCCGATGACAAGCTCTTCCAAGTCCGTGAACATTCTGGCAAAAGGCAGGCCTGAGTGCCCCGTGAGCACGGCGTGTGTCCCCTGCCCGCCTATGGGAAATGATGTGCCCTCCATATGCCCGATACCCCGGCTGAGAACATCTGTGTTTGTCGTATGGAATACGGGGAGACTTACATCTATGGCGGGAATTTCGATATGGGCCATGGTGCCGCTGATGTTTAGGGTGTCTAAGTAGTAATCCGACGACAGGGTTTCCGCGGTCTCTCTGTCGTCTGCGAATGGATCCATGATGTAGTTGCCCTGTAGAGCGGCGTTGTATTCTTTTGCCCGTCTGAAGTGTTCTTCTATATTAAACTCGTCCATGCGGGCAACTTCTTCGTTGTAGACTTGCACTAGCCCGCTGTGGGTTCTGCTGTTCCACCATGTGCTGATGTCCGGGTAGAACATCAGGCCGAGACCTGCCAGAACCATGAGCATGACGAGGAAAATCAGTAAAAATTTCTTCATCGCACCTTACCCCCTCTGTCTTTTTTAATGCAGAATGCAGAATTAAGGATGCAGAATTATTTTCCGCACGCAACGTCCTTGCCCTTGATTCTGTATTCTGCATTGTTAATTCTGCGTTATCTGAATCCGGTGACGAGGCAGAGGTATGTCCCTCTGCCTCGCCTATATGTTCTATTATCGTCTAGTGGTTTTCTTTTTTCTTCTTTTTGCCCACTACGATAATCAACAACACTGCGCTGCCAATGAGTACGAGGCCTACTGCGGTGAAGAGAATCGTCCCCATACCGCCTGTGAGCGGCAGGTTGAAAGACGCGCTGTTCGTCACCGTCACGCTGATGATATAGTTGTCTGGATACACTCCCACAGCCTCTGCGTTCACCTCTACCTGCATCGGATAAGGAATCGCCGTATATCCGGCCGGGGCGGCGTACTCGTAGAGGAAGTACGTACCTTCCGGGAGACCGTAGAAGCTTGCAATCCCGTCTGTGCCGGATGTGGCTGTCATAATCGGTACCGCACCGCTTCTCACTCTTGCGGCTGTGCCTGTACCTTCGATGTCCTCAGGCGCGAACAGCTGGAATACTGCGCCGCCGAGCGGGTCGCCTGCGGTGTTGACCTTGGTGAGACGAATGCCGTATACGGTGGTATAGGGGACATCTTCTATTTCGAGTTCCGGGTGTCCGCTGTACCAGAGAACGGCCGAGTTCTCAATCAGTCCCAAATCCTCATGGCTGTTGATATTCGCACGGGTTTGGAACGTAATGCGGATATCTCCGCCGACTTCTCCGTTTGCTGCAATCGCATCACGGCCGGGGCCGATGATGTCGATGTTGAGGACATTGCTGCCGTCCACGTTGCTGGCAAAGCCGGTGCTCGACAATGTCTGCGGGCCTGTGGTAGTATCATACTCAATACTGACAGAGTTTGGCAGGAATGTGAGTCTCGGATCCAGCGGGTCAACCATGCGGATGAAAGCTGAAGTCTCTGCAATCGGCTCAATTGTGTCGAGGCCGAGGCGGATATCTACTGCGAATACCCAAGTGATGACGACATCGCCGTTGATGAGTTCAACGTTCTCCAAGAATTTCCCTGTGACGGGCCGGGTCGGGTCTTTGGGGAAGGCGTGTACATCATAGACCCATTCGCCGTCCCAGAAGTACGGCAGGCTCACAAGGAAGGGGTCGGCGATTGCGCCGTAGCCCGGTACATCGACGGTGAGTTCTGTCACCAAGTAGACACCTTGCGGAATGCCTTTGAATACGGCTTGGCCGTTTGTGCCTGTCGTCTCGATGATTGGCTCACCCAACCAGCTTTCTTGGATGGAGCTCATGTTACCGTCCCAAGTAGTTCCCGTAGGTACGGTAATCAGTTGAATCATCCACTCGGAGCCTGCAACGGGTGCACCGATGGGTGACGGGAGTTGGCCTGTGGGAGTGCCGGGCGTGATAGTGCCGTCCGGCCGGACATTGTGGTGGATGGTGAGGGAGACGGGCGCGTCCGGGTCTCTTCCGTCCAGCGTGGGAGAGGCAAAGGCTGCCCCCCCGGAAAGGCCTAAGATGAGTGCGGCAATGAGTAGGAATGAGGATAGTCTTCTTGTGGTCTTTTTCATGGTCTTTGCCTCCTGTTAGGAACATTTTTTATGTTTGCAACATCGAAGATGTTCTTGCACACACAGTTTGTTTTTTTGTCTGTTTCTTTTGCTTTGGCTCACTTTAACACATAATTTTTTCCTTGTAAACCAAAGAAAGTTCACATTCCCTGTCGGAAATGTGAACTTTTTTGCGTATTTTTGATTGTTCATTAAATAGCCATTGTCGCATAGGCATTTATGTCCAAATTGTCCCGCAAACCGGGCCTTGGTTCGAAGTATGCCTGGCAGGCTATCATGGCGGCGTTATCACCGCAAAGTGCAAGGGGCGGCAGGTATAAGGTGCGGCCTTCCCGCTTGACGGCTTCTTCCAAATCCCGCCGTATACGGGAGTTCGCGGCCACGCCCCCTGCGACGCAGATGGTCTCATAGCCGAGGTCACGGGCGGCCTGCATGGTGCGGGGAACAAGCGTGTTGCTGACTGCCGCCGCAAAGGATGCCGCGAGACCGGGGCGGTCAAGTGTCTCCCCTTTCTGTTCTGTGTTGTGGATGAGGTTGAGTACCGCCGTTTTGAGGCCGGAGAAACTCATGTCCAACGGCGCGCCGTCGATTGTGGAGCGGGGCAAGGTATAAGCCGTATCGTCACCTCCCCTGCCGAGGTCATCCAAAGCTTTTCCGCCGGGATAGCCGAGACCGAGGACACGGGCGACTTTGTCGAAACACTCCCCCGCCGCGTCATCACGGGTAGAGCCGATGACTGTCATATCGGTGTAGTCCCGCACATCAACCAACTGACTGTGGCCGCCGGAGACAACGAGGCATAGGAAAGGCGGCTCCAAGTCCGGGTAGGCGATATAGTTCGCGGCGATGTGCCCGTGGATGTGATGGACGGGAATCAGCGGTATACCGAGTGCGTAGGCCATGCTCTTGGCAAAGTTTACGCCCACCAAAAGCGCGCCGATAAGACCGGGGGCGCAGGTGACGGCGATGGCGTCGAGGTCTGCCTTCGTAAGCCCCGCCTCGGCCAATGCGCTCTCTACGAGTTTAGCCAGAACGATGATGTGGTTGCGGGAAGCAATCTCCGGCACAACACCGCCGTAGAGGGCATGGAGGTCGGCTTGGGAGAAGATTTGGTTGGCGAGGATTTCCCTGCCGCCCTGAGATATGGCTACGCCGGTTTCGTCGCAGGAGGTTTCGATTGCCAAAATTGTCATGGGGGCTCCTTTTAGTCGTAGTGGAAGATGGAAAGTTAAGGGCAAGGGCGGGGATGCAGGGGCGGCCAATGGCCGTCCGCGGACGCGCAATGCGCACCCCTACACACGTTGTACATTGTAGAATGCCACCCTCGATGCCCCGTGGTGTTACGGTGTGGAATGCGGGGCGTCGGGGACGCCGCCCCCTACATTACCACTATCACAGGGCGGCCACATAGGGCCGCCCCTACAAAGTCACCATCATCAATACCGCGCCCTCAACAGGATTCTGATAATACGCCCTGCGCCGCCCCGTCTGCTCGAAGCCCAGACTGCGATACAAGGCCAACGCCCCGGCGTTAGACGCGCGGGCTTCTAAGTACATCGTCTCTATCCCCTGCCCGCTTGCTTCATCCATGAGCTGCAGAATCATTCGCCGCCCAAGTCCCTGCCGTTGGGCGGGGGTGTCTACGGCGATGTTCAACAACTCCGCTTCCGGGGGGATGCGTTGGAGAACGGCGTAGCCCAACACCACGCCGTCAGCCTCCGCTACGAGGAATCTTGTGTCGGGGTCGCAGAGTTTGCGTTCAATGAGTTCTCTGCTCCAACAGGGGTGCGGGAAGTGTTCGTGCTCTATGCGGGTGATTTCGTCCAGGTGCCGTGGTTCTGCGGTGCGGATTTTAATCCTCATTTCGCATCATACCATGTCGTGCCGCTCTTGGCCTCGGCGGTTAAGGGAACGCTGAGGGTGATGACTTGCTCCAGTTCTTCCTCCAGTAGTGCCGTGACACGCTCGGTCTCGGCTTCGGGGCATTCTACGATAAGTTCATCGTGGACTTGAAGGACGAGCTTGGCCGCCAAGCCCTCCCGTTCCAACCGCTCATGGACACGGATCATGGCGAGCTTCATAATGTCTGCCGCCGTGCCTTGGATTGGCATGTTGAGCGCGACACGCTCACCGAAAGAGCGGGTGTTGAAGTCGGAGGCTTTCAGTTCCGGCAGAGGGCGGATGCGGCCGAAAAGGGTCTCGACTTGGCCGTTTTTCTTGGCGGCCTCCACAATGTTTGTCATATAATCCCGCACCCCGCTGTATTTGGCGAGGTAGTTTTCGATATAGTGTTTCGCCTCGGCCACGCTGACACCGATATCCTGCGCCAAGGAAAAAGCCGAGATGCCGTAGACGATGCCGAAGTTAACCGCCTTGGCACGGCTGCGCATGAGTGGCGTGACGTCCTCCTGTGCTACGTCGAAGACTTGCGAGGCTGTGACGGTGTGGATATCCTCACCCGTGCCGAACGCCTGCCGCATCGTCTCATCGCCGGAGATGTGGGCTAAAAGGCGCAGCTCAATTTGAGAGTAGTCGGCATCCACCAACGTTCTGCCTGTCGGGGCGACGAACATTTTGCGAATCTCACCGCCCAACTCTTTGCGGACGGGGATGTTCTGCAAATTCGGCTCCGTGGAGCTGAGACGCCCTGTGGCGGTGACTGTCATTTGGAAATGCGAATGGATGCGCCCGTCGGGGGCGATGGTTTTCGTCAGGCCGTCGGCGTAGGTGCTTTTGAGCTTTGAATACTCTCGGAAGTCCATGATTTTGGGGATGATGGGGTGCTTGTCTTGTAGTTTTTGCAGGACTTCTACGTTGGTAGAGTAGCCCGTTTTGGTTTTCTTGGCGGGCGGGAGGCCCAATACGTCAAAGAGGATTTGACCGAGTTGCTTGGGCGAGTTGATGTTGAACTCTTGCCCCGCCAATTCGTAAATTTCACTTTGCACATTGTGAATCCACCCAGACAGCTTATCGCCGAATGCTTTGAGGGCGGTGCGGTCTACAAGAAAACCCGTGTGTTCCATTTGGGCGAGGACTTCGCAGAGCGGCATTTCGATTTGCTCGAATACTTTCGTGAGTTTTTCCGCCTCCAATTTCTCGCGGAGTACGGGGTATAGGTCGTATACAATTTGCGTCTCGGCTGTGAGGGGGCCGTTTAGATATTGGGATGCGAGCTTTTCCGGCTCGTATTTACTCACGGTGGGGTCGAGCAAGTAGGCGGCGAGAGCCGTGTCGAAAATGTACCCTTCGGCGCGAATGCCCTCCTCCAAGAGTGCGCGCATGGTGTCTTTGATGTGGTGGCCGACTTTGGTCACTTGGTCGCTGAAGAGTTCCCGCAGAAAAAGGTTATACCCCTCCCCTGCCGCGCCCCACATGACAACGCTGATTTGCTTTGCCTCGCCGATTTCTACGCCGTCGAGGTTGTCCAACGTGCGGACGGAGACGTAATCGGCAGTTTTACAGCGGGTCAGGAGTGCATCAAGGTCTGCTTGCGTAGTGATGTGTTCGGTGGGGTTCGGTTGCGGGGCGTCGGGGACGCAGATTCCTGCGGGGGCGAGAGTTTCGAGGCCGAATTTGGGGATGAGGCTCAGAAATTCGAGCTTGACGAACAGCGCGCGCAGACGCTCTGCGTCGTGCGGCTGCCGCTCGGTGTCTGTCGGGGCAAAATCGAAGGGGACATCGCAGACGATGGTAGCGAGGTCATAAGACATGCGTGCGGCGGCCCCGCCGTCGGCCAGTTTCTTGCGTACGCCGTCTTTGATATCCAGCGCGGAGAGGTCTTTGTAGATATCTTCGATGGTGCCGTACCGCTGCACCAAATCCATAGCCGTTTTCTCTCCCACGCCGGGGACACCGGGGATGTTGTCGGAGGCATCGCCCATGAGTGCCTTGAGGTCGATGATGCGCCGCGGGGCAAAACCGTAGACTTCCAGCACCTTTTCCGGCGTGTAGTCGTCTGTCTTCGTCTGCCCCATACGGGAGGTGACAAGTTTGACCCGCACCTTGTCCGTGACGAGTTGGAGGTCGTCCTTGTCGCCTGTAACGATAACGCATTCCCAATCCGCGTCATGGCTCACGGCGGCGATGGTGCCGATGAGGTCATCGGCCTCATAGCCTTGGAGTTCATAACGCGGGACACGCATGGCATCCAATACGTCTTTTAGAATGGGCATCTGCACCGCTAGCTCATCCGGCATGGGTTTGCGTTGGGCTTTGTAGTCTGCGTATTGCTCGTGGCGGAATGTTGGGCCTTTGAGGTCGAATGTAACACAGAGGCCGTCGGGCTGCTCCTCCGCAATCAGTTTTTGCAGGATGTTGAGGAAACCGTAAACGGCGTTGGTCGGTGTGCCGTCTTTGGTGGTGAGCATGCGGATGCCGTAGTAGGCGCGGTTGATGATACTGTTGCCGTCGATGACCATGAGTTTCATGGGGTTATCTCCTGTCTAAATTTTCGCTGTTTTTTGAGGGTCGGAATAGTTTTATCCCCATGATGATTATGAGGAAAACCAGTAGCCCCATCATAATCCAAAAGAAGACACCGGTGACTGTGTTTTCGCTTAACAATATGACAAAAAGATTTGCAATTGCCAGAACAAGTGCGGGGATGTATACCCATTTTTGTTTTCCGCTTGGTTTGCCCTTCTTTTCGGTGAAACTGACAATTGTAATTGCACATACCAGCATGAAATTTAACAGTAGCATTGTCGTTGTCATTGCGGGGATGCCCCCTCGTGGGTACATATGTTGTCCGGGCGTCCGTGTCTTTGGCCTTTGCCCCTATTCCCCTCCTTGGAGGGGTGGCAGGCGAAGCCTGACGGGGTGGTTTCCGGTGCATGTGACGTAGGGGGCGTCGCACCCTACGAAGGTCAAGGGCACTCCCTCAGTCGCCTACGGCGACAGCTCCCTCGGAGAGGGAGCCTAAGGTCAAGGACAACCACCCCACCGCCTTCGGCGGCACCCCTCCGAGGAGGGGAATTTTAAGGGCAAGGGCTTGGCGATTGGTAATTGCCCCTACATTTGCGTTCATCAGCGTTCCCTACCCCCGTTTCCACTTAACCCCCTGCGGCGTATCCTCCAATATAATCCCCATATCTTTCAGTTCATCCCGAATCCTGTCCGCCTCCGCCCAGTTCTTATTGGCTCTGGCTTGTTGTCTGGCTTCGATTAGGGTTTCGACTTTGGTGTCGAGGTCGGCTTCGCCGTCCGCTTGCGCGTAGAGAAGACCCAACACATCCGTCAACTCACGGATAGCGGCTAAGCACCCCTCTACGAACGGCTTTGACGGGTCACTTGCACCTGCGGTGGCGGCGTTGATTTCTCGGACCAGTTCAAAGATGACGGCGATGCCGTCGGCGGTGTTGAAGTCGTCATCCATGACCTCAATGAAGCGGTCTTTGTAGACGGATAAGCCGTTCAGAAATTCTTGTTCGGCGGGTGAACACAGTTCGCCTCTACATCCGTTTTTGAGCAGGAACTCCAAGTTTTCTACGGCGGTGTACAGACGCTCAAGCCCCGCCTTTGCCTGCACGAGAATCTCGCCCGAGTAGTTCAACGGGTTGCGATAGTGGCTCATGAGCATGAACATGCGAATCGCATCGTAACCGTAGGCATTAGCGGCATCTCGGACAGTAAAGAAGTTGCCCAGACTCTTGCTCATCTTCTTGTTGTCGATGGACAAAAATCCATTGTGGAGCCAGAAGTTTGCAAATTTACAGTCGTTGAGGGCCTCGGACTGGGCGATTTCATTCTCGTGGTGCGGGAATGTGAGGTCTTGCCCTCCGGCGTGGATATCTATCGTCTTGCCGAGGTAGTGGTTCACCATGACGGTACATTCGATATGCCAACCGGGACGGCCCTCGCCCCAAGGCGACGGCCAAGACGGTTCACCGGGCTTGGCGGACTTCCACAGGGCAAAGTCCATAGGGTTTTCTTTGACGGAGTTCACATCCACTCTCGCTCCGGCTTGGAGGTCTTCGAGGTTTTGCCCGGAGAGCTTACCGTAGTCCTTAAACGCCGCCGTGCGGAACCAGACATCGCCGCCGACTGCGTAGGCGCATCCCTTGTCGATGAGCGTTTGGATAGCCTCCAGCATACCCCCGATATGTTCCGTCGCCCTCGGGTGGAAGGTGGCGGGTTGCACGCCTAAACCCTGTGCGTCCGTGAAGTATTCTTTGATAAACCGCTCGGTAATCTCTTCGCAGGGGACGCCTTCCCTGTTGGCTCTGTCGATGATTTTGTCGTCCACGTCGGTGAAGTTCTGCACGAAGGTCACGTCGTAGCCCCGAAACTCCATGTAACGTCTCAGCACGTCAAAGACGATGACAGGACGGGCATTGCCGACGTGGATGTAGTCGTAGACCGTGGGACCGCAGGCGTACATCTTGACTTTGCCCGGCTCTACGGGGACGAGCTCTTCTTTTTGGCCTGTCTCGGTGTTAAACAGTCTCATGGTCTGTCTCCTTTATGCAGCCTTGCTCGCGGCAATGCTGCTCGAATAGTTCAAGCTGGGCTTTAATCGCTGCGAGCTCTACAGCCAGCGGGTCGGTAATGTCAATTTGGTCTACCCGTGCCGCAAAGTCGGTCTGTTCGCCGTCGATACGCACGACGCGGGCGGGTACGCCCACGGCGGTACTGCCGGGTGGTACCTCTTTGAGCACCACGGCATTAGCCGCAATGCGGGCGTTGTCTCCCACGGTGAATGGGCCGAGAATTTTTGCACCTGCGCCCACAAGGACGTTGTTCCCGATGGTCGGGTGGCGTTTACCCTGGTCTTTGCCCGTGCCGCCGAGGGTTACGCCCTGATAGAGCAGGACATCGTCGCCAATCTCCGTCGTCTCGCCGATGACGATTCCGAGGCCGTGGTCAATCACTAACCGCTTACCGATTTTGGCTGCGGGGTGGATTTCTACGCCCGTCCAAAAGCGGCTCCAATTGGCGACAAGGCGCGCCGGGAAGCGGAGCTTCCACCGCCAGAGCCGGTGAGCGATCCGGTGGTTGATGGTGGCGTGGACGCCGGGATAGAGGATAAAAATTTGCAGCTTGCCCGGTGCCGCGGGGTCGCGGGCTTTGTATGCGTTTAGTGTGTCTATGAAGTTTCCCATGGTGTGGTCTCCTTGTGCGCTTGTACGGGCCGGCCGGGTCGGTCTCCAACCCAACTCATATATTATACCATAAATATATTGTGTTGGTCAAAAAGATATTGCGCTTAAAGCGGGCCTTTTCTTACTTTTTACGTTGGGTTTGCCCTGTCGGCGGCCTTGCTTTTGGAGCGTGTAAAAAGGAAGTAAAAATGCGCTTGAAAGAAACCAAGGTTTCTCTCAAAACTCTCTTCCTTTGACTTTTCGTTCGCAGTAAATTCTACTCGTTATCTTTCGGCTCGTCCGCCCCGCACGATATTCATCCAATCAACGCCTTTACTACCTCCCCCGCCAAAATCAGTCCCGCTGTGCCGGGTACAAAGGCGTTACTGGCGGGGATTTGCCGCCGACTGTGGCACGTCCTTGCCACATCGGGCGGACAGACGCAATTTTGGCGGCAGGCTTTCATTAAATCTTCCATGGGCTTTTGCGCGGGTTCTTTGGAGTAAACTACGCGCAGGGCTTCTACGCCCCGTGCACGGAGTTCTCGGCGCATGACACGGGCCAGGGGGTCATTTTCTGTTCGGAAGATATCCGTGACCTCAAAGGCCGTGGGGTCGAGTTTGTTCGCCGTCCCCATTGCGCTGATAATGGGGACACCTGCCGCCGCGGCTCGTGTGACGAGTTCCAGTTTGGCCGTCACGGTGTCGATGGCATCTATGATATAGTCGTAGCGGGAAAAATCAAAGTTGTCCGCCACATCGGGGCCATAGAATACCCGGTGGGCTTCGACTTCCGCCTTGGGATTGATATCCCGAATCCGCTCGGCCATAACATCCACTTTATACGCCCCCACCGTCTTGTGGGTGGCGATGATTTGACGGTTTAGGTTGGTTAGGCAGATTTGGTCGTCGTCGAAAAGGGCGAAATGCCCCACGCCCGAACGGACCAGAGCCTCCGCCGTATAGCCGCCGACACCGCCGAGGCCGAAGATGGCGACACGGCTCTGTGCCAAACGGTCAATGGCCGCACCGCCGAGGAGGGCACGGGTGCGGGAGAATTGGTCTTGGGTCATCGTTTGCTCCCTTCGGTCATAATAATGCAGGATGCAGAATTTAAGGTCAAGGGCATTTTATCATTTTGAGTGGGGTTTTGCAAGGTGGATTGACAGGGCGGGGATTTGGTGTATAATAGATGCAAACTAAATAGTCTTCAGGGCAGGGTGTGATTCCCTACCGGTGGTATAGCCCACGAGCCGCAAGGCTGATTCGGTGTAATTCCGAAGCCGACAGTAATAGTCTGGATGAGAGAAGACATGTCCCATACCTATTTATGGATGTGTGCGCTGAAGATTTTTCTTCGGCGCATTTTTTGTTACGTAGGGCGCGATGCCCCCGGCGCGCTGTCCTGCACACAAGGCAGCATCGCGCGGTGCGCCGAGGACGTTACACCCTACAATGCACGGACTGGAGGAACCCCCATGCCCCCCACACACTACATGCAGCAAGCACTCGCTCTCGCCCGTTTAGGTGTGGGCGGGGTGAATCCGAACCCACTTGTCGGGGCGGTGATTGTCAAGGACGGGCAAGTGATTGGTCAAGGGTATCACGCCCGTTACGGCGGCCCCCACGCCGAGCGGGAGGCCTTGGCGGCTTGCACCGAAGACCCTCGTGGTGCAACGATTTATGTGACCTTGGAGCCATGCTGTCACCACGGAAAGACGCCGCCCTGTACGGATGCGATTTTGGAGAGCGGGATATCTACGGTTGTCATCGGCTCGCCTGACCCAAACCCCAAAGTGGACAGCGGCGGAGTTGCGGCTCTTCGTGCGGCGGGTGTCACGGTGATTGAGGGCGTGTTGCGGGCTGACTGCGATGCGCTAAACGCCGTGTTTTTCCACTATATCCGACATGACACACCCTACGTGGTGATGAAATACGCCATGACGGCGGACGGGAAAATCGCCACGCACACCGGAGCATCTCGGTGGATTTCGGGCGAGGCATCTCGGGCGCACGCACAGGAGACACGAAACGCACTCTCTGCGATTTTGGTCGGCGTCGGGACGGTGTTGGCAGATGATCCGCTGCTTACCTGTCGTCTGCCGGGCGGGCGGAATCCCGTGCGAGTGGTGTGTGATTCCCGCTTGTCTACGCCGCTCGACAGTCAGATTGTGCGCACGGCGCGGGATGTGCCTACGATTATCGCCTGCGCGGCGCGACGCGATGCGGACATCGCGCCCTACGAAGATGCGGGATGCAAGATTCTCACCCTCCCCGGCTCCGACGGACGGGTAGATTTGGCGGGCTTGATGCGTCCCCTCCACGCCGAGGGCATCGACAGCGTTCTCGCCGAGGGCGGGGCAGCTTTGAATTATAGTTTGCTGGAGACCGGCCTTGTGCAACGGTTGCAAGTCTATATCGCGCCTAAAATTTTCGGCGGCACGACGGCAAAGGGGCCTGTGGGCGGTGCGGGTATCGCCCTGCCGGATGATGCGGTACGGCTGGGCCAGCCTACGATTACGCATGTGGGTGAGGATTTGTTGTTGGAGTATGATGTGATGTAGGTGTAGGGGCGACCGACCCGGTCGCCCGTGCGCCATTGCAAATTTGTTACGGCGGGCGACCGAGTCGGTCGCCCCTACAAGGGCAGGAGGTATCGCCTGATGTTCACAGGAATTATCGAAGAAATCGGCACCATCGAACGACTGGAACGCGGGACGCGTTCGGCTCGGCTGACGATTGCGGGGTCTGTCATTTTCTCCGACTTGAAGTTGGGTGACAGCGTAGCCGTCAACGGCGTTTGTCTCACGGCGAGCTCTATTAACGGTACGGCGTTCACCGCCGATGTCATGCCCGAGACGCTCGATCGTACGGCACTCGGTGTGTTGCGGGTTGGAAGTCGGGTAAATTTGGAACGTGCTATGGCGGCGAACGGTCGCTTCGGCGGGCATATGGTGGCGGGGCATGTTGACGGTGTTGGAAAAATCGTGAGCGTGCGTCCCGATGACAACGCCGTCCATGTGCGTATTGCGGCGGGGGCGGAGATTTTACGGTATGTGATTCAAAAAGGCTCCGTCGCCATCGACGGCATCAGTCTCACCGTAGCCGAGGTAGATGCAAACGGGTTTGGCGTTTCGATTATCCCCCACACGGCGGATGAAACCACGCTGTTGTCTAAGGGCGCGGGAGATTTGGTTAATTTGGAGGTGGATTTGGTGGGGAAATATGTGGAGAAATTGTTGGGAACGCATACGCCAAATCGGATTACCACGGATTTTTTGGCTACACACGGGTTTATGTAGGGGCGGCCACACGGGGCCGCCCCTACGAAGAACGGAGGAACCATCATATGTTCACCTACAACACCATCACCGAAGCCCTCACAGACCTGCGCGCCGGGCGCATCATCGTCATCACGGACGACCCGGAACGGGAAAACGAGGGCGACCTCGTCTGTGCCGCCGAGTTTGCCACGGCGGAGAACGTCAACTTCATGGCGGCCCATGCCCGCGGGCTGATTTGTATGCCTATGGACAAAGCATTGACCGAGAAGCTCGCCCTCCCCCAACAAGTGGCGGTCAACACCGACCCGCATACGACAGCGTTTACTGTGTCCATCGACCATGCAGACACGACAACGGGCATCTCAGCGCAAGAACGGTCGCTGACAGCCATGCGGTGTGTGGCTCCCGATGCAAAACCGGCGGACTTTCGGCGGCCGGGGCATATGTTCCCCTTGCTCGCTAAAGAGGGCGGCGTGTTGGAACGGCCGGGGCACACGGAGGCGACGGTAGATTTGATGCGACTGGCAGGTCTCTCCCCCTGCGGTCTCTGTTGTGAGATTATGGACGAGGACGGGAGCATGATGAAAACACCCCGTCTCCACGCATTCGCCGAAACGCACGGGCTGAAGTTCATCACCATCGCCGACTTGGCGCACTATCGCCGCACACGGGAGACGCTGGTGGAACGCCGTGCCTCCACCCGTTTCCCTACCCGCTTCGGGGATTTCACCATCCACGGCTATGTGGACAGCATTACGGGCGAGGAGCATGTCGCTCTCACGATGGGCAATTTGGCTACGCCGGAGCCGCCGCTCTGCCGGGTGCATTCGGAATGCCTCACGGGGGACGCTTTGGGCAGTCTCCGCTGTGACTGCGGCGGGCAGTTTGACAGGGCCTTGGAGCAAGTCGCCGCCGAGGGGCGGGGCATTGTCCTCTACCTGCGGCAAGAGGGGCGTGGGATTGGACTGGTCAATAAGCTCCGCGCCTACGAGCTGCAAGACCAAGGGTTGGACACCGTAGAGGCCAACCGCGCCCTGGGCTTCGCGGACGATTTGCGGGACTACGCCGTCGCCGCGCAGATGTTCCGTGATTTGGGACACAGCGAACTGCGGCTGATGACGAACAACCCGGACAAGATTGCACAGCTCGCCGCCTACGGCATCACGGTCACGGAGCGGGTACCAATACAGATGGAAGCGACTGCGGCGGATTTGTGTTATTTGCGGACGAAGCAGGAGAAGATGGGGCATTGGTTGGCGTATTGACCCTCGTAGAGGGGGCGGCGTCCTCGACGCCCCGTTATCACACATTGCAAACTTGAAATGCCGGGGCGTCGAGGACGCCGCCCCCTACAATATACACAACAAAAAGGAGAACATCACCATGCTAAAAACCTACGAAGGCAAGCTCGTATCCAAGGACATCAAAATCGGCATCATCTGCGCGCGGTTCAACGCGTTCATCGTCTCGAAACTGCTCGACGGGGCGGTGGACGGGCTGACGCGGCATGACGTGCGCACGGAGGACATCGAGGTCAGCTGGGTGCCGGGGGCGTTTGAGATTCCGTTGATTGCGAAGAAAATGGCCGAGACGAAGCAGTATGACGCCATCATCTGCCTCGGCTGTGTCATCCGCGGCTCGACTTCGCACTATGACCTCGTGTGCAGCGAGGTGACGAAGGGCATCGCCCATGTGTCGTTGGAGACGGGGGTTCCCGTCATCTTCGGTATCAACACGACGGAAACCATCGAACAGGCCATTGAGCGCGCCGGGACAAAGGCCGGGAACAAGGGCTATGACGCGGCTTTGGCGGCGATTGAGATGGTGAATCTGATTGCGGAAATCAAATAAGATGCTGCACATTGTTTTGGTCGAGCCTGAAATCCCGCAGAATACAGGCAATATCGCCCGCACGGCGGCGGCCATCGGGGCGCGGCTGCACATCGTGAACCCTACGCTCTTTGAGATCAGCGACCGCACCGCCAGACGTGCGGGGCTGGATTATTGGCAGTATCTCGACTTGGAGATGCACGACAATTTGGATGCGTTTTTAGAGAAATACGGCGAGGAACAACTCTTCTTCGTCGAAACCGGGACGGAGACGGTGTATAGTGACGTGCAGTTCCCGGCGGAGCCTTTCCTTGTCTTCGGCAAGGAGACGAAAGGTCTGCCCGCTTCCCTGCTGTCGAGCGGAATCGGCACGACTGTCACTATCCCGGTATTGCCGCATATTCGGTCGTTGAATTTATCGAACGCGGTTGCGGTTGTTGCGTATGAGGTGGTTCGGCAGCGGGGGTTGGGGTGAAAATTATTCACGTCAAGCGCATATAAGTTTTGGGTTTCACACAATCGGCACGGACGGCCGCAGGCCCGCCCCTACAGGTTCGCCATTGTAGGGGCGGCCTGTGACCGTCCGCGTTTTTCCATGAAATATAACAACAAACCCTTGACAGGACGGGAACCTTACTGTATACTTTCTTGTATAATAAAACATATCAAATTACTATGTTTTCATAGTCGGAGGTATCATCATGGCTCGAATCGCACACAGTATTACGGATTTCATCGGCGGTACGCCGCTGCTGGCTCTCTCCCGCTACGGGGCGGAACGGGGTTTGGGGGCGAGAGTGCTCGGTAAGCTCGAATATTTCAATCCCGCCGGGAGCGTGAAAGACCGTATCGCTCTGGCTATGATTTCGGACGCTGAGGCGTGCGGCAAACTCAGCCCCGGGAGTGTGATTGTAGAGCCGACCAGCGGCAACACGGGCATCGGTCTCGCCGCTGTGGCCGCCACACGGGGCTATCGTGTGATTCTCACCATGCCGGAGACGATGAGCATCGAGCGGCGCAACCTGCTCCGCGCGTACGGGGCGGAGTTGGTGCTGACCGAGGGGGCGTTGGGTATGAAAGGCGCGATTGACAAGGCCGAAGCGTTGGCGGCGGAGATTCCGAATGCCTTTCTCCCCGGCCAGTTTGTGAATCCCGCCAATCCTCGTGTTCACTTCGAGACCACAGGGCCGGAGATTTGGCGGGATACAGACGGCAAGACAGATATCCTCGTCGCCGGTATCGGCACCGGCGGTACGATTAGCGGAACGGGGGCATATCTGAAAAGCCAAAACCCGGATATTCGTGTCGTAGCCGTGGAGCCGCAGGACTCACCTATCCTATCGGCGGGTAAAGCCGGGTCGCATAAGATTCAGGGCATCGGCGCGGGCTTCGTGCCGGATACGCTGGACACCGAGATTTACGATGAGATTATCACCGTAGCGAATGAAGATGCGTTCACCGAGGGACGGGCGGTTGCGCGGGTTGAAGGTTTGCTCGTCGGCATCTCGTCCGGGGCGGCTCTTTGGGCGGCGGCGCAGGTTGCGGCGCGGGCGGAGAATGTTGGGAAAACGGTTGTCGTGGTTTTGCCGGATACCGGGGAGCGGTATTTGTCTACGGCTTTGTTTTCTGAATAGTGCTGATATAGTGTAAGAGAGACCCGCCGATTAGCGGGTCTCTCTTTGTCATGTCGGTACTGCTACGAAGAGGGTGACACGAATCAATCCGTCCGAGTCTGTGCCGACTTCACGCCCGGCGGCCGGACCTTGGCGGAAAATAATCCCCGCCGGATGGGAATCGGTCTCTTCGTATTCGATGAGGAAGTCGTAGAAATCTGAGAGTTGTTCGTTATCCAACACGATATCGATGTGGCGGCCTACGAAATCTGTGACCTCTCTCCGTTCTGCCGGGGCACAGAACGTACCGCTGAAAGACACACTCCATAACCACAAGAAGATACTCGCCAGCAATACGGCCAATACGACAATGATTAGCACGATTATTCCCTTGCGCATACTTTACTCCTCCCAACTATGCCAAACACTCTGCACATCATCCGAATCCTCCAACATCGTCAAAAGCTTTTCCATCTTTTTCACGTCCTCATCCGTCTCCAACTTGATGTAATTCTGCGGCACCATCTCCACTTGGGCGGAGAGGAAGTTGTAGCCTTTCTCTTCCAAGGCCGTGCGGACATCGCCGAACGCTTCGGGGGTGGTGTAGACGACGAACATGCCGTCCTCCGACTCGAAGTCGGCGGCTCCTGCGTCCAAGGCGTCCAGCATAATAGTGTCCTCATCCAGTTTAGCGTTCTCGTTACCCCCCAGGGGGTCTTCTCTTGCCGCTTCGCGGCAATTCACCTTATCTATGACGAGGACGCCTTTTTTATCAAACGACCAAGATACACAGCCCTCGGCACCGAGATTGCCGCCGTATTTGTCGAAGTAGTGGCGCATGTCGGCGGCGGTGCGGTTTTTGTTGTCCGTCATGGTCTCCACAATGACCGCTACGCCGGAGGGGCCGTAGCCCTCGTAGGTGTTGACCTCGTAGTTCGCCCCGTCTCCCCCGCCGGCTTTTTCGATGTTGCGCTTGATGTTGTCGTTCGGCATGTTGGCCGCACGGGCCTTGGCGATGGCATCTCTAAGTCTTGCGTTCGAGGTCGGGTCGGAGCCGCCCTCTTTGACTGCTACGGAAATTTCACGGGCGACTTTGGTGAAGATTTTACCCCGCTGGGCATCGGATTTCCCTTTGCGTTCGCGGATATTTTTCCATTTTGAGTGTCCTGCCATAGTATTTCCGTCCTTTGTCTGGATTCTGCCATAGATTGTACCACAATCTGCGTGCCGGGACAAGTTTCTGACGTGCGGTTGTATAAAATTCCTTTGATGGGTGAAACTACTAGGGCAACACTCTCTGAAAGGAGGTTTCTCGCATGTCAAAGAACAAGAAAAATCAGGCGCAGGATAATACAGGTCAACAGCAGCAGGCAAAGCAAGAGCATGAACAGAAGAAAAAGCAGTCCGGCATGGGTCAGATGAATAACGAGAACAATAAGAGCCGATAGACGAACCCCTCCGCTTTTGGCGGAGGGGTTTTATCTGTGATTGGGTGTAAAACAAATCAAACCCTAGCGAAAAAATATTACCGCAATCGTACAAAGAATAATCAAGGACAACACCATCCGAATCAACCACAGCGAGAGCAAATGCCGCACCTTAATACGGAAATCAGTCGCCATGAGACAGGTGAAGTACCCGCCCGCGAAGATGATAATCGTCACCGGGAATGCCGCCAGCACGTAGCGTGACGCCATGGACAGCTCGTATACCCGACCATAGGCAACCGCCGCAAAGACATCTACAATGGAGAGTGCGGAGGAAGTCGCCATGACACTTGCATCTGCCGCAAGATCCGGGGCGATGAGACCGAACAGCGCGAAAATCGGATAGAAAATCCATCCCAACCATTCAAAAATAGGTGTGAACTGATTGAGCAGCAGTCCCGCGGAGAGGACGAAGATGGTAGAGCTAATCATAACGGCAAGCACCCGCACGGTCATGAAAAGGAACTTGCCAATCGTAATGACGGGCGAGGGAGCCGCGTCGGCACCCTTCAGGCCGGAAACCCATGCGCCCTTGAAGCGGTTGCCCTTTACGGTATCCTCCGCAATCTCGGTCGGTTGGTCATTATAATAGGTGTTTGCCATCCCCCGAATGGGCGGAATCCGCACGGTGATCGCCGTCACCAAGCACATGACCAGCGTTGCGGAGATGAAGTAGAAGATGAAGTGGTCAACCAAGCCCAGCCATTGCGAGAACATGAGCATGAGGCCGATGGAGATGGAGCAAAAGCCCGTGAGGATGATGGAGGATTCTTTGTATGTGAGTTTCCCCTCTTTGTACAGGACGTTTGTACCTAAAATGGCGGCGGAGAAGTTCGCCAAGAGGTCAGAGGCCGCCACCACCGCCGTGAGGCCGGGTGTTTTGAAAATCGGCCGCATCAGCGGTTTTGCGAGGATGCCGATGGCGTCAATCAGGCCGTGGAACAAGAGCAGCGGCACGAAAAACGCCGTGGCTAAAATCATGATAATGGAACGTCCCATGCTGTAGACCACATTGGGTCCGATGAGCTGCGCCCCCAAGAAATCGGGCGCCCAACCGAACATCAGGAGCAGCAAAATCACGGTGCCCAAGACTTGGAAGATGGCGAGTACGCAATCCAAGACGGAGCGTTTGAAGGTTTTCTTGACGAAAAATGTCCACACGATTGCAATGAGACAGAACGCCAAGACAAGGAACTGATAAAAGTTGATGAAGAAGAATGGCCCTTGTATCCCCGCAGCGGCCTGCTCGACTGCGGCGGCCGGTTCAAACAGGCCGTACATGAACTGCGTGATGTGGTCAATGAGCAGTCTGCTGTTCCCGCCGATGGGGATGTAGACAAAGAATGCCACGATGCCGATGATGCTGAACACGAGGAACTTTACAATCGCCAGAGGTTTGTTTTTGATTTCTTGCATGATGATTCTCCTTTTCTGTTTTGATGGATTTGATGCTCTATTGTTCCAACAGCCAGGACGCGCACACAATGTCCTCAACTGCAAGGCCTAAGGATTTAAAGAGGGTGACGTCGTCCGCCGATATACGCCCCGGCAGGTTGCCGACTAACACGTCACCGAGTTCGCCCAAGAGGTGTTCCTGTTCGATGATGCCCTCGGTCAGCGGGAAGAGATAGTCGCCGGATTCGTTGCTCATCGACTGAACGCTGTCGCCGAAGAGCCGTGCTTTTGCCACAAGCGCGCTCGTCAGTTCCCTGTCGGGCGGCTGACACGCACCGACTGCGTTGATGTGCGTACCGGGTGCTACATCTTCCAAGATGGGCGTCTTGGAGGACGTCACCGTACAGACAATGTCGGCATCACCCGCCGCTTCCTCTGCTGTGCTGCAGACACGAATCGTGATGCCGTGTTTTTCGGTCTCACGTGCCGCAAACCGTTCGGCCTCCGCGCGGTCAATGCTCCACACCTTGACTGCATCCAGCTTGCGCACGAGCGAAATCGCCTCCAAGTGCGCCGCCGCCTGTAAGCCCGCCCCGAGGAGGGCGAGAGATGCGGCATCCGGCCTTGCCAGCGCATCCGTCGCCACGGCAGATACCGCCGCCGTGCGGATTGCCGTGACGGCTATGCCGTCCACCAAGCCCCGAATCGCACCTGTCTCGGCATCAAACACCACGACAATACCTTGGTGCGAAGGGAGGCCGTGCGTCCAATTGTCGTGATAGACCGTGATAATCTTCGCCCCGGCACTCCCCTGATACGGGAGATGCCCCGGCATGGCACTCAGGAGTTTCCCCTGCGCAATCGGCATAACCGTGCGCAGTTTGTGCGTGATGCCGCCCGCGGCGATGTTGGTGAACAGGTCTCGCATCAGCCCGATGCAGGTGGACATGGACAGTTTTGCTCTGACATCTTGCTCGGATAGGTATTTCATGTTCTCGGCCTCCTAATGATGTGCGTTTACATACAAAAATCCCTGACAAAGCAATCGGCTTTGTCAGGGACGAATAATACATTATCCGCGGTGCCACCCTGTTTCGCAATTTCTTGCGCACTTTGCGGAGTACAAACACACTCCCGGCAACTCACGTATGCCCTCACGTCACGGAATACTCGGCGTATTGCCTTTGACCATGCCCTCAGCGGTCCATTTACAGCCTGCGTTCCTGCCCGATTCTCAGCATCTCGGACTCTCTGTGTAGTGCATCTGCTGTTTTACTTCCGCATCAACGGTTTTATACAAGATACTGCATTGAGCGGCATTTGTCAAGTGTTTTTTTGCGGGGGGTGTAAAAATTGGGATAGTTTTTTACTGCCTTCGGTCACATGATGCCGCCTAATATTACAACTCACCCCGACTGAGAATCAATTCAAATCCGGAATCTCCAAACAAATCCACAACCTCGACCCTTATTTGATTGTTGCCTTGTCTCTCAACCACGAGTTCTCCTTCTACGTCACCATATGCAAAGAGATAAACCACATTTCCCCTAACGCTATCGACTCCCCAAGTGGTGTCATGGTCGTAAAGTCCTCTTGTGCCGTCAGCCAGGAAAACCATCCGACTCCCCGAGTCGCTTCCGCCAGTCCTAATCCATATCCCTGCCAAGGGAAAGCTATCGTCTCCACCGCCAATGACAGAATCTATTCGTTGAAATTGCCATACACCATCCCAAGAAGGAAATTCCAGTACATCTCCAACGGCTCGAAAATCGGAGTAAAACCACATACTACCGCTCAATGAATCAAAATAGTCTCCTTGGTCCTCACGAGCTTCTTGCGCAAAACGCTCGATATCTACTGATTCGATGTTTATATGCGATGGGTTGTATGCAAACAAATCTCCGCCGACAGTAAAGAACCTATAATCGCGAAAAACCATTATGAGTGTTCCATCAGGAAGGAATGCAAGGCCCCCCAGATAACCTTCATAGCTATCCCAAGGATTCCAACGGCCAGTATCCTCAGCAATGTTTACCTCAACCACATCCCATCTGCCGACAAGAAACTCTTCCAGCGGCAAGTCCGCATAGCGATTATCTGCATCTCCGCCGCAGCCGACCAAACTTAGCAATAACAAAACGCTTAATAAGAATGCTAAAGCTTTTTTCATCACAAAACCCTCCCAAAATAAATGTTGCTTTCAGAATTCTGCTCAGCATATATTTGCATCCGCAATTATAAATACCGCCGTCATTGTACCACGGTTTCTGTCAAACGTCCACCGCAACTTTTCAAATTGCCCGCTATTCGCAAGACTACATTTTCACACATTGACAAAAAACACCCCAAACCAGTATAATAAAACAATATGCTTACATCAACCGGGGGTGACCCATCATGAACGTACCGGAACTATTCGGCTCCATGGTTTTCAACGAGTCCGCCATGCAGGAATATCTGCCGCAGGACACTTACGAGGCCCTCAAGCGCACCGTCGCCGAGGGCCTGCCGCTCGACCTCGCCGTGGCCAACGTCGTGGCGAAAGGGATGAAAGACTGGGCCTTAGAGCGGGGCGCCACGCATTACACGCACTGGTTCCACCCGCTCACCAGTACCACAGCGGAGAAGCACAACAGCTTCATTACCCCTGTGGGTGACGGGCGTGTGGTCATGGAGTTTTCAGGTTCACAGCTTGTCAAGGGCGAATCGGACGCGTCCAGTTTTCCGTCCGGCGGGCTCCGTGCGACTTTTGAGGCACGTGGGTACACCGCATGGGACCCAACCAGCTACGCCTTTGTGCGGGAGGGGACGCTGTATATCCCCACCGCTTTCTGTTCTCACAGCGGGGAATCGCTTGACCTCAAAACACCCCTGCTCCGCAGTATGGAGGCACTCAGTCAGAATGCAAGACGTATCCTCAGTCTCTTCGGCCATGACAGCCACATCACAACCACCGTCGGGCCGGAGCAGGAATATTTTCTCGTGGACAGGGAGTATTACGAACGCCGCAAAGACCTGACCTACACGGGCCGCACCCTCTTCGGCGCGGCACCGCCCAAGGCGCAGGAGTTGGACGACCACTACTACGGCTTTATCAAGACCCGTGTCTCTTCCTACATGCGGGATCTCAACGAGGAACTTTGGAAGCTCGGTATCCTCGCCAAGACAGAGCACAACGAGGTCGCCCCCGGTCAGCACGAGCTCGCACCCATCTTCACCACGACGAACCTTGCCACAGACCACAACCAGCTCACGATGGAGATTATGCGCAAGGTCGCCAAACGCCACGACATGGCCTGTCTCCTGCATGAAAAACCGTTCGCAGGGGTGAATGGGAGCGGTAAGCACGTCAACTGGTCGATGGCCACGGTGGACGGCGTGAATCTCTTTGCGCCCGGTTCGTCCCCGGCGCAGAATGCGCAGTTTTTGCTTCTGTTGGCGGCGGTGATTAAAGCCGTGGATACGCACCAAGATTTGCTCCGCATCAGCGTGGCCTCGGCGGGCAATGACAGGCGGCTGGGACAGAAGGAAGCTCCGCCCGCCATCATCAGCATGTACATCGGCGAGGAATTGGAGGCCATTTTAGAGGCCATCGTCATGCGCAAGCAGTATAACCCCCAATGTCCCGGCGAACTGCGGGTCGGGGTGGACGCTTTGCCCGTGTTCCCGCGGGATTCTACCGACCGCAACCGCACCAGCCCCTTTGCGTTCACGGGCGACAAGTTTGAGTTCCGTATGCCCGGCTCGGCACAGGCGATTTCGGAGCCCGTGACTGTCCTCAACACTATTGTGGCCGATATTCTCGGCCGGTTCGCCGAAGAGTTAGAGCAGGCGGAGGACTTCGAGGCCGCCTTGAACGACCTAATCCGCAATACGATTGCGGCGCACAGGCGTATCCTATTTTCCGGCAACGGGTACGACACCTCTTGGGTCAAAGAGGCCGAGGAACGGGGGCTGATGAACCTACCCACCACGGCGGACGCCCTCCCCCATCTGACTACACCGAAGAACATTGCGCTGTTCGAGAAACACGGCATCTACTCCAAGGAGGAACTCTTTGCGCGGCAGGAGATTTTGCTGGAAAATTACTGTAAGCTCCTCCGCATTGAGGCGTCTACGATGGTGGAGATGGCTTGGCGGGATATTCTGCCTGCCGTCGTCGGCTACGGGCGGGAACTGGCCGAGACGATAGGCGCGAAAAAAGCCGTGGCTCCGGCTTTGGCCTGTGGGGCGGAGACGGCTTTGCTGGACGAGGTCTCCACCCTCTCCGATACCGCCCACGTTCGTTTAAACGCCCTCCAAAACGCCATAGCCGCAGGCGGTGCGTTGGAGACTTACGGTTCTCCGGCGGCGGCTCGGCATTTTTGTACGGTGGTGATTCCCGCGATGGATGCCTTGCGGGAGACGGTGGATCGTTTGGAGGTTCGGACGGGGAAGCCTTGGTGGCCGTATCCCTCGTATGGGAAGTTGATTTATTTGCATTGAGTTGGGAGCCGCTTGGGGTGAACTGAGCGGCTTTTTGTTTGTTGTTTCTGCTTGTTCATACGTTGGTTACGCCTGCCGGCGGGGCCTACTTTCTTTGTCTCGCCAAAGAAAGTAGCAAAGAAACGCGACTTATGGGCTGCGCCCCTAAGAACCCGCTACGGGTATCTACGTCGGATAAAACGGCGTACTCGTGCGGTATAGGTATTACGCGCCATGCGCGCTCGGTTATTACGTTTGGAACCCGCGATTAAAGGCAATTGCGGGCAGACTGCCCGGACGTTTTCCCCCGCGCGCGGGTGGGGTGGTGGGGGCAGAATCCCTTCAAGCCTCCAGTTGCTTGTCGGCACGAGCCCTTCTGCCGCAATCGTCCACTCCGGCGTTTCAATAAGAAGAGCAGGTTGAGCAAGCGCAACTCCTAGGAAAAGCTTGCAACAAACATCCGAGCAAAAAATGGTACGGGCGGGATAACTCCGTCCCCACCTCCAAAATACAAAAAACCCAAAACAACACGCACAAAACCCCGCCCCGCACGTATACTGTTACAGAACACAGTATAAACCAAAAGGCGGCATTTGCCATGAGAAAGCATAAATTCCCGGGATTTAAGCGGGCCGGGCTCTGCCTCGCAGGCCTTGGGGCGGCAATGATTATCGTCCTCATCCTGCCGTGGTGGTTCTGGTGGTTGGGGATAGCCCTCGGCTTTCTCTGCGGCGGTGTCTGGTTGCTGAAACGATAGGACGGAGGTGCAAATGTGAAGATAGTCGTAGTAAAATCACCCAAAATGCTCCGGGGAATCTTGCGCAAAATTTTCGGGATAAAGTAATACAAGCCATCGCCCTCTCATATGCTCGTAATAGACAATTACGGCAAAGAGAGGGTGCGTCATATGGAAGCGAAATTGAGAACCGATGCAATCGAATATTTACGGACAGTTCTGGACACGAGCTTTACCCAAGAGGAGACATCGGAGGCTATCGTGCCCGATGCCTATCCCGATATGGAGACCATCGTAGACGTGGAGGGCAACATCACGCTCCGCAGTAAAGAGGCAGGTGCGGGCCGTGTTGTGGTCAACGGAGCCGTTGCCGTATCCGTCGTCTATCTGCCGGAGGGAGAAGATTGCCTGCGCAGCTTAGAACTCACCGTCCCCTTCACCGCGGGCTACGACTGGGCGGAGGTCACGGACAACACGCAGACCGCAGTCACCGTGCGCCTCGGGAGCATTGATGCGAGGATGATTAACTCCCGCAAGGTACTTGTGCGGGCTGACATTTTGGTCGAAGCCCGCGGCTACGAACCCGCCCATATGAGCTGCACGTCCGATTCGGAAGATGAGCCGGAGGCGGGTCTGCATATCCGCCGTGAAGAAGTCGAACAGAGCTTCGTCTCCCAAGTGCGGGAGAAAACCTTTACACTCTCCGACGAGTTTCCACTCCCGGCGGGGCGTCCGCCCGTCGGGCAAATACTCAAGTCCCGCATCCGACTGGGGACGGATGACGTGAAAAACGTAGGCAATAAGCTCATCTTCAAAGGCGAGGCGAAAATCCACCTCATGTATACCGCACAAAACACGCACGAACCGCATGTACTGGACTTCACGGCGGGTTTCTCCCAAATCATGGAGCTGGAGGGCGAGGGCGAAAACGCAAGCTACGAGACGCATCTGATGCTCACCAATGTCTATCTTGAGAGCGGCGTGGCCGAAAACGGAGCTGTCGGACTGGAACTCCACATGGTCGCACAGGCTATTGAGAAAAAGACCCGCACCATCCGCTACATATCCGACGCCTACAGCACCCGCTTCGACCTCGACACCCGGCACACGGAGCATACGTTAGAGAGCTTAGACTCCGCCGAGACGCTCATCGCCGAGGTCAGGGAGAGCGTGGAGCTCCCGCTGTCCGTTATCCGTGTGGTGGACAGTTCGGCCTACACGGGCAGGGTACAGCTCAGCCAAGAGGGCGGCAAGTTGGTACTCCGCGCCTCCGTGTTCTGCAGCGTGGCTTACGTCACAGAGGAGGGTAAGTTGGCCGGCCTGACCCGCCGCTTCGAGGCTAAGACGGAGCTGGATATGCGCTCGAATCGCACCTACACCGCCGCGGCGCAAATCAGCGGCGATGTCCAAATTATGTTAACTCCAAACGGCGTAGAGTTGCGGGTGGCTGTGGCTTTCACCGTTCACCCCAATCGCAAATTGCGCTTTACCGCGATAGAGGGCGTGACCTGGGACGAAACCGCCCCCAGAGACATGGCCGCCCTGCCTAGTGTGGTCGTCTTCCACGCCCACGGCGGTGAGAGTCTGTGGGAGCTCGCGAGACGCTACTGCTCCACCGAGGCGCAGATTGCGGCGGCGAACGGGTTGGGAAAAGATGTAGTGCCGTATCCGGGGCAGTTGTTTGTGATTCCGAAGGCGAGATGACCATCAAAATACAATTGCCGTACCTCTGTTTTGAGGTGCGGCAATTTTGTTTGCAAACGATAGGATGTCATGATATGATGAGACCGAGATAGTAAAGCTTTGCACCGGAGGAAAAATGAAACCCATCACTATAAAAATTCTAATTTACCTTGGCATATTAACCATATATGGAATCGTTGCGGAAGTGCTGAAAACGGCGGCAGTTGCATGGTTGGGGCTTATAGTAATCGGTGCAATTCTGTTTGACATAGGCCGATCTATGAAAAACAAACAGGCCAGAAAGAAATACATCATTTTTACCAGCATAATCGTCGGCCAAATGGTATTTTTTCAACTGCTTTCCATTGCATTAAACGTAAGCACGGAAAACACTTGGCTGGGTTTGCTTGGGGCAAATGCCATACTCTTGAGCATATTTGCGATGATGTTGCATATAGCAAAACCAATGCGCGACACCCGCCGCGCACTTTGTCTATTGCTCCACCTTGTAGCCTATTTCGGTATTGCTATGGTTGTCATGGTTAATTTAAGTGTACTGCTTGGCGGGTTCGGGCGGTAAATAGTGCTATAAAGCGGCAAAGGTAGGAGACGATGTGAGCATCTATCCCTACAAAGGGCGGCCACGCGGAGCCACCTAACGCAAATAGGGCAGACACATGTCTGCCCTATTTGCGTTCCCAAGGCTTAATCTCTTTCGCCTGATTATACAGCCTCACATAACTCGCATGGCGGGTTGGTTCTATTTTGCCCTCTCGCTTTGCCTCTAACACGGCGCAGCCGCGCTCTGTCAGGTGGGCGCAGTCTCGGAACTCGCAATGGCCGAGGTAGGGCGCAAATTCCAAAAACGCGTATTGCAGGGTTTCTTTTACCGTCAGCTCCATCTTCTCGATATCAAAGCTGGAAAAGCCCGGTGTATCGGCGACTTCTGCACCGCCCGACAGGGGGAACAGTTCAACGTGGCGGGTGGTGTGGCGGCCTCGACCGAGTTTTTCGCTGACTTCAGCGGTTTTTACGGTGAAGCCGGGCTCTAAGGCATTCAAAATACTGCTCTTCCCTACCCCGGAGTTGCCTACAAAAGCGCAGACCTTGCCTTTGATGGCCGTGCGCAACTCATCCACACCTTCGCCTGTGACGGCACTAGTGCGGATGGTGTGGAACCCGGCGGCGGTGTAGATGTTGAACAAATCGTCGCCGGGATGCAAATCGGTTTTGTTGATGCAAATGATGCACTCCGCGTCGTTCACCTCGGCGATAGCCGTGATGCGGTCGATGAGAAACGGGTCCGTAATCGGATTCACACCGCTGGCCAAGAGTATCATGCAGTCAATATTGGCCACGGGCGGACGGACGAAGGCATTTTTGCGGGAATGGATAGTCTCCACCACGCCTTTTCCGTCCGCCGTCATGGATATCGTGACTTTGTCGCCGACGAGGGGCTTCTCCCCCGCTAAGCGGAATTTGCCGCGCGCTCTGCATTCGATGAGGTCACCGCCCGCCTCGGGGCGGACGTAGTAGAAGCCGGCTAAGGCTCTGACTATAATACCATCCATGTGTTTAAGTTGGCTCCTCCGGGTCTGTCCCGTTTCCGCCCGGCCCCGGATCTACTGTTACCGTTGGTGTTGGCGTGGGCGTCGGTGTCGGCGTTGGTTCCGGGCCGCGGGAAATTGTGAGCGTAATCTGCGTCCGCTCCGGCACCATGGTATTGGGCGGATGACTCTGTCGGATAACATTGCCGTTCGGCACGGTGCTGCTGTATTCCATTACGGTATCGTAATCCAAACGCAAGGATTGCAAGGTGCTGATGGCAGCACTAAGTGTCATACCCTGCAAATCAAGCACTCGCACCTGTTGCTCCTCAGGGCCTGAGCTGACGAAGAGGAACACTCTGCCCCCCTCCGGCAAGGGAGAACCCGCTTCCGGGATGGTGGAGATAACATGATTTTCCATGATAGTGTCGCTGGCTTCATCTCGCCTTTGGATATCGGTGAGCGGGATGCCCAACTCGGTGAGCCGTATGCGAGCTTGCTCATAGCTGAGGTTAAAGAGGTCGGGCATGACCTCCAGCCCCGATGGGACGGCTACAAAGAGTGTGACTTGTATCTTGCCGTCCGAGTCTACGCCAATGGATTGACCGGCTCTCGGGCTTTGACGGAAGATAATCCCCTCCGGGTGGGCATCGGTCTCTTCGTATTCGACGGTGAAGTCATAAAAGTCAAGCAGCTCTTCATTGTCCAGCACAACATCAATGTGCCGACCTACGAAGTCTGTAACGTCTCTGCGCTCTTGGGGAATAAAGATGCCGCTGAGAATCGCAGTCCACAACCAAATGAAAATACCCACCAAAACGAGGAGAATCACACCCGCGCCGAGCCATGTGGAGACACGTTTGGCCTTTTGGTTTTTGCGGCGGTATGCCTCTCGCTCTTCCTCTTTGGACATGCGGTTCGGCTGCTGGCGGACATTTGACGGCGAAGCGGCGGCACGTCTGGCCGCTGCGACATCGGACGCTGTGGGTCTGTGCGCCGCAACGGAGGCGGCACCCGCGGCAATCGCTGCACCGTAGGGGAATACGATAGCGGGATTCTTGCGGAACTCCTCGAAGTCACGCAGCATCTCGTCTGCGGTCTGATAACGGAGGTTTAGGCTGGGGTTCATGGCCTTCATGGTGATGGCCTCCAGTCCCGCCGGAATCTCCGGGTTAATCTCTCTCGGGCTGAGCGGGATGGAACTGATGTGCTGTATGGCCACGGAGACCGCACTCTCGCCCTCGAAGGGCAGACGATTGGTGAGCATCTCGTAGAGCACGACGCCGACGGAGTAGAGGTCTGTCCGCGCGTCTACCTGTGCGCCCTTGGCCTGCTCGGGGCTGATGTAGTGGACGGAGCCGAGTGCTTCCTGCGTGAGCGTGGAGCTCTTGCTGTCCTGCAAACGGGCGATGCCGAAGTCGGCCACTTTTACGCTGCCGTCCTTGAGAATCATAATGTTATGGGGCTTAATGTCCCGATGAATAATCCCGCGTGAATGGGCGTGACTGAGTGCCTTGGTAATCTGCGTGGCGAAGTGGAGGGACTCTTTCCAGCTCAGCTTCCCTTTACGGTTCATGTACTGCTTGAGCGTGATTCCCTCAATCAGTTCCATGACAATGTACTCCACGTCAAGGCTCTTCGATACATCGTAGACCGCTACGATGTTCGGGCTGGAGAGCATCGCCGCCGCCTGAGACTCTGTTTGGAAGCGTCTGCGGAAATCGCCGTCCAACGCGAGGTCATCCTTGAGGATTTTCAGGGCCACAAGGCGGTTGAGCCTGTTATCTCTGGCCTTGTAAACCGTTGCCATGCCGCCGACACCGATAATCTCCAGTATCTCGTAACGGCCGTCCAGTAAGGTTCCTAAATATTTATCCATGTCCTTTTTTCCCCACATGGCTCTGCCCTGCGGGGACCCCTTTCATTTAATCTATTACGGCGGAGATGAATTCCGCCTATATCAGACCTGCCCACAAACTCTGCCGCGGTGCCTGTCTGGAACGCCGGACTCCCGGCGAAAGGGCATACTGTTTAAACGCCGACCATAAGAACCGTTACGTTATCGGAGCCGCCTCTGGATAGAGCCAGAGTAATCAGCATTTCACAACATTTCTCAAGGTCTGTGAAGTGTCGAATCTCTTCAAAGAGCTCCTCATCACTTACAAGGTTCGTAAGCCCGTCTGTGCAGAGCAGTAAGCGGTCACCGGGTTTCAGGTCTGCCGTGAAGCGGTCACAGGCCAGTTTTAAATCTGTGCCGACAACACGGGTAATCAGGTTGCGGCTTGGGTGGTGCTGCGCCTCTGCCCTTGTGATGTCGCCGCGGGTAATCATGTCTTCCACGAGCGAATGGTCCTTTGTGAGCTGCATCATGCCGTCTTTGCCGATATGATAGGCTCTGCTGTCGCCCACATTGATGATGCGCGCTTTCCAATCGTCCTTTTTGTGCTGAAGCACAGCTCCCACGAGCGTGGTACCCATGCCTCTGTAGCCGGGTTCTGTCTTAGCCATTTCATAAATCACTCGGTTGGCCGCCTGCATGGCGTCGCACATCGCGTCGCTGACCAGTTCGTCATCCAAGAGTGCGCCCGGCTGGCCCGACAGGGATTGGATGAATGTCTCCGTCGCCTGTTTGCTGGCCACGTTGCCGGCCTGCGCGCCGCCCATGCCGTCACAGACGACCGCAATGAGCAGCTTGTCATCCTTCAGCTCTTCGATTTGGAAATAGTCCTGATTGTCCTTGCGGACGATGCCTTGATCTGTTCTTCCAAAGGCAATCATAAGGATTTCTCCTCCTTCTCTCTCCGTTTGCGTAACTGACCGCAAGCGGCATCTATATCTCTGCCGAGGCTCCGACGGACGGTGACGTTTACGCCACGCCTCCTAAGTGTCTCGGTGAATGTGTCCAGATTTGTTTTCCCGCTCGGCCCCAACGACCTTTCAGCGATGGGGTTTAATGGGATAAGGTTGACATGGCCGCCTGCGTCCGACATGCGTTTGGCCAAGAGCTCTGCGTGTTCCGGGGTATCGTTTACGCCGTCTACCATGGCGTATTCAAAGGATATCCGTCTACCCGTGCGTTTAAAATACCGCTTGCAGGCCGCCATCAATACGTCTATGCCCCACTTGCGATTCATCGGTACAAGCCGATTTCTGGTCTCATCGTCCGGGGCATGAAGCGAGACCGTTAACGTTAATTGTATATTATGTTCACCCAGTTTGTCAATCACTTCCGCAAGACCACAGGTGGAAAGTGTAATATGCCGCATCCCGATGTGCAGTCCGTCAGGGTGATTGACGAGTTTCAGGAAGCATAAAACATTGTCAAAATTGTCCAACGGCTCACCGATTCCCATGAGGACAACGTTGGAGATGGTGAGTCCGCTGTCTTTCGCCGTGAAGATGACTTGCCCCAGCATTTCCGATGGCTTTAAGTTTCGCACCAGTCCGCCGATGGCTGAGGCGCAGAAGGTGCAGCCCATACGGCAGCCGACTTGCGTGGAAATGCAAACGGTGTTGCCGTGGTGGTAACGCATGAGTACGGTCTCAACGCAATTACCGTCTTCGAGCTGCCAGAGGTATTTGACGGTACCGTCCTCTGAGGTCTGCTTGTCTGCGAGCTCCGGGACTGCGAGGGTGAAATTTGCGTCCAATGTTTCCTGTAGAGCTTGAGAGAGATTGGTCATTTCGTCAAAACTTTCTGCACCGCGGGTGAGCCACCCGAAGATTTGTTTGGCGCGGAAGGGTTTTTCGCCGAGGGACTTGATAGCGGTTTCGAGTTCTTCGGGCAGCATGGAGCGGATGTCTTGTTTTTGCATATCAGTTCACCCGCCTTAGTTTGCAGAAGAAAAAGCCGTCTGTGCCGTGGATGTGGGGGTAGAGCGTGATTTGGCCGATGGGGTTTGGTGTAGGGGCGGCCATTGGCCGTCCGCTGTCGGAGGTATGGTGCAATGTTGGGGGGAACGGACGGCCAATGGCCGCCCCTACATTGATGCTTTCGGGTATGAAATTCGCATTGTCCTTTAAAAACGCCGCAATCACGCCGCTGTTCTCCTCCGGGAGAATCGTACAGGTCGCATATAAGAGCACACCGCCGAGGGCGACACACTTGGCCGCGCCTTGGAGGATTTCAAGCTGAATCTCCGGCAGGCGGGCGATTTCTTCGGGGGTTTTGTCGCGGATTTCCGGCTTCTTGCGGATAATCCCGAGGCCGGAGCAGGGGGCGTCTACGATGACGGTGTCGAATGCGCCGATATCTGTGGGGTCGAGTGTTCGCGCATCCATCGCACGGGTGTGGAGGATGGTGATACCCAAGTGATTCGCTGCTGTTTGGATTTTGGCTAGTTTTTTCTCCTGTAAGTCAGACGAAATAATCTCACCTTTGTTCCCTATTTGGATGGCGGCGGCAAAACTTTTCCCGCCGGGGGCGGCACAGGCGTCGAGTATACGGGTGTCGGATTGGAGGTCTGCGGCGAGAACGGCGAGACGGGCGGCGGGGTCTTGGATGTAGAACATACCATCTCGGAATGCCTGTAGTTTGGCTGGATTTCCGGGATTTTTGAGGATGAGACAGTCGGGCAACCACGGGTGGGGTTCTGTTGTGACGCCCTCGGCTGCCATGGCCGCCGCCAATTCAGCGAGGGTGGTTTTCAAGGTGTTGACTTGGGCGTATAGGGGGACTTCGGCGTTGTTGGCGGCTAAGAGGGCTTCCGCACTCTCCTCCCCCAGTTCGTCTGTGAGTCGCCGAACCAGCCAATTGGGGTGACTGTATTTCGTTGCGAGGTCGGGTGGTGCCGGGAGCTTTGTTTTGTTCTCGGTCAAGCGGCGGAGAATGGCGTTGACCAAGCCCGCCGCTTTGGGGCTGCCCTGTTTGGTTTGCTCTACCGCTTCGTCCACCGCCGCGCTGTCCGGGATGCGGTCGAGAAAGAGAATTTGATAGGCGGCGATGCGCAGGATGTCCAGTATGCGGGGTTCTAGTTTTTCTGTGGGGGTGTGGGAAAATTTTGATAGGTAAAAATCCAGCAGGGTGCGGTTTTGAAGGACGCCGAAGGTGAGCTTGGATGCCAAGGCCGCATCTCTGGGGGACAGGTTTTGTTTGGTGATTTCTTTGTCGAGGACGGCCTCGGCGGGGGTGCCGGATTTGCGGTGGTGCATGAGGGCTTGTAGTGCGGCTTGGCGGGCTGATGGCATGGGTGGTCACATCCTTATTATCTGCCGGAAATAGCGTTTATAAAATCTTCGTCTGCATTACGCCACGGCTTGTTTATGCTGAAAAAGATATATTCAATCCATCTCGATGGGTCATTGCTCACATCTACAGAAGCACCATAGGTATCATATTTCATACCTATATTATATTTGTTGAACAGCCTGTCAATATCCTTTTGGTCGTTGCCGAGGATGACGTGTTTCCTTTTTTTGAAGTAGAACAGGCTCCCCTCGCAACCGAATATACCGTCAGGGTTATCTCCTCCCAAAAACAGAGGCAAGATAAACTTCGCACTCTTTAAGTACATCACGTCTTCCGGTTTAGGCAGCTCGTCAAATATCCCGTCATATAATTGAAAAATGGGCCATATATCCCTGACCGCAGGCTCAATTACGGAAGTGTAAGATACTTTGTCTGCTATTTTCCGTATAACGATATATTTACCGTCCGCTTCCTTGAAGTCTGTTTCGCTGACGTTCGCTTTCTCTCCCGTGTATGTTTTGTCGGCCGTTTGCAATTGAAATGTTATGATATCACCTATTTCAAAGATAGGCTTCATATACAACTTGATTGATATTTTCTTTTTGGGCGGTTGCGGGGCGGTGATTTTATCACGGAATTTTTGCAGAGCCTTTTTTCGTCCTTCCAATATCTTCCGCCCAGATTCCTCCCATAATTCCAGCCCGAAACCGCTGTCAATTAGCCGCAAGGTCTCTTTCATTACTGCGTCGGACAGTATGCCTTTACGCCACATAAAATCTGCAAGGGAGTAGTAGTAATCGCACCATTCCCTTGGGTCGGATTCATCGAATCCAATTAACCTTACGTAGTCATCGATTTTTTTCAAAGCCGTTTCGACATCGTTGTAGTAAAAAGCCGCTTGATATTCGCTTTTCATATCCTGCGCAGTATCATTGCCGGTAACACTACTGTCCCATGCACCCATTGACTGTCTCCTTTACCTCTCTACACGATACATCGTAAAAATCACAACTTCAGGCCGTGCAACTATCCTCGGCACCGTGTAATACACACCTATGCCGCTGCTTGTGAATACGGGGACGCCGTCTGCCGAGTAGGCGAAACCGTACCCAAAGCGTGTTCCGTAATCCGTGATACTGCCGCGTAAAAGGTACATCGGAAATCCGAAGAATGAGATTTGTCCGGCGTGGGTATGGCCTGCGAGGATGAAATCAATTCCGATGGTCGATTGCAACATTACAACATCGGGGTTGTGGGTAAGGAGCAGGATGAAATCATCTGCGTGTGCGTCTGCAATCGCCTCGGCTATGTTCGGGTCTCTGTTCCACAAGTCTTGAACGCCTGCCAGATAAAAGCCGTCCCTAATGCGTGTTCCGCTATTGTCTAACGGTGTTATTCCGTGCTGCTCTTTTGCGGCGAACAATCTTCTGTAATTATCGTGGTTCCCCTCCACACCGAAGATGCCGTCTGTTGTGTTGATTCGGGCGATTTCTTTCACGGTTCCTTGATAATGTGCATTACGTACGGAGAAATCGCCGCCCAATAGCAGCAAATCTAAATTTCTTTCGTTCAGCTCGGCGGCTACGGTTCGCATAGTTTCATCTGTGATTACGTGCATGTCTGTCATGAATGCGATGCGGTAGCCATCCAGTTCGGCAGGCCAGTTTTCGGAGTAAAATTTGACCTCCACATAACGGATGGTTCTGTCCAGCGTGAAACTATGCGCAATGTGTATCACGGGAATAAGCGCGATGAGCATACCGAGTGTTACTGCGAATTTGAATTTTATCTTTCTTGTCTTATGCCTTGCAAGACACATGCCCAACAATGCGCCGATGCCGCCGCCTGCTATTGTGAAAAAAAGCAACGTTCTCTCGCTGATGCGGTGTTTGTTTTTTATGGCTTTTCGTTTGTCTATTGCGTAGAGAGAGAATGTCAAGAGATTTACCGCTGCGAAAAAGACTAAAAACAATTCTATTATGCCGAAGCGGAGGATTAAGTTTATTATGGGTTGCAATCGTCCTTACCGTCCTAACTCTATCGGGTTTCCCCGCAAATAATCCGCTGCCGCCATCGCTTTCTTCCCCGGCGGCTGAAGCCGCGTGATAACCACGGTCCCGTCCCCGCAAGCGATTTCCAGCCCTCCCTCCCCTGCCGATACTACCGTACCGGGCGGGGCGATGCGGGCATCGCCTCCTACGTAGGCGGTGTGGAGTTTGAATGTTTTGTCGGCTATCTCCGTCGTTGCCATTGGCCAGGGATTTAGGCCGCGGATTTGGCTGAGCATCTCCTGCGCCGGTCTCGTCCAGTCCACGGGGGACATCTCACGGCGGAGCGGCGGGGCGTGGGTGGCTTTGGCGGGGTCTTGCGGGGTGCGCTTGACCGTGCCGTTTACGATGGCGGGGATGGACTTCGCCAAGAGGCGTGCGCCTTGTATGGAGAGGCGGTCAAAAAGGTCACCCGCTGTCTCGTTCGGGTGGATTTTCGTCTCCTCTTGAGAGAGGATATCGCCCGTGTCCAAGGCCTCGTCCATTTGCATGATGGTGACGCCTGTCGTTTTATCGCCGTTCAAGACCGCCCATTGGATGGGGGCCGCGCCTTGGTATTTGGGCAGGAGCGAGGGGTGGACGTTGATGCAACCGCAGGGCGGGATGTCCAATATCTCTTTGGGCAGGATTCTGCCGTAGGCTACGACTGCAATCAGTTCCGGGGCCATGGCTCGGATATATTCTGCCGCCTCGCCGTCGCGCAATGTGGCCGGTTGATAGACCGGGGTGCCGTGAGCTATGGCAAGCTCTTTGACAGGGGGCGGCGTTAGCTGCATCCCCCTGTTCTTCGGCTTGTCGGCTCTTGTGATGACAGCGCAGATTTCGTGCCCGGCCTCGTAGAGGGCCTCTAGGCTCGGGCAGGCAAAATCCGGCGTGCCCATGAATAGGATGCGGCTCACTCGCTCTCCTCCTCATCCGGCAGGTCGTCAACGGAGATTAGCTCCGGGGCGAGACGTGTGTAAAGATTGCCGTCTAAGTGGTCGAGTTCGTGGCAGATGACCCTTGCCGTGAGGCCTTCGCCCTCGATTTCAAACCACTCCCCTGTCCTGTTCTGTGCGCGGACTTTTACACGTTGCGGACGGGTCACCAGACCCATCATGCCGGGGACGCTGAGACAGCCCTCATAGCCCTCCTGCTCACCGTCCTGCTCAATGATGACGGGGTTAATGAGTTCGTGGGTGAGCTCCTCTAAGTTTTCCGTTTCTGTGTCGCCGTTGAGTTCCAATACCAAAGCCACACGGCGCAGGATGCCGACTTGGGGCGCGGCGAGACCAATGCCGTTCGCGTCGAACAGAGTGTCCCACATGTCGTCGAGCAGGGTGTGCAGCCTGTCATCGAATGCGGTGACCTCTCGGGCGGATTTGCTTAGCGTGGGGTCGCCTTCTTGCAGGATATTGCGTAGTGCCATGGTGGATACCTCCGGTGGTGTTGCAGGGGCGGCCATTGGCCGTCCGCCTATCTAATGTTTTATTGTATTTGTAACATGCGAACGGCCCTACATGGGATTTATACCGCCAAGCGGTTATATACCGTCCACATCGCCGTGCACCGAGACGCCTCGATATTCTTTTAAGGTGGGGACTTGCTTTAGTATATTTGCTATGTAGCTTCGCACCGATTTATTCTGTTTGCAACGAATTGTTATGTTGTAGCGGTAGCGGTTGTTTACTTTTACGATGCCTGCGGGGGCGGGGCCTATAAGTTCTGCGGTTTCGCCGAGTTCGTGGAGGCATTTTTGCAAGGTGCGGCGGATGGCGGTGATACAGCGCAGCACCGTGGTCTCGTCTCCGCCTGTGGCGGTGATGGTGATGAGGTCTGTTAGGGGCGGTGCGCCTTGGAGCTTTCTTAGTTTGATTTCCCTGTCGTAGAAGCCGTCGTAGTCTTGCTTTGCGGCGAGTTCTATGACCTCGTGGCAGGGCGTGAATGTCTGGATAACGGCACGGCCCGCTTTCTCTCCCCTGCCCGCTCGGCCTACGACTTGGGTGATGAGGGAGAATGTACGCTCTTGTGCGCGGTAGTCGTTTATATAAAGACCTTGGTCGGCGGATATGACGCCTACCAGAGTGACATTCGGGAAGTCGAGGCCTTTGGTCACCATCTGCGTGCCGATGAGGACGGGGATTTTCTCACGCTCAAAGCGTTTGAGCAACGCATCGTGCGTCTGGCCGGGGGTAATCGTATCCGTGTCCATGCGGATGATTTCCTGCCCGGGGAAAAGTTCTTGCAGTTCCTCTTGCACCCGTTGGGTGCCTGCGCCTACGTGTTTTAAGATGCCGCCGCAGTCGGGGCAGGCCTCTTCCACGCTTTGGCTTCCGCCGCAGTAGTGGCACATGAGACGGTTGTTGGCTCTGTGGTAGGTCAGGCTGACGCTGCACTTTTCACAAGTGTAAGTATATCCGCATTCGCCGCAGACCAGTAGATTGCTGGTGCCTCGGCGGTTGAGGAAGAGGATGCTCTGCTCACCCGCCTGTATGTTTTTGCCGAGTTCTCGGTAGAGTTCCGTGCTGATGTTCGTGCCGTTGCCCGCTTTGAGGTTCTCCCGCATGTCGGCCACGATGACCTCCGGGAGTTCTCTCCGGTTATAGCGGCTTGTGAGGGCAAAGGTATGGTAACGCCCCGTCTCGGCGGCGTAGGCGGTCTCTATGGAGGGCGTGGCGGAACCCATGAGGAGGAGCGCGTTTTCCTGCGTACAGCGGTACTTAGCCACGTCTCTGGCGTGATAACGGGGGGCCTGCTCGGATTTGTAGGTGTGTTCCTGCTCCTCGTCAATGACGATGACGCCGAGATTCTTTACCGGCGCAAACACCGCCGAGCGGGTACCGACGACAACGGACACACTACCGGAATGAATCCGTTTCCACTCGTCATACCGCTCACCCAGTCCCAGCGCGCTGTGGAGTACGGCGACACGGTCACCGAACCTTGCGGCGAAACTGCCCATAAGTTGCGGCGTAAGGGCAATCTCCGGTACGAGGACGATGGCCGTCTTGCCGTCTTGCACGACTTGGTCGATGAGGTGCAGATACACCGCCGTCTTACCGCTGCCTGTGATGCCACGGAGCAGGGCCGCTTCCGGCTTTTCGCTTCGATAGAGGACAAGTAGGCCGTCATAGGCCGCTTTCTGCTGGGCAGTCAACGTGGTGTTTGCCGCGCTCGGTTTCGGCGTGTGTTCGGGACGGCGGAGGACTTCGCGGGTTTCTATCGTAATCAGGCCCGCACGGGACATGGCGTTTAGCGTCTGCGCGGCGGCTCCTGTGTAGTAAGCGAGTTCTTTCGTGCTGACCTCCCCCGCCGAGGCCAGTAGTTCTAACACTTCCGCTTGTTTTTTGGCACTACGGCGTTTGCGGTCGGCGAGTTCGAGGGCATCCTCCGGCTGAATGGCGAGCCTGACAAATTTTTGCAGTTTATCCTGCACACGGCGGGTCTCGTCTACGATTTGGACGATGACACCGCTGTCGAGCAGTCGGCGGATGCCGTTTGCGGCGATTTTTGCGCCGAGATTTTTTTCCAGTTCCTTGTCCTCCACGGGGCCTTTGGCCTCTAGGAGCGCATCCAGCACGGCTATAGCCGCCGGGTTGTGGTCTGCCGCTGTCTCCGCTTTGGGGCGGTTGATGCCGTCGGCCAGGCGGTAGCGGTAATGGATTTGGTACCACAGTCCTGTGGGCAGCATGGCACGGACTGCGTCATAGACGGTGCAGAAGAATCGCTCCCGCATCCAGAGGGCGAGTTTGATTTGGGATTCGTCCAATACAGGTTCGGTGTCTACCACGCTGTCTATGGGCTTTAATCGGGTGTAGGCACTCTCTTCCGCTATGCTGAGGATGATGCCCTCACAGCGGCGGTTTCCCCGTGCAAACGGCACAATCACCCGCATACCGGGTTGCGCGCTGTCTGCCAGATGGGCCGGGAGCAGGTAATCGTAGGGTTTGTCGATGGAATAGGTCGCCGATGATACGGCTATTTTTGCGACCATCGGCGGGCCTCCTTTGGTGGTGTTTGTAGGGGCGGATTCCATAGCCGTCCGGTATTGCATTTTGCGGACGTTGTAGGGGGCGGCGTCCTCGACGCCCCGTTATTACACATTGCAAATTTTGTACGGCGGGGCGTCGGAGACGCCGCCCCCTACAAGAGAAGGCTATATCCCCAATATCTGCCGCTTCTTGGCCTCAAAATCCGCTTCGGTGATGATGCCGATTGCTTGCATAATGAACCCTTGTGCTGTTTTCATCTCTGTACCCTCCCCTACCTACACAATCTCCACCGTCAATTCGCCCTTTGCAATTTCTTCAATCGCATAGGACACGGGTTTCTTCTCCAAGACATAACCGCTCTGCTCCGCATGGTCGGAGATGCTGCGGGCGCGGCGGGCGGCTACGTTGACGAGCATGTAGCGACTGTTGACTTTCTCAAGCAGGTCGGACATGGATGGGTATAGCATCATGGTGGTGTTCCTCTTTTCATGTTTTTTTGTTTGGTGGTGCGTGTTATGGGGGACGCCGTCCCCTGCGGGGGTGTTTGTGGCAGATTGCGGGTCGATGTGGGCATCGACCCCTACGTGATTAGGTGGCGGCGGGATTCGAGTTTGCAATGTTCGGCTTTGATGATGGCGAGGACTTCTTCCATGGCATCTTCTCTGGTGTCGTTGATGACGAGGTAATCGTAGAACAATGCCCTGGCGTATTCTTCTCTGGCACGTTTCATGCGGGCTACTATTTTTTCTTCCGTGTCCGTACCGCGACGGCGGAGACGCTGCTCCAAAATAGCGAGAGACGGCGGGAAGAGAAAGATTGTCACGGCCTCGGGCATTCGTTCTTTGACTTGGGCCGCACCTTGGACTTCGATGTCCAGGAGTACGTCTACTCCTCTGGCGAGCCTCTCCCGAATCGGGGCGGCGGGGGTGCCGTACCAGTTGCCGACGTATTGGGCGGATTCCAAAAAGCCGCTGACACCTGCGAGTTCGTAGAACTCCTCTTTGGTCATAAAGTGGTAGTCTCTGCCCGGCACCTCGCCATGGCGGGGGCCTCTCGTGGTGGCGGACACAGAGAAATGCGCCTCCGGCAGCCTCGCCAAAACGCCTTTCAATATCGTACTCTTCCCGCTGCCGGACGGGCCGGACAGGATGTAGAGCTTGCCTGCTTCTTGTTTTCTAATGCTCATAATGCTCTGTGTCATCCTCTCCTTGGGGTTTACTCACACGCCCGGCCACGGTTTCCGGCTGGATGGCGGACAAGATTACGTGCCCGCTGTCCATTATGATAACCGCACGGGTACGCCGCCCATACGTGGCGTCCACCAAGTTGCCGCGCTCCCGCGCCTCGGTGATGATACGTTTGATGGGTGCCGACTCGGGGCTGACGATGGCGATGAGGCGGCTCTGGGATATCATGTTGCCGAATCCGATGTTGATTAGTTTCATTGGCGTATTCCTCCTGCCTGCGTTGTAGGGGGCGGCGTCCTCGACGCCCCGTTGTCCGAATAACCGTTGCGCACGGGGCGTCGGGGACGCCGCCCCCTACGGGTCATGTGGGGTGGGTGCGGCGCGATGAGCATCGCGCCCTGCGAGGGGGGCGGGCGAACACAGTTCGCCTCTACTCGATATTCTGCGCTTGTTCTCGGATTTTCTCGATCTCGGCTTTGAGTTCAATCACAATCTTGCCGAGCTCCAAGTCTTGACATTTGGAGCCTATGGTGTTCGTCTCCCTACCCAGCTCTTGCAGCAGGAAATCTATCTTGCGGCCGACTGCGCCGCTGCTGTCTAAAATATCCCGCAGTTGGGAGACGTGGCTGCGGAGCCTTGTGATTTCCTCGTCCACCGCGACACGGTCGGCGAAGATGGCGGCCTCGGTTAAGATGCGGCTCTCTTCGATTTGCGTGTTCTCCAAAATCTCTGTCATGCGCTGTTCGAGCTTGGCGCGATAGGCCGTGACTGTCTGCGGGGACTGCTTTTCCACTTGGGCGGTGAGGGTTTCGATGAAATCCAAGCGGGATGTGATGTCTTGGCGGAGCTTTTCGCCCTCTATGCGGCGCATAGCGTTGAAACTCTCCAGAGCCTCGTCCAACACCGTGAGCAGGTCACGGGCGAAAGCCTCATTGTCGGTTTCGGGTTGCTCTACTTTGAGCACGTCCGGCATTTTGGCGACTTGGATGGCGGTGGTGTTGTCCTCTAAGCCGAAGCGATAGGCCAATTGATGCAGGGCTTTCACGTATGCCTCGGCAAGAGGTTCGTTCAGAGAAATTTCCACATCTTGGTCTTTGCCGGAGTCCACGTTGATGAAAATATCCACCTTGCCCCGGTGTACGAGTTGCCCGACCCGTTTTTTCAGGCTCTCCTCGGCGAAGAGATACCGCCGCGGCATACGGACGGAGACGTCCAAGTAGCGGTTGTTTACCGCTTTGAGTTCGATTTCCAGTTCCAGGCTACCCGATACGCCGTTCGCGCTGCCGTAGCCGGTCATGCTTTGAATCATATTCGATTACCGTCCGTTTCTGTATTTGTAGATGCGTGTGAGATAGAAGCCGATTAGTTTGCTCAAGCCGATGTCGTATACCATGAACACCGCTAACCCGGCTAAATAGATTATAGGTAAGGCCCGGTCGATGAATGGTATGACACCCACGAACAATTCCTGCCAGATAAATACATAGCATGTCAAAGCCGAAAAAAAGGCGGCAAGCTTGATTGCCCAGCCCAAAACCTGAGACTTTCGCCGCTCGGCAATGCTTTTGATCAAGGGATAGACCCCGAAGAAAGTGAGATATAAAATTGCCGTCATCCCCGGCGCGAGCAGCATCCCCAATATTGATGCGGCCACGAAGCAGAGGAGGCCGTATTTCAACCCGCCCTCAATCACCGTCGCCGCTACGAATAGTGCCGCCAGAGCCGCAAAAGTGAGGGCCATTGCGGGGAATAATCGCCCCATATATAACATCACAACCGCCCCGGCCACGGACAGGGCGGTAATGCTGAGTGTGCGTGTTTGTGTTTTCATTTATCTTAACCTCGAATCGCATTGCAGGGGCGGCCATTGGCCGTCCGCTCTTATGCGCCCGTTAAAAAGACCGCGGACGGCCATTGGCCGCCCCTGCAGGGGTTTATCGGCACATGCAGTTGAGACATAAGAGAGCCGTGCAGCAGTCACACGGGTCTACACAGCCGCGCTGCCCGCCGTCACCGAAGCCGCCGCGATAGGCAAACCCGCCGCTGTTCATCTGCTGGGCCGCCGCTTGGTATTCCCTGTTCATGGGGTCCATGTTCGCCGCCTGTTGGATGTGCTGACGGGCTTGGTCTAACCAACCTTTTCTATAGCAGAGACTGCCCATGAGAAAATGCCACTCCGCCCCCCTGTCGGTGACACGGGTCGCATTCAGCATCTGCTCCGCCTGCGCTAAATTCCCGGTCTGAATCGCCATGCGGATTTGGGCGTATTTCCCGCTGCCGTAACTGCCGCCGGATGCACCGCCTGTACTCCCGCCGCCTGCGGAGCCGCCGTTACGCATACGGAGGATGGCATCGTAGGCCTCGTTGATTTCTTTCATCTTTTCCTGCGCCAAGTCGGACAGGGGATTGTCGTGGTAGTTGTCCGGGTGGTACTTCCGGGCCAGCTCACGGTAGGCTTTTTTGACGTCGTCCTCACTTGCGCTTGGGGACACGCCTAACACTTTGTACGGATCGCTCATAGGGTTTCCTTTCTCTCCCATCTACCTAAACGCCGTCGGAAGCGACCGTTAAAGACGCTTTCCGTTACGGATGGGATACTCAGGTAGATAATATTTTCTAAAATCGGACTCCACAGTCCGCTTGGCAATAAGTTGTAGGCCGATGCGGTGCGGTTTGCCGAGTGGGTCAGCGTGGTTTGGAGCCAGTCTTTGTCCTCGTCCGGCAGTTTGCCGTCTGTGGTATTGAATCGCGCCGCTAAAGAGTTATAGTTGCCTGTCTGCTTGTCCTGCTCTAAGTCATCGTAAGCATCTATGATGTAAATCCATCGGCCGATGTGGTAGAGGAGTTCTGCGAAGATGCGCCGCTCGGTCTCGTTCGTCACGCCCTCTGCGGCGTGGGGCAAGATTTGTGCGAACGCGTCGGCCACACGGTCGAGGTCGCCGCTGTTTTGCGCTTCCAGTATGCGCAAGCATTCTAGTTGCGTGCGGCAATGGGTGTCGAAATCGGGGAAATCATGGGTTGCTTTGCGATAGGCTCGTCCGAGAAAGCGGGCGAGCAAGCGGTAGAACAGACTTTTGAGAAAGCCGCTGTCGGCAATTGCGTCCCGCAGCCGCCAGCGGGTGAGGATTAGGCTGTAACCCGCCGCGCGGCGGAATGGTTTACCGCCGTTGCAGCATGTCCGCTTTCGGAATGGATGGGCGATGCAGCGTTTTTTGTCGGTAGGGATTGTCTCGGCATCATAAGAGAGCAGGATGGCGAGGAAGGTAAAGTCGAAGTTGAGCACGAAACGGGCAATTGGGCCGTAGTGGCGTTTGAGACTGTGACAAAGGCCGCAGTAGGCCGCGCGGAAGCGGTCGTAGTCTTTGACTTTCAGCTCGCATTTTGCGGGGATGATGTATCCAAACATAGGGTGTCGCCTTTTGGTATGTGATGTAGGGGGCGGCGTCCTCGACGCCCCGCGGTATTGCGGTGCGGGAAACGGGGCGTCGGGGACGCCGCCCCCTACATACGCACCCACGCGGGGCGGCCCCTACATTTGCGTTATCCCCGTTGGATATTCACAATAATCCCCTGCCCCTGCAAGATCATGGCACCGACAACCTCGGACGGCCAGTCGTCTACCAGTACCGTGAACTCCTCCACGCCGAAACGGCCGATCTGGCCCTCATAGTCGGAGAGGTTAACGATGACGGAGATGTCGTTCTCGTCCAGCTCCTCCAAAATCTCCGCAGGGCCTCGGATGACGAGGGTTATGGTGTCAATCGCCACGCTCGGGATCACGCCGTCCGGGGTGCCGATGAAGCCGATGCGCGCTCTGGGGATGGACATGGTGCGCTCGCTGACATCTTGGATTTGGATGTTCACATCTACCCAATCCGGGCCGTCATAGAGTTCTGTCAAGGGGGGCGTCGGAATGTCCAGCCGCACAACGTCAACGACTGCAACTCGGTTGAGGGAAATGGCGGGCAGTTCCAGATACTCCAGATTGCGGAGCATATCACCCTCACCGATGAGCCAGACCTGTTCTCGGTTGAGGCTGTATTCCACGTTGTCCTCATTCGCGCCTGCGCCGAACTCGAAGACAGGACGGAGCGGCACACTACGCATCATGCGCACGGGGACTGTTACACTCACCGTCTCATGGGAGAAAAATACGTCTTGCAATTCCGAGAGCGGAATCTCTGCCCCGTCGTGGTCGTAGACACGCAGGGTGCCGGGCTGGGTCGTGGTTGAGGAGAGCGGCTGTGCGAAATCGGCCACGACTTCTATCGTGTCGATGCGGCTTAAAATCTCCTCCGGGCCGTCGATTTGTATGCTCTCGGGGTACACGCTGCGGCGTTCACCGACATAGACATAGTCGCCGTCGGATTCGGCAATTTCATAGGTGATACCCGTGGTTTCCAAGGTAACCGTCCGCCCCGTGATGCGGTTCGTGCGGACGATAATGGTGTTCTCTGTGTTGGAGATGCCGGGTTGGACAGAGCGGAAACTGACCGTACTCGGCACGATGTTAAACGCCGCCGGACGGAACGCCACGTCATGCTCCCCCGCCTCACTAATGCCGGACACGTCTACGATGATTTGGAGGTTTTGCTCCACCCGAATCATGTCCGTTGCCGAGGCCTCAACCCGCAGGGTCACTCTGTCCGGCATGTCGGAGGACAGACGCAAGTTATAGTTTTCCAACACGCCGAGGCCCTCGTATTGGATTTGGAAGGTGAGGTTCCGTGTATCGCTGGGGTTCACGATGTTGACCACCCAGAGCCAAATCATAAATGCGGCGACAATGCTGATGAGGAGATACACCAGTCGATTGTCAAGGAGTTTGTTTACAAGGTTTCTCATGACGACTTCTTCCTCCCCCGCACTTTTTGGAACACAGAGGTCTTCGCCTCATCCTCTGTAGTCAATTCATTTCTGAGCAGAGTCTCCAGCGTGTCTTTCGCCAGATGGCGACGCAGATTACCGCCTATGGCGGCGGAGATGGAGCCCGTCTCCTCTGAGACCATCACGGCTACGGCGTCGCTCTTCTCACTCAGGCCGATGCCCGCACGGTGGCGCAGACCGAGGTCGCGGGAGATGCTCGGATTATCCGATATGGGCAAGATACATCCCGCCCCCGCCAAGCGGCCGCCTCGGACGATGACGGCACCGTCGTGGAGGGGCGCCTTGTCGAAAAAGATATTTTCAAGTAATGCCGCCGAGACACGAGCATCAATTCTCGTGCCGGTATTGATTTCTTCCTCCAGGACGACTTTACGCTCAAAGACGATGAGCGCGCCCGTCCGCTCCTCCGACATGCGCAGACAGGCGGCGACAATCTCGGCGATGACGGCCCCTGTCTCCTGCGCGCGGCTCCCTTTGCCTAAAAATCCGAGGTTGCCTGTACCCAGACGCTCCAGACTCTGGCGAATCTCCGGCTGGAAGAGGATGACCAAAGCCAAGATACCCAATTCCAAGGTGCTGCTGAGGGCGAAGTTCACGACCATCAAATTCAGCCATCCCGAGACCCACACGACCGCGACAAAGAGCAGCATGCTCCGCGCCACCAGTCCCAAGCGGCTCTTACGCAGGAACTTCAGCAGTTTGTAAAGCACGAAAGCGACAATGAGCATGTCAATGACATCGGTGATGCCGATGGTATCGGCCGTGTTGATGAACCACGCCCGCACATGCTGCCACATTGTCTCAAAATATTGGCCCAAGCCCATGATATAACGCCCCAATCCTCTTTTGTAGGAAACGATCGCAACCGTCCCGCACACGTATGTCTATATCTTTTCAATTATATACTACCTGAACCGTTAAATCAAATATTTTTTACGCTTTTCTCAGTTTTTTTGCGATTTGCTCAAAAATGCACAGAAATTCATTGATTTCCCGCTTTGTGTTGAAAACCGAAACGCTGATTCGCACCGTGCCGCTCTCTAATGTCCCGGCGGCCTCGTGCGCCGAGGGCGAGCAATGGAGACCTGCTCGGACAGCGACGCCGTGCTTGTTGAGTGTCTCTGCCACGGTCTCGCAGTCTGCGCCTGTGAGGTTGCAGGACAGCACGCCGGTTTGGTTGCGCAAGTCCTTGGCGGTATAGATTTTGACACCGGGGATGCGGCGCAGGCCGTCTGTGAGGCCTTGCATCAGATTTCGCTCGTGTGCAAGGATGCGCGCCGTGCCGCGGCGTTCTATGAAACGGATGCCCTCCAACAGACCGTTTATGCCGGGTGTGTTGGGCGTTCCGGCTTCTAATCGGTCGGGGAGCGCGTCCGGCATGGCACGGCGTTTTGTCTCGCTGCCTGTGCCGCCCTCGATGAGCGTTTTCGCGGGGGCTGTTTTGCAAATGAGGATGCCCGTCCCCTGCGGGCCGTAGAGACCCTTGTGTCCCGGCATGGCGATGAAGTCGGCGTCCAAGGCTTCGGCACTCACAGGCAACACGCCCGCCGATTGGGAGGCGTCGAGGATAAAGGGTATCCCCGCCTCTCGGCAGAGAGCCACAATCTCTGTTACCGGGAGGACACAACCAAAGACGTTGGAGACGTGGTTGCACACCACGAGTTTCGTACCCGTACAAATTTCGGCCTTGAATGCCCGAAATGCCGCCCCTGCGTCAAAAGGCGGCGACTGCGCCGCCACAATCTCCGCCCCGATTGCTTGCAGAGGGCGGATGACGCTGTTGTGTTCAAAGTTCGAGACCACCACACGGTCACCGGGATTAGCAATGCTCTTAATCGCCGCGTTCAGACCGTGGGTGGCGTTGTGGGTGAAGACGATTTGTTCCGGGGACGGCACGGAAAAGAGCCGGGCGGCGGCCTCCCGGCATTGATAGACGGCCTCGGCTGCTCGCATACTTGCGCTGTGCCCGCCTCGGCCGGGACTTGTCTGTTCTTGCAGCGCACGGTTCACCGCCCGCCGAACGGCGGGCGGTTTTTGCAGCGTTGTGGCCGCTGCATCCAAATAAATCATAAGCCCACCTCACGGGTCTCGCCCGTGGGGTATAGCAGAAAAACCCGACTGATGCGGGTATCGGTGTCTCGCAAAATGTCAAGTGCCAACGCGCCTCTGCGCTCGGACACTTTAACGCAATAAGAACAGCCCTCTTTGGACAGGCCTTTCGGGGTACGCATAACAGAGGCGGTTATCCCCGCCCGCTCTAAAGCCCGTGCCGCCCGTTGGGCATAGGTGAGGGACCTGCACGTAATCAGATAATAGACCACGATAGAAATACTCCTCTCAAGGTAGTCGTGTTATCCTATGCGGGGATGGAGTGCGGGGACACGAGGACGTGAAAAAGGAGCGCACGGTGTGCGCCCCTTTGGTGTGTATGGTTTGTTCTCTCGCCCAGAGGGGGTGTTTTGAAACCCACCGCAACCGTCTTTTTGGCGATTTTTCCGCCCTGCTACGGGAACATATCCGCAAATCGAACCGCAAGTACTGCGGCTTCGGCGCGGATGATGTTGCCGTCCGGGTTGACATTGCCGCCGTAACCTCGGATGAGACCGACAGCGGTTCCCCACAGGACTGCATCTTCTGCCCAGCGGGCGATTAAAT
>Ga0131853_10000531_pt1 | contig 70255 bp, 61 predicted proteins | sample TergutLab28metaG_FD_92764 | JGI IMG/M metagenome (GOLD analysis project Ga0131853, IMG submission 92764) | Labiotermes labralis P1 segment gut microbial communities from Petit-Saut dam, French Guiana - Lab288 P1 (version 2) (version 2) | ecosystem: Host-associated > Arthropoda: Insects >... | reverse complement strand
GGAATTACTGTGGTAGCACACCCACCTCCTGCGGCATAATTTTTTGTATCTTTTTTTGAGTCGCCCTTTATAGGCTTTTTTGTCTTGCTCTTTTGATACGTGCCAACTCAATCTTTCACACTACCTCGTTTTATATTGTACGTCAGGGCCGGGGGTTATTTTAGCCCTGCATCTTTTAGCATTTTATTTAATGTTCCGGTGGGGATATCGCCTGTGTGACGGTGGATTGCGATCTGCATTCCTGGCTTGTCAGGATGTGTTGCCAGTTCGTGTCGGCTTCCCTGTGTGATTTTCCATCCTTCAGCTTTGAGTTTTCGCTTGAAATCCTTGGCTGTCACTCCCTCACCTCCTGGATACATTGTAACACGTGATATTACGTGTGTCGATGCGGTTGTGAAATTAATTTTGTAAATGTGTAGAGCGTATCTTGCTTTCCCATTATAGTAAACTTGCAAATCAACTTCCAGGAAGTTGATTTGCTGTAACCAATATGTTTAAGAAGAGGTGGCTACTCGTTGTCAGGAATGGTGTTTTCCTCAGGGGTTAATGAACTGGGTATTTCATCAGGTAAATACGGTGCGATTGCATTTTTAAGCTCTTTGTATTTTTCGCCCCCAATTAACCGAATTACTAATTCGCAGTAAGCCTTACCATCTAAGCCGAGTATTTTTCCTATACGATAATTTACACCTTTCTTGTTATACACAGATAATGCTTTAGAGTAATTTCCAGTTTGCAAAATTTTATTGAATTCGGTTAATTTGTTAGCGTAGACGTTTTCAAAGCTAACATTGGCTAAAGCGGATTTGAAATCCTCTTCATTTTTGATACTCACCAAGTTCAAATCTTTTAACAAATGTTTAATTTCCGCTATAGTCGCTTCAAGGGTTTGTTCGAGCATATCTCTTTGATACTCACTAGTTACATGGTCTTTAATTTCTTCGATTTTTTTATCAACATCAAAGCTTTGATGTTGGGCTATTATTTTAAGCACGCCTTCCACAATAAGCAAATTTTCAACCTCAGCTACTTTCAGGGCAAATATACCATTTTTAGAAAGTGAAGTCAGCTCATTGTCGACTCTATAATCACGGTCAATAATGCCAAAGACTGTTGTGTGCTTTAGTTGATCCGTTGCTTTCATTGATTTGGTATACTGGATTACTTGTGAACATCCGCCACACGGGACAATGTGATAGTCACTATATATTGCCGAATACAATCTGGTATCGTAACTATCTTTTTTGCCCTCAACAAAAATAACTTTTTTGTGATTTCCTAGCAATTCAAGTAGTAATTCGCTCGGCAGATTTGAATCCTCTACTCTTTCTAAAGCCCATTTCGTTCCATCATAACTCTTGCACCAGATTATGTCTGATAGTCCGTGTGTTGCTGCAAACTCAGTATCGTGTGTTATATAAATAAATAAACAATCCTTACGATGTTTTTCTAAAGCCGTCCAAAGTCGATTTATTATCGATCGGTGTAAATGTATCTCCGGTTCGTCAACGATAATGGTACGATCATCAGGTACCAACAAGGCTTGTGCAATTAAATATAATGCGACTCTTTCACCATCACTCATTTCAACGCCGTTATAATCTACCTCGTTTATACTTGCAATAACCTTCATATCCCGAAAGTTTATGCGTCTATGAGGATAAATTTCATCCCATATCATTTGAACATCATCAACAATGTTTTTTTCGCGCTTTAACGTTTGAATAGGGGCTCTTTTTGATCTCTCGTCAAAATCTTCTAGTTGAGCCGTTCTTTTTGCAAAAATAGCAGAAAGAACGGCGTCTATGTCATCGCGCATGGTTGCTATATTCCCATCCTTACCGCCGACCCTTTGAGTTCTAATGGCGTTAGGCTTTAAGTTTTCATGGCCATATAGTATAGTGCCTTGTAACTTTTCAAGGCTCTTGGGTTCAAGATTTTCTTTCCATTTTAGCGAGCGTTGCGCTCCAATTCGGTGTACACCAACTCTATTTTGGTCTTCCATCCAAATACCTAAACGAGATTTTCCAGAACCATTTGCACCAATTATGACAATAGAGTTAGTCCGCGTCGTGTATTCGCTGATTGAATTTGTATTGTCAGTCGATGTAGGTAAATAATATTTATGTTGCATTTTAATCCTCCACTGATGTAAGTGTAACTCAATTACATGCATCAATTAACGTATCAATGTGTTTAATGGGTGTAAATATGTAAACATCTACATCTCCGTTATTGCCATAATCTGAAATGCGCTATTTGCGCTGAATTTCTGCTTCCCATCATGTTGTACATCATGATTTTATAGAAGCGAGATAAAATCGTCAAGAATCACGAGGTCAGAGTTAACCTGAAAAAACAAACTCAATAAAAGCATCCATCACCCTATGTACAATTCCGTCGCCAGATTATATCGACAAATCAAATAAAAACATAAACCCCAATGAGAGAAATTTCTAACTTGTTCCTATTACCGCAACTCCCTCATCATTGAAGCAAAGGTGTAAATGCTGTATACTGTGTCTGCTGCGAAAGCAGGTGAAAATCCTGTGCTATAGGTGATGCGCTAACATACCTAGAGCGTCGTGGAGGTGCTTGTACACTTCCTAGGTTCCGCAGTATTACTTTTTGGTGCCGATAGGGGAGTAGGAGGTAAGGAATTTTGCCCCGGTCAGCCTTTTTTTCGTTGTATCTTAATTTATATCAAGTTACAACACAAATTTGTATGATATGAAAATTATTTTTTTATTGGAAAGGGTTTCCTGTCTTAACCCTGCATACCATGTTACCAAGATAATTTTCTACCTTAAATAGCAAAAAACAACGGAGGATTGTATATGAAAAAACTTATAACAACAGCATTATTTTTATTCACGCTCACTATCATGGTCGCTTGCGGTGGAAATAATGCCGTACAAGAGCCCACGATACCCCAAATCGAAAACAACTCAGCAAACGATTCTGCCAAAGAAGCACCTGTGGCAGACATTCCTGCGGAAGAATTAAGCATCCAAATTGACATTGCAACAGACGAGCTTTTAAACACATTTAGCAATCTCTACCATGCAGACTTGAGGACACCCGATTGCGTAGGAGAGGGCGTAACCCTTGTGATATGGGCAAATCAAGCGTTATCTGATTTCTCCGTGTTAGCGTTAGCATCGCATGAGTTGGACGATAATGATGCGTGGGGATTTATGCCTACTTTCGGTTTTGGTTCTGTGAGCGTGTTATTGCCGGGCGAAGCCTTTGTCATTGAAAATTACATGGGGTTGGGTACATTACCCCACCGTGGCATTAGCTTTACAGATACGGATGGGGCAAATACGCGTGTTTTCTTTTTTTCGGAAAATCATGCCTACCCCGAAGCAGGTGACGGTCAGTGGGGTATTCATGAGATTGAAGCAGATAGGCTTATTTGGGAATTTTCATACGATGTTGATATGCCGGACGAAATTATGATCAACGGAGTGGGTTTTGATGCTAATGTGTATAGCAATGCCAGTGCAGTTTATACCGTGGCGGGCCAACTCCCAACTCATGTTACAATGTCAGTGCTGGGGCCACTGGGAATGGATGCTATACAGGGCGGCAGTCAAATTGCTTTGCAACATGCTGGCGGTTCGATTGGTATTGGGCTTAGTGTGCTTAATTACCTTACATTTGGGGTAGATCGGGTTGCCGTGGGTATCGACGATACATTTATGGCCGATGATGGATATTTCACCCAGTATATCCCGATATCGTTAATAAGGGATTTGGGATTTGATGTGTACTTCGAGGGTAGTCGTGTTCACATCAACGGACAGTTTGACGCATCCAGAACAATACCGCACCCATTATCAATAGCCTTGCAAGACTTTATTGCAAGTGCAGAAGGTGAAACCAAAGCACTGGTGTCTCATGTTGGCGGCTCGATTTCTGTGATTGCGATAGAATTTGTAGATTCTTTTGCAGAAGCCACGTTATTTGTGTTTACCGGACAAGGGGTTATATCAAAAGAAATTGGAAGCATTGAGGGCTTTCCGTTTTCATTAGGCTTTGCTTCGGATGAATGGAACAGTCTTGTGAAGACGACCGGAGATGGCGGGAATGCTTCTTATACTATGTTCGGCGTTGCAACTAACCCTGCTACGTCGCGGGATGAGATAGTTTATTTGTTCACCATATACGCCGAAAGGGCAGATGATGGAAGCATCCACTACTTCCGCTATGATGGTGGCTGGTTGGAAGGTATTGAAGGTGGCCGCCACCCTATTACTGAAGAAGAATTTAATGTAATTTATGATGGTTTTGGTGACAGAATAACTTCGTGGCGTGATTCTTGGGATATTACAGAATCAATTTTGGCTTGGGTATTATGGGACAGCGATTCTTATAACTGGATTTTAGCATCTTAATAAAATTTGTTGTTGGCAAAAAGCTAAACCAATTGTAGGTTGTTATGGGGCTTGGGAAACAGGTTTCTTGAAAATGTTACCAAGCCCACGGCACATCGTATTTTTGTATGTTTTTGTCTGCAGTTATAATTGTCATCTCTTGTAAAAGTGCGGTTGCGACAATGATTCCATCGAACGGGTCACGGTGCAAAAGTGGCAGGGTGTTATAAGTTTCGAGACACCCCTGATTAATACCGATAATCCCGAAGCCATTCATTTCCACTTCAGTGAAGATACCAGGCAAATCGTCGGGTAATGGCAATTTTCCGATACGATTCTTTATTGAAATTTCCCACAAGGAAGAAATGCTGACGAATTTATGGGTGTTTTTGTCTAAAGTGATTTTCTGTGCTAATGGGGACAGCTTATCCGAATCAAAAATTATCCATAACAGCACATGCGTATCTAAAAGATAGTCCATTAATACATATACTCCTTCATTTCATCCAAAGGCTCATTAAAATCATCCGGGATTCTTATAGTACCATTGAGCCTTCCAAGCACAGGGGTTTTATTTAGATTCGGTTTAAGCAGGTAAAGCGGGTTATCCACTTCGGCTTTGTCTATTGGCTCGATAAACATAATCACGACCTCATGTGGCTCTTTAACAGAGATTGGCTGCTTTGGTTTGAAGTTAACGCCATCATAAATTGCTTCTACAGTGTACATGTGTTTATCTCCTTTTATAATCAGATAGTTGTAAGCGCAGGCTATTTGAGTTTGCCGTCACATTATAGCATGGGCATAATGACAATAACAATTTTTTCGCAAGCACTTTGGCGAAACTCTAACCAGTTCACCTACAACCTTTTTGCATCTTCCTCAGCCGTAATAAAAAAATCATAAATCGGTGCAAGTCCCTTAAATCCCTCTGCCACAGTCCCGGCCAAACCTTCAGAACTCAACAACTCAAAATCACTACTTCTACGCACAAAACTAATCGTCTTTCGATCAAGCCAATCCCTTAAATGCTCCGGCATATCCGGATGTCGGCTTCGCTTATAAAAATCCCCTTCGATTTGGAACGCATCCTGACGCTTATGCGCCGCCAAAGCGGCCTTGAAATCGCTGCTTCCATTCATTATAAGTTTGCGTATACTGGCCATAGTGGCCGCCCCCGCCGCATAATAGCCGCATCCATATAAAAATTCTTTGGGTGAGATAACAAAAAAATACTCCGGTAAACCCATATTTTTTTGACGGATAAACATACACCACATCATATCCCTAAAAATAGTTTTGTCTTTCGAAGGACGCCGTGCATCACGCCAAATTCTTGAAATCGACCCACCGATTTTTGGCGAGCAGATCAGCTTGTTGTCTATGCTCATCATCGTAGGCTCAAGGGTTTGCACTAGGGAAACCAGTGGCGCAATCACATGTTGATTGTATATGTCTCTGTGTTCTTCAAACCATGTTCTGTCATTTCGTAATTTGTTTTCGATTAAAAAGTCTATTGTTTTTTCTGAAAATAATGCTTTCATAAGTTCACCTTTTCCTTTAATGAGACAATCATTTTGTTCTTAATATATATACCTTGATAAAATATCGATATTTCGATAAAATATGCATATCATAGAAATGAGGTGCAATTATGGCAAAAATCCTGCCTAGTTCAGACTTGCGCAATAAATACAACGAAATATCCAATTTTTGCAATACTTATAACGAACCCGTATTCATTACAAAAAATGGAACTGGTGACCTTGTGGTGCTTTCAAACTCTGCATATGAAGAATTATCCGGGCGCAGAGAACTCCATCGATTGTTGGATGAGGGGCTTTCCGCAATGAAGGCCGGGGGAGGCCGTCCAGCCAAAGAGGTTTTCTCGCATATCCAAAAGGAGTATGGATTCGATGAAAAATAATTCTGAGTATGAAGTTACTCTCGAAACCACCGCCACTCTTGATTTATATGGGATTCTTGACTATATTACTATTATTCTTAAGTCTCCAGAAGCAGCACGGCGCGTTTTTTGGTCGATAAACGATCAAGTGCTGTCGCTGGATCAGATGCCGACTCGCTTTCCTTTGGTAAAGGATGAACCTCATGCGTCACTCGGCGTGCGGCTAATGCCCGTGGAAAATTATAACGCTTTTTACATTGTTGACGAAGGAAAACGGGAAGTACATGTAATACGCATACTCTATAACCGTCGGGAATGGCAGAGTCTTTTGTTCTTCCCTGACCTCTAATACGGAGCCCCTAAAGCCCGTCTCGTGTATCATCAACGGGCATGCCTGAATAATGAATATGAGCCAGTTTCCATTGTCCATTATCCAATACAAAAATCTGGGTTTCTCGCCCGCTGCTTTCCAAATCTGTACCGTCTTCCTTAAATGTAGCATAAAAATTCCAATAAAATACAACGACGGCAGTGTTGCCATATTCTTGTACGGCTATATCATAAGGTTTTAATTTTCGTTTAGAAAATAACCCCATGGTGTTTTGATAAAATTGAGTCAGGATATTTTCTAAGCCTACTTCATGACCTTTTGGATGGATGAAAGATACACCGGGTATATCCAGCCATAGGGTTTTAGCTAATGCAGTGTCCAGTGTGTTGATCGACTGGATGTATGAATCTACCTTGCCTAGGATAATATCTGTATGATTATTATTCACAATTCTCACTCCTCATTTCGCATTATTATTGGATTTGACCGCTTTTGATGGTTTGGGGAAACCCGATTGCTTCTGCTAAACTATAAATGAAGTAACACTAACTGTCCTACGACGCTTTTGTCGATTTGATCAAAAGCGCTCGGCGCCACTATTCTAGCCATTTAGAAGCTAGTTTTCTGAAAGTTTTCAAGATTATCAAAAATTCTACGCAACTGATTATCAAAATCCGAAATCTCCGTCTCTGTAAAGCCCCCATAAAAAATTTCATTCATCTGACAAGATATCTCGTTATACTTTTCTCGATATCCCTTTGCTTTTTCCGTTACCGATATAAAAATCTGCCTACGATTTTTTTTATCGGGTATCCGCTCGATTAATCCACTGGCCTCCATCCGGTCAAGCATACTGGTCAGCGTGGTTTTGGCGAGGGATGTTAATTGCCCAATCTCTGTGATTGTTAATTGATCATGTTCCCATAGTACATAAAGTATGCGTCCCTGAGGGCCATTGAATATATCGATACCACTCTCTTTCAGCACTCTTTCCCAAATGCGCCCACTAAGATGACGTATTTGAGACATAAGAAAGCCGCCTTGAGGTTTCGTTGCAACCACCTCCTTATATGGCACAGTACCATATAGAACTATTGTCGTCAATAAGATATTCTGATTCTTCATGACGGTTCCGTAGACTGGTTCACACAATTATTTCTCAGGAAGTATTCCGATTTATGCCCAAATGATGTATGATAGAGCCAATTTGGTTGATATTATTGATATTAGCTATAGTGATTTCGAATTAATTCACTATAAAATCAGATAAACTCGAATCTGAACATTTACATTATCTGGACACTTACATTTGCCGGGACGGAGAGATACCTCAATGAAAGCATTTCTAGCAAAAAAAGATATCGAATTTTCCCTCAACCGCTACGGTATACAAGCCATGGGTGCCATGACCTTAGGGTTGTTTGCATCCTTAATCATCGGTTCTATTTTGCGGGAAATTGGGACACGCCTTAATATCCCCATACTTATAGAGATGGGCGCGGGGGCCATGGGAGCCACCGGTTTTGCGGTGGGTATGGCCGTCGCCTATGGCCTTAAAGCGCCGCCGCTTGTGCTTTTTGCGTCTGCCGCTGTCGGCTTTGCCGGTAATTATATGGGGGGTATACCCGGCGCTTTTTTAGCCGCTGTGATTGGGGCAGAACTTGGTAAAGCCATTTCTAAAGAAACCCCGATAGACATCATCATCACCCCTACAGTCACCATTATTGCCGGATTTCTTACAGCCATGCTGGTAGGCCCGCCTATCAACGAGTTTGTGGTTGCCGTGGGACAGCTGATTATGTGGGCTACAGAGCTGGCACCTTTAGCCATGGGAGCTATTATTGCTGTGGTTATGGGGATGATTTTAACCGCCCCTATATCCAGTGCGGCTTTGGCCATTATGCTGGATCTTCATGGGATTGCCGCCGGTGCGGCTGTGGCGGGATGTGCTGCCAATATGATCGGTTTTGCCGTATCCAGTTATAGAGAAAATAAGATAAACGGCCTATTATCCCAGGGATTAGGGACATCCATGCTGCAGTTTCCTAACATCATTAAAAATCCACGGATATGGATCCCCCCCATTGTGGCCAGTGCCGTAGGTGGCGGAGTGTCCGCCGCGGTCTTTGGGATGGAGAATATTCCTACGGGAGCGGGGATGGGAACCTCGGGACTGGTGGGACAGTTTGGCGCGCTAACTGCCATGGGATACAGCCCGGCTGTGTTTGGGCAAATTGCTTTGGTCCATTTTATTTTGCCGGCTGTCATCAGTTTGGTGGTATCCGAATGGATGAGAAAAAAACAATGGATTAAATTTGGAGATATGGAGGTCTGATATGAGTCTGGTGATGAAAGAAAAGCTTTTGGAAGCCATAGACCATATGAAGCATTTGAAAGCAAATTATGGGGATATTCGGATGAAGGATATCCTGGTGGAGCAAATAAAAACGGAAAACGGGCAAATCACCAATTTGTCTACCGGTCGCAGCCGCGGTGTGGGGATTAGGATATATGTAAATGGAGCGATGGGATTTGCCGCTACTTCCGATATGGACAATTTGATTGAAACGGTCAGGCTGGCTTATGATACGGCGGTGGCCAGTGCCATGCTGCAGCGAAGTAAAGTGGAGCTGAGTCCTAAAGCGGCGGTTCATGATCATTATGATACCCACATTTCCATTGACCCCTTTGATGTGCCTATAGAAGAAAAACTGGAGATGCTTACGGCCTGTAACGAGGCGATGAGTAGGGTCGAAGGACTGTCCAGCTATATGGCTTTTATGGAGTTTCGCCGGGAAGATGTTATATTTGCTGATACGGAGGGCAGTTACATAACTCAGGAATTTTTTCAGTCGGGTGGAGGCATTGCCGCGCGGGCCACATCGGAAACCGATACCCAGCAGCGCAGTTACGGCAATATTCTTAGCGCAGGTTATGAAGCCATCCGGGAATTGAAGCTTCCGGAACATGCAGAGGCTATGGCCCGTGAAGTGGTTGCCCTTGCCCGAGCCGAAGACTGCCCCGGCGGGGAGTTTGACCTGGTTTTAATGCCCAATCAACTGCATTTGCAAGTGCATGAGAGTGTGGGGCATCCTACGGAATTGGATCGGGTACTTGGCAGCGAGGCGGCTTTTGCGGGAGCCAGTTTCTTGGGGCCGGAGGATACGAAAAATAATATTAAATATGGTTCCAGGCACGTAACCATCGTAGCCGACGCAACGGACAGCATGAAGGATCGGGGGTTGGGTACTTTTAAATATGATGACGAAGGGGTACCGGCCCAGTGTATTACCTTGGTGGATCAGGGGATGTTTAAGGATTTCCAGTCTTCCAGAGACAATGCCCCTGTGATAGATCAAAGTTCTCATGGCATGGGCATTTCCGATGGATGGAATAATCTGCCCATTGTTCGTATGACCAATATTAACTTGCAGCCGGGAAAATATTCTTTTGATGAGCTTTTAGCCGGGATAGATTACGGCCTTTTATTGGAGCAAAACAAGAGCTGGAGTATTGATGACAAACGGGTCAATTTTCAGTTTGCCTGCGAAATAGCCCGAGAAATAAAAAATGGAAAGCTGACGGGGCGGATCTTTAAAAATCCCATATATACAGGTAAAACCACAGAGTTTTGGGGCAGCTGCGATGGGGTATGCAATAGAAATCACCGTGAAATGATAGGGGTACCCAACTGCGGAAAAGGCCAGCCTATGCAGATTATGAGAGTGGGACATGCCTCTCAGCCTGCTCGGTTTAGGAAAGTGAGGTTTATTGCCAATGGATAAGCAAATGGCTGGGGAATTAATGAAGAAGCTAATCGGATACACAAAATATTATGGAGTGGTCAATATCCAGGGATCCCGTCAAGGGGTGACCCGATTTGCCAACTCAGAAATTAGTCAAAATGTGAACCAATCCGATTTATCGGTGGCGTTAACCCTTTATGATGGGAAAAAAGAAGCGACCTGCCGTACCAATGTTTTGGACGATGAAGGCTTAAAACAATTGGTAAAAGATACGGAAAATTTGCTGACGGTAACCCCAAAAGGCGAGTTTGATCCCATGCCATGGAAACCTTTTGCGGCACCTGAAATAGATAATGACAAGCAATTGTCAACCGTTTACAATGCCAAAGGCCGTGTTGAAGCCGTAAAAACAGGGGTCGAAAGCCTGGAAGCAGACTTTACGGCCGCAGGGGCCTTGATATTGGAAAAAAAGATTGCCGCTTATGGCAACAGCGATAGTGTAAATGGCGGTGACATCTTTTTTGCTGAGTTAGATAATGTCCAGTTTAATACGGTAGTGACCAATACTACTACCGGTGCCGATGGGGGAGCGGAATGCTTGTCTCACAAAGCCGGGGGGCTGGATATTTCAAAGGGCTTTTCTCAAGCGCAGCGCAAATCCGCTTTGGGAGCTAACCCCACTACTTTAGATGGCGGAGAGTATACGGTGATTTTATCGCCTCAGGCGGTAGGGGATTTGGTATTTTATCTGACATGGTCCCTTAACGCCAAGCGGATCATGGATGGCCTGAGTTTTTGCGATGGTACAGCTGCCACTGTTGGCGCAATACCGATTTTTGGAGAAAATATCAGTATTTACGATGATATCAATGATCCCAGGGTGTTTCCTTGGTATTTTGATTATGAAGGATGCAAGCGTCAGCCCATACCCTTGATTGAGAAGGGTGTGGTAAAAAATATCCTTCACGACAGCAAGACGTTTTGGCTGATGGAAGGCATCGGAGAGTTGACCGGTCATGCTTATTCCAATAAGGGGCTGGGGGGCTTTGCTCTCCATACGGTTATGACCGGGGGAGAGACTTCTCAGGAAGCGATGATAAAAAGTACCAAAAAAGGGTTGCTGGTATCGGAGCTGCATTACACTAATTTTGTAAATCCCCGGGCGTTGCAATTAACAGGGCTTACCCGTAACGGCACCTTTCTGATTGAAGATGGGGAGATTGCCGGGGCCGTATCCACCATGCGATTTACCCAAAGCCTTTTAGAAGCCTTTAATAATGTAGAGGCCCTCTCTAAAGAGCTGACAGTCATTAATAACGGTGGTTGGGCGGCTGTGGTGCCTGCCGCTAAAATAGGAAGGTTCTGTTTCCCGTGACCCTATTTCAAAGAAGAAGCGCGGTGATGACCTCTGACCGATTGCGGCGGATGGTGATTTCTGCTATGTTTTTGGCACTCGCATTGATTATTCGTACGTTGTTTAGGACGTATATACCACTTTTTGGAGAAAGCGGACTTCGTATTAGCGTCCATGGTATATTTTCTGTGATGCCGGCTATTTTATTTGGCCCTGTATATGGGGCGATTGTGTCGGGGCTGACGGATTTTATCGGCTTTCATTTGAGTCCGACCGGAGCGTTTATCCCTCAACTGACCCTGACTGCTGCGTTAGGGGGCTTTGTTAGAGGGGCACTATGGATGTTTTTGAGAAAGGGCAGCACAACGGTGATGCGTATTGTTGTGTTGGCTTTGTCCATTGTCTTTATTGCTGTTGGGGGCGGGAATATGGCCGCGCTTTCTGCAGATGGGGTTAACCGGGACTTTTACGAGGCTTATACCGACGGAACCATAGAAAATGCCGCCGGGCAAACCGTACCTCATGTGGATAGGGAACGTATTGATACGACCGGAATGTTTTGGATTAGCCGTATGGCCGTCACCCGGTCTATTAACGCAAATAATCCAGCCAATGTTTTGGACGAGTTTTTGACTTTAATGACGGTTACCACCTTTGGTGCCGGTGCCTTTGGGTTGCTGCTTGTACTGATGGATTGGATGGCAAATAAATTTTTGATTAAAGATAAAGCAAGTATGCAAACCATGCCGCTGTTATTGGCTTTGATGATACCGGCGGTGTTGATTTCTACTATAAATACGGAAATTTTACGGCATACTGCCTTTCCGTCCTGGCAGCTGCTGCCTTTTTCGGTGGTGTGGCTGCCAAGGGTTATGCAGACCATGGCCACGACTACCCTTATTACCTATTTTGTTGCAATGCTATTGGGGGTTTGTAAAAATCAACCTCATTTGCGAGAGTGGATCAAATTAAAATAATCAAAATAATGTAAAAAATCCCCCCTGCTTAATGCAGGGGGGATAAAAAACAAATGTACTAATGAAAATCTTTAGCCTAAGTTTTTACGCCTCCGGATCTTGTAAGCTTAAACTTCGTAAGCTTTTAACAGAGGCAGGATGCGGTCAGCTACCGCGTCATCATGGATGTTTAGTACCAGGTTTTTGCTTAAATCTAAGCTAAAAATCCCCATAATGGACTTTGCGTCTACCACATAACGACCGGAGGATAGGTCAAAGTCGCCATCGCAGACGGAAACCACGTTAACAAAGCCTTTTACCTTGTCGATGGTGTCCAGATATACTGTAATTGATTTCATAAGTGTTGCCTCCCTCTCTCGTGCTTTAATTACTATCAAACATAGTGTACTCCCAATTGACCTTAATGTCAATGTATGGGAATTCAAATGAAAAATTTTAAACACAGATGCGTATTGCTCAGTGTTTACCTAATATATGCTGTTCTTTTTTTCCAATATGATGTACAATGGGAGAACGAAAATTGACTGAATTTATCCATAGACCCGTGCTACTCAACCAATGTATAGAAGGTCTGAAGATTAAACCGGATGGTTTGTATGTAGATGGTACCCTTGGGGGAGGTGGCCATGCTGTTGCAATTGCCCAAAATCTTGGGGATTTGGGCCTATTAATTGGTATAGACCGAGACGGGGATGCCATTGCCGCCGGAGAAAAACGGCTAAAAGCTTTAGACAAGCCCTTTGTGCTGGTACGGGATAAACATGAAAATATAAGGCAAGTGCTGGAAGATTTGTCGATTAAAGCAGTCGATGGATTTTTATTGGATTTAGGTGTGTCCTCACATCAGCTGGATACCCCAGAGCGGGGATTTTCCTACAGATACGATGCGCCTTTGGATATGCGTATGGATGACCGGGCCAATCTGACGGCTTACGATGTGGTCAACGGCTATCCCGAAAAGGAGCTTGCCGGGATAATCAAAGACTACGGCGAAGAGCGCTACGCCAAAGCAATTGCCAAAGCCCTGTGCCGCAAACGGCCGATAGAAACCACTTTGCAGCTGGCCCAGATTGTTAGCGATACCATACCGGGCAGACCCCCTTTTTACGGCCATCCTGCTGCCCGTACATTTCAGGCGATCCGTATTGCCGTTAATGAAGAACTCACCGATTTGGCACAAACCATTGGGGACATGGTAGATCTGTTAAAGCCCGGCGGACGGATATGCATCATCACCTTTCACTCCTTAGAGGATAGGATTGTAAAGCAAACATTTAGATATTGGGCCGATCCCTGTCGGTGTCCGAAGGATATCCCTTACTGCGTGTGTGGGAAAAAGCCCAAATTATCCATTGTGACCAAAAAACCGATCAAGCCGGATCAACAGGAATTAACCGAAAATTCACGGGCCCACAGCGCAAAGCTACGTGTAGCGGAAGGATTAGATCAAACATGAGTGCCCTGCGACAAAAGGAACAAATACCTCGGCCCAAACCTAAAACCAGGCCGAGAAAATTAAATAGAACAAAAAAATCAAAAAAAACTGTCAAAATCGAATATATCCGTTTTAATACCCGGCAATACCGTATTTCTGCGCATATTATTTTTACCGTGTTTTTGATTTTTGCAGGTGGGGTAGGTACGGCTTTTTCCTTTGCGTACCTTCAAGATATGCGGCAGCAGATAGAGCATCAGCGTTTTACTATCCAACAGCAAAGAGAGGACAATATTACCCTTCGAGCGGAAATCACAAGACATTTATCTATCGATGAGATTGCAAGAGTTGCACAGGACCGGCTAAATATGGGGCCGCCGGATATGTCGCAAATCGTTCGTATTAATGTACCGCGCCAAAGTTATGTGGTGCAAAGCGAAGCGATGCTTAATCCGGAGCCTCAAAATATGTGGCAGTCGGCATGGTGGCATATACGAAATTGGTTAGGAGTCTAGGAGAAATATGAAAAAGAAATCAACATCAAAGCGCAGCAAAAAGATAAGCCGTAATAGGCGTACGCGATTTGTGGGTGTGATGATTATTTTATGTATGAGCGCCTTATTAATACGTATTGGATACATAACCTATACGTATGGTGCTGATTTCGAGCGCTGGTCTGTCCAGCAGCTGGTGATACGGCAAAGCCGTGTACGGCGGGAAATACCCCCTGTCCATGGTGGTATTTTGGACCGTAACCGCCAGCCTTTGGTGGATAGCGAACTGGTATATGAAATCGCCTTGGACTCCAGGCTTATTCAAGGACTGGAACCGACCAGAACCAATCCAAACCCACAGGAATATATTTTGCAGGCAGTGCATGATGTGTTAGATATCCCGATGGAAACACTGTGGGGATTTTTGGCGACGGATCAGTACGGCGTTTTGATTCAGGATACGAATTGGCGGATTATCGCACGGGATGTTCCGGCTTACATAGCGCTTCAGCTGACAGATGTACGGCATGTCCATTTAAGAGAACGGTCTCTCAGATGGTTTCCGGACCCTTATCTGGCACCTCAGGTGCTGGGCTTTGTCCGGGGAGATTCTTCCTGGGGATTACAGCATCAGTACCGGGCCGAACTGATTGGCGACTATGGCAGGGTGTTTCGGTCTTTTGAAACGGACGGACCGGCCTTAACCGAAGAAATCTCTGCCAGGGACGGATATTGGCTGGTGACCACCTTGGATGCGGGTATACAGCGTATTGCCCAGCGTGCCGTAGAAAATGCCGCCCGTACATTTCAGGCGGAATATACGGGGATTATCATCATGCAGCCCCAAACCGGGGAAATTTTAGCCATGGCCCAATGGCCATCTTTTCCGCTGGACGCCCCCGATGACGGGACCCGTTTTACCAACCCGCAGGTTGCTAATTTTTGGCATGAAATGGAACCGGAAGAGCAGCTTAACAGCATGTTTCGCACATGGAGCAACTTTTCTTTAACTCGTACCTTTGAGCCGGGCTCTATCTTTAAACCTTTTGTTATGGCAGCAGCCGTAGAAGAAAATATAATTTCCCCCACCATGAGTCATTTTTATTGTCCGGGTGTGCGTACCGTAGCGGATTGGGATATCCGCTGCCATAATCGCCATGGCTGCGGTAGTTTGAGCTTTGTAGAGGCTTTGATGGTGTCTTGTAATATTGCCATGATCGATATTGTCCAGGCCATGGGTAGGGAAACTTTTTATAGGTACCGCAACGATTTTGGCTTTGGGGAACGGACAGGCATTGATTTGCCGGGAGAAGAAGCCGTATCCAGCCCTGCGGTTATGTACACATTAGCTCAGCTTAACCCGGCAGAATTGGCTACAAGTTCATTTGGTCAGGGCTTTAATAATACGGCTATCCAGGCTATCAACGCATTTGCGGCGCTCATTAACGGGGGCTATGTGATGCGGCCTTATTTGGTATCTCAAATCGTAGACTCCCAAGGCAATGTGGTTGATGAAACCACTCCAACGGTCGTACGCAATGTGCTTTCCCATGAAACATCGGATTTTATGCGCAGAGCTATGCAGATGGTAGTATCCCCTTACGGAACAGGCCGCAGAGCGGTCATCGACGGATACAGTATCGGAGGCAAGACAGGTACGGGGGAGCAGGGTGCCATTCGCGGAGAGTGGATCGTCACATCATTCCTGGGATATATGCCGGTAGAAAACCCACAATTTCTTGCCATGGCTGTCGTATATAACCCGGATAATAACGAACTGACCGCCGGAGCTTCCGCCGCACCAATGCTGCGGGAAGTCTTTACGGAAATCATAAATTACAGACAGCTTCCCCCCGCCGGAGCAGAACAGGCAACCGGTGTATTAATGGATGCCAGGGGAGAAGTCCTATCAGACTTTTCCGGAATGGAACTGCGCGATGTTACCCCCATACTGAGCAACATGGGAGTGGACTTCCAAATCGCCGGACGAGGAGCCATCGTATCCCACCACATCCCGGCGGCAGGCCAGCCGGTACCCAGAGGCGCACCCATCTTCCTATACTTAGACGGCAACATAGACAACCTAGACGACTTAACATTTATGCCAAATGTAGAGGGCTTACCGGAATCCAGAGCAATAGAACAAATCACCGAGGCAGGCCTGGTCCCAATAGTCGTAACCAGACCGGCCCTAGGCCGTGGATACTGGCTGCAAGATGACAACGAACCCGACGATGACGAAGACGAAGAAGACATAACAGCGGGCTGGATAGTCTACAGGCAATTCCCATCTCCGGGCTTGCATATACAAAGAGGCACTCAAGTCAGGCTACGGGCGCGGGTGATGGAGTAACAGCCAAGGAATTTTTTACATTTAACAAAAAAACGAGAATACCCACAACGACAGTTTAATAAACTATAGCAACCATATATAGGGGAGCTGCTGTTGTGAAAAAACCGGATGTTTTTGACAGAGAGGATAGAAAACCATCCATAACCCTCAAACGTAAAATACTATTTGTAATGCTGGCTTTACAGTTCCTGTTTTTTTTGCTGCTGGTACGCATACTCTACATACAAGCCATACAAGGCCCCGACCTGCAAGCCCGGGCCTACGAACAACAAACCCGTGACCGACTGATCCCCCCGCAGCGGGGCGCCATCTTAGACCGCAATATGGTGGGTTTAGCTGTAACAGAAACCGTAGCCAGTATCAGCGTAGTACGAGCCCAAATCCAAGATCCGGAAGGCGTAGCCCAAGCCCTATCGGAAAAGTTGGAAATGGACTACAACGAAATCCTGGAAAAAGTCAACACCCGAGTGGCCCTCATGCGCATCAAGCAAAAGGTGGATATGGAAACAGCCGATGCCATCCGAGCTCTAGCCTTACCGGGTGTAATGGTAGATGAAGATATCCTGCGAGTATACCCATACGGCAGCTTGGCCGCTCAAATCATAGGCTTTGTAGGTCGGGACAATCAAGGGATCATTGGTTTAGAATCCAAATACGAAACCCATCTCAAAGGAACTCCCGGCCGTATTTTAACAGAAACCGATGTAGCCGGACGGGAAGTACGAGGCGGACGCCAATACCGGGTACCTCCCGTCACAGGATATAGCCTGGTCACCACCTTAGATGTGGTATTGCAGCAATATGCCGAGCAGACCATTGCCCAGGTAGTGGTGGAAAAGCAGGCCCTACGCGGGGTTATCATTCTCATGAACCCTCAAACGGGAGCGATCTACGCCCTGGCAAATAAACCGGACTTTGACCTAAACGCCCCGTTTACCATCCAAAACCCGGAAACAGCCGCCATATGGGACACCTTAACCGATCAACAGCGTATGAATGCCCTTAACCAAATGTGGCGCAATTTTGCCATTAATGATACCTACGAGCCGGGCTCCACTTTTAAGATAGTCACCACTGCCGCCGGACTGGAGGAACAGGTCATGAATCTGGACTCTCCCTTCCACTGCGGCGGCGCACTGACCGTTGGGGGCCGGATGATCCGCTGCTGGCGTTATCCAAGGGCCCATGGCGCACTGACCTTTGCCCAAGGGGTACAAAATTCCTGTAATCCGGTTTTTATGACCGTCGGGGAGCGCTTAGGCGGTGAGCTGTTTCATGATTATCTGGTGCGTTTCGGCTTTAACGAAAAGACGGGTATAGACCTGCCGGGTGAGGCCGTGGGTATTATGTATCCGGCAGACAAAATCGGGCCTGTAGAGCTGGCCACCATGAGCTTTGGCCAAAGTCTGGCCATAACTCCGCTGCAATTGCTGCGGGCCGGGTCGGCCATCATTAATGGGGGTTATATGATCACGCCCCATGTAGGGACAAAACTCATTGACGAAAACGGTAATATCGTACAAGAACTGCCCAGGGAAAGGGGCCACCGGGTCATTTCCCAAGAAACCTCCGAAACCATGAAGTTTTTACTGGAATCCGTCGTATACGAAGGGACCGGCAGACGCACATATATCCCAGGTTTCCGTATAGGAGGCAAGACGGCTACCAGCCAAAAGCTGCCCAGAGGCAGCGGTAAGTATATTTCCTCCTTTATGGCCTTTGCTCCGGCAGAAAACCCGCAAGTCATCGCCTTAGTGCTGATTGACGAACCCCGCGGTGCATATTACGGCGGCCAGGTGGCCGGGCCGGTGATGAAAGCGCTTTTTGAAAACGCATTGCCTTATCTTAATATTGAGCCTCGTTTCAACGAAGAAGAGCAGGCGATGGAAGGTGTCCCTCCTGTGATACTTCCGGATCTGAGGGGCCAAACTACTAATGAAGCGGCAAAAGCTTTACAATCACTTTCTTTAGGTTTTGCCGTTACGGGAGATGGCAATACTGTAGCAGACCAGTTTCCAATGCCCGGGGATTTAGTGAACCAGGGCCAAAATATTTTACTGCGTGTAGTTGAGTCCGAACATTAGCAGAGCGAAAGAGGAGATGACTATGAAGATTAGTGAAGTTATGCAAGGCATTGACTATGAAGTGATACAGAAGGGGAATGCCGAAAATATCGACTCTATAGTCATAGATTCTCGTAGGGTAGGGGAGCAGAGTTTATTTGTTTGCTTAAGGGGTTTGCAAGCGGACGGCCATCGTTTCATTAACGATGCCTGGCAACAGGGTGCGTCGGCGGTGGTGATCGATAGGGACCAAGAGGCGTATCCGGAAGGGCTGACAGTCCTAAAAATCAAAAATGCCAGGCGAAAATTGGCGATCATTGCCGCCAATTTTTATGGCTGTCCCACAGAAAAATTACGTCTGTTTGGCGTAACCGGTACCAATGGCAAGACATCAACGACCTATGTGATGGAATCGATCTTGCGCCAGGTAGAAAAAACCGGGCTAATCGGTACTGTGGGACTCCGTGTGGACGGCCGGGAGGTAGATATCCCATTTTCAACATCCACCACACCCGACCCTCCGGAATTGCATAAGATGTTTGATTACATGGTCACCAATGGGGTAAAGGATGTGATTATGGAGGTATCCTCCCATGCGTTGGCCCTGTATAAAATGGAAGGCTTGTTTTTTGAAGTGGCGATATTCACTAATTTGACTCAAGATCATTTGGATTTTCACGGTTCTATGGAAAATTATCTGGCGGCCAAAGCCAAGCTTTTTGGTCAGTGCCGCTATGGTGTGGTCAATATAGACGATAAATACAGTTCTCAAATAATGACTATCGGCGATTGCGAACGCTGGATCACCTATGGTATTGACAGCGATTGTGATGTCCGCGCGATACATATCAATGAGGATTTGGCGGACGGCTCCACCTTTGATGTGGAGATAAATGGTGTACCGGAGCCATTTTATTTGCCTGTCAAAGGCCGGTTTAATATCTATAACGGATTGGCGGCCATCGGCGGGGCTTTAGCCGTGGGGATAGATGTAAAGCAAATCCGCGAAGGGCTTAAAAAATTTGAGGGTGTGCCGGGGCGTATACAGTCCGTACCCAATGATAAAGGCTTTCATGTGCTGGTAGATTATGCCCATAGCCCGGACAGTTTGGTCAATATTATTAATGCGGTACGTGCCTTTACCACGGGGCGGGTGGTTACATTGTTCGGCTGCGGCGGTGACCGGGATGTCGATAAGCGGTCTATTATGGGACGTATTGCCGGAACATTATCGGATCATTGTATCGTAACATCGGACAATCCCCGTTCGGAGCCGCCGGAAGAGATTATCCGGCAGGTGGAAGAAGGGCTGGCAGAAACCCATTGTCCCTATGATTCCTTTGTGGATCGGCGGGAAGCTATCTACCATGGAGTGGCTATGCTTAAGGCGGGAGATTCCTTAATTATCGCGGGTAAAGGCCACGAAAATTATCAGCTGATCGGCGGTCAAACGCTGGATTTTGACGATGTGGAAGTGGCTAAAGAGGCATTAAGCTAAAGAAGCATTGAAGTGAGGTGTCATTTGAAATTTAGTTTACAAGAAATTGCCGAAGCGACAAAGGGTACGTTATATATCCAAAGCAATGAACAAGGAAAAGACATATATGTTACCGGTGTGTCTACCGACAGCCGGGGCGACGTAACGGGGCGCTTATTTGTCCCCATAGCCGGGCCTGCCTTTGACGGACATGATTATATCGAAATGGCTTTTTCTAAGGGTGCGGCGTGTACGCTGACGGAACATGAGCCGACCGATCGATCATTTCCGCATATAAAAGTTTCCTCCACCCGCCAAGCTTTGATGGATTTGGCGGCTTATGACCGTGACCGTTTTACCGGTCCGGTGGTGGCCATAACCGGCAGTGTAGGAAAAACCACTACCAAAGAAATCATTGCTTCGGTGCTGTCCCAAAAGTATAGGACATTAAAAACCCTGGGCAATTTTAATAATGATATAGGCCTGCCTTTAACATTGCTGGCGCGAGAAGCGGATCATGAGGCAATGGTTTTGGAGATGGGCATGAATCATCTTGGAGAGATTCGTGTCCTTAGTAAAATCGGCAAGCCGGATATTTGCCTCATCACCAATATTGGGGATGCGCATATCGAAAATTTAGGCAGCCGGGAAGGGATTTTGAAGGCTAAATCCGAAATTTTTGAGGGAATGCGGCCGGGCGGGACAGTGATTTTAAACGGAAACGACCCGCTGCTTGCGGGGCTGCCTAAAGTGTCTCATGCCGGACGGACAGTATATTGTTATATGGCGGATTCAATGGGAAACAGCTCAGACACTGCGCTACCTAAAGGGGATAATTGGATATCCGTAACCATGATTGATCATTTAGGATTACAGGGGACCAACTGCGATATATCATGGCAGCTGAAAGGCGCACCCGTGTATAGTACAAATGGACATCATTCAAATATGCATTTTTCAAGCGATCATCCTGCAGGCGAATATCTCACAGGCCATATGCAAGTACACATCCCCTTACCGGGCGATCACATGATCATGAACGCTATGATGGCTTTTGCCGTCGGCTTGGAATTGGGGCTGACCCCTTCGGAAATCGCCGTAGGCATAAAGGAGTTTAAGCCTCCGGGTCACCGTATGGCGATAACGGAAGTAAACGGCATGACCATAGTAAATGACTGCTACAACGCCAGCCCTTCTTCCATGAATGCGGCGGTGGATATGCTGGTTGGGAGCCTAAAAATGGATAACCGGCGCAAGGTATGCATATTTGGAGATATGTTCGAATTGGGAGACCATGGAGAACCTCTGCATAAGGAAGTGGGACAGTATGCCGCCGCTAAAAAAGTGGACTTGCTTATAGCCATCGGCCCCCTGTCCCGGCATATGTATGAAGCCTTTAAAGAGACAGCAGAAGAGGAAGCCGCAGCGAGTAGAGGGATGGCGGCACCCATGGCCACGGTCTATTTTCAAACCAAAGAAGATTTTATTGCAAAATGGAAAAAGTATCTGCAGCCGGGGGATATGGTCTTAATCAAGGCTTCAAGAGGAATGGCCCTGGAGTCGGTAGTGGAAGCGATAACATAAATACACAAAATAGGAGTGTCCCATGGAATATCAACTGAGTACGGCAGTATACGCAATTTTAATCGCTTTTGTAGCTAATATCGTATTGTGCCCAATCTTAATCCCATACCTGGTTAAATTAAAATTTGGTCAATACGTACGGGACGATGGCCCAAAGGAACATATCAAAAAGACAGGTACCCCCACAATGGGGGGCATTATGATTATAATCAGCTTTGTACTGGCGGCATTATTGTTTTTACAAGGCAACCGGGAAGGCGTGGCTTTGGTTTTTGTGACTTTAGCCTTTGGTGTTATCGGTTTTTTAGACGATTTTATTAAAATCAAAAATCGCCGTTCGTTGGGATTACGTGCATATCAAAAATTTTTGGCTCAGATCGTTGTTACCGTAGCTTTTGTGCTTTATTGCTTAACATTGCCTGGGTTCTCTACCTATATAATGATACCGTTTATGCCCAATATCCAATTGAATTTGGGCATCTTATATCTGCCTTTTGCAAGTCTGGTGATGTTGGGTGCCGCAAACGGTTCCAATTTTACCGACGGTCTTGACGGACTCAACACGGGAGTAACCGCGCTGATCGTGGCTTTTTTCCTGTTTGTAGCCTGGTCTGTTTACAGTCCGATTTTGCCGATTACCGGTGCGGCAGTAGGCAGTTTGCTTGGCTTTTTGTTATTTAACTCTCATCCGGCGCGGGTATTTATGGGAGACACAGGCTCCTTGGCCCTGGGAGGTTTTGTAGCCGCGACGGCGATTCTTTTAGGTATGCCTCTCTGGCTGGGTATAGTGGCTTTGGTTTATGTGGTAGAGGTTTTGTCTGTTATTATCCAAGTAGGCTACTTCAAATTAACCGGCGGCAAGCGCTTCTTTAAAATGGCACCTATCCATCATAGTTTTGAGTTGTCAGGCTGGTCTGAGACAAAAGTAGTGGCTTTCTTTTGCGTAATGACCACTATTTTGTGTTTGGTAGGATATTTGGCTCTTAGCTAAAAAGCATTTTGGCATGTCCAATGAGTATTTCCGATTAATATTGCCGGTAGCTGCTTAAAAAATCTGCAAGCCGCTCTATAACATTGGCCAGTACTTCTTTTTCCGGCAAATATACCACTCTAAAATGATCGGGTGCATGCCAATTATAGCCGCTTCCATGGGTAAAAAGCACATGTTTTTCCCGTAAGAGATCCAATACAAAGCGCTCGTCATCATTGATACGCAGCATGTGGGTATCAATTTTAGGAAACATATACAGCCCGGCTTTAGATTTAACCACACTTAGGCCGGGTATATTATTGAGTCCCGCATAAGCCTGTTCCCGTTGTTCGTACAAGCGGCCACCGGGAACTAAAGTGTTACGGGCAAAATGCGGATCCGCCAATGCTTCCGGTATAATAGCCTGAGCGTTAACATTGGAACATAATCGCATAGAAGCAAGTATGGTCAGGCCGTCAAGATAATTACCCGCCTGGGATAAATCTCCGCTGATCACCATCCATCCGGCGCGAAAACCGCATAATTGATGAGATTTAGAAAGACCGTTCATCGTAATCACCGGTAAATCGGGATCCAGTGAAGCGGTTGCGATATGTTTCGAGTCATCCATTAAAAGCCGGTCATATATTTCGTCGGAAAAGATCAGCAGATTATGTTGCTGTGCCAAGGCGCATATGCTTTCAAGAATATCTTTTGGATATACGGCACCGGTGGGATTATTCGGGTTGATAACCACAATCGCTTTGGTACGGGAGGTTATTTTACGGCGGATATCTGCAATATCCGGAAACCAGTGAGCAGACTCATCACAGATATAGTGGACGGCTGTCCCTCCGGCCAGCCTGATCGCCGCCGTCCATAATGGATAATCGGGGGAGGGGACCAGTACTTCATCGCCGTTATCAAGCAGGGCTTGCAGTGACATAGTAATCAGCTCGCTGACTCCGTTGCCCGTAAAAATATTTTCTATATCAATATTACGGATGCCCTTGCTGCTTTCGTAGGCGGCAATGGCTTCCCTGGCTTCTATCAGCCCTTTCGCGTCGGAATAAGCGGCGGTTAGCTGTAGCTGAGTGTCAAGACTATTGGCATAATGAGGTGGCTCAAAGCCAAAGGCAGCCGGGTTTCCGGTATTGAGCTTGATAACGGGTATACCTTGTTGTTCCATCTGGATGGCCAAGGTAGTGATTGGGCCGCGAATATCGTAGCGTACATCGTGAAGTTTGTTTGATCTTTTAATTTCCATGGCAGTTGTTCCTCCTAATCGGTTGAAAATAAAAAACGCCCTAAGTCTAAAAAGACTTAGGACGAATATATCCGTGGTACCACCTAATTTCGGGATTAAAAATCCCGCGCTCATAACGATGCATATAACATCGCTTCGCTGTAACGTGCGAAACACGATAGCACTTACTGCATCCCCAAAAAGATGCGTTCAGCCTATGGCTCAAAAAGGGCTTCGGCGTGTTATCCAGGAAGATTTTCACCTTAGTACTGATCCGTCTATTTCGGAATCGGTACTGCATCTTCTCTCTGAGCTTTCAAACCCGCTTACTATTTTTTATCATCGCCTGTAAAATATAAATGATGTAATGAAATATACCTCAGTATTTTTCATATGTCAAGTTTTTCATATTAGGGAGGAAATATAGTTTTGCAAAATATTTCAAATGGTAGTACTTCAAAAAGCTTGAACGAACGAAATTTTCCCGCGATTGGTGTTATGGGTTTGGCAGGATATTCTGTTTTTTTACAGATGCCCCAGCTGCCGTTAACCGGTCAGACGGTCCACTGCGACGGTTTATTTACTGAACTGGGCGGCAAAGGGTATAACCAAGTGATTGCATGCGAGCGTTTAGGGGCAAAAACGTATTTTGCCGGGGCAATTGGTGCCGACGATTGGGGGCGGCAGTGTAAAATCTTTTTAGATTCTGAAGGAGTAGATGCTTATTGGGTCGAAAAAAAAGATACCGCAACAGCTTTTGCAGCGATTCAAACGGATGCGGCGGGACAAAATACCGTATCGGTGTATCCCGGCGCGGCCAAGGCTTTTTGCTTGACAGATCTACCGCAACAGGCTTTGGAGCAGTTTATCAAATGTAAACTTCTGCTGATTCAGGCTGAGCTGGGGAAAAAACATATTATGGAAGTATTGGATTTTGGGGAAGAGGTAGGCATTCCGGTGATATTAAATCCGGGGCCGGCAATTTATTTGGAAAGTGAAATTTTAAGGCGGTTTTATGCGGTAACGCCCAATGAGGATGAGGCTAAAATATTGGCGGGATTGCCGCCGGAAAGAGAGTATTCACCGGAGGCATTAGCGTATGCTTTGCATGGTGCCGGTGCAAAGCGCGCGGCCGTTACATTAGGTGAAAAAGGTGCTATTATTTTGGAAAAAGGTGATGTGTACCATATAGAAGCCTATCCGATCCGACCGGTGCGGGATACTACCGGTGCAGGTGATGTTTTTAACGGCGCGTTGGCGGTGGGTATAGTTGAAGGAAAAACATTTTTTGAAGCGGTAGGTTTTGCTGTGGCGGCTTCAGGATTAAGTATAACAAAGGCGGGAGCAGTTGCAGGTATTCCCTATCGGGAGGATGTTGAGGGTTTTTTATATGGCGGAGTATAGTATAGCGAAATGGCTTTTAAACGGTCCTCAGCTTTAAAATCATTTCACATAAATATCCCAGAAAAAAACATCCCGGAAAAATTAATTTTCCGGGATATTCTTACAATGCTTATTTAACAACCCCAACATTATTGATATTGGCATTAGAAGGCTGGATGCTTCTGGTTATACCGGAAGCACCATTGTTTCCATAGCCTGAGCGGTTATTTATACCGGAAGATCCATACCCCGAATGATTGGGAGTGCCCAAGTTACCTTGACCGGAGTAACTGTTTATACCGAAATTACCCTGACCGGAATGACTATTTATACCGGAAGTATTTTGACCGGAATAATCACCGATTCCGAAAGTGCCTTGCCCGGAATAATCATTAGCTCCGTAAAATCCGCGATACGAATAATTACTTATATCATTTACTCCACGTTTGGAATAATTGCCTGCGCCATAAATCCAATCGGTGGAATAATTACCATCGCCGAACTGTTTTCTGCTGATGGACTGACTGACAAGATTACTTCCACCATCCCGGTTTGCTACTTGAGTATCGAAATGTGTACCGTAACGATTATTTACATTGCTTGTCCGGTTTCCGGAATCCATACGTTCGCGATGAGCTCTGCGTGGAGCGCTGGCTCTGCGAGCAACTCTATTGCCACGCATGGTTTCGGAATGCTGACCGTATTGATTATTGTCGGCAGAACGGGTCATTCTTGCTGAGTTGGAGTGATTGGCAGTTCTTCTCACATTAGCTCTTGTCGCTCTGGTTCGATTAACACTGCGGGTCATACGTCTTGGTTGTTGCATATTTCCATTGTTGATACTGCCAACAGCGCCTGCTTGGTTAATACCGTGTGTTGTGTGTTGGGTGTATCCGGTGTTCCTGTTGTCGGTATTTCTGTTGTTGATACTGCTGACAGCGCCTGTTTGATTAATGCCACGTGTCATGCGTTGACCGTGAGCGGCACTTCTGTTGTAAGCGGTATTTCTGCTAGTGGTATTATTGACAGCGCCTGTTCGGTTAATACCACGAGTCATACGTTGAGTAGTGTATGGAGTGGTATACGGTGCAGAGTATGGCGCTACATAATGGTTTTTACCTGCAATTGTAAGTGCGTTTATCCCCTGCTGTTGAGCGTTATGATGTTGAGCTTGAGCAGCAACTCCGTGTTGTGCAGTGTTACGATGCTGCGCGGTGCCACGGTGTTGAGCAGTGCTGCGGGACGTTGTAGCGCGTGGGGTGGTACTGCGTGATGTTGTGCTTCGTGGTGTTGTATTTTGTGGTGTTATACTGCGATGTCTGGTTGTAGTGTTTGGTGTAGCAGTATGCCGTGGCTGTGTCGTGGTGTTGCGAGTAGGCACGGCAGTATGGTTTGGTTGTGTTGTAGTGTTGCGAGTAGGCGCGGCAGTATGGCTTGTCTGTGAAGTATTACCGGCAGGGCGGCTGCTTCGAGTAACCCTATTACTACCGCTGTTGCGTGTCGCGGCGCTACCACTCCGTGCTGCAGTACTATTGCTTTGGGCTGTAGCACTACCCCCAACAGTCTGCTGACCATCAATGTAAAGCGTATTGCGTGTTACCGCAGAATGACCGTCAATTACCGGACTTTCTGAAGCGGTATTTCTTCCTTGATGCATAGAGTTGGAAGTACGGTTATGCGTACGGTTGTTTGCTCGATTGTGAGCGCGCCCCCTGGTCATACCCATTCCACTTCCGGAACCGGTTCTATTTACAGAACCTGCATGATTACGACCGGCTGACATCCTGTTAGTATGAGATTGCGGCGTTGTATTGGAGCTTGTTGTACCGGGTTGTGCCGGTGTTCCATGCCTTGGTGCAGGCGCAGTATTGCCGCGCGTTCCGCTAAAATTGCCGTTATAATTATTACCGCCTATATTACGAGTGGCACGGGCAGCATTATTTCCTGTACGATTACTGCCTCTGGTTATACCTCGGGTAATAGGGTTACGATTACCGTCCATACTACGGGTCACTGTATTTGTAACACGCTCCCCATTACGATTACCATCATTATTACCGGGAACATTACTGGCACATCCTGTGACTATAACCATACCGGCAACAGTGCCGGATACAATAATCTTTTTCCAATTAATTTTCATTAGGTTCGTCTCCTTTTCTTATAGCGATTTCGAATTAGTTCACTATATATAACGAATTAATCCGTAATTACAATAAAAAGATCGCAAGCGGAAGATTCCAGCTTGCGATCTTATTTTAAGCAAATTTACATAAGACATACTGTGAGACGATTGGCAGCTCGGCATAAAGGTGGTGGGTTTGGAAGGTTATAGGACTGTTTAAAAATCAATCCATTACATATGTAGATTTAAATACCTGACCATCACTTTTAGCCCGTTCGACGGTCAACTCAAACCCTTGTTCTTCCGCGGCTTTTTTTATATATTGAGCGATAACCTCCGCCACGGGAATTTCCGTAGCATAATGGGTGCCGTCAATTAATGCCAGTCCGTTTTCGAGGGCATCCATTGCCATATGATACCCAATATCCCCGGTAATATATACATCACATTTTTTTGCCAAAACGGCTTGAAGCATTTGAGGCTGAGTGCCGTTACCGCTGCATAATCCAATGCTTTCGACGATCAGATCCCCGCGGCCAACATATCTGGCCATATTTATAGAAAGCATCCGGCTTACATGATCGGCCAATGCCGCCAATGTCATAGGCTGGCTTAATTTTCCAATAAGCCCCAATGTGGGAAAATCCGGATTTTCGGGAGGGATAAGCGGCTCTTTTTCCTTCAAATCCAGGCATTCAAAGAGAATATCATTGACACCTCCGGGAGCCATGTCCAGGTTAGTATGAGCGCAAAATAAACCGATGCCACAACCGATTAAAGTTAAGATTTTTTTTCCTAAAGCATTATCCGCCGTAATACGATTGATCGGCTGAACATGCCGTGTAATCAAAGGATGGTGGGTGATAATAAAATCAAAATGACCATGAACCGCTTCTCGCAATACTTCTTCGCTTAAATCTAAGGCGGTGAGTACCCGGTTGACTGGCCGGGCTCTATCACCTATTATGAGTCCTACATTGTCCGATTCCATAGCCCATCTGGCGGGAGCCCAAGCTTCCATTACATCCATAATCCACTGGGTTGTCATAAGTTTTTCAATGCCTCCCTTAAAATGGCTTCTCGGCGACCTCCTGCAGAGGTGGGGATTGATTTTAATCTATAAAGCTCCCGTTCTACATAGGTTCGCAAATTTTTGTCTTTCTTATATAGTAAACATTTGCCCAACAAATATTCCGCATCTGTATAAGGCATGATATTTTCTTGGGGTTCGGCCGCTATCACAGTGTAAAAGCGCTCGTCTTCCCGTATCATTTTTTCATCGATGATGGCAAAACCCATGCCGTGCAGGGTCTGCCGTACTTTAGGGATATCATGCTGTGGCTGTACAATCAGCCGTCGTATCTGTTTTACGACTTCAGGATTTTTTTGCAAAATATCGATCACACGCATACCGCCCATACCGGCAATAACCACACATTGAGCCTCGCCTGGTTTTACAGGATCCAGGCCAAATCCCAGTCGTGTGCTGATCTGATTGTCCAAGCCGTATCGTTTGATATTTTCTTGGGCTTTTGACAAAGGCCCGGGACTGATATCGCAGGCCAAGGCTTTTTCAATTATTCCTTCCTGGCAAGCACTGATCGCCAGATACCCATGATCGGTGCCAATATCCGCCAAACATGGACCTATAACAAAGGACAACACAGCTTCAAGCCGTGGCGAAGTAATCCGCTTTCTCATATTGCCATTTTCTAAAACCATAAATATTTCAGCCCTTAGCCATGCCTAATATAAAGTTGTTGAACCGATCAAGTTTGCGCCAAGAGCAGGATTCCACGTATCATGATTTGCAAACTGTATACATCGCTTGTTTTGGCTTGTTTCTTTCGGATCGTTGATCTTTAGGAAAATATCATATTCACCGGGAGGTACATCGCCAAATAGATTTATGTTAATGACAAAGGTCAAGTTTCTCCATGCAGCGGTATTATCTGCCCTACTATTGCCGTCTTCGGCCACAAGCCAATCCCGTGGGTCGATATCTGTTGCTGCCGTAAAGCATTCGAAACTGCCTTTACGCTGCAAAAGCACCGATACCCTTTTTTTGTTGATGATATTGCCAAAACCCACATTTTGAATTTTTCCGTCAAATTTTAAGATACCGTCTTTCGCCTGTATCTCCTGGTCTATATAGGCTTCGCGCAGTACCAAGCGGTAGCCCATTCTGTCGCGAAAATATTCCAGCCCGGTTTTGCCGTCGTATACCGGATCAAAAAATGCTGTGGCGGTTGGTCCGGTGTAGGGAGGCTCACCTTCCGTATTATTCAAAGGGAAGGTAACGGGAGTCGTTACATTTTTTTCGTTATAGATAAAATCATTCCACGTGGTGTATCTGCCGTGTCTCATATTCAGGGCAGTGGTGCGGAGTTGAATAGCCTCAATAATCGCACCGGGCATACAGGAAAAAATATTTTCAGCCAGCCCGCCTTCACCTTGCACAAAATTATTTTGGTTCTTTATCCAATTGATCAGCCTATAGCGATCATATCCGTAATCGTCTCCGGCATACAACATGCGGCCTCCTTCGGAAAGTGAGCCGTTGTCAGACCAGTCATTTTCGGAATAACCGGCGGCATAACTGTCATTAAAAAAGCCAAAACGTGCCTCGGGTGATCCCTTTTTGGGAACGGGCAAGGTATCTATATTAAAAAAGTTATAATTGGTTTTATAGGTGGCGTTATACCACGCCAAAAAACCGCCTGCGTGAGTCAGCAGAGACCGAGAGGCGGGAACGGCTTTAAGGTATGCGTCTAAAAGATACTTATATGTATCCGGCTCTCCGGATACCGGGGATGTGTGCTGCTCACCCCAAGCGCCAACCATTCCAGTTTTTACACACATAATAATATCTTCAAATTCATGAAATATAGGCGAAAGCTGCCAAATATGATATTCGATCCATTTTTTATCTGTGTGACCGGATACATTGCATATTTCTGATGGGTTATTGGGCGTAATATATGTGGGCTCGGGTCCGTAAATCAAGTGTTCGTTGGCGCCTTCAACATAATTGAAGCCATTTCCGTCATAAGAAAACTTGACTAGGGCTACGCCACTCCCGTCTCTTACTTGTTGAAGCAGATCTCTGATAAAATCAAGGGCGTAATCGGTAAGAGGACCGGTTTTTCCTGTTCTGCCTTCAAACATTGTGGGAGAAACCACGCCGTCGTTTGCGGTAAATTCCGCATCAAAATCCAAACCGGCTTCCCTGCTTAAAAATGCGTTTGACGAAAAATTACACAAATCAAAACCCATAAATGAAATGGAAGGCATAGCCGAAATACCGGTACCTCCTAAATACAATGGGCTTTTATTTGTGCCGTTAAAAAATTCCGTCTCTTCTATATCATCGCCGTGAACAACGCCCGCAACGCCGGGAGATACCAAAGTGGCTCCATGATATCGTATAGAATTTTTATCTACCGGAACCCGGTGATCCACTTCCGGTGTAACACCAAAAACTGTATCAATCCGCTGCCAGCGGCCTCTATAAGCCCCTCTGTCAGGGTTTGGGATATCAACGGGGTTTTCTGTATAATTCAGCTTTTGTAACACCGAAACCGTACCTCCAAATTAGATAAATACGTACAATCCACTTATAAACACAGATTTTTAATCTAAATAATCCTTTAGCTTCTTGCTCCTGCTGGGATGTCTCAGTTTACGCAACGCTTTAGCTTCTATTTGACGGATACGTTCACGGGTTACGTTAAACTCCCGCCCCACTTCTTCTAAAGTGCGGGCTCGTCCATCGTCTAAACCAAATCGCAGGCGCAGTACTTTTTCTTCTCTGTCGGTTAAAGTATCCAATACTTCAATAAGCTGCTCTTTAAGCAATGTAAAAGCCGCGGCTTCCGCAGGTGCGGGGATATCATCGTCTGGAATAAAATCTCCAAGATGACTGTCTTCTTCCTCGCCGATAGGGGTCTCCAGTGAAACAGGTTCCTGACCGATTTTAAGGATTTCCCGTACTTTTTCTGCGGACATTTGCATCTCTACTGCCAACTCGTCCGGGGTAGGGTCACGCCCAAGTTCTTGTAACAGCTGCCTGGATACTCTGATAAGTTTATTAATTGTTTCTACCATATGCACAGGTATACGGATAGTTCTGGCTTGATCGGCAATGGCACGAGTAATAGCCTGGCGAATCCACCAGGTTGCATAGGTGCTAAATTTATAACCTTTACGATAGTCAAACTTTTCCACAGCTTTAATAAGCCCCAGATTACCTTCTTGGATGAGATCCAAAAATAGCATGCCACGACCTACATAGCGCTTGGCAATACTAACTACTAATCGCAGATTAGCCTCTGCCAAACGGCGTTTGGCCAGTTCATCGCCTTCCTCCATGCGCTGAGCTAAGGCAATTTCCTCGTCAGCGGTAAGCAGGGGTACTTTGCCTATTTCTTTTAAATACATTCGCACATGGTCATCTATATTGATGGCGCCCTCTACTGCCGCCAGATTAATGTCTTTTTCGGTTTCTTCTTCGATCTCCATTGCCGCTAATACATCAACGCCCTGGTTTTCCAAATACTCGTAGACCTTGTCCATTTGGTCCGGATCAAGGTCTATATCACCTAAAACATTTATGATATCTTTGTGTTCCAAAAGATTTTTTTTCTTTTTGCCAAGGGCTACTAAATCCTTGAGGCGATTCATTAATAACGCGTCGTCAATGGATTTCAAGGTATTCATTCCTCTCGCATGTTCGTTTTTTATTCTAACCATTCGTTATAGTTATATACTGTTTTTCAAGATTTCTTAAGGCTTTGCCCAGTGTATTTATTGCATTTAAGTCAATTTCGTCATTTATTTGTTCGAGTTCTGCAATGCGATTTTTAAGCCAGGCCCCTTTTATGATTTTCCACATTTCGTTAACCGCTTTTTCCATAGCCATATTACTGTCAAAATAAGGACTGTCTTTTAACAGTTCAGCTATTTTCCGCTGGTCTTCCAAGGTTTCAAACTGTGCAATTATTTCGGCAGGCGAGGCTGTCAAATCTTTTTCGCCGTTTTGGTATGCCAATTCTAAAAGTCTGGAACTTATGTCGTCATTCATTTCTTCAGGAAGGAGAAATGTTTGCATTTTTCTGCTCAGCTCGGGATATGTTAAAAGTAGTGACAACATCCCCTTGCGTGCATCTAAAAGCCCACGTTCGTTTGTTTTGCCCCGCAAATTGTAACGCAGCCCGGGCCGGTCTCGTGGTGCCGGTGCTAGAGAAAAATATGCTCCCCTTTGTTTATCCATTTCTGTCCGTATAGCCTGTGGCGATATACCGGTAAGTTTTGCTGTTTCCCGTATGTACGCATCTGATTCTATAGCGTTGTCGATACCGGCCATGATCCCGGCGGCTTCTTGGGTAAAGATAATGCGTTGATCTGTATTGTCCAAATCATGTTTTTGGGTCAAAAGATCAATGCGAAATGCCACATGACTTTGGGCTTGTTCCAGCAACTGCCCAAAACGGGCAGGACCATACATCTGTAAAAATTCGTCCGGATCTTTGGCATCTCCGGTAACTTGCAGACATTTTACCTTAAAACCGGCTTCCGTCAGTATAGGGATAGCCCTTAGCACTGCTTGCACTCCGGCCTGGTCTCGGTCAAAAAGCAAAACCACCGAGTCACAGTTTATCCGCTTAAGCAGCCTTCCATGGTGGGCGGTAAAGGCTGTCCCAAGGATCCCAACGGCTTGAGAATACCCGGCTTGGTGGAGGCTTAATACATCCATATAGCCTTCCACTAAAATGATTTCTTTATGTCTGGCTTTGCGCGCAGCATGTATACCGTATAGTTGACGGCTTTTATCAAAAAGAGCGGTCTCGGGCGAATTTAGATACTTGGGTTCGCCTTCTCCCATTACTCGACCGCCAAAGCCTACCACATGGCTATCAATATCCATAATGGGAAACATCAGCCGCCCACGGAACCGATCATAAGATCGTCCCTGTGGACTTGTTCTTACTAGTCCTGATTCTACCATATCCGACAAGTTAAATCCATGCTTTTGCAAATTTTTTAAGAGACCATCCCAATGTGTCAAAGAAAGTCCCAAACCAAAAGTAGTTCTTAGCTTGGGATTGATACCTCGGTCATCCAAATACCTGCGGGCATTTTGTGCCTCAATATCGTCTGATTGCAGGGTATCGTAATAAAAATGAGCGGCTCTTTTATGTATCGCTCTCAAAGTGTCTCTGGTTCGCAATTGTTCTTTGGCAGCCGGGCTTTGGCTTGGCTGGGGTAGAAGGTAGTTGATTCTGTCCGCTAAAAATTTGAGCGCATCCAAAAAATCATAATTTTCAAGTTGCATAATAAAGCTGATTACATTGCCGCCGGCTCCGCAGCCAAAACAATAGTACATTTGTTTGTCGTTGTTGACACTAAAAGAAGGCGTCCGCTCATTATGAAAAGGACACAGTCCAAAAAAATTTCCGCCTCGGTTTTTTAATTCCACATAACTTCCAACTACATCTACAATATCGTTGCCCGACCGGACCTCTTCTATTATTTCCTGCGGGTAACGCATATTGAAGCCTCCCATCTCTTTTAAATCTACGTTTCAGCTGTAGATTAGTTTTATAGTGCATACGGTGTTTCTTGATAAACGCAGTAATTAAGCCAATTACTAAAAAGCAGGTTAGCATGTGATCTCCATGTAACCATAGGATTTTTGGCTGTATCATCACTTGGAAAATAATTAACGGGTAACTCAATCGCGCTGCCTCGGGCCAAGTCGCGATCATATTCGTTTTTTAAAGTAAGGGGGTCATATTCCGAATGGCCGGTTACAAAAATATGCCGACGTCCATCGGTGCTGGCTACCATATATACTCCGGCTTCTTCGGATCTTGATAAGATAACCAAATCATTTATTTTTTCGATATCTTCTGCACGTATCTCTGTATGACGGGATTGGGGGACATAAAACAAATCGTCATATCCTCTTAATATCTCATAATCGCCGCGGATTTTAGAGTGGGGGAAAACGCCAAACATTTTTTTGGGTAAATCATATTTAGGGATACCGTAATGATAGTACAATCCGGCTTGGGCTCCCCAACAAATATGTAAAACACTGGTTACATGATCCAGAGACCAGGCCATAATCGCTGCAAGCTCCGGCCAATAATTCACTTGTTCAAAAGATATGGTTTCTACAGGCGCACCGGTTATGATCATGCCATCAAAGCGCCGGTGGCATATATCCGGGAAAACATGATAAAAAGCGGATAGATGATCCGCTCCGGTATTTTTAGACATATGACTGGCCATGTGCAAAAACGTGACATTGACCTGAAGGGGGGTATTGCCAAGCAAACGCAAAAGCTGCACTTCTGTTTCCTGTTTAAGGGGCATGAGATTAACGATAGCTATTTCAAGGGGACGAATATCCTGATGAAACGCCCGTGTCTCATCCATAACAAAAATATTTTCGGACTTTAATATTTCCTTTGCGGGTAACTTATCCGGTACTTTAATAGGCATTAGGCCATCACAACCTCAGCATCAACAATCTCTTTGGTCTCGCAAAAACCATAAAAAACAGCGCCTTCGTCAATAATAACATGGGTGGCTGCAATGTTACCATACACCCTGGCTTTAGCGGACAAATGTAATGTAGCACGACATACAATGTTGCCGGTAATCTCTCCTGCTATTATAGCATAAGTGACATTTAAATTGCCTTCAATTTGACCGGTTTCTCCGATCTGAAGATAAGCGTCTAACTCGATATCTCCGATAAATGTACCGTCTATCCTGACAGATTCGGAACCGGTTAGTCTTTGAGCCTGGACAGTAACACCCTGGTCGATAAAAGTGTTTGCGGGTTTATTATAGTCCTTTTTTCCTTTTTCATGGGGCATTGTTTTACTCCCTATTCTAAAAAGAAATTGGTAGGATCGACAGCAACACCGTTTACAAGGACTTCATAGTGAACATGTGGACCGGTGCTGCGGCCTGTCGAACCTACACGGGCAATAGTGTCTCCGCGGCGTACGGTTTGCCCGACATAAACTAAGTTAGCGGAATTGTGGGCGTATAAGGTTCGGATACCAAATCCGTGATCAATGATTACTTTATTGCCAAAAGCACCATCCCAGTCAGAAAAGACAACGGTACCGCCTCCTGTAGCTCTGATAGGAGTACCGGTTCGGGCAGCGATGTCTACCCCGGTGTGCATTTCGCCGCCTCTGCCGCCCCAAGGATTGCGGCGCCAGCCAAAACCGGAAGTGACACGTCCGCTTATAGGCCGTATCGTGGGATAGTTGCGTATATAAGGAGTGACCCGACGAACCTGCTGTTCTAATTGAGAATAAAGTTCTATCTTAGTCTCTAAAGCAAGCTCAAGCAGTTCAATGTAATCCAGAAGATCACCTGCCGCTTCAACGGGTGTGGCAGACAGGGCAGTAGCAGAAATGGTTGACATTAAAGCAATGCTGTTTTGATAATACTGTCTTTCCCGCCGAGTAGCAGAATGCTCGTATAATTCTTGCAAAGTGGCCAGTAAATGCATCTGAGACTGATACATTTCATTAAGCATATTTCGCACGGGAGGGATATGTGCACTGGCGCTTAATTGATCTAAAATTTCCTGTCTGTAGATTTCAAATTGGTTAAGCTGTTCTTCCAAACCTTCTACATAGGCTTGAATAGCATCTAATGTTTCCAGATAAGTTAGCCGCTGTTGCTGCTGTTCTTCTTGGCTTCGGATCCTTTCTTGACTAAGAGCAGACCGCAAAGCGTCACCGTCTTCTATAAGGCGGGTTTGTTCTTGCTCGCTAACTTCCTGAAGATTAACATAAGCCTCCTGAACTTCTTCTAAGGAAGCGCTGATGTTTTGAGCTTCGCGTCTAAGAAATTGAGATTGCAAATAAAAAATCAGTACGATTGCGGCAATGGTTAGTATAGTAAAAAACAGAATGTAAAAAGCGATATATGGTATGCGGATACTGCGTGTTTTTCCTGAAGTGTAGGAGGGGACTAGCATGAGAGAAAAATATTTTTTTTGAATATGTGATTGTGGGTTGACAAGGCTTTTGTTTGCGCGGGCCCTTTTGGTTATCTGTCTGGGACTTTGCAATTTTAGCATTTATCTATTCCTCACTTTCCAAACTTGCTTAATAATTTAAGAAGCATTATAACACGGTCTTAAGAAATATTCAAGGGAAGTTTTACAAAATATCGACTAAATTGTTAAGAAAGTGTTAAGGAAAGTGTTGCGGAATTAAGTTTACATTTTGTTCACAGAAATTTCATAATGAACCTGTACAAAGAACTGTACAGGTTAAATCATTTTTGTTATCATGTGGCGGTATATCAGAAGCGGGATAGGAGGCAAGCAATTTGATAGAAGTAAAAAACTTAACCAAGCGATATGGTCAGCATGTGGCCCTGGATAATATCAGCTTTACCGTGGAAGAAGGAGAAATTTTGGGCTTTTTAGGTCCAAATGGCGCAGGTAAGACGACGACCATGAATATCATGACCGGTTATATTGCCGGCACAGAGGGTGAAGTGCGTATAGGCGGCATAGATATTGTGGCAGAGCCGGAAAAAGCCAAAGCCCAAATTGGGTATTTACCCGAGACTCCGCCGGTTTACGGCGATATGCGTGTGGATGAGTATCTAAACTTTGTAGCCGCCATTAAAAAGGTAAAATATTCTCAGCGCAAGCAAATGATAGCCGACATAAAGGCAACGGTCCGTATTGAGGATATGTCGCGGCGTCTGATTAAAAATTTATCGAAGGGATACCGGCAGCGGGTGGGGATGGCTCAGGCTATGATCGGATACCCCAGTCTTATTATAATGGACGAACCTACGGTTGGCTTGGATCCTAAGCAAATTATAGAAATGCGAGATGTGGTCCGTAAGCTTGGCAAAAAGCACACCATCATCCTTTCTTCTCATATTATGCAAGAGGTTAGCGCGGTATGTGACCGGGTGATGATTATTAACAAAGGGCGGATTGTTGCCAGCGATACCCCCGAGCGCCTATCAAGCAGCTTGACTCAAGGCCATAAAATGTCTGTACGGATAAAAGGGGAGCAAACTAAAATTTTGTCCGCTTTAGAAAATTACCCCATGATCAAAGAAGTAAAGGCTACAGCGAGCAGAGAGCCGGGTACCATTGATTTTGAATTGGCCGGGGAAGAAAATATGGATATCCGAGAGGCGATATTCGCTTGCATGGCTGCCAATGACTTGCCGATTTTGATGATGAAGTCTCTTGACCTATCTTTGGAGGAAATATTCCTGCAAATCACCGGAGAGGAGAGAGCATCATGATCGCTATTATAATGAAAGAACTGCGCACTTATTTTTCTCAGATGACAGGCTATATATTTTTAGCCCTTACCATTTTACTGACTGCACTGTTTTTTGTGATGGTTAATGTATTTAGTTTGAATCCAAACTATCATCATGTGCTTAACTCGACTACGATTTTATTTTTCTTGATTATACCTACCTTAACCATGCGTCTTTTTGCCGATGAAGTAAAAAATCGTACAGATCAGCTGCTTTTTACCAGCCCACTGGCAATCTGGCAGATCGTAGTAGGAAAATATCTTGCGGCGGGCGCTCTGTTTGTAGGAGCCATGGCGGTAACTATGCTGTTTCCGGTTATCATCTCTCAATATGGATCATTGCCTGTAGAGCAGATTGTAGGCGCTTATTTAGGATATATTTTGATGGGCCTGGGCTTTATCTCCATCGGTTTGTTTGTTTCGGTTATGACTGAAAATCAGATTATAGCCGCTGTGGCCACCTCCGGTGCGATTTTCTTTATTTTTATCTTAGATGGCCTTGCGGGAGGGATGCCTGCGGATGCTTTATCTTCACTTGTATTTATATGCCTCTTAATTTTAGCTTTAGCCGGGGTACTCTATAACAGCACTAAAAATATTTTTGCTGCCGTGGTACTGGCTGTGATTGGATTTGCCGTCGCCATTCTTATGTTTTATATTGATCGACTAATGTTTGACGCGATTATCCCCAGGATGTTTAGATGGCTTTCTGTCTTTTCCCGATTCGATAGCTTGACACGCGGAGTACTAAATCTGGCGGATATTGTTTACTATGTTACCTTTCCGTTAGTGTTTATCTATCTGACAGTGAATGTTATCGAAAAAAGGAGGTGGAGATAGTGAACCGTATTTTGACGTCTTTTAAAGATAAGAGATTTCGTTATGGGTCCTTTTCTACGGTTATGGTGATTGTGGCGGTAGGTCTGTTTGTTTTGGTTAATATGGTGGCGGGCCAGCTCAATATCAGTCGTGATCTTACCAGAGACCAGATATTCTCCCTATCCCAAGGATCCATTAATATTGTTAGGGATTTAACAGAGGATGTAACGATATATTCCTTATGGCCTACGGGGCAAGAACAATTTATGTTCCAGCAGCTTCTTGAGGAGTATGCGACACATTCTAACCGAGTGACGGTAACCAATCGTGATCCAATACTTCATCCTCAGTTTGTGGAGCGTTTTGCCAGACCCGAAGAGCCTATTGCCGATGGAAGTATTATCGTGGTAGGACCCAATCGTTATAGAGTCATACACGCTTCTGATTTAGTGAGTACAGAGATGGACTGGAATACTTGGCGGGAAAGGATCAGAAGTTTTAATATTGAGCCACAAGTGACAAATGCAATCAATTTTGTAGTGGCGGAGGATACCCCTGTAATCTATCGCGTGGTAGGAAATAATGAATTCCCCCTTCCTCCTGCGTTAATCCAAGAAATAGAAATGGCCGGTTATGAAATAAGAGAGGTCAATTTGCTGGTCAATGAAGTGCCGGAAGAGGCAGACATGCTGTTAATAACCTTTCCGGAGCGGGATTGGTCAGCTTATCAGGCGGACCGTATTTTAAATTATCTGCAAAACGATGGGCGAGCCATGTTTGTGTTGGGATACCGAGGTGATACTCGATCTCCTGAAATGGACAGGGTATTGGCAGATTTTGGTATAAGAATTGGAGATTATGTCATCATCGAAGGAAACCCCAACTATTTTCATATGAATAATCCCCTTATCTTATTGCCGGATCTGGTTTCCAACGAAATTACTGATGGACTTATAGAGCGTGACTTTACACCGTTCATTCAGCAGTCTACAGGCATTGAGGTGCTTGAGATGCGCCGGCCGCGTACCCAAATCGATCCTTTGATTCGTACTTCCGGCCAAGCCTACGGCAGAGTCGATCCCGATATTCTTACCGTGACGAGGGCGCCGGGAGATGTCGACGGACCGTTTGATTTGGCTGTGGCAGTAGAGGATTCTAACTTTGTGCCGGCGCTTGGAGATAGTTTGACCACCAGAATCGTCGTGATCGGCAGTGAATCCGTGCTGATGGAAGGTCATAATGCAGCAAGAGAAGGCGTTAATTGGAATTTTTTAATAAGCAGTCTCAATTGGCTGCGTGAAGAACCCAGCCGTGTTTTTATACCCAGTCAGGCTCCCCCCGCAACAATGCCGTTGAGTATGACCACGGGACACGCCGTATTGATCGCGGCATTTTCCGTGATCGTACTGCCCTTAATGATTGGGGTTGCCGGACTGGTGGTTTGGCTCCGTAGGAGGAATGCGTAATGTCTAAAACGACTAAGCAGCTGATCACTTTGGGAGTGGCTGTTATCCTATTGGGTGGTCTTGTGGCGGTGTATTTTGGACTGGAAGCAAGACAGGCACGAGAGGCAGCCGCTGCCGCTGAAGCCGCAGAGACAGAAGAATCTCCTTTTCAACTCATGCGATTAGTTGACCAAAGCGAAGCAAATTTGGAGCGAGCCACTTTTACTACAGATGAGTATTCCTTTACCATTGAAGCCGTAGAAAATGATGGAAGGATAACATGGGTATATACCGGCAACCGGGATGTGGAACTGGAACAGCCAGATGCCCGCAATATGATGCGAGATGTTTTTTTGCTCAATGCCACGGATATGGTGTTGGAAACAGTAAGTGATCCGGCAGAGTATGGTATTGGACGGTTAGTGGTTACAGGCTATTTTCGGGATGGCAGCCAAGAGGTTATACGCGTGGGAATGATGACCCCCGACCATAATAGGTTTTATGCAATGGTAGACGGTGATCCTGCATTGTATTTGATCAATGCTGTTTCGGGCAATCGTCTTACCCAACACGTATCGGAACTGGTGGCCCGGGGTATTCCTTTTATTGAAGGTGTATTGCTGACCAGGTTATATATAAGGGAACGAGACCGCAATACTCTGGAATTTGTTTGGGATGGTACTCAAGAAGAAATGGAAAATGCCATTCAGCAATTTGGCGGGATCTGGTTGACTATGGTAACGCCGTTTCCGGGCCGAGACCTTACCGTATCAAATTTTGAAAGGTTTGCCTTGGAAGACTTTGAAGGCTTTAGGCCCGGCAGGCTTGTAGACATGTTTCCCGATGATTTGAGGCAATATGGTTTAGATGACCCAATCTTGGAGTTTATTATGGAAGACGCCACCGGCGCGGGATTTCACTTAATCTTTGGCGCTGACCATGATGACCAAAATATATATATGATGCATGGAGACCGGCCTCATGTGTTTATTGTGGAGAAGCGGTTTATAAGAGGTCTTTTAGGCCTCAACCCCTTTAATTTTATCGAGCGCTTTGTCGCTTTAATGAATATTGTCCAGGTTGAAAGTATTACGATACGGTCGGAGGATAGGGGTAACCATGAGATTGTTATTAACAATTTTCAGGATGACAACGAACGTGATCAAATCGCCCCTGTTATTGATGGGCAAGAAATTCAGGATGCTGCATTTAGACGCTTCTATCAAACATTGATTGGCATTAGTTATGATCATGATATAGGGGTGCAGGAGGATTTAGGGCCCCCTGTTATTACGGTGATATACTATATGCTGGATGAAGAAGAGCCGCCTGTAGTGGTAGAATTTTTTGCTTACGATCCTAATTTCTACGCCGTACGCCAATACCCGCATCCGCCTCAGTTTGTGACCAGCCGCTTGGCAGTAGAAGGTTTATTTGGCTCGTTGGAGAGTTTGTTGGCTGGGGAACTGGATAGATAAAATAGTTTAATTCACTATAAAACCAAATGAAAAAGCACCTTCTATCGGTTATTTTGAAAGAAGGTGCTTTTGTTATACAAAAGATTTTGCAGTTCATTATGATACGCTACCCATTGGCTTTAAACCTGTACAAATCCACCTTGCCTATGCGCTTTATAAGCGGCAACCATCATTTCGGTAAGAGAGATGGCGTCTTCCATGCCGAAGATGATTTCCTTGTCATAGAGAACACCATCTACAAATTGATCCACAGGATCAGGCAAAGAGGCTGGCAGCTGCCTGGGTGTTATAAAACCTGCGTAATCTTGGTTAGCCGTGATTTGTGCGGAGGCTAACCGAACATCGCCGCCACTTATTGTAAGGGTTCCATCGGTGCCGTAAATTTCAAGCATAAACGGGCTTGAGCCGGACACAAAACTGGTCTCCGAAATAGCGATAGCGCCACATGGATATTTCATGATGGAAACCGCATTGTCTTCGACAGCATGGCCGGTTACCGCAGTAAAGGCAGAAGCCATTTCGGCAGGCTTACCCATCAGCCAGCGAACAAGGTACATAGGATGGGCACCAAGGTCAATCATAGCACCGCCGCCGCATTGTTCTTCATTATAAAAATGAGGAGGCAGCCAACCGGCCGATGAGCCGTTATGTGCGTTACGGACACGGAATAATGTGACTTTTCCCAAAAGTTTGTCATTTAAAACTTTTTTGGCAAAAAGATTGTGAGGAAAAGTCCGGTGTGGAAAAGATATGCAAAACTTTACGCCATTTTTTTCCACAGCTTCTTTAATGGCTAGGCAGTCTTCCACGGTAAGTGCCAAAACTTTTTCTGTAAAAATATGTTTGCCGGCGTTGGCCGCTTTTACCATGACTTCGCGATGTATGTTTGTTGGTGCGTTAACACAAACGGCATCCACATCGGTACGGGATAACAGTTTGTCCAAATCCGGTTCAAAATCCACATTAAAATCGGCGGCAAATTTTTTGCCTTTCTCGGGTTCTTCGTCCCATACAGCGGTGACTTGGGAATCGGTTCTGTTTTGAAATTGTTTTGCGTACCCGTGGGCATGAACATGCCAACTGCTTAAAATAGCGACCTTTAACATAGGTATCCTCCTTTAAAATGAACGCAGGTTGTAAATGTACTTATTAATCTTAATATATTCCGACGAAAAGTGCAAAATTTCTGAGAAAATAATTATTGCAATTTGAGACAAAAAAATCAATCACTTTGATCCTTCACAGACCAGTTTCAGCCTGATATTATAGTGAAATAACTTTTAAACGGTCCTCAGCAGAGCTGAAAATCGCGAATGTATCAACGCGTTTTCGGCGATAGATGAGACCGATTTAAAATCATTTCACTATATGTGCCTATGTAATCCTGTAGTCACGGCCATTTTTGCGATGGAAAAGGGCTTAGGAGGGAAGATTGCTATGAATGAGAAGGATAAGGGATTTGAGATACTTGTCCAAGTACAAGGTAGTATTCAGCAAATTCATAATGATATTTCTCTAATACGAGAGGATATTTCTGGGTTAAAAAAGGATGTCTCCGGATTAAAAGAAGATGTCTCCGAATTGAAGGGAGATGTCTCCGAATTAAAACAGGATGTTTTTCAATTGAAGGGTGATGTCCTGTCACTGAAACAAGCGCAAGAGGTGACAAATCAACGCCTAGGTAGCCTAGAGCAATGTCAGGTAGCCATGCAAGCAGACATTGCGGTTATGAAAGAGGATATTTCTAATATCAAATGTCAGCAATCCAATGATACCGAAATGCTGGAGATTATTATCGGACAAACTGCAAAGCTTACAGGAACTCAAACTATCCATGGGCAAAATTTTGAAAGGCTCAAAGTTGCAATTGTGGTATGACCATGATTGTGTTTTTTAACATTTCTTTGTTGTTTTTTTCACTGAGACTATTCAAGAAAACCTGCCATAACGCGATTGGCCAGGTCCATTCCGTAATCTGTCAGAAAAATGTGTTCATTTTTTTCTTGCAAAAGGCTATCTGTTTTCATTTGACTAATCCAAGGCCCATAGATTTCATGGGGGCATTGATCAAATGCCTCCAAAAAGGCTGCAACCGATACTCCATTGGTCATCCTAAGCCCTAAAAACATAAACTCGGCCATAGCTTCTGCTTTGGTAATGGGTATACGATCATGGCGAGTCTGATCTGAGAAGGGTGTTTTGTTATTGACAAGATTATCAACAAGATATAATTGTAAATCTGTAGTATTGTGCCACCGGACTTGTCCATCAAAAGAATGCGCGCCTAAACCGAATCCCAAATAAGGTTTGCGAGTCCAATAACGTAAATTATGACGGCTTTCGTAGCCGGGTTTGCAGAAATTGGAAAGCTCATATTGTACATAGCCACATTCTTGCAAAAATGCTTTGCATCGATGATACATTAAACGATCGGTTTCTTCGTCGCAGATATTTTCTCCATAAGATGACCATAACGGTGTATTTTTTTCCGGCGTAAGAGCGTAAGCGGAGATGTGCTCCGGTTTTAATGCTACTATATGGTGGAGCGTTTCTTCCCAATCCGCCAATTTTTGATGTGGAAGGGCAAACATGATATCTATATTTATGTTGTTAAAACCTGCACGGCGCAGTTCGTAAAAATTTTCAAGAAAAGTTTCGTATGCAGTTTGGCGGCCTATCTTTTCAAGGAGACGGGGCTGACAAGCTTGCAGTCCTAAACTGATGCGATTAACGCCATTGGATGATAACACTGAAATTTTTTCTGTGGTTAAAGTACCGGGATTGGCCTCACAGGTAATCTCTGCGTTGGATAGGGTAGGGGGGAGTGCTTGAAATAATTCCGACAAAAAGGAGGCCGGCCACACCGTAGGTGTACCGCCTCCTATATATATAGTGTCAATGGGAATGTTTGAGTTATACTTGGAAAGTTCGGCAATTAATGCGTCTTTGTAAGGGGTCCACTGATTTTGCTTGTCGGCAAAAGAGAGGAAATCGCAATAGTCACATTTAGCCGCACAAAAAGGGATATGAATGTAGAGTCCGTTGCTGGATTTAGAGGTCATGTTCTGCCTTTCGTGTGAATAGCGTATGAGGGTTTGTTTTGATTATAATATTGGTTACTCTGATTCTAATTTCAGGACACTCATAAAAGCTGCTTGAGGTACTTCCACATTACCCACTTGTCGCATACGCTTTTTACCTTCCTTTTGTTTCTCTAAAAGTTTCTTCTTACGGCTAATATCGCCGCCGTAACATTTGGCAAGTACATCCTTACGCAAAGCGCCTAAGGTTTCCCTCGCCACCACTTTGCTGCCGATACAGGCCTGCAGTGGGATTTCAAATTGATGGCGGGGTATCTCTTTTTTTAGCTTTTCTACAATTTTTCGGCCCCGTTCCTGTGCGGAGGCAGAAAAAACGATAAAAGACAAAGCATCTACCTGTTCGTGGCTGACTAAAATATCTAGCTTTACCAGCTGGGATTGCTGATAGCCGATTAAATCATAATCAAAGGATGCGTATCCTCGGCTGCGAGATTTAAGTGTGTCAAAAAAATCATATATAATTTCGTTAAGAGGCATTTCGTAGCGTAAAACGGTACGAGTTTGCTCGGCATATTCCATACCCAAATACACGCCTCGGCGTTCTTGACATAAGTCCATTATCTGGCCGATATATTCCGGTGGTGAGATGATTTCAGCTTTTACGATAGGTTCTTCCATATGGGCAATGCGTGTGGTATCAGGCATATCTGCCGGATTGGACAAATCTATGACTGTGCCATCGGTCATGTAGACCTTATATACTACGCTTGGGGCTGTGGTGACCAGATCCAGGTTATATTCCCGCTCCAACCGTTCCGTTATGATTTCAAGATGTAAGAGTCCTAAAAAGCCACAGCGAAAACCATAGCCCAAAGCCGTGGAAGTTTCCGGTTCAAATTGCAAGGAGGCATCGTTCAGCTGTAATTTTTCTAAGGCTTCCCGTAAATCTGGATATTTAGCTCCGTCAGCAGGATAAACGCCGCAGTATACCATAGGGTTGACTTTTTTATATCCCGGAAACGGTGCGTCTGTACGTCGGCTAAATTCAGTAATTGTATCACCAATGCGGGTGTCTCGTACATTTTTGATGCTGGCGGTGATATAGCCTACATCTCCTGCGGAGAGTTCGTCACAGGGCATAAATTTACCCGGGCCAAAAAAACCGATTTCTACTATCTCAAAATCCTTTTCGGAAGCCATAAAATAGACATGACTTCCTTTGCGGATACTGCCGTCCATTACGCGGATAAAGACGATTACCCCTTTGTACGGATCATATAGAGAGTCAAAAATAAGGGCTTTAAGTGGCGCATCCCCGTCGCCGCTGGGGGCGGGGATTTTGGATATTATACAATCAAAAACCTGATCGATGTTAATATCACTTTTAGCGGAGATCAGGGGAGCGTCAGAGGCGTCCAGGCCGATCATATCCTCAATCTCCTTTTTTGCGTTGTCAGGGTCAGCCGCAATAAGGTCAATTTTATTGATGATGGGAGCTACTTCCAAGTCATTATCTAAAGCCAGATAAACATTGGCCATAGTCTGTGCCTCTACTCCTTGAGCGGCGTCAACGACAAGCAAGGCTCCTTCGCAAGCCGCAAGACTGCGGGATACCTCATAGGTGAAGTCTACATGGCCTGGGGTATCGATTAAATTAAGGATGTACTCCTCTCCGTCGCTAGCCTGATGAATCAGTCGTACTGCCTGGGCTTTGATGGTTATACCGCGTTCCCGTTCCAAATCCATATTGTCCAATACTTGAGACTGCATTTCGCGTTGAGTTAAGACTCCTGATTTCTCTATAAGGCGATCTGCCAAGGTGGATTTACCGTGATCGATATGAGCGATTATACAAAAATTGCGGATATTTTTAAGTCGGTCTGACATAGAAACCCTCCAAATTAGCTTATAAAACTTCCTCAGTGATTTTTCAGAGGAATGATTCTATCCTATCATTTTTTGTGAAAATCCGCAAATACAGCGAACTAATTTGCTGTGGCGAGTTCGACCAGAAACAGAATTCTATGTTATTATGAATAATCCTATGGAAATTTTCTTGACGGATTTTCTTATCGGCTCTATAATAACATAGATGTATTACGAAGAATATGTAAATTTGTGTTGTGAGCATAGAGAGGATGTACCAAGTGAACGCAATAATAAGGGAAATCGAGCAGGATCAAATGAAGAAAGCACTGCCCGAGTTTAAAGTAGGGGATACCGTGCGTGTCCATGCTAAAATTGTTGAAGGTGCCAAAGAGCGTGTACAGGTTTTTGAAGGCGTAGTGATTAAGCGTCAAAACGGAAGTGTAAGGGAAACCTTTACTGTCCGGCGTTTATCTTATGGCGTAGGTGTAGAAAAAACCTGGCCTCTTCATTCTCCAAGAGTGGATGATGTAGAAGTTGTGCGCCGTGGAGTAGTCCGTCGCGCTAAACTGTTTTATCTGCGCGGGCGTATAGGTAAAGCGGCGAAGGTAAAAGAAGAAATCTTCAGAAAAGTAAAAGTTTAAACAGTCAAAAGGGGCACAGGCGTAGATAGCGGCTGTGCCCTTTTAAGATTATGAGAGGTCCAATGTTAAAAAAACATATCGAAAATGATTATTTAAGAAATTTGGTAGAGTGGGTTATAGCGATTATAGTGGCGCTGATAGTACTTTTCTTTGTGCGCAATTATGTATTTCGTATTGCGGATGTTAACGGCCACTCCATGGAGCCTACCCTGAGCCATGGTGATATGGTCGTATTGTCTAAAGTAGGATATTGGTTTGATACCCCGCAAAGTGGCGATATTATAGCTTTTCCTTTTCGGGGAAACCCATCTGAATTGTATATCAAGCGAATAATTGGACAACCGGGAGATGAGATTGATTTTTACAATCAACGCTTTGTTATAAATGGACAAGAACCGGATTTTAGTTTTGAAAGAGTAGATATTATCTCTCAAGGTGATATTCACTTGCCTATGACGATCGGTGAAGACGAATATTTTGTTTTAGGGGATAATCGTAACGCAAGCAAAGATAGTCGTTATCAAACGGTTGGTCTTATTGAAGAAAGTGAGATGCTGGGTAGGGTGGTTATTCGATTTTGGCCCCTTAGCCGCTTTGGGTTGGTGAATTTATGAATATACAATGGTATCCGGGTCATATGACCAAAACCCGGCGGATGATGCAAGCGCATATGGCTTTAGTAGATGTAGTCATCGAGCTTTTAGATGCTCGCATACCCTATAGCAGCAAAAACCCCGATATGGACGAATTAGCTAAAAATAAACGAAGGTTGATTTTGCTAAATAAATCTGATTTGGCAGATCCCGGTGACACGCGTCTATGGGAGGAATATTATCTTGCCAAGGGTTTTCAGGCACTGTCTATCAGTGCCAGGTCAAAAAAAATTGCAGGCCGCCTTGCGGAAACCGTCAGAACGATAATGGCAGATAAGATTGCCCGGGAAAAAAAGCGTGGCCGCCTTACAGTGAATATTAGAGCCATGGTGGTAGGTATCCCAAATGTGGGTAAGTCTACGTTGATAAACCAACTCTCCGGTGCCGCCGGTAGAGGAGGTGCCCCTACAATTACCGGGGACAGGCCCGGTGTGACACGGGGCAAACAATGGATTAAAGTGACGAAGGATTTTGATTTGTTAGATACTCCGGGGGTATTATGGCCTAAATTTGAAGATAAAGTTGTAGGCGAAAAACTGGCGTTTACCGGAGCTATTAACGATACAATTTTGGATACTATCACACTGAGCGAATCCTTGATTGTATGGCTTTTAGAAGAAAAACCTCAAGCATTATTTTCTCGTTACAAATTGCCGGAAGAAACCCACAACTTGCCCCCTCGGCAACTGCTGGAGGCGATAAGCGCAGCGCGGGGATTTGTAATCAAGGGAGGGGCAGCAGATTTAGAAAGAACGGCAAATACTTTACTGGATGAGTTTCGTGGTGGGCGACTAGGTAGGATAACCCTTGAAAAACCATAAGGGTGTTTATAGGAAATAATTTTACCGATTTCCATTAAACACCCCTAATATTCATCATGTCTGTCATTTATACTGAGTGAGTAGCATTTATAATCGCCAATACGAATATCACTGCCGCTCAACTTCAGCTGTATTTAACATACTTTTTACATCAATGACTATCTTTTCGCGGTTAGGATAACTACCAAATACCTTATCTAAATTAACCATATCTATCTCTTTAAATGCGTCGTGGGGTACCACAAATGCCACGCAATCCATATTATGCAAATCATCTAAAGACATCAAATCAATCCCTAATTCTTGTTTTGCGTCCTTTTTAGAAACTTCAGGATCAACAACCACCGGATCAATCCCATAAGAGCGCAGATATTCGATAATATCCATTGTTTTTGAATTGCGGATATCCGGACAATTTTCTTTAAAAGCCAAACCTAAAATGGCAACTTTTGATTTGCTTATGGCTTTATCCGCTTTGGCTGCCTCTGCAACCTTGATAGTATTTACTTTATGCACTCCTGCGAGAATAATTAATCCATAAATTTTTGCAATTTCATTTAAGCTTTCCTTGTCCATTCCGGCAACGATTTTTACGATGGTTTCCAGTCTATTTACTTTGTCGCCGGGATTGATCCGTTCGGGAGAATAGCCCACTTTAAAATCAATGCCGCAACGAAGCCTTGATTTTTTTTCTAATAAAGGAATACAAATGTCTTCTGTAACCCCGGGATAAACTATAGATTCGTAGACAACTATGGAGCCTTTTGTGAGATTTTTTCCGAGTATTTTAGTTGCTGAAATAAGAAATGTCAAATCCGGTGTGTTGTTTTCGAAAACGGGTGTTGGTACCGATACAATGTGAAACTTTGCCTCTTTTAGCTTGTTTTCATCAAAAGTAAAGTCAACTGTACAATTGCTAATTTCCGTATCACCAATTTCTTTTGTAAGATCGAAACAGTTTTGAAATGTTTGGATCCTGTCTTTATCTATGTCAAAACCAATGGTATCTACTTGTTTTGAGAAAGCTACAGCAAGGGGTAATCCGACGTAACCTAAACCTATCACAGATAATTTCTCTTCTTTAGTGAGCAATTTGTTGCACAACTGCATCATATGTATGTATTTCCTCTCCATTATTTGAAAGAAGTCTTGAGTTAAAGCTATTACAAAAACTGTGGCAAAAAAAATAACAAGCGACAAGTTTTTTGTCAAGTTAAAAAATGTTTGATATTGCAAAAAATAGACTGAAGTGAGATCGGAATATAGAGGGAGTCTCCTCGATGCTGATTTTTATGAAATCACTTGCGAATAGCTCGGCATAGCCCCGAAGGCAGAGGCATATGATAGAGAAGATATGCTAGAGAAAGATATGAGAGGAGGAAGTGAAAATGGAAAGAGTGCATTATCGACGATATACGCCGTCAAAGCTGCAGGGTCAACCTCAGCCGATTTCAGACCAAAAATTACTTTATGCCCAACCACCAATTAAATCCGAAAAAATAGGGTTTAGAGAAAAACTCATCGTACAGGGTATAATCAGCGGAATAATACTTGCCGTAGTACTGGCTCTTAGTATGATCCAGGACCCACAAGCCATGCGTATCCGAGTCGACCTTAGCCGAGCTATATCCGAGCATATCACGGCAGAGCAAGTGGCAGGAGAGATTCATCGATTTTTGGGCAATAGGAGTCAAGAGACCCAGGGGCTTATCTTAGCGCCATACATAGAAGAGCCGTTTTATGAGGAGCCTTTTACAGAAGAGCCTGTTTACATAGAACTGGCTCCCGCTTTTGAAGCGGAAACCCAAGCAGAGAGACAAATGACAACACCCCGCATTGATGAGGATATACTGTGGGAAATATTCGGCCAATCGGAAGGCGATGATTTACAAACTACAGCTCCGGAGCCGATGATTTTGCCGGAGCTGTAGAAGTGGTCGATGTCAGTGTATCGGCTTTGGATAGACCGGAATGGATTAATCCCGTGGAGGGAACCGTAACATCATTGTTTGGGACGCGTATCAACCCCGTTACCCAAGCGCCGGAATTTCATAATGGACTGGATATTGCCGTGCCGGAGGGGACTCCTGTACTGGCTGTACGCTATGCGACCGTATATCATGTGGGATACACGGCTCTAAACGGTATTTATATGCGCTTGCGCTGTGACGATGGCTATTATATTGTGTACGCGCATCTGAGTGAAGCATTGGTAGATGTAAACGATCGTGTCACTCAAGGGCAGAAGGTGGCTCTTTCCGGAAACACGGGTCAATCGACAGGGCCTCACCTGCACTATGGTTTATCACGAGTCGGTTATCGGGTAGATCCTCTGACCAGGGTAGATTTACAATTATCTGCCAACGCCGCTTTAGAATATGCGAGCCGATGATAAAAGTTCATATTTCTTTCTGGCTGGCGGCAGGGGTCTTTTGGATTATGGGACTCGGATGGGATTTTTTGATGGTGGTGGCTTCGGTTACTGCCCATGAGCTGGCTCATGTTTTGATAGCCAAATTTTTTGGCTGTAAGCTTCAGCAACTAAAAATCAGCGCTTTAGGCGAAATAGCGCTGATCAATAATATAAATAATTTACCTTTTTGGAAAAGGACCGGAATCATCACCGCAGGGCCGGCTTGCAACTTAGTTTTAGGTATACTTGCTTGGCATATGGGCTTTGAGCAGCTTAGCTTCTATAATTTTGTACTGTGCGGATTTAACTTACTGCCTATCTTTCCGTTAGACGGAGCGCGGTTATTTCAATTGTGGGTAGGCAATAACACAGGCATTATGCGAGCCAACCGCCGGATTTTATGTGCCGGACGTGTATGCTGTATCATGTTAATATTGTTAGGAATAGTACAGGCTATTGTATATGCCCCTAATTTTACCCTGCTGTTTGTAGGTTTTGCCCTGTGGAGAAGAAACCGCCATTTGCAATTGGAGTTAACCGGTGAGTTTTATATGGCTATGCTGAACAAACCTGATAAGTTGGCTAAAAAGCCATTAACCGTGCGAGTATTGTGCGCTTATTCCACTCAACCGTTATCTCAGATCGTGGAGTCCATGGACTGGGATAATATATTAATGGTAATGGTGCCGGATCAAGAGAATAAGATAATCAATGAGGTGGAGATTATCAATCATGTGATAAAACATGGGCTAAACAACACTATATCTACTCTAAGCTAGAGGGTGTATACAGGAAATTCATGGGAATCTATTTCGGACGATTTTCCACCACTCTTCGTTAATTCCTCCTAGCGTACCGTATGGGTATGCGTCGTCGGAATTGTCTCGATTGGCGAAAAATCGCCTCGAAAAGCTCTCCATAAATTTCCTGTATACACCCTCCAGATCTAATTCGTATCAGAATTAGGTGCAAAAGTTATTTTTCTCTCTTCTACATCAACGCGTGAAAGCACAACGGTAAAGGGATCTCCAAGACGTATCCGCTTCTTTTTGCGTACTCCGAAAAAGGCCATTTGCTTTTCCACAAATACATATTCGTCGTCTGCAAGAAATTCCAATGGAATAAGACCTTCGACGGTATTGGGAAGCTGGACATATACACCCCATGAAAGCACGCCGGAGACTACGCTCTCAAAGGTTTGGCCCACTTTATTGGCCATAAATTGACACTTTTTAAGCTGCAGTACTTCGCGCTCCAATGTTTCGGCATTTCGTTCTGTTTCGGAACAATGCGCGCATAGATCGGATAAATTTCGCCTTTTTAAGCCGGTTTTAAGGGCACGGTGAACCAGTAAGTCGGGATAGCGGCGGATAGGGGAAGTAAAATGGCAATAATATTTGGATGCCAGACCAAAGTGTCCTATATTTTCGGCCGTATATCGGGCTTGTTTTAAACTGCGCAAAATAACCGGTCCTAAAGCAGCTTCTTCGGGAGTACCCTGGACATCGGTCAATAGCTTTTGCAATGTCTTGGCAGAAGCACCCTTTTCGGAAACAGGCAGATTATAGCCTAAATTTTGAGCATAGGCAGATAATTGATACAATCTGTCCGGATCCGGCCCTTCGTGAGTTCGAAAGACAAAAGGTTCGTCTTTGCAATGTTCTGCCACAGTTTCGTTGCACACAATCATAAACTCTTCTATTAACGAGGTGGCCGCATTGGACTGACGTGTTTCTATTGCTGTAGGAAATCCATTTTTATCGACTATGACTTTGGCTTCGCTAAAATTAAATTCCAATGCGCCGCGGGCCATACGTTTCTTTTGCAGGGTCAACGCAAGGGTGTTCATGTCAGATAAATACTGTGTCCACTGATCTTCCCCGCCATTTTCCAAAATATCCGCAACTTCATCGTAGGTAAAGCGCCGGTGACTATGAATAATCGTTTGTTCGATACGGTGATCTGTCACATTTCCCTGGGGATCGATCTCCATTATACAACTAAAGGCCAGCCGGTCCTCATGAGGATTAAGGGAACATATCCCGTTAGATAATCGGTGAGGCAGCATAGGGATAACTCGGTCTGCCAGATAAATGCTGGTGCCGCGGGCCCGAGCCTCTACATCCAAGGCACTGCCCGGCAGCACATAATGGGATACGTCAGCAATATGAACACCAAGCTGAAAATGCCCGTCGGGCAACAGACGCATAGAAATAGCGTCATCTATATCCTTGGTATCGCTTCCGTCTATAGTGATGATGAGCCAATCCCGATAATCGGCTCTGGTCTGCAAATCAGATGTTTCTACAGAATCGGGCAATGCGTTAGCTGTTTCCAAAACTTCTTCGGAAAACACATACGGTACCCCATGCTGACGTACAAGACTTAACACATCCATACCCGGATCATTTTTATGGCCTAAAATTTCTGTGATTTGAACTTGTCCGTTTACGGATACGCGAAACATCACACGATGCCCGTCAACAAGGCCCAGCCTTTTGACAGCTATGGGCGCTACCGGAAAAGCGTATGGGATTTTAGATTCTAGCGCAAGCAGATATCCGCCCTTTTTTTCGGCACAAAAAGTACCCGCCAACAAGGGGAATCCACGGGACACTATGCCGGTGACGGCCCCCTCAGGGCGAGTACTGTCGTTACGTGATTTTAATGTGCATTCTACAGTATCGGAATGTAATGCGCCGTTTACTTTATCTGCGGGGATAAAGATATCCGGCTCCCCCTCTGTACCTGTAGATACAAAGCCATATCCTCGGCTGTTAGCAAAAAATACACCTGTAATCACTTTGGGAGCAATTTTAGGTGTATGTGCAGGACTTTTTGATTTAGTTTTGAATGAGCGTTGTTTAGTGCTCTTAGGCGCGATCTTAGTCCCTTTGCGCCTTTTAATTTTTTTTACAGGAGACACAGTACAAAAGTGAGCACAAGCAGTGCCACGCCGCCGACTTTAGTCCATTTTTCAAGGGTACCCTCGGTGCTGCGGCCTTTATTTTTGTCCCAGTAAGTATCTGCATTACCCATGCCGGATACACTGCCAATACCACTGGAGCGCTTTTTTTGTAATAAAATAGTAGCCATCAGTGCTGAGCAACCCGCAATATACAGCACACTTACAAGAATATATGGTATGTTCATAAGATCCATTCCTCCTATTGGATGCAAGTATACCATGCCTTGATATTGAATGCAACAATCCTAAGAAAATTTTAGAGTATTCCGTATATGGAAATAATCTGGTATAATACAGTGGTATAATCCTGTTTTTTACAACTTTTATAGCGAATTTTACGAATACATTTTTGAAATAAAGCGCTATATTTGAACGAAAGGAGATTTCATGGATTACACTAAAACTACAAATAAAAGGCGCAAACGTCGTCATCATCCCCATACTGCCAGACTCAAAAATACGATTGGTGTACTCATATTTAGAGTAATATTTGCTGTAGTGCTTATTGGCGGCTTTGCAGTGTCAGGTGCTGTTTTAGGTATTTACCTAGGTATTTTAGGAAGCGCACCGGAAATTGATATTACAACGGATTTGCGGTCGGGCAATTATAATTCTTTCATTATTGAAGCCCGTACAGGTAATGAAATAGCCAGACTGTCCGGTGACGAAAATCGTATTTTTGTCCCAATCAGTGATATGCCTCAGCATCTGCAAGATGCATTTGTGGCGATAGAAGACGAGCGCTTCTTTAGTCATAACGGTATAGATGTTAGAGGTATCGGCCGGGCGCTTCATGTAAATTTGACCGTCACGGACCGGGTGGAAGGCGCCAGTACCATCACCCAGCAGCTGATTAAAAATATCCTGGGCTTGCACCGAAATGATTTACGTACCAAATTGCAAGAGCAATACCTGGCTGTACAGTTCGAACGGGCTTTAACCGAACGTCACGGTTCCCGGGAGGTTGCTAAAGAAGTTATTTTGGAAGCCTATCTTAATATGATTAATCTGGGTCGCAACTGGCACGGAGTACAGGTAGCCGCTTGGAATTATTTTGGCAAAGATGTATCGGAGTTAACCATATCCGAGAGCGCTGTTATTGCCGCAATTACCCGTAACCCATCCAGATATTTGCCGGATCGTTTTCCGGAACACAATAGATACCGGCAGCTACTGGTATTGGATAAAATGCTGGAACTTGAGATGATTACCGAGCGCGAACATAGAGAAGCTGTTAACGATCCGGTTCATGACAGAGTCCTTTCGGGTATGATTGCAGAAATGGTCTCGGGGGTTGTCCACTCTTACTTCACGGATGCCTTGATTACTCAAGTCGTTGATGATTTGGTAGAGCAGCATTTCTTAACCAGAGAGCAGGCTTTTGGCTTGGTATTTAGCGGAGGACTGACCATTTACTCCACGCAGGATATGCGTATTCAAGATATCGTAGATGATGTGTTTAAAGATGACAGCATCTTTCCGGTAGATGTTTTTGAAATTGATATCGAATTCCGCCTTTCTGCCCGCAATGAGATTACAGGTAGGATAAGCAACCATCATCGTACAGGGACTGTTCGTAACCATGAGCAAGTGGACCGCTGGCTTGCAGAAACCCGTGATGAAATTTTAACAGCCAATGATACAGTCGTTGCGTTCAATTACATTTTAATGCCTCAGCCCCAGGCAGCCTTCGTGCTTATGGATCATCATAACGGGCATGTGCTGGCTATTTCCGGCGGACGTGGCGAAAAAGTGGGTAATCGCCATTTTTGCAGAGCGACAGAGGCCACTCGCTCGCCCGGTTCCCAATTTAAAGTAGTGGCGGCCTTTTTACCGGGGGTAGATTTGGGGATATTTTCGGCGGCTACACATATTGCCGACGCTCCGTTTACCTTTGACGACGGGCATTCTCCGCCGTATACCCCCCGTAACTGGTGGGGCGATAGCTGGCAAGGTTTATCCAGTGTGCGCCGGGCCATTTATCATTCTATGAATGTGGTATCTGTTAAAGCCTTTTTGGAAATAGGCGGTGACGTAGCATTTAACTATTTGACCAATTTAGGTTTTACCACTTTAGACGGTACATTAAGTGATGGTCGTAGTTTTAGGGATACGCATCCAGCGGTGCCTTTGGGTGGCTTAACATTAGGTGTAACTCAATTGGAACTTGCCGGAGCCTATGCCGCAATTGCAAATTTAGGTGAGTATAATCGCCCTGTTTTTTATACCAGGGTTTTAGATCGAAACGGGGATATACTACTCGAAAATAATCACAACCCGACCAGAGTAATACGGGCTCCTGCCGCATATCTGCTTACGGATATGATGCTGGATACCGTCCGTGGCGTACCGGGGGCAACCGGTGGCAGGGCTAGATTTCAAAATCTGAGTATGCCTATTGCCGGTAAGACAGGTACATCTCAAAACACGGTGGATTTAGGATTTACGGGATATACACCGTATTTTACCGCCAGCGTATGGCTGGGCTTTGATCAGCAGCAGCGTATGCGTAATGTAGGAAATGCTCACTTAGATATTTGGCGTACGATAATGGAACGTACCCATATAGAATTGGAATTGTCTAACCGGAGTTTTCCGCGGCCTGATGGTGTGGTAACCGGCACCATATGCCGATATTCGGGGCTGTTGCCTACAGATGTGTGTAGAAGGGCAGGGCATGTCGTATCGGATCTCTTTGTGGTAGGTACAATACCTTCTGCCCATTGCGAAGGTCATAGCGCAACGGGAAATTGGATATGTGTTTTAAGTGGCTTGCCAATCACTGACTATTGCCCGCCGGAGTTTTGGGAGATTGGTGTTGTTCCCGGGCCGATCGAAGGTGATGAAACGGGGATTGTAGGACAAGGGATGGTATGTCCGATTTGTAGACCTGCCGGTGTTGATGATCTGGCACCGCCGGATCACGGTATATGGGGCGACTTCCCTGAGGGATGGGACCCGAATCTTTTGGATCCCGATTTGCTTCCTCTACCGGAGCCTCCATGGGATGACGGGCATGATCCGGATGAGCCGGTACCGCCTGATGAGTTGGAGACAAATGTATACGCCGACCCGCCGCCTTTGATACCGCCGGGAGATCTTGCGCCGAATTTGCCGGCCGAATCGACCCAGCGTGTTCCGTTGCCGGAAGTGGATCCCGAAGCAGGACTGGACGAGTTATTGTCACTGCTGGAAAGCGCCGGCGATGGTTAATATGTAATATGTAAAAAAAATGGAGCTTACCTGTTAACGAGGTAGCTCCATTTTTTGCAGAAAACTATTGTAAATTAATTCGAAATCAATCCAGTATGTCGGTCTCGGTCAAACGCCCCGTGCGTATGATATAGATCCTATCGAAAATCTACAGACACCATCTTAGAAATACCCATCTCCTGCATAGTGACGCCATAAAGGGTATCGGCATATTCCATGGTCCCCTTACGATGGGTAATGACAATGAACTGTGTATCCCCGGCATGAACTTTTAAAAATTGGGCAAAGCGAAGTACATTGGCGTCATCCAAAGCAGCTTCAATTTCGTCTAAAAGGCAGAAAGGGGAAGGCTTCATCCGCAATATGCCAAATAATAAGGCAATAGCCGTAAGAGCCCTTTCGCCGCCGGATAACAGAGATAAACTTTGAAGGTTTTTACCGGGAGGTTGCACAGTGATTTCAATACCGGATTCCAACACATGATCCGGGTCGCTCATGGCGAGACTGGCGCTTCCACCGCCAAACATTTCTTTAAAAACATCATTAAAATGCTGAGCGATAAGAGCGAATTGTACCGAAAATTGCTGTTCCATCTGCTCTGTTAACTCTTGGATAACTTCCCGCAATTGTTCTTCGGCTTTAAAGATATCGTCTCGTTGTGTCGTAAGAAAATCGTAACGCTCTCGTAAGGCTTGATAGGTATCTATTGCGCCGACATTGACAGCCCCTAATCCGGAAATTTCATTTTTTAGGCGTCTTTCTTCCCGCCGCAAAAAAGCGGGAGTGTATTCCGGGTTATGATAATCTTGAGCACTTTGATAAGTCAGATCATAAGCGTCCCATATTTCATTGTGAAGGCGGCGACTTTCGGCTACCAGCTGATCATAACGGGCCTCCAGCCGTGCGGCTTCTTGATTTAGATTGGATAAGGCTTCCATGTATCCGCGCTGGTCTGCCTCTGCTTTAGTGATTGCGGTGCGAAGAGCAGTGGTGCGCTCTTCTGCGGCGGATAATTGGGCTTGCTCTTTTTCTAATCCGGCCCGGAGTGTGGTCAAAGACTCCTCTGCATTGCGAAATGCGGCCATTTCTGTTTCTAAAGCGGTTCTTTCCGATCTTATGGCTTCCCATTCTTTAACAACACGGGCCGTGTTGTCTTGGGCAGTTTGTAAATTTTGAGTCAGCTTGCTGACCTGAACCTTTTGATCCGTCAGCTTAGCCGTGGCTTCTTCTAGTATTTTGCGGTTGTCGGCCTGTTGCTTGCGATATGCCTCTTGGGTCTTTTGCATTTTTTCGATGGCTAAAGCTTGTATATCCTGTTGAAGTTGCGATATTTCGTCAGTTACGGCTTGATATTTAGCCGTTTGATCTTTTTGGGATTGTTCTAATTGTTGGGCTTGATTTTGCAAGTCGGTTATCTGATCGCGTAACTCGCTGATTTGGCGATTACGCCCCAGTAAATCTGTAGATTGGCGGCCTTGACTACCACCGGTCATAGCACCTCCCGGACTGATTAAATCGCCTTCGAGAGTAACCAAACGATAAGACTGCCGATATTTTTTTGATAAGGCTATGGCTTGAGTGAGGTTATCAATAACAAATACATTACCCAACAGATAGCCAAAAACAGGAGTATACATTGAATCAAAAGAAATTAAATCACTGGCCAGGCCTATAACTCCCGGCTCTTTTAAAAGCCTGTCCATCTCCGAAGTGACATTGCGTGCTTTCATAGCAGAAACAGGCAAAAAAGTAGCGCGGCCCGTTCTGGAAGATTTCAAATAGGCAATGGCTCGTTTCGCGTCATCTTCTGTGGCGGTAAGGATATTTTGAGTGGCACCGCCTAAAGCGACGGATATGGCGGTTTCATAAGCTTGGGGTACATTGATCAGCTCACCGGCCGGGCCAAAAATGCCGCGGCCAAAAGTGTTGTCTTGATCCTTTTGACGCAGTACGGCTCTAACGCTGGCATGATAACCTTCTCGATCCCTTTCCATCTCCGATAGTAACTTCTGTCTGGAACTTGCCCCATGAAGTTCTTGCTGGACGGACATAGCCTTGGCCCGCAGGGCGTTTTCTTCATCTGACAGTTGAGATTGTGTTTGTGTAAGCTCAGCGATTTTTTGTGTAATTGCATTCTCTTTTTTGGCATAAGCTAGCTGTTCGGATTCTTCCAAAGCAGATTCCTGTTCCTGGAGACTTGCTTCCAAAGCAGTGTACGCGGCCTCTTTATCTTCCAAAACTTCTTGGGCGGCTTCCAAAGCTTCTTGAAGTTCTTCCCAGATGACTTCTTCCTTTTCTCGCTCTATGCGCTTTTGATCCATAGCTGTTTTACGCTGCTCTATATCTTTGGCGATACGTTCGCCCAACTTGAGATCGCTTTCGGTTTTTTCTATCTCGGTTATTTGTTGTATGATGCGGCGGTTAGCCTGCCGGTAATCGGCCTCTACTTGAGCTTCTTCTTCTTTTAAAGTTTTAACAGCCTCTTGAGCATCAATAAGATTTGCTTTTTCTGTTTCAGATTGTTTGGATAGATTGAGAAGTGTTTCTTGTGCCTTTTTTTCTTGTGCCTCTGATGCCGAAGCTTCTTCTAAAAAGAGATTGATATGGATGATTTTGTATTGGTCCCTTAAATTTAAGAAAGTTTTAGCCTGCTCTGCCTGGAAAGTGATAGGTTCTAACTGGTTTTTGAGTTCCTCAATCAGATCCTCTACACGGGCTAAGTTTTGCTTTTCTGCTTCTAATTTAAGATGAGCCTCATGACGGCGAGTTTTATATTTGACTATACCCGCCGCTTCTTCAAATAAATGCCGCCGGTCTTCGGATCGGGTGCTCAATATTTCATCTACACGTCCCTGACCTATGATAGAGTAACCCTCACGGCCAACACCTGTATCCATAAAGAGACGGTGGATATCCTTCATACGGCAAGCAGAGCCGTTTATGAGATATTCACTTTCGCCGCTGCGATATACTCGGCGAGTAACGGTTACTTCATTAAAGGCTATGGGCAACAATCCCAAGCTGTTGTCGATCAACATATGTACTTCGGCGTACCCCAAAGGCCGACGGTGCTGAGTCCCCGAGAAGATAATGTCTTCCATTTTGGCTCCGCGCAGGCTTCTGGCGCTTTGCTCTCCCATAACCCAGCGGATGGCGTCGCCGATATTGCTTTTGCCACTGCCATTGGGGCCAACGACAGCGGTAATACCGGCCGGAAAATCTAATTTGATTTTGTCGGGAAATGATTTGAATCCCGCTATTTCTAGGCGTTTTAAAAACATGTATACTCCGTAAAGTTGATAATGGATTCATTTGAAATCAGGGCGTTTCTCATTGAATTCATTATAGTATTTGTTCTTTCCCTTATATGATATCACAAATGAGAAGCAAAAAGCCATTGCTATCATCAAAATCACTAATAAAGCAAAATCATAACCGGCTGTCACCAATCTTTCAAAAAAATTGATGTCTGTTGCTAATAAAGTTGGTGTGGCAGTAGGTATTACAAAATGGGAAGAAATGAAAAAGCAAATAAAGCCTGCGATTAAAGCTTGAAGACATTTAGCTGCTAAATATGGCATAAACTGAATATCCGTATGCCGGATAAAATGAGCTGTTTGCCCATGTATCGAAAACCCGCCAAAGGAGATAAGTGCCGCGGTGACAGCAAGGCTTGCCGGGTTAGGTGGACTCCCCTGTGCGATCATCTTTGCTCCATTAGCCACTTCAAGTAAACCGGCGACTAAACCCGTTAGCCATGGATAGTCGTCATTGGCATAAAAAAAGTTTAGCACAAAAAAAAGCCCTGCTGTTTCAAGAACTTTGATTACCACACAAAAGACAATGATAAAGCCACCAATGAGTATCATGGATTCCATAGCGTTTTTAATGCTTGTCCCCAGTGCTTGCCCAAACCCTTTATAGTAACTGTTTTGAAACTTGCGGTAGGCTTTAAAGGCTTGGCTTAGGCCGCTGCTTGTTGTGGCTTGGGACGGTGACTTGCTGAGAAAAAAGAAGCGAGTGGCTAGCCCGATTATCAGCGCGGCGATAATATGCGAGATAAGCATTACATACCCCAGTTTTACGCTGTTAAAAAGTCCTGCGCCGATAAATCCCACTACAAATAATGGTCCTGCATTGTTACTAAAAGCAATGAGTCGTTGGGCTTCATCTTGTCGAATTTGATTTGTCTCGCGTAAATGAGCTACCGCTTTGGCACCCATGGGATATCCTGAGGTAAAGCCTGTCAGCAAGGCAAAAGCTCCGGCTCCCGGCACTTTAAAAAGGGGCATCATTACCGGTGCTGTGAGTACTCCAATAAAATGGATAAAGCCTAGTCCGGCCAGTAAATTAGCGCCTACGGCAAATGGGAGTAAAGTAGGTAAGACTTGATTAAACCATAACTGAAGGCCGTCTTTAGCGGCAGAAATCATCTCTGTAGGGTTAAGTATCAAGAAAACATTGAATATAACGACAATGATTGGTATAATTATGTTGAATTTTGCAAGAAATTTTTTCTTCATTAAATAACCCTCTCCATTATCACATTCACTACACTATATGATGGGAGGAAGTTGTCTATACCAAGGGAGGGGAGGCGCATGGAAAAAAATAAGGGAAAGAACAGAGAAAAAAGCAAGGGGAAAAGCAAAGGAAAAGTGGTACCAATGGATCCGGCCTTGCGCAAATCCCGCAAAGGTCGTCGGCCGCCTGTCGCTTCTGAGCAAAAAAAGCGTCCGGCACAAACAACGGAAGCTGTTAAAAAACGCAAAAGACCGACCGAAAGTATTAAGGAACACAAGCGAGGCATGGCGATTAGGCGTTCTACTACTTTGGTAGCAGGGCTTTTTTTTGTAGTTGTTCTGATTTATTTAGTACAAACTCTGTTTGCGTTTATGACTAATCCGGAAATACCTGTAGAAATGGTGCGGATGGACAGTGTGGATATTCCTCAAGTCATTGAGGGTATTATAATCAGGGATGAAACCGTATATTTGGCCCCTAGAGACGGAGTTATACAATTTGCGGTAAATAGCTATGACCGGGTTCAGCCCGGGGCAATGGTGGGTAGTATTCAAGATGTACAAACTGTGGTCGGTATCCGAGACTCTATCTCTCAGGTAGAAGAGCAAATTATGCGGCTTCAAGATATTAGGGGAAATCTTTCTGCCGCAGATCCGGCTATCCGTATGATCAATGGTCAGATTCAAAATATGGTAGACCAGCGTTTGAGTCGTCACATAAATCTTAATATGTCGGAAGCATTTTCTCTCAGGGACAGTATTACGCAAAATGTAAATATCCGCAATCAAATGATCGTGGCAGAAAATCTTGACGTGGGCGTACGCGCCGACTTGAACATACAGCATCAGGTGCTGATGGATCAACTGGATACAAATCAAGCACCTATTGTTATAGAAGGCGGTGGGATTATGGCTCCTATCACCGATGGTTTTGAGGCTGTATTAAATTTTGAAAATATGTATTATCTAACCCAAGAGCAGACCCGGCAAAACGTAGATTTTAATCAAATCATCCCTCGGCGTGAAGTGGAGTATGGTGACGATGTTTTTAAAATCATAAACAGTAACCGTTGGTATATAGCGGCATATATCCCTCATGAGATGGCAGAGGATTTTAATGTTGGGGATATGCGCGACATTTATATAGAAGGAAGACGTACGCCTCTTACAGTACGGGTACATCATATAGTACCCGGTTTTCAGGATTCATTTGTGATTTTTAGATCTACCGCGTATATGATTGATTTTTTGAACACCAGAAGCATATTTTTTAGAACTGTAGATACAGTACAACATGGATTGCGCATAGCCAATACGGCCATTACTGCACGAAATTATTTAGCTATTCCTCTGGATTGTGTTCACGGTGATGAATTTGATGAAGATCAGCAATATGTTATCCGTGTTATCGGTGATGAGGATTTACGGGTTCCTATTGCGCCGGTGGATCAAGATGATTATTTTGCATTTGTGTCGGCCGGTTCGGACTTTTTAAATGTAGGAAGTTTGCTTAGAGAACGAGAAAATCCTTCCGCTACTCGAATGATTGCCGAGGAGCGTTTGGTACAGGGTGTATTTAGAGTGGTTAACGGGATAGCCGTTTTTGTACCAATACACTTACCGGAATATGCTTCGATAGGAGGCTTGTATTCCATTTTGGACCCGTCCTTCAACTCAGGTATTAGAGAGCATGATCACATTGTCACAGATGCTTCTTTAGTGGAAGATGGCGACATTGTTTTTAGCGGAGTGAGGTAATATGTATATGAATGATTTACAATTAAATTTGTTAGAAATTCAAGAAAACATTGCGCGTGCAGCGCGTAAGGCCGGTCGGAGGCCGGAGGATATTACTTTAGTGGGGGTGACAAAAACCATTCCTCCCGAGCGTATTAAAGAAGCTTTAGCATTAGGCGTATCAAATTTTGGCGAAAACCGAGTACAAGAATTTTTGTCTAAGTATGAGGAAGTAATCGACAAAAATCTAACCACCAATTGGCATATGATTGGACATTTGCAAACTAACAAAGTAAGGTTTATTATTGACAAGGTGAAGCTGATCCACTCGGTAGACAGCCTGCGCCTGGCTCAAAAAATAAATAAATGTGCAGAACAAAATAAATGTAAAATAAATGTTTTAATCGAAATAAATATCGCCAATGAAAACACGAAACAAGGCGTATTACCAGAAAACGCGATGGAATTTATCGAACAAATACATCAATTATCGAACATACACACGAATGGTTTGATGTGTATTGCACCTTATGTAGAAGACCCGGAAGAAAACAGAATACACTTTAAAAAAATGTATAAACTTTTTGTTGACATTCAACAGAAAAAAATGCATAATGTGGACATGCACTTTTTATCTATGGGAATGACCGGTGATTACCAAGTGGCCATTGAGGAAGGTGCCAATATCATAAGAGTAGGTACTGGGCTGTTTGGCCACAGAAATGTCAAGGAGGTTTAGCTATGCAAAGTTTAAAAGATTTGTGGAGAAAGTGTACAAGATTTTTAGAAGGCGGCATTGAAGATGAAGACGATTGGGATGATCTAGGCTATAACGACTATGAAAATCCTTACGATATGGAGCCACAAGATGAAATAGACCTGTCAGGAGCGCCCTCAACAAAGTATGAGCGCGGCGAGCGTACGAAGAGGTCAAGCAATGTGGTGGATTTCGACACCAGACGCGACCCTAAAGATTCTGTAACCGTAATGATTCTCCGCCCTAAAGTGATGCAAGATGCGACATTGGTTTGTGATCATCTCCAAGATAACAGAGTGTGTATTATTGATATGAAAGAAGCGGAACATTTAACCGCTCAGCGTATTGCAGATTATTTAGGTGGCGTAAGCTATGCCCTTAGAGGACATGTAGAGCGTATAGATACACATACTTTTGTGATGGCGCCGGAAGGTGTAAAAATCGATTCTGACTTTAGAGAAGAGCTTGAGTCCGGAGGATGGTTTAAGAAGTCTTTTAGAGCCCAGGTATGATATGGGTAGTGCCTTAAGGGATATTTTGATTGTATCCATCCATTGGTTTTCGAACATATTAATTTTTTTGATTTTTGTACGGGTGATATTATCTTGGTTTCCGGAACCCAGAGGGGATGGGCCTTTTAGGCAGTTGTATTATGGTTTGCTAAATGTAGCTCATTTTATGACCGATCCTATCACCGGGCCTATTCGCAACTTAATCCAAAGGTCTCCTTTAGGTGGGCCGGGTATGGTTTTAGATTTTTCACCGATTATATCTTTTTTCTTGATTCGTTTAGTAAGGGATTTATTGATGCAGATTGTGTGGGTTGTATTTTGAGACGCGAACTCTCCCTTCATATAGAGCCGGTTTTGATGCCTTTGTTTTCAAAGGTTTCGGATCGGTTTTTTTTGTGTGCATCCAGACGCATACCGACGTTTACGGATTTTTATGATCCGGCTAAATGGACTGTTTTTAGCGATGCTTTGCAGCGTCAGGGGCAGGTGGAGGATGTGTGTTTGTGTACCTTTGGAGGGGCGGAAGACTGCGAACGGCGTATGTTGGGCTTTTTTCCTATGGGAGAGGATGAGATAAGTTTTCCGATTGCCAGGTTGCGTATCAGTCATAACAGTAAGTTTAATAAGGCTCCAAGGCATCAGGATTATTTGGGCTCAATTCTTGGGTTGGGTTTTGATCGGGGACGGATTGGGGATATCTTCGGGGATTCGGGAAAAGGGTACGGAGAGGTATTTGTTTACGAGGATATTGCGGATTATATATGCGAACAGCTTGAGAAGGTAGGGCGTGTTCCGGTTAAAGTACAGAGAGTACATGATAGTGATGAAGATATTATCAAAGCCCAGGAAACGGAAGAGCAAGTGAATGTAGCTTCACTTAGGCTGGATGTTGTGGTGGCGGCTTTGTTTCGGTTGTCACGGGGACAAGTGTCGGCTTTGGTGAAGGCGGAAAAGGTTTTTGTTAACTGGTCTCCATGTACAGATGGAAGCAAGCAGGTAAAGGCGGGAGATATGGTGACATTAAGAGGATATGGACGGGCAAGGGTAGGGGAGGTTATTGGAGCTACGAAGAAAGAGCGGCTGCGGCTGATGGTTTTTCGGGCAAAGGGATGATGATTCATTGTGCATGTTTTGACGTGATTTGAAACGAGTTAAAAAATTTGCTAAATAATGCGTTCTCAGGTATCTTATTATTTAGTAAAAAGAACTGTGAAATCATCACATGTAAAGGAGTGAACACATGACAACCAATGAACAACATTTGTACGAACGGCTTTACGAGTTGATAGCCGAACATGCCCCTTCTTATGAGCGCAGGGTCCAAAGTCAGCTGGCTGTGTGGGAAGATCGCGTGCCGGAAGTCCAGCCGTTGCTTTTGCGCTGCGATTTGCCTTTGGATATGGCTAACCTTTTTCCCAGTTTCCATTCCGGTGAAACTCATACCGACAAAGTAAAAATGCTGCTGGACGGTATGAAATCAATGCTGCACGCTGCGTTAGCTGGGGCACAGGCTGTTCCGTCTATCCGGGCCAATATGGGTTGCGGGATTATTCCAAGCTTCTTTCCGGGTATTGCGGCAACACTTTTTGACGATGGAAAGATGCCATGGATCACCAACCATCTTGATCGTGATCAAATCCGCCGCCTGACAGTAAAGGATATTGGTTTCACAGACGAATTGAAGTTGGCATTGGAACATATGGTCTTTATAGCGGAACATATTAAAGGGAGCGGAGCCTATATGTTTCCTTTGGATATTCAAGGGCCTTTTGATGTGGCGCATCTTGTGTATGGGGATCCCATCTTTTATGCGATGTATGATGATCCGGAACTGGTGCATCATTTACTGGACCTTAGCTGCTACGCGATTGAACTTGGATTTTCGGAATCCTTAAAATTAATGCCTGATTCTGATAAAGTGGTTGCGCATTATAACGACGTCATACTTCCACGTTCGTGTGGGGGGATTAAACTGAGCGAAGATACCTCTACGATTATTTCGCCGGAACATATTGATGAGTTTGTCACCCCGTATACAAAGCGGGTATTGGATTTTGCGGGTGGAGGATATATTCATTATTGCGGTAAAAATGATCATCTGCTGGATTGTATGCTTGGGATTGATAATGTGCGCGGTATCAATTTTGGCAATGCGGATATGCATGATATGGTAGAAGTATTGAAGCGGATCGCTAAAGCCGAGAAGGTATACTATGGCCATGTTACCCAATATGAGGGTGAGGGTATTTCCGACTACTTTTGCCGGGTACAAAAGGCAGCGACTGTGGATGGAAAGTGTCGACTGCTTTTGACGTATAACACAAGTTATGATAAGCAGGATGAAATCATTGCCGCTTTTCGCCAATCGTGATTTACGTGAAAAGCAATTTGTATTTCGAAAGGATTTGATATGGTATGAATAATGAAAAAAGCAGAGAAAAGCTTTATGGGCTTTTGGGAGATCTTCCCGATAGAAACTTACCGATAGCATCCCGCACGGTAGCGATTGAAGAGCATGATAGCTTTGTATTGGAATATCTTGTGCTTTCACTCAACGGTATTGAGGAAGTACCGGCTTATTTTACCCGTCCTAAAAATAGTGATGCACCTCATCCAACCATGTTGTTTTCCCATTCCCATGGAGGGCTTTATCATATGGGAAAATTCGAATTGTTATCACCGGCACCCTATGGATATCCCATTTCTTATGCTAAAACCCTGTCGGAAAGGGGGATAGCCTGTCTTGCAATCGATCATTGGTGCTTTGGCGAGCGTTCGGGTAGGGCCGAAAACGCCACATTTAAATCCATGTTATGGAAGGGTCAAGTCATGTGGGGCATGATGGTCTACGATTCATTGCGGGCCATTGATTACTTAGTATCCCGAGATGATATCGACAGTACGCGGATAGGCGCTACCGGTATTTCTATGGGTAGTACCATGTCTATTTGGGTTTCTGCATTGGATACACGGATAAAAACCTGTATTGATTTATGCTGCCTAACGGATTTTGACGAGTTGGAGCGCGAAGGCAATTTAGACGCTCATGGGATTTTTTATTATGTGCCGTCTCTGCAAAAACATTTTAGCATGGCAGACATCAATGCACTAATAGCCCCAAGGCCTCACTTATCAACAGCTGGGATTTACGATGACTTAACACCTGTAAACGGTCTTAAAAAGATTGAAAAAATACTCAGCAAGGTGTACGACGATATGGGGGCGGCAGGGGACTTTGTTCTCAAAACCTATCCCTGTGGGCATCTCGAAACCAGAGCCATGCGTGAAGATGTGCTTGCGTTTATAGACCGGACTTTATAAAAGTAGTTTTTTAGTATAAGGAGGGTGAAAAATGGCAGCTGAAAATTTAGTTTTTACTACACCGGAAAGTCTCGGTATTCCATCAAAAGCGGTGGAAGAATTTTTAGCCGAGATTACAGATAAAAGACTTTGTTTGCACAGCTTTTTGCTGCTTCGCCACGGAAAGGTAGCTGCGGAAGGATATTGGCCGCCGTTTGATAAAGATCGTAAGCATCGCATGTATTCTATCAGTAAGAGCTTCACCTCTGTAGCCATAGGCATGATGATTGATGAAGGCAAAATATCCTTAGATAGCAAAGTATCGGAATATTTTCCGGAATATCTTCCGAAACATCCCCATCCTTATGTGCTGGAAGCTACCGTGCGAGACCTTTTAATGATGTCAACATATAATGAAGGTACCTCTTATACAGTGGATTCTCCGGATTTTACCGAGACATTTTTTACTGACAGTGGACCCAAACATAAGTCGGGACAATTTTTTCTTTATGATACCGCAGCCACCATGGTGCTTTGCGCGATTGTAGAAAAATTATCCGGTCAGCCTATGTTGGAATACATGCATCCTGTGTTGGATACAATAGGCTTTTCTAAAGATGCCTACTGTGTACAGTCTCCGGAAGGACGCTCTTGGACCGGATCCGGCATACTGTGTACATCAAGGGATTTGGCGCGTTTTGCGCTGCTATGCATGAACGGTGGGGAATGGAACGGCAAGCAATTGCTTAACCATGAGTACATAAGTGCCGCAACATCCCGGCAGATAGACAGCTCTGTGACCGGCTATAGTAGAGAAGGCCGCTATGGTTATGGGTATCAATTTTGGCGTGTACGGGACAGTGGTTTTGGTATGTATGGGATGGGAAGTCAGTATGCTCTTTGTATGCCTCAGCATGGTACGATTTTGATAACCAACGGAGATACCCAGGGCGTGGATAGCGCGGGAGATACCCTATTCGATTTGTATTTCAGGTTAATTGAAAAGATGTCTCCCCATCCGCTACCGGAAGATGTCCCCGCACAAAAACGACTGGAAGAATGTATAAACAGGCTTTCGATACCACGTCCTTTAGGGAAACCGACAACAACCCTGGCCCAAAAGGTATCCGGTAAAAGATATGTTTGTGATAAAAATAATGCGGGTATAAAATGGCTGCGGTTTGTTATTGAAACGGACAAATGCCGGATGCAGTATGAAAATGGGACAGGGGAGCATGAGCTGATCTTTGGTATGGACAAATATGAGCCTCAGCTGTTTCCTGAAAAATATTTTGGCAGGCGTATTGGTGTGAAAGATACACGATATCAATGTATTGGCGCAGGTGCCTGGGCCGATGAAAAAACACTGCTGGGTACGCTTTATTCTGTGGATGATTATCTTGGGTCGATTAAGTTTCAGTTTACATTTGTAGGTGATGAGATTTGCTGCTATATGGCCAAGTCTGCGGAGTGGTTTTTTGATGAATATCAAGGGTTTTTAACCGGCTTTACACAGGGCCGGTAAGTTGATGCTTTTGGTAAGGAGTATTTTTAATGAAGGGGAAGCATCAGCACGATGAATTATAAATTTGTTGAAGGCGTCAATTTCGAAGACTTTTCAGGGGGACGAGTGATATACCATAAGGCTGGATTTACTAATTATCCGGTACGGCTGGCTTGCGAAATTTTTATGCGATGTCTGGATAAGATCAATAAAGCCAAAGTGAGTATCTACGATCCCTGCTGTGGCAGCGGCTATATTTTGACAGTGCTCGGTTTTTTATATGGTGATCGGATCAGGGCTATTTATGGGTCGGATGTATCTGCCGACGCGGTTTCTTTAGCGGAAAAAAACCTGGGGCTTTTGTCGGTGGAGGGGCTGCTTCGGCGAAAAGAAGCGTTGGAGGC
>Ga0131853_10000529_pt1 | contig 70430 bp, 75 predicted proteins | sample TergutLab28metaG_FD_92764 | JGI IMG/M metagenome (GOLD analysis project Ga0131853, IMG submission 92764) | Labiotermes labralis P1 segment gut microbial communities from Petit-Saut dam, French Guiana - Lab288 P1 (version 2) (version 2) | ecosystem: Host-associated > Arthropoda: Insects >... | reverse complement strand
TACAAACGGCTTTGAAAAATATTTTGTAATGACTAAAGAAGAATTATTCGCCCATGCCAAAAAATACTCAAAAATGTTCAGCGGTCAGTATGCGGAAAAATCATTATGGACTACTGATTTTGATAATATGGCAAAAAAGACTGTGCTTAAACTATTGCTATCTAAATATGCTCCATTGTCTATTGAAATGCAACAAGCAATTACCAGCGACCAAGCAACCTTTGATGCAGATGGCAACGCAAAGTATATAGATAACGAGAAGCAGAAATTAACAGGAGAGGCAAAGCAAGACTTAGATTTACAAGATTTAAACAACATTAAGGAGAATTAAAAAAATGTTAGAAAAACTAAGAAATTTTATAATTGAAAAACTTACTACAAAAATAAATAAAGATTTTGACGATTCTGCTAAGTATCAAGCTGAATTCGGTGAAACTATAGCTCAAACTGAAGATTATTTAAACAAACACAAAACTATTGCTTATCTTGAAAAAGAAAAAGCATTAAGAGATTTCTACAACGCTAAAAAAGAAATAGGATTTTATTAATGCAAGAAATTTTAGAAGAACAAAAATTTGAAAAACGAGGAGTTGATTACTTTTTAGGTGATACTCAAATCTCGTCTGTTTCAACTATAATAGGTAGCGGCGGGGGTGGTAAAGCATCCGCTAATGGCAACGCTTTTCATGAGGCGATGGCAAACTATTTTTTAGGTAATTTCACTAAAGAAGACGAAAATGTTGAGATTGACGAATTCGGTTATATCTTAAACAAAAAACCGACAATTAAAGGTTTATTTGACGATTGTAATCCTGAAGATTTCAAGATTGCGGAAAACCTCTCTAAATTTCTGTTAGAAAATGGTTTAAAACCAAAATATGTTGAATATCCATTTATCGCTGAAATACAAGGTTGTAAGTATGCAGGAACAATTGATTTAGTTTGTGAAGATAGTGAAGGTAGGTTATATGTGTTTGATTATAAGACTGGCACAAGTAAAACCGATAAGCATAAATTGCAAATTGCTGCTTATGCTCTAGGGATTAAGTCTGTTAGAGGTGCAATATGTTATAGAGAGAAAGTTGAGGATTTTTTTAACTTAGGAACAGAAGAAACTGAAGAATATTTAAATGAGTTTGAAAATTTATTATTAGCTTACTACGGCAAATTAGACGGCAAAATCTGGCACAATGGCAATGTTTATAATGTAGATGCAGATTTAACTACAGATTGCGAGCAACTAAAAAATCTAATTCAAGCTAAAAATGCAATGGAAGATGATATTAACGAGCTTAAGGATTACATATCTTCTCACCTCAACGAAAGCGGTTTAAAAAATGAACATTTTTTAGTTTCTTATGTAAAACCCAAAATTAATAAAACCCTCAAAAAAGAAGCTAAACAGAAATTACTAAAAGAACACCCTGAATTCTTTGAGGAAAAAGAGGTTGATGGCTATTTTAATTATAAAATTCAAGGAGAGTAAATGCCGGTTATAGATATAAACAAACTAATAACAACCACAGAGTGTGGAATTAGTTGATGGTGGGGCGTTAATTTTATTAAAAAATATAGAAAAGAAAAGGTAAAACATGGAAAAACAATACTATACACCAAAAGAAATTATCGCAATGGGACTCTACAAGGACCTTGGAATTCTTTATGAATTAATGGGGAATGGCACGATACCAGCAATAAAATTACCAGGACTAAAGAAAAATTTTTGGAGGATACGAAAGGAATATATAGATAAACTACACACAGGGAATGAAAAAGAATGCGAATTTTTAAAAGAGGAAAAATCTACTGGATTGACTTCAGCTACGAGGGTCAAAGATACAAAAAATCCACAAAAACAACTCGTAAAAAACTTGCGAAAAAATTTGCTGAAAAAATAGATAATGAAATTTATAATGGTATATACTTGCACCACAAAAAGAACCCCCTTACTTGGAGTGAAATTATAGATTTTTATCTTAAAAATAAAGAAGATAGACTAACAATTGGGACTTTAAAAAATCTTAATAGCACTATTAATTATTTAAAATCTGCAAAAGTTCTTGATTGCCAAGCAAATACTGAAACAGTAGACACTTTTATTCAGTATTTGCAATCTAAAAATTACGCAGGCGGCACAATAATAACTAAAGTAAGTGAAATCAAAGCCTGCTATCTTTATTGTAAGAAAAAAGCAAAACCGCTTGAAAATGCAATTTTTGATTTAGATGGAATAGAGAAAGGCAAAAGAGAACTATTCTTTAAAAAAGCTGAATGGGCTAATTTTATCAATGAGGTTAAAGAGCAGGACTTTAAACATCTTTTTATTGTTATGCTGCATACAGGGGCTAGGATTAATGAATTATTGACACTTACTAAAGATAGAGTATTTTTAGATTCACCCACGCCGCATATTCTTATACCTGCAGAATTCAATAAAACAAAAAAAGAAAAGAAAATTCCTATGCTATGCCAAGAAGAAATTGACAGCTTAAAATATTTAATAAATAATAGCAACAATGAATTCGTTGTAAATAAACCTCTTTCAACACTAAACAATAAAATAAAAAAATATGCTGAATTATCAGGTTTTAAGAACTGGAGTAAGGCTTCAGCCCACATGTTCCGCCATACCTTTTTAACATGGACAGAAACAGGCGAGTTTGATTTCCTAAACGGTAAACCAATGAGCGATAGATTGCGTAAATTTGTGGTAGGGCATGAAGTAAATTCAAATATCACAAAAGATTATACTCACTTCGGTTTAGATAATTTTTTTAATCTTAAAAATAAGGAATAAAATTGTGCCGTAATTGTTCCACTAACAAAACTTTCCATACCATCAAATACAAGCAAATACAGACTTTAATAAACTCACCTAAATTTTACCTCTATAGCTTAATTTATAAGGCTTTTCTATTATTTAATAGGAAATATTATAATATACTATATATTAGTTTATAATTTTGTTTGAAATCTTTTAGGCTATCAAAATTAGTTTTTTTAATTAAATATGACAAAGGGTGTAAAACACAAATATAGTCGGCTTTTAATTTATTGTAGGAAAGTAAAAACGAGATTCCTAAATCTCTGTGAGATAAATCTTTATCAATTGCATAATTTTGCTGTTTTATATGTTTGCGCACAACGGAAGTGGTATCATTATAAGGAGGGTTGCCAACAATAATAATTTTATCTTTAGGCTCAAGATTATATTGTTTGCGGCTAACATCAAAAAGACTATTATGATGAAAAAATTTAGCATTATCAATATTAGCTGCTGCTTTCTCTATGGCTTTATTATCACTGTCTGCTCCTATAGAATTTGGAAACCGCAGAAAATTGCCATAACCGCAAGATGTATCCATAATAATATATTCTTTAGCATCAACGATATTAGCATAAATCATGCTATAAACCATATCTACTATACCTAATGGAGTATAATAGCTGCCATAATTTATGGTATCTTTATAATTAAGATGGTTTTGCTCATGCAGCATTAATATCTCCCCAAACTAGAATAAATGATTAGTTTGAGCTTTATACTAGGAGGGTCGCTATGATTTGTATAACTAATACATAAATAGCGGACCCGACAAAGTAGAAAGCAAAAATAATCATTTATTTATACAACATCTCTTTCTTAAGATTCATAATGCGCAGGTAAGATTCGTCAATTCTATCCATAGAAATTTTACCCTCTTCTACATTCTTTTTAATTATTTCACTAGCATCTTTAACAAAATTAGGATTATATTCACCAATATTATTGCCGTAAACTATAACATCCGTGCCGGCGTTAATAGCATCTACAAGGGCTTCTTCCAATGTAAAGTTATCTTCAATCGCCTTCATTTTTAAATCATCACTGAATACTACTCCCTTAAAGCCAAGTTCACCTCTTAAAATTCCATCAATAAATTTTTTTGAAAGCGAGGCAGGCATAGTATCAATATTACGATTTATTACATGTGCGGTTAACACCCCGCCTTTATATCCAGTTTTTATAATATCACGAAAAGGCTGCAGCTCATACTTTTTATAAGTATTTGTAATATCCACAAATCCCTCATGCGAATCTGCTGTTGAACTGCCATGTCCTGGAAAGTGCTTAAGCGTTGTAATAATCCCCATATCTTGATGTGCCTTAATGTAAGCAAGAGCATGCTGCACTACGATATTAGGATTGTCGGAAAAGCTCCTATCATGAGCAGCAATTACAGGATTGTTAGGATTAACATTTACATCCACCACAGGAGCAAAATTTAAATTAAAACCATATTCCTGCAAAAGAGCAGCAATCTTTTTAGCCTCTTCGTAAGTAGCACCCGTTGTAGGATTCACTCCCAATTCAGCAGCTGATTTCGTATTAAAAAAGCCATTTGCCTCGTTAAGCCTTGCTACATATCCGCCCTCTTGATCTACACTGATAAAAATTTTAGCAAATGCAGCTTCAGCTTCATTCTGCAAATCTTCATTTAATTTTTTAACCTGTTCCGGCGACTTTATATTAGGGATTCTATCATTTAAGGCTTTGCTGAATAAAATAATTCCACCCACATGATATTTGCTGAGGTATTCACGAGCTTCATCATTAAGTTCTGTTCCAGAAAAACCTACCAAAAGCATTTGTCCGATCTTATTTTCAAGAGGAATATCCTTATAATCAGAAATCAATTTTTCATCAAAATCGGCTGCTAATAAAGATACCGCACTAAATAAATATAATACAAAAATTTTCTTAAACATTTTTACCTCTTGTGTTTAAATAGTTCCTTTGCATTTAAAGTTTTGAATAGCTTGAGATTTATACGAGGAAATTTGGCACGCAGTGTATAACTAATACATAAGAGACAAATTTCTGAAGTAGAAACCCAAGATATTCAAAATTCACCATAGGTTTGCATGAGTTTTTCAGCTATAATCCAATCAATTGCTTCATCAATTTCAATTCCCATGTATTCTGGCATTTCATAAACACCAATTTTGCCTGAAAGCCTATTTTTACTCCGCAGAATATCTGCAGCTTTTGATATATAAAAAGCACCGTTTTCCATATAAAACCCTGCAAAATCTTGCCTTCTTGGACGATTTTTATAATCATAATTAACCGGAGCAGACGGCTGATTTTTATGCCAGAAAAATCTTTTAAAAACTACAGCGGTTAAAAGCGAATCACTATTGCTGGTTATCAACTGTTGGAAAGCATTATCAAAATCAATAGTTCTTGTAAGCGGCGAGGTTAGCTGCACTAAAAAAATATAGGCATCATGCTGGATATTTTTATTATTAATAAATTCCAGCAGAACAGATTCAGTAGATGAGGTATCCTCAGCATTCTGCGGATCTCTATCATACACCTCTACTTTTAAGAAACCAAAAGATTTTACTGTTTCTTTAATTTTTTGAGAATCTGTCGCCACATAAATTTTATCAACAGAAGAATCTTCTAGTGCTTTAAGATTCCAATAAATTAAAGGTTTTCCGCAAAAGAGTTTGATATTCTTTAAAGGGATAGATTTAGAACCGCCCCTTGCAGGAATTAAAGCTATTTTCATAATTTTCACTTATTTAAGTAACTACCAAAAGAACCTAATTTACCTAAAAAGCTAATCTCTAGGCTTTCCGATATTTTAGCTTGTCGCGTTGCACCTGTTCTATCTCTAAAATTTCTTGTTTTTTAAAAGTTAAGGCTTTATAAACCGCATTTAAATCGCGGCTTAATTTCTGCAATCCTGCAAACTCTAAAGATGCTGCGTGATCTGTTCCTTTCCAAGTTCTATCTTTCGTAAAATGTCTTTCTATATAAACCGCCCCTAAAGTATAAGCAGCTACATCTACAGCAATTCCTAAATGATGTCCTGAAAAAGAAATTTCTTTGACTCTACCACCAAAGCGAGCATAAAGGTTATTAATTTCCAGAAGACAAATATCTTCAAAAGGCACAGGATAGCCAGAAGTGCAGGCATATACCACAAGACGAGATTTAGCATCGCCGGTTTCTTCAAAAAATTTGATAATATCTTCTTGTTCAGCATTGTAAGTCATGCCGAAAGAAATATGCACATCACCCTTGTAGTTGTCTCTAAGAATTTTCAACATTTCAAAATTCGAATTACAAGCAGACGGCACCTTAATGAATTCAGGATTTATCGCAATAATCTCACGGGCAGATATAACATCCCATACGGAAGTTGAATATTTAATGCCAATGCTTTCAGCATATTTTTTCAACTCAGCATGCTGATTGGCAGTAAATTCTAAAAACTCCCTATGCGCTCCGTAAGTATCGCCATAAGAATTAGCAGGGTTAGGATGCGGGGCGTTATATTGTTCTGGTGTTAGCAATTCTTTATTGTTTCTTTTTTGAAATTTTGCCACATCGGCACCTGCATCTTTAGATAATTTTATTAATTCTTTAGCAATTTCAAAATTACCCATATGATTGCAGCCAATCTCTGAAACCACCACCGGTTTTTTATATTTAAAATTAAATGCGCTCATGAAAACTCCAAATTATTCTTTATATTTATGTATTAACTTTAGCATCATTATTATAATTTTTAAAGGTATATTATCTGTATATAGTATTCCTCGCCTGCAAGTGCAAGCAGCATTATTTAAGACTGTAAAATTAGTATTTTTTAAAGGCAGAGCGAGAGTATTTTTTACAAGCAGCGCACTGAGAGTTGGATACAGAGAAAAAATATTTATACGATAATCCAACATTTTAATATCCGTAAGCGGATCTATATTAAAAAGATGCTTGAAAGTAAAAAGAGAGGTTGAATAAACCGAGAACACCGCATTAATTTTTATTTTCTCTGCTACAACTTCTACAGGAAGAATTTCTAGTATTTTTAAAATTTCATTACTGCCAGTTAGATTTAATTTATCCCTTATCATAATATCTTCAAACAACAGAAAACTTTGCGGAGAAAAACAAGGTTTTAATTCGGCAGAATATTTAAGTGCAGCTTTTGGATGATCTTTAAAAATAACCGTATAGCCTTCGGTAATTAATCTTTGGATATTTTCATAATACATGTTAATAATTTTTTTCGTTTTGCCTGCATTCTTTTCAAAATAATACTGCGGTAAAACTAGAACATATTTATCAGCATGCGGTGCCTTAATGAATCCCTGTTGCTCTTTCTGCATATTTAGTTTTATTTTATTATCGTATTGCAATAGAGTTTTTTGAATCGTTCTAATACTTTCAAGCAGGCTATCTTTAGTTATAGTTTGAAAATTTATAAAAGGAAAGCTCTTCAAAAGAAGGTTTCTTAATTTTTCATGATAAAATATATAATAATTTTGATTCTTTCTCATAATTTTTCTTAGCGAAAAATCTAGTAAAGGCTTTACATAAGACATTAATCCTTCTTCATAGAAAATAAAGCTAGCCGTGCCATAATGTTTTTTGAAAGACTTATAAATCTGCTTTGTCCTAGAATTAATTGGGATATAAATTTCATCAATATCTTTTTCTCCTAAATCGGAATCTAGCTTTTTAAAATCAAAATTGAATGAACTTTTATAATCAAAAAAATTTAAATTTTTCTGCGCTGTTATTAAGTAATTAAAGAAAGCAAACAAGGCTTTAGATTTTTCAAGGCTAGTATTTTTAAAATAGCCTAAAAAGAAATTATTATCTCCAGCATTCAACTTGCCTTGCAAAAGGCTTGCTAAAACTAGGCTTGAAAAGCTGCCATTAGCAATTAAAATTCTTTTCATATTCTATAATATAATTTCCAATACTAGTCTAATAGCAATATTAATAATGTTCAACTGTTGATAAATCCTTATAATTAAGGAGTTTTTGAATTTAAGTTTTAACTGCGCTAAATCTCAATAAGTCTATAAAGTTTATTGCATTCCGCAATTTCTGCTGAAAATATCTTACTCATTCTATATAAATATCAACAAGAATGCTGCAATTACCCCTAAGGTTACACCTGGATATAAGAAATAGTTAGTTGTTCCTGCTGTAGATTCTAGCTCACTTGAAAATCTTGCAATTTTATCTTGATCTACATTTGTTGCTACAACATTACTGCTGTTATATAAAGATTCTTCAAGTGTAGGATACATATCCGGAATTATTGGCTTATAGTATCTAAATTCTTTATTAGGCAAAGCTACCACAATTAAACCTTTAGCTGGATGGAAATACACTATAGCATCATTAACCATTTTTTCATTATCCATAAAAAACCCAGAGCCGCTAGTAGCAGAAAATTGCATTTTTAGATCGCGGGTTAACCAAGATAAACTTTTATTAATTACCATATTAGTAAATTCTTCAAAAGATGCAGCATTATCATTATTGGCAGAATTATTATTATTCTGAGAAAGTGAATTATTAGTATCAATGCTATTTACAACATTTGCATTGCCTATATTTTCAATATTAGTTTCATCACCGCCTATATTTACATTTGGCTGGCTATCTGCACTAATCTGCTCATCACTAGATTCGGTAGTTGTAAATCTAACTATAGAATCTAAATCTGAACCCAGCAGCAAATATGCTGCATAAGTTAAATCCTGCCGGTCCGCTGTTTTAGGGAGAACTCTAATCTCAATAACTTCACCAGTTATAACATCTTCCCATAAACCAACTACGGCATTTACCCTAAATGTAATTAATGCTTTTTGCAATTCAAAAAGTTCTTCCTCACTCATATCTTTTAATAAGTATGTGCTAAAGTTTGCTTCATCAGAAGGAAGATAGCCTCTTTGAGCATCCCGCGCTCTTTGTGCTAACTCTTCTAATCTTTGCTGATTTATTGGAGTTGGCTGGCTTGGTGAAGAGCCACCTTGCGGCGCTTCAGCATCCGCATTCTGTTCAGTAAGTCTTTGCTGTTCGCTTTGATAATTTTCATTAAGTCTTTGCGAGATAGTTCTGTTAGGGCTTAACATATTATGAGTTATAATATTCATATAATCATTTAAATTCGTAACATTCAGCGCTTTTAAAGTTTTATCTAAATTTTCAGCTTCATCAGAATTTCTATACCAAGCTAAATTTCTATTATCAATATCGCCTGCTAAAAACATAATGTCATAAACAAAACGCCCAACCGTTGGTTCAAAAAACTTTTTCATGATAATAAAATTAGCACCAAGATAAGCTCCATAGCCTTTTATTTCATTGATAGGAACATCTCTAAAAATAACCTTCACTCTGCCAATAGGTGTAAAATTTGGAAAATATTCGTCTTTGTAAGAATCAACGCTTTGTTTAAGGTCTAGCCTAGACATTACGACAGGTCCCCTTCTATCATAAAATTCTTCAACATACATTTCTCTTTCTAACTCATCTAAAGGCATAACAAATTCTGTATCTTTGTTGATGGCATCTTGATTTAAGACTTTAAAATTAGCTTCAAAAAGTTTAAAAGTATCTATCTTAATACCGTATTTATCGCGAACTCTTACTTCAAGCGGTTTTTTTCTTTCTTGAACTAATCTTGGATCCATTTCTTCGTCAACAACTGCAGCATCTATTTGATTAATGTCTTGAGTATTTTGAGTATTATCGTCTTTTTTCCAAAACATTAATCTTCTAAAGAAGCTCTTTTGTTCTGGAACTGCAGCAACTACTGCATTATCTGGATTATCTCCTATTGCCACTATAGGGTCGGTAGCAACAACTGCAGCGGGCTCATCGGCAGCATATAAACCAGAAAAATCAATAACTATAAAAGAGAAGACTGCTACAGCAAACAATAATTTTAATATTTTCATAACTCAACATTTATAATCTAATTTATAAAACCTACTGCATGTTAATCTAAAATACAATACCCTACTATAATATATCAAAATTATAAATAATGCAATGTTAAATATTTACAAAAACAATATATTTAAATAAACTATATATACAATTTTATGTATATTAAACAAAGAGCTTAACATGTTTAAAAACACTACGGATATAAAAAAATTTATTTTAGAAGAAGATATTCTTTATTTAGAAATTAGAAGCATTACTAATAAAAACACCAAAAGCGTGGTTTTTACTGCAAAATATCTGCTTAATAACTTAGACAGCTTCTTCAGCGAAAACTTTAACGACAGCAATATTAGTATTAAAAACATCGATATATCTTCAGGTTTTCTTGAGGTTTTTTTAGCCCATAAAACCTTAGTGTTTTTTGCTCAGTCTTTAGATTTACTAGAAAGCAGCACAAATGCCAATAAATATTCATTTAATATCCTAAATGACAATAACGAAAATCCCCTAGCAGCACCGCATGAAGATATTTATAGAGATTTTATGGGAGAAATTTCTTCCAGCCTTTTAGATATTGGTGAAAAACCAGCTTATTTTTACAAAGACAGCCATTTTTTTCGTAGCTTAGTTCTGCAGGAAAGTTCGATATATTCAAAAGAAAAACTCAAATATGCTATTAGTATGGTTGCTAAGGCTTATAACATAGGAATAAAACTAATATGAAGAAACACTAGAACAGTTAAGGCGTAAGATTTACAAGATCTGAAGTTATACAGCGTCTATTTCCAGCAGCACCTTCTGCGGTTACCACACTGCCTTCAATCGTGTAGCGGATTCCTTCTTTATACATCACATTATTTGTAAAATTGTAGATTCTGTTATTTAGAATTACTCCCCGCTCGTCAAAGAAATATATCATATTATCCAGCCAAACTTTATTTTCGGAAATCATAAAAGTATCATTGCTGGAGGTTATTATATTGCCCTTTAATCTATATGTGCCATGAGGAGTATAGAAAATCATGCCATCGGTAATTCCCCTTTCAGTTGTGCAAATAACATCATTAGCAAATAAAAGAAAAGCCGGATAGTTAATTCGCTGCCGCTGCACTATTTCTCTTGGATTATAACGATTGCGAAAATCTAAGGCATTCCGTGTTTGCTCTGAAGGCATTTGCGCTTGCAATACATTAGAATCAACTTGACCGCGCGGAATATTTTTCTGCCCGGCTTGATTATTTACATTGCCAATAGGAATCCCTGAATCAAAAATATTCTCATTTTGAGGTTTTGTATTAGCAACATTAAAACGACTGCTGCCAACATTATTATCATTTACACCGGTAATTCTTTGCGAGGTTATCTTTTTATTAGTAGTAGAGGAAAATGGCGGAGGATTGTTAAAGCTGCTTTGCGGCATATTAGGTCTGCTTGTATAAGTTCCAAAGCGGTTAAAAGAGTTATTTTGATTATCTAAATTAGAAAAACTATCATTTTGAGAAAAATTATTGTTCCTGCTTGAAACTGGTTTATCACTATCATACGAGGGCCGATTAGAAAAAAAAGCGCTATTAGGATTCTGCTGAGTTTTATAGCCTGAAAATACTCCATTATCAAAAATAGACGCTAATAATCCATCTGTATAAAAAGAGAAAATTACAACAATAATAACTATTAATCTATTCAATTTACTGCCAAAAAATTATGTTAAGACATATCAATCATACACTAAGATTTTTTTTATTTCAACTAACTTAATAATTTTCTTCTTTAACACTAAACTGCGATTTAGTATTATTAATACTGTAAATATTTAAAAATAAAATATCATACGAAGTAATAAGGCTAGGATCTTCCTTAAAACTAGCGTTAATCCAGCATACTAAATTAAAAGCTGAGTTATTATTAATGCTTATTCGCATATTAATAATAACTGTGCTAATTTCATTTCTGTCATCAGCAAGGCTTAATCTTTCTTTTGGTTTTATTTTCTGTCTGCTTAGTTCTGCCGTTTTTATATTGTTTTCTGTAGCAACTGCAGAAAGGTTGTAATTAACTTTTAAAAAATCGGTGGCATAGTTGATGCAGGCTTCCTTATAGTTAGGATCGGGTTTTGATATAAACGAAAGATATCTAAACAAGCCAAGATTATATTTTTTCTCTAAAGAAAAAAGAATGGTAATAACCAAAACAATAATTATAATGCTAATAACAACCACAAATCTTAAATCTAAAAATCTCATTTACACTAACCAAAAGCAACTAAATTAATTATAAGAAATTATAACAAGTTTGTGATAATTTGCAATTTTTCTTTGCTAATAACAATTTATGATATATAATTTGCAAAAAGGTAAAAAATATGGCTATAGAAGAATTTTCTCATAAAAAAACTGCTCTTGAAGTAGTAGAACTAGGCATAAAAAAAGCTAATACACCATTTAGCAACACTGTAATTTTAGGCATGCTTGGCGGCATGTTTATTGCTATGGGATATATGGCGGCACTAATGGTTATGGCAGGAGCCGATTCCATGATGTTTTCTGCAGGCATGGCAAGATTCTTAGGCAGCTTAGTTTTTCCCGTAGGGATTATTTTAACAGTTTTAGCAGGAGGCGATATTTTTACAGGTAATGCCCTTGTTAGCCTATCAACTCTTGCAAAAAAAACTTCGCTGAATCAGTTATCAAGCAACTGGCTGGCAGTTATTATAGGAAATTTTATCGGCTGCTGGCTGACTGCATTTTTAGTGCATCATGCCGGAGCTCTTGACAGCACTACAATTCAATATACCATAGTAACGGCTAGACATAAGGCTGAATTAAGCAATATAGAGCTAATTATAAGCGCTTTTTTTTGTAATATTTTTGTAGCCCTTGCGGTTTGGCTGTCTTACTCTGCTAAGGATGTGGTTTCTAAAATATTTGCACTTTATTTTCCAATTCTGCTTTTTGTTACATCCGGCTACCAACATAGTGTTGCCAACATGTTTATTTTTTCTCTATCCGGATTTCTAAATGGAGGCATTCCCTTAGGCGAAAGCCTAAATGCTATTATTATGTCAATAATCGGCAATGCCTTATCTGGCGGAATATTACTGCCAATTGTTTATTATCACCTGCTTTTGAAAGATTATTATAATGATTTAAAAAGGCAGCAGCGAAGAGGGTAATAGATTAGCTTTTTACATTCTCTTCAATAGGAAAGCCGTTATCTATCCACTGGTTTATACCGTTTGTAAGATTTTTTATTTGAATGTTTTCATTAGTATTTTCATTAGTTAAAAAACTAAAAGACCTGCCGCCTCTACCGCCTGCATTGCAATAGGTTACAATAATAATTTTTTCGTTTTCTTTTAAATTTAAGGCTTTTTGCAAAGACTGCATAGACAAATCTACAATGTGGATATTTAAAGCTCCTTTAATGTGATATCGGTCATATTCAATTTTGCTTCTAACATCTAAGGGAATTACTTTGATTTTAGAATTCTCCATTAAATCTTTAAGCTGCTGTGCGCTAAGCTGTGATTCTTCTTTTGCGGTATTTTTATCTGCAAATATATTAAAGAAAGATTTTATCATAAACTTACTCTATAAGTATTTATTAGGGGCTTCGGTGCAAAATGTATAACAATACATAAGCACCGAAGCAATAACATAGAAACTAAGCTATTTAAAACCTTTTGATTAAATAGCCGAATACACTATTAGCTGAGGTATTTTTATTCCCGCCAACATTCATCCAATATTTATAGCCTAACTCAAAACCGTATGAATCATAATTTAAACCAACACCTTCATAAATTTGGAAGGCAGCTGCAGTTTTAGGAGCATCTTTTCTTTTTTCATATAAATCTATATCACTCCAGCCGCCATGATAAAGGCTAAACTGTGTATTCCCAAGCTGTCCGAAATCTTTTCCCCAAGAAAACTGTATCATAGCTGGAATTTGAACTTCTTTGCCATCTTTATCTTTTGAAGATAAAAAATACATGGCATTGGCTTTTAAAACTCCCATAAAAGGAAGGTCAAACTGTGTTCCAAGCCCAACAAAACCATCGCCAGTATAATTAAAAGTTTCTTTCGCCTGCAATACTAAAAATAGTTTAGAGTTATTAATAACATCGTATCTTACAATGTATTTGTAAAAATCGTAGTTTAATCTATCAATTTTTTTGTCATTAAATTTAAAATCGGTAAAACCATAAATATCCCACTGACCTTTTTTTGCAAAAGTTTCAACTTCTACAAAGAAGTTTGTTGTATCTAAAAAATCAACATCACTATTAACATAGCCGCTAAAAAGTTTAAGATTAGCACCCGCATAGTCGCTATCATCAGCATAAGCACTTACAGCCAATGGCAGAATAAAAAATAATGCTACAATTTGTAAAATAAATTTTCTAACAAAATTCATGATGTCCTCCAAGATAAAATAAAATGATATTTAAGAAAAAACCATTATATAACTAATAGTAATTTTTATCAAGAAAAAACTTCCTAAATTGTTAGGTTTTTTTAATTTCCTTACAATGTAAATACTAACACCACTAGGGCAATAATCAACTGCACAAACAATAAAGGCATTACAAATTTCAACCAATGAAAGTAAGATATTTTCGCCATGCCAATAGCTGCCATTACCACAGCGGCAGTTGGGGCAAACTGATTAATCAATCCTGATGCCGTCTGATAAGCAGTAACCACAGAAGAACGGGGCACGCTGAAAAGATCTGCTAGCGGTGCCATTAAAGGCATGGTAAGTGCCGCATGTCCGCTTGAGCTTGGCACTAAAAATGCTATAAACAGCTGAAAAATTTGATTTAACATAATAAATAAATTTTGTGAAAGCCCTGATAGAACACTTACAATGCCGTGTAAAATTGTATCAATAATTGCACCGTCCTGAGCCACAATCACAATAGCGCGAGTTAGCCCAACCACAATTGCAGCATAGAGTAAATCTTTAGAACCTTCTACAAAAGAATCCCAAAATTCTTTTTCGTTCAACCCGCCAAGAATTGCCGCTACCATTGCCCCTGCAAGAAACAGCACAGTCATTTCAGGAATCCACCAACCCAGCTGCACCACTGCATACATCATAAAAAATATAAGCCCTAAGAAAATTATAATAATCAGCTTTTGATTAAGTCCAAAACGAATATGACCCTCTTCGTTAGTTAAATTAGCAAAACTTTCCTGATGCTCAGCTCTATTGGCATAGCAAATAGATTTTTTAGGATTCTTTTTAATTCTATTGGCATACCATAACACATAAGCTATTGAAGTGCCTAAACAGATAAAATAAAAAATTACTCTTGATAGTATGCCGTCAGTAATAGGAATTTCAGCAATATGCGAGGCAATTCCTGTAGCAAAAGGATTGCCGATAGATGCGGTTAACCCTGCACCTACACCAAGCAGAATAGTAGCTACGCCCACAATGGGGTCGTATCCTGCCCTCACCATCAGCGGAATTAAAATTAAATAGAATGCCAGTGTTTCTTCATACATCCCTGCCATAGTTCCGCCAATAGAAAATAAGAACATTAGAACCGGAATCAATAAAAATTCTCTGCCTTCTAGTTTTTTTACCGCAGCTTTAAGTCCATTGTTGATAGCGCCGGTTTTTAAAATAACACCATATGCCCCGCCAATAATTAATACATAGGCAATAACCTCAGCAGCATTCACAATCCCTCTGGCAAATGAAGAGAAAGTATCTAAGAATCCTTGCGGATTGCTTGGCACTTCCTTATAAGTGCCAGGAACCACCACATCACGACCAATTGCTTCATTATGAATCCTATCAAATTGTCCAGCCGGCAACACCCATGTTAACACTGCCATAATGATAATTAATGAAAATATAATACTGAGCGTATGCGGTAGTTTGAGTTTCATCTTCATCTCCAATAAACTTTAATAACAAACTATCATATATTTATAAGGGGATATGTCAAGTTTTTTTTGACTTTTCTTTATTTCTCCTGCTTCATGTTAAAAATAACCTATTCTTATAATTATTTAATAAATTTTGAGGATTTTTAAAGACCAAAACTCAAATATTAATTTTGATAATTATGTATAGCATTGCAATATTTCGTTTTGCATAACAAGCCTATGGATGCCGTGCCATAGCACGGCATGACGGTAGGGTATAATATTAAGTTTTAATAGCTTTCATGGCATCAGCGTAGAACTCCACATCCGTTCCAATTACCACTTGAATGTTATTGCCGTTTTTGGATATTCCTTTGCTGCCATTTTGTTTTAATAAATTCTCGTCTATCAGCGATATATCTTTTAACTGCAAGCGCAGTCTTGATACGCAGTTATCAATTACTACAACATTATCAACACCCCCTAGTGCTTTAAAGATATTTTCTGCCTTATCGGTATAGCTGGTATCTTCAAATAATTTAGCGGCACTAGATGAACTAACATCGCCGTCTTCACGACCGGGAGTTTTTAAATTCAGCGCTTTAATTAAGGTATAGAAAATAAAATAGTAAATGCAGAAGAAAATAGGACCAAGAATAAGTATCATCCAAGGCTTAGTTGAAATCCCCCAAGATAAAACTAAGTCTATAATCCCGCCGCTAAAGGTAAACCCTGCCTTATATCCAACCAGATATGTAGCAACATAAGATGCTCCCATTAACAGAGCATGGATTCCAAATAATAGCGGAGCAGCAAAAAGAATCGGAAACTCTATCGGCTCGGTTACCCCTGTTAATAATGAGGTAAACGCACCGCTTAATAAAATTCCTAATACTAACGGCTTATTTTCTTTTTTTGCAGTATTATAAATAGCTAGAGCGGCAGCCGGCAAACCGAATATCATTACAGGGAAAAAGCCCGCCATAAATATTCCAGCAGTCGGGTCGCCATGAAAGAATCTAGTTAAATCACCAGTTAAAACTGTGCCGTCCGGCATTGTAAAACTGCCTAAGGTAAAGTAAGCAATAGCTTCAGTTATATGCTGCAATCCTGTTGGCAGTAAAATACGATTGCTAACACCATAGGCAAACATTCCAACAGGACCAGAGCTAATTACCCATTCGCTGAAAATATCAATTCCTAAAGCAATATAAGGCCAAATCAGCCCAAATACAAACGCTAATCCAATGGCTGTAAGCCCCGAAACAATCGGCACAAATCTTCTGCCGCCAAAAAATGCTAAATATACAGGAAGTTTAATTTGATAGAAACGGTTGTATAAATAGCCGCCCATAAGCCCTGCAATAATCCCGCCAAGCGTCCCCATATCATTAGCTTCGTTTAATACTTTCATGCCTGCGCCCATTACCAGATAAATAATAGCGCCGGAGAGTCCTGCTGAAATATTTTTATCGCGGGACATTCCGCCTGCCACCCCTATGGCAAAAAGCAGACCCAAGTTGGCGAACACTGCCTCCCCAGATTTTGCTAAAAATTCAATATTTAATAAATCCGGCTGTCCGAATCTTAATAATAAACCTGCAGCCGGCAGAACCGCAATCGGCAACCATAAAGCTCTTCCAATCTGCTGCAGTAAATCAAAAAATTTGCGCCACATAATAATTTCCTTATTCTAAATTTTCCTATTTTAATACATTATCAAACAAATTAATTATACCTCAAAATATGTGATAAATAAACATAAATTTTGCACTATATCACAAAACATCTTACATAAAAATTATTAAATTTATGTTTTGAGCTTTATATTAGGCGTTTTACCGCGAAGTGTATGAATAAATACATAAGTGGTAAAACAACGACATAGAAAGCCAAAAGTTTAAACTTTTAATATCCGCGTGCGGGGTCTAATATGTATCGCTGCAATACAATAAACTCATCTTTTGCTTCCATATTTAGATCCTCATACATATCTTTATAATTATTTTTTATTTCTTCACCGCGAATCACATCAGAGCACAGCACGGTTTGATTTGTAGAATAAACACTTAGCAGATCAGTTTGCGTTTTACCGATAATTAATGCTGTATATATTTTTCTCATGAATTCTGCAGCATCTGCTTTAAAGGCAATTCTTTTATCAATAAAAAATCTAATACTGCAGGGTTCTCATATCTTTGTAAAATTTGTAATTCTATAGGGAGTGCTGTCCGGCAGATTTGCAGGATTGCTGCTGTAAATAAAATAGGTATTATGCGTTAAAGGCTTAACATCATCTATTACTACTTCTTTAAAACTGCTGGCATCAAAACTATCCTCAATATCAACTGCGCTTACAGTTTCTTCCCAATCTCTAGGATCAACACCGCTGTTTGCTTCTCCGCCGCCAGTATTGCCATTATTGCCGCAATCACAATTGCAATTGCAGTCTCCTCCTCCATCAGTATCACCATCGCCTTTAATTAACAGCCCGCGAGAGATTGCGGTAAGGAAATCTTTCAAAAAATTTTGATTGTCAATTAAATTATCAAATTCTAAATTCAGCAGATTCGCCTTAATTTGCGAGTTGTCTTGAAAGCTAGTTTTACGCTGCATTCCCGCATTTCTTTTTAAAATAATCAGCTTAGGGAAAAGACTGCTTCCCAACTTTTCTTTTAGCTTAACTACTTTATCTTTACTGCGGAAATTCTCAACTGTATAATCTTCTAAATATACTAGCTGCTTATCTTCAATAATTACTTCAATTTGCGCCTCGAACTCCACTTCAAATTCGCAGGTAAAAGAATCCTGTCCAGTTGCCAAGTAGCTTATAAAATTTTTGTAATCCATAATTATTCCTCTTTAAAATATTTTAGAAAAAGACGACATGATATTTTTAATACTAGCTAAATCTTGCTTTCTTTTAGCAACGGCATTATATCTAGCTTCCGCCTGCGTTTTTTCTTTAAGGCTTTGCAGGGCATCGCTTTGATTTTTAAGAATTTCTTCACTATCGGCATTTAGGGAATTTTCCATAAAATACTGCAAATCTTCGTTAGATCCGCCGCTCCCTGCTGCTGTTTTATTTTTAATTTTAGACTTCTCTGCCGCTCTTTTATTATTAAGCGCTATAAGAAGACTGTTAGATTTATTTAATATATCGGCTTTCTGTTTTTGATATTCATTAATTGCTGACATATTTCCTCCTTTTTATTTGTTTAATATATTTAAATTTAAGTTTACTGCTACAATATTCATGGCAAAAGGAAGATACTGCTGAATGCTTAAATTAGCATTACTCTCCCAGCTGCCATTAATATTAAGCATGATATTTTGATATTCAGCCATCGGCGCAGTTTTAGCTAAAATATTTCTTTGCAGAATACTGCCCGTGCTATTAAGAACATCAATATGTGAAGATTTATAAAAAACTAAATCTGCCTTATCTATTTTTACCATACTGCTATCGGTTTCTAAATTCGGCGTGGTATAAACTGAAGCAAAACCATAGCCAACTATTACATTGCTATCGGCATAGCTGTTGCCTGCCACTGTAATGCTGCCGTTTATTACTTTAAAATCTCCTAAATAGCTATTGCCGTATAGAACACTTAATGTTTCACCCTCAAATATTTCTAAGGAATCAATTACATTACTGCTAATGGTTTTATGAATATATGAATCAAGATAAACCGGCATAGCCGCATTTTCTAAATAAAGATTCTGCAGTGAATCAAAATTTATTACCTCAATAAATCTGCTGTCCTTTCCTTTAATTTTTCTTGCTGCCGTTAAATACAGATATTGATTTTCCTTATTGTAAGAGGCGCTTATGGCGGTAATTTTAGCATCTTCTCCGCCTAAATTACACGAAACTCAAGCATAATTAAGATAGTCGCCGCTGCTATTAATAAAGCCAAGCGCCAGAGAACCGTTTTCCATTAGAACGCATAAAGCCTTTGAGGGATAGTCTAAATACAGCATATCTTTAATTTTAGAAGCAAATAAATGCAGCGATCAACTATTTATCTGCGATAGCGACAGCAGTTTATCTTTATCAACAGAAATCGCAAAAATATTCTGCTGATGCCAGTCAGCATAAAAGGTTAAAAAATCGGTGCTTGCCATATGCTTAGAATTCTTTTGCGAATTGAATTCCGCCACTGTATAATTAAAAGGCGAAATAGGCGATTCAATATTATACGGTAATAAGGTAAAAACTCCCTCTTGAGAACCCACCAATACATTATCTTTATTTGCTCCCAGCCAAAGAATATTTTTGCCGCGCGGCAGAGTTAAAGTAATAGAATTGTCTTCTGCAATAATATCGCTTATTACGCTATTTTCATTTACCCTTGTGGTAGGCGACATATTGGTATAATCGCCGGTTTTAGAAATCCAGATAGTTTTTTTGTTTTTATTAGATGCTCCGTAATACATGCGCCCGCCGAAAATAGCCGCCATTGTTGGATAACCCATTTCCGCACCCCATGCTCCTAGCTTGAAATCACGAGTATCCTCTGTGCCGTTAAAATCTATAAAGGTTTGAGCTTTAACATTCCTTGCATCTATAAACTGCGAAATCTGCGCTGCACCCCATATGCCTTTATGGGCAATGCGGATGAATCTTTTTTGATTTAAAAGCGCATCATTAGATTTAAATAAATCGCTTGATGCCGTAATCTGCACCTCGCCTGTAGTTCCGCTTAAACTAAGAGTTGTATTGGTTTTATTTATATCTAAATAAGGACCGTCTGTATAATCTACATTTTTTAGGGTAAAATTATAATTTTCATCAAAGCTCAATATACTTGGAGTTCTATCCGCAGAAAAAAAATAGTAGCATTTGTTGGCATCATCATAGACATAATTCAGTTTGGCAATTTCATCTTCACTAATCCAATTATTATTAATGCTATAATGCTCGCCGTTTTTTATTAAGGGCTCGTTATTAAAATAAAAACGAATAACCGTAGGATAAATTTCCATTAGAATGTTATTGTTATTATCTTCCAATGCAATAATCCGAACCTCAAAAGCATGAACTAAATTATTAATAAATTTACTGCCATTGCGTCTTGCTAACATATCCCACGGGCTTAGCCTCATATTTTTTAAACAAGAAGCGGAAGAGTAATATAGATTTTTCAAATTATATTTATTAACATATTTAGAAACCTCCCCCAACTTAAAATTACTGATATTTATATTCATGTTTTTATTACTCCTTTTATTATTTTTTTAAAATTTTGAATAGTTTGAGCTTTATATTAGAAGTTTTGCCCGTAGTATGTAAGGGCAAAATAACGACATAGAAAGCTCAAACTATTCAAAATTAGTTTCTAGATTCAATCCATGAACTGCTGAATAGACTGTCTGAGTTAAAAATCTCGCTGCCTTCTTTAGCGTCTAGGTTGGCAGTTTTGCGAAGTTCTATTTCATATAATTCCCGAATATTTTTTTGAACTGCCCCTTCCACAGAAAAACTGAAAGAAAGCTCTATGGCTAAACGCAGAACAATTAAATACACTAGACTTAAAGGCAAATCTGCCACATCCATATCTGCTAAATAAGTAAGGCATACTTCGCTGTTATTGCTGTAAAGAACCTGACCTTGCCTTAAATAATTGCCGCTTCCTTCTGCACGCAAAATTCTTAAGCAATCGCTTGGCAGAACAAATTCATGCTTGTATTCAGCGTTCCTTGTGTTTTTATTACTATAAACATTATTTAAAACAATGGTTTTTAAGCAAGCCTTTCAAATATTAGATGAAAGCACCTCTGCTTTTGCTATATCGTATAAAAATTTACATTGGCGCGCTTCAAAAGTTTCATCTTCAAGGGAATTAATATGATTCAGGCGAAGCATGCTAAGCGCCCGATTGCATACTCTTATATTATTGTATATCATGGATTTAATCCGCAGTATAAAGCACATAGCCGTTTAAAATATTCGCTTTAGAAAAAGCGATAGATGCCTTAAGGGCAATGTATTTTTCTACATTAACCTGAGGCGACGGCTTAATAATATTGTTATAATAAAATAGTGCGCCGCCGCTGCGGTTAAGGGCAATTCCTGTTTTAAGATTGCTGCTTTTAAGAATTTCATACTTATTGCTGACAGCATTATATAAAACATCTAGCACCAGCAGGTCAAAAGTATCTTCAGCTGCGCCTTCGCTGCAGGTAAACCCGATTTGCGTAATGCGGTTTTCTGTTTTAGGCAGCTTTACAAGAAGAATTTCTTCTTGTTCAACTGTTTCTTTCTGCGAAAAATTTACATCAAAGGCTAAAATTTTAATTTTACCTTGTAAATTTATGGCAGAGTTTTTAATTTTCGGCATTGAATTTTCATTCATTATTTGATCGCTTTGCAGCATAATTTTTCTCCTTTTCAATTTATATTTAAGTTTTGAGGACTTTTGTTTTTATATCATGAGCTTTACCTCGTAGCATACCCGTAGTATGTAAGAGGTAAAGTAAGAAAATATAAAAACAAAAAGACCAAAACCGCTTACTGTTCTTTGCAAAATATGCTAACCACCTTCTTCTCATCCATCCTAGTTGCTCCGCAGGACATTGAAGCATAAACTTGCTTCGCCATTCTTTTATCTGTGCGAATGCTTATATCTGTTTTTATATCGCCGTTGGTTGCCATTAGAATGCCGCTTTTGGCAAAGCAGAAGATGTTTCTTACATTATCTTCTTTTGGAAGCAGCTGCGAAGATACGCGTTTAAAAGTAAAACCCATAAAAGTATTTACTTTGCCGTCTACTAAGGCTTTAACGGTGTTGTAATCGTCGCTGGTTATTTCGGTAGTTTGCAATAAGTTGCTGATTTGCTTAGAGCTGACTACGCAGTATTGTTCTTCGTCGTCATCTACATCGGCATCGTCTAGCAGTTCTCTTGCCTTTCTTAGTTTGTCTAAGGTTAAGATTTGTGCTGAATTAGTTTCATAGTAATCTACAGGAATAATTTGCGATTCCGGCAATGGAACCTTAGTTTCTCCTTTATTGCCGCAATAAGCTAAACCAAGCGCTGCATCAATTATTCTTTGATCTTTTTTGCGTCCCAGCGCATAGGCGGCATTCAGCGCATAAGCAGAGCTGGGATCTGTTAAAAGTTTAAGCTGATCGTCTCTATCTATTAAATCCCCTCAGTCAGAGCTGATTAAATTCACCATTCTTCTGTCAATGTTGGTTTGAATTAAGGGGGTGTCAGAATTGCGGACATTAATATCTACCGCCTCAGTCGGGGCAATTTGATCGTAATAATAACGTTCTGTTTTCTGCTCTTCCTCGCGGACGCAGGACGACAGCTTTGACCCTTTCTGCTGCATGTTTAGTCTAACGGCATAGTTGTAGCCTTCTTTAGTTGCCATATCTATTGTTATCATTTTAGTTTCTCCTTTTTTTAGTTGTTATAAGGGCTAAGCCCCATTGTTAAAATTGAAAAGTTTTTAAAATTTTATTTAAGTTAAAACTTTTCAAGTTCCGCATAGCTTGAATTTTTTATGCTGTTGTTTTACCGCGAAGTGTGTAATAATACATAAGCAGCAAAACAACAACATAGAAAGCCAAGATATCAAAACTGTTTTTAATAGCTTGAGCTTTATATTAGGCGTTTTGTTGCGAAGTGTGTAATAATACATAAGCAGCAAAACAACAACATAGAAAGCCAAGATATTAAAAACTATCTGTGCGCATATTTAGCATTATGCAATACATCGTTAATTCCATGAATTTCTTGTTTAACTCCTTGCATATCATTTGTATAAATTATACTCTCAATGGCGTATAAACTTTGATCATGGCTGATGATATCGCCAACATTAATATTTGCTTGAAAATCGGCATCCATTTGAATATATTTATAACCCTCTTTAGTGCTTTGGATTTTTGCTTTCTGCAGGGGAAATTTTTCTTTGCACGGAGCGTTAAAATCTACCTCGTTATAATTAAAAGCATTATCGGCAGCCGCTTCAATATTTAATACTAAAAACCCGTTTATATCTTCTAAATTATAAGTATTTACTCTGCCTTTAAAAATAGAGAAGTTTTCAATAAAAATTTCAACATCTGTATTTTTTAATTCTTCATCCAGCAGGTTATACAAAGTGATATTCAATACATCAACATCTTCTTTAATAACCTCAAAATCAAATTTATGTTTGTAAATATTGTTGTTTATAAATAAACTAAAACATTGCATATCACCCATTTGCTCTCTCCTAGATAGTTATTTGTTTAAAAATTTAGTAATTTTAATAGTTTGGAATTTCTATTAGGCGCTAAGCTGTGCAGTGTGTGAATAATACATAAGCAGCTTTGCAACAATATAGAAAACCAAAATATTAGTTTAAGAATTTTAATAGTTTGGAATTTCTATTAGGCGCTAAGCTGTGCAATGTATGAATAATACATAAGCGGCTTTGCAACGACATAGAAAACCAAAATATTAAAATTCTTTGGCAATAATTTCGTTTAATCGGTTTACATAACTTAAAACCTCATTATGACGCATATTGCCTTTATTATTCAGCGCTTCAAGAATATCTTTCTGCGAAATTATTTGCGAGCGGATTTTTTTGGCTTCGGCTGGGGTCATGTTAAAACTGTTGTTTTCACCTGAAGCTGCCACTGCATCTTCTGACAGAAGTTTTCCTAAATCTACCATTTTATTTAAAAAAACAATTTCGCTGAAGTCTTCTTTTATAGTTTCTTCATCAAAACCAAGCCATGCCAAGCCTCTTTTACTAAGCAGAAGGTTTTTATCTAAATCTTCTCCCCATAATTGTTCTAGCTTTGCCAGCAGTAAATCTATGCCGGCATCTATATTTGCTGCCTGCGGATTATCTGCCGTTGGCTGCGTTCCTTCATTGTTTTGTTCTGCTGCGTTATTTATCATTATTATTCTCCTTATTTTTATTTAAAATTAATTGCAATACAATATTAAGATCTAAATCTGCCATCTCTAATATATGCAGAAACACATCTCTAGCACCCTCGTTAAAAGCGGTTTGATGAGAATCGCCCAGCCTGAATGACGAAGATGTAAAGTTGCAATAGCTGGCTAGATCTTTTAAAATGTTTAAGCATCGCTCGTCTTCTAAGTTAAAAAGTTCATTTCAGGCAGATGCTGCCTCTGCCGCTTGCTCGCCGCCAAAAACTGCCCATAGCCATTTGTATCCGTTTTTCATATTAATCTCCTTTGTTGTTAAACACATTTATTGGAACACCATTAGCCTGTGCTACCAATTTTAAAATTTCATCTCAATTTAGCACATTTACCACATCGGGATTGAAATCTCTTATTTTATCTACCATAGCATTCAATTGGAATAAGCCATTGCTTTCTTGAATTTTTTGGTAGCGGTTCCATGAATTCATAAACTCTACCTCAAAAGCAATATCCTCAAATTTTATGCCCTGCGGCAGCTTCGGCAATAAGTTTAAGCGATACATAATTCCTAATTGCCTTATTAACAGCGGGTATAAAAATTCTCCTTGAATTCTTGCTACTTTTGATCCTAAAATTCTTAGCTTCTGTTCATTTGTTGCTACCACTTCCGTAGCCGTAGCATTGCTGGCATAAGCATAAACCAGCAGCGAGGTATAAAACGCTTCTTTAATAGTATTGCGTCTTTGCTCTTGCAGCTCATAGGCACTAGATAAATCGCCGCCAAGACTAAGCGGTTTTAAAAGCTGATTGCCTGTAAGCGGATCTATTCCGCCGTAAATAATGCCTCCCGGCGCTGCCTTAATGCCTTGCACACTGGATTCGCTGGGTGCAAGAATCGGCGGATCTACCTGCTTCTGTGCTGAAACCAGCATGGTTTTACTCATGGCGTTAATCATTTTAATATCCGCAAGCACCCCCATCGCCGGGCTTTGTCCGTAAGAGTTTTGCGTAGATGTATACCATCTTGCAACCATATAGGGAAACTCGTAGTGTCCTGATTTAAGGATAACTGCGGAATTCTGCATATCTATATAAAAAGACGAGTATTTCATGCCCTTAAGCTGGGCGGTTTTATCGCCGAAATATTTTGTAGGAATACAAAGATGCAGAAAGTTGAAAATCTCTTGGGAATCATCTGCTTTAGCCTTAAGAATTTCTGGGCTTAAATTAGCATATCCAAACAAATCAACGCACGACGACGCATTAAGGCTGATTTTTCTAAGAATGCAGTCATTATCTTTATACACGCTATGCAAGTAAGTGCTGCTAAGGTTTAAGGTTTGATAATTTATAGAATTATCTTCTAAATTTTCAGATAAATAAAATACCGCCGTGCCATAGCAGACTAAGTCTGTATAAAATTCGTAAGATTTATGATAGAATCCCCGCTTAGGATTATTCAGCATTTCTTTCATAGCTAAATTAGCCTTATCTAGCCAGTCTTTAAGGTTAAATGCTGATTCCTGCGAAGTTTTCTGCTTAATATTAAACCAGTTAAGCGAACTGTTAGAAATTAAAGACCAAATCCCTGCCACTAAGTATTCTGCAGCAATTACCGCTGTGGAATCGTAAACCTCAGCATTGTTTTTAGATTCTTCACCTTTTTGCGGCAGAACATAACGGCTTATCTGCTGCCAAAGTTGTTCTAATGAGCTCCTTTGCGAAGATAGCTTTTCTGCTAAATTTATTGCCCAATTGGCAATTTCTTGGTTTTTATCACTGTTGCTAAGATTCTTTTCTTTTAAGTATTTATCTTTCATTGTTTTGTTGCCTTGCATTTTTTATTCTTAATATGTATATTATAGCAGATTCTATTATTCCTGTCAAGCATATTTTGCAATATAAATAAAAATTTTTCTAATTTTAAATCCCCCAATTTTATACTAGAAACAACGCCATAGAAAACCAAGAGATTCAAAATACTGTCTACCAAGTGAATGGGCTATACTCTCCTATTCCCTTGATTCCATTGAGTTTTTCTCCTATCAATATCCTTTTAAAATTATTGCAGGCAAAGGTTAGCGCACAGGCATCGCCGCCATCGGGAGATGTTTTTAATCTTTTTTTTATATCGTCTTTAGATTCTATTTTAAGCTGTCCTAAAGAATTATATCCATATTTTACACTACTTATTTGTTGTAATAAAGTATCATTAAAAACAATATGCCCCTCTTCTTTAATAAATTCACTTAAAAGTCCTCACATTTCCGCCCTTTTATTAAAATATTTTGTTGAATTTTGTGCTTTGCTGCCAAACTGCACCAACTCCAGAATATCCTTAGGAAATAACTCACATAGACGGTCGTAAACTCCGATTCCGCCGCCTCCGGCATCTATGCAGACTTTGTAAGGCGAGTGTTTATTTATTAAATGGGAGAGAATCCCTACCAGCTCCATAGTATCTTTAGTATTAATTTTTTCATTCACATTAAAACCAAGAAAATTGCCCTCTCTGTCAATAATCCAAGAGAAGTCTCCCCCGCCATAAGCCACATCTACCCCTAGAATAAGCGGTTGTTTATTGCTGCTGCCATCTATTATAAAATCTTCTTTTTTTATAGATTTCACTAAAAGTTTATCCAGAGGAATTAGTTTATTATCATCTGCTGCCATAAAAGCCTCTGCTACTGTAGCCGGAAACTCCCTATGGAATCTAGCGCTCGGCTTATTTATATCATCAAGATTATTCGCACAAAGGCTGCGATTTTTAAGGTAAGCCCAATTCAGCTGCGGAATTGTTAGTTTATGGGTTGCTTGATAGCTAAGCCATTCCTGTGAAAACTCTATATCCGCCGCTGTATCTGCATACTCACTATGCCAATGCCAAGGCAGAAATATTAAATTATATTCGCTTCTGCCAGCCTCTGCCTCCATGCACATATTATAAAAAAGTCCGCTGGAGCCATTGGATGTGCTTTCTAAAATCACCTCGCTTTCAGCAGTATCCGGCACTGACATTAAGATTGAAGACAAGTGATTATCGGAATTATTCCAAAAAGCCACCTCGCTGCCATGAAAAAACTGTATGGTATCCGATCTGCCAACCTCTGCGCCGCCAGCCGTTGCAAAAGTGCAGCCGCTATTAATATTATTAAAATTAATATATCTACCTCTGCCAATAAATGCTTTAGGCTTCAGAGATTTAGGGCTATTGTGGTAATATCTTTGCATAACAGCAAAAATATTATCAGTCGCTCTTTGCTGATGGCATAGAACAAAACTTTTAGAACCAACATGAAATATTATGTAATGATAGCATCTGGCAGAAACATATGTAGTTGCCCCAATCTGACGCCCCTTTAAAATTAAAGCGCGCACCTTTCCTTGCAACTGTTTCTGCTGTTGTAAAATACTGTGGATATACTGCTGCTCCTTATTAAAAACCAGCGGGGTTATTGAACTGTTTTTACTTCTAATATATAGAAAATTCTGTGAGAATTTCTCAAAATCTTTAACAATAACCTTAAGCATATCCTGTATGTTAGGGTTTTTCATAATTGCTTGTCCTTTTTATAGCTTTATTTTGCATCATAATATCGCAACATAAGACGCATTCTTTTTTTATTATTTCTAAGCGGAATCTTTTTATTTTAAGAGCGAATCCAATTCAGCATCCTTAAATTGAATAATAGCATCTTTTACACAATCTGTATAGTTGCATTTAGATATTTAATTGAATCTTAGATGTTTTCTTGTTTATCTTCTATTTTATTACAGTATACTTCCCGTTTTCTAATAGAAAGCGATGTTGTTTTTTGTTTTATTTTTTTAATTCCATTTGTTCTTTTTTCCTTTTTATGATATTATTTATTTACAATTTATAATTGATGTTTTTGTAAAATATATTTTATTCTTTAAAAGAATAGAATAGTTTGTCTTAACGCACAATTATACTTAAAATGTATATAAAAATTGTATAGTTGTCAAGTGAATTCTATCTAAAAACAACATATCAACTAAAAAATCTGTAAAACAAACTTAAAGTTCATAAATTTTAAGTAGTTTGGGCTTTAACATGAGGCATATAGTTAATATATTGATATTTATACAAAGGAAATTTAGCTCGTAGTGTATATTAATACATGAGAGTTAAATTTCCAAAGTAGGAATTCAAGAGATTTAAAATTTATAAATTTTGAGGATTTTTGCTTTTATATCATGAGCTTTACATCATAGCATACCCATAGTATAACCGAGGTAAAGCGAATGAATATAAATGTAAAAAGACCAAAATTTTTCCTTGAATTTAATGATTTTAATTAGTAATCTAATAATATATATATACTCTTTTAGTGTTTCATATTTTTATCTGCGAACATAAATGCAGGTGTTATAGTTAAGGAATTTTCATGCGGTTATTTTTAATTTTAATTGGTTTATGGTTTATTCTTTCAGGACACTTTAGCGTTTTACCAGTAGTTCCGGGTTTAATTTTTATAACTATCGGCTTTTTTTTATATAAAAAAGCTAAAAAAGATGCTGGTTTTAAAGAAATATTTGCCATTAATTCTTTAAAACTTTTTCTTTACACGCTTTATTTAGCCAAAGAAATTATTATATCTAATTTTCGCGTGGCGCGGACTATTATAAAAAACGACCTCAGCCCTCAGGTTTTTAAAATAAAAAATACTTTTAAAACCAATTACGGCATAACTATTTTTGCAAATTCTGTAACGCTTCCTCCGGAAACTATTATTTTAAGGGCAGATGAAAACGAATTTTTAATTCATTCTTTAACCATAGAAAGTATGAACGAATCTCTTGACGGCACCATGTATAGAAAAGTTTTACAACTGGAAGAAGATCTGCTGAAAAATATAAAGGAATAAGCTGAATATGATAATCGATACAAAAATTATTTTATTTGCCGGCTTAATTGTTATCGTTCTGTTAATTATGACTCTGCTGTTCGCGTTTTTTAAAGCAAAAAATATTTACGAGAAAATTCAAATTATTGCTCCTTTTAATAATCTATGCGCAGTTTTTATCGCCATATATTGCTATTATATAGGCAAACCCGAATACATAGATTTAGCTTTAGCTTATGCTGTTTTAAGTTTTATCGGCATTTTAGGATTAAAAAAATATTTCGAAATAAATTTAAAAAGAAAGGAATAAACAATGAATATACTTATTGCTGCTAAGGAAATTCTTTTTGTTATTTTTTTAAGCAGCGGTTTGATTTTTTGCGCCATTGGGATATTCGGCTTATTCCGTTTTAAAGAACTTTACAATAAACAGCATGCCTTAGTAATTATTGACAGTCTTGGCATATTTTTTATCTGTTTAAGTTTGGCTATCCATTCCGGCATAGCTCTTGTAAGTTTTAAGCCAATATTCTTTTCAATATTTATAACCTTATTCTCTGCACCTTCAAGCTATGCTTTAATGCAGATTTTTATTAACAGAGAGCAGAAAATTTTTGCACAAGGCATTGAAAGGAAGATAATTAAATAAATGTATGATACTCTTTTAATACTATTTTTATTACTGCTGGCAGTTATTGTTATTAGCTTATTATTTGTTAATGATTTGCTGGTTTTTGTTTTAATTACCGGTTTAATTTCCATAATAACTGCCGTTATTTATGTGCTGCTAGACGCTATAGATGTTGCCCTTACCGAAATTGCCATCGGCACCGGCATATCTACCATTTTAATGTTAATTATAATATATTTAACCAGAGCCTATCATATAGACGGCTACAACCCTATTCAAAGATTCCCTAAATTTACTTTACCAAATCTTTTTAATGCTGTTATGCTAGCGGTAATTTTCTTCATAATGATAGATGCACTCGGCTATGCCCCAACTTTCGGCAACATTAATAATATAACCAACTCTAACATAATTTATAAAGTTTACACCACCACCAGCTATAAAACTTTCGGCATTCCTAATATGGTAACCATGATTTTAGGATCGTTCAGAGGTTTTGATACCTTAGGCGAAGCTATTGTAATTTTAATCGGAGCAGTGGGTGTTTGTTTAGTTTTACAGATAGATAAATCAGAACTTGCCGCAGAGCTTTCCTCACGGGAAATTAAAGAGCTTAAAAACAAAACTCTTAAAGATTATGTTCTTAGCTCTGCTGTGTTTGCTTTAATTCCTTTATTATTATTATTCGGCTTTTATACGCAGTTTCATGGAGATTTCGGCGCCGGCGGCGGTTTTCAAGCCGGTGTTATGATTGCCGCCTGCTATTATTTAATGATACTCCACTTCGGCAAACATACTGCTAATCAATTTATGAGTATTAAATATTTGCTATACTTTGCAGCGCTTGGAGTTTTAATCTTTATAAGTGTTGGCATATTAAGCATGCTTTTAGGCGGCAAATATTTAGATTATTCAGTTTTTGCGAAATCTACTGCCTCAGCCTATCACCTCGGCTTATTTGCAATTGAGTTAGGCGTCGGGACGGCAGTATTTGCAGCAACCGCAATAATTATCAGCCAGTTTTATAATAAGTTAAAAAGTTAGGTATAATTCATGCAGTATTGGACAAATATTTTAAGCAACTACCCTTATATTCTTGCAGCAATGATGATTGTAATCGGTCTTTATATCTTAATATTTGAACAGAATCTTATAAAAAAGGTTATCGGCATGAACATCATGCAGGGGGGGATAATTCTCTTTTTTGTTCTTATTGCTAAAATAAAAGGCGGAGTATCTCCTGTTTATAATCCTAATTTAGAGGAAACCTTCAGCAATCCGATACCTCATGTTTTAATGCTTACAGCTATTGTAGTAGGAATTGCAGTTAGTGCTGTTGCTTTTTCTTTAATTTACATAATTTATAAAAGATACGGCACCATTAATGAGGTGGAACTGGCAATGATTAATAAAAGAGATGATAACGATCATCTGCTATTAGATTGGGATACCAATGAAGGCGAGAAATAGGTAAATGAATACTTTACAATACAGTTTTTCTATCCCCGCCATAGTGGTAATTCCTTTATTGGCGGCGATTGTTCTTTTATTTGTTAGAAAATCTTATTTTTCTTGGCTGGTATCTTTTTTAACATGCTTAATAGTTATAGCTATTTCTGTTTACATACTTATTGCTAACAATTTTAATACTACTGCTTATAATTTCGGCAATTTTATTCCGCCTTTCGGGATTGAATACACAACAGATGCTTTATCTATTTTCTTTGTATTTTTACTTTCAATTGTAGGGTTTTTAACAGCCCTTTGGTCTAAAGGAAACATTACTGCCGAGCTGGGTGAGAAAAATGTTTATTTATACAACTGCGTATTTTTATTATACTACGCCGGATCGCTTGGCATTATTCTAACCAACGACCTTTTTAATTTATTCGTATTCTTAGAAATATCTTCACTAGCCTCTTATATTTTAATAGCAATGGGTAAAAGGAAAAACTCTCCGTTAGCCGCTTTTGATGCTTTGGTAATTGGAACTGTTTCGGCATCGTTTTATCTTTTCGGCGTCGGTATTTTGTATATGCTGTTTGGAACCCTAAACGCCAGTGATTTAGTATTGCAAATTAGCAAATATCCAATGACGCCGATTTTAGTTTTAGCCATTACCATGCTGTCTGTAGGGATTATTATAAAAATTGCCCTCTTCCCTGTATTATGGTGGCTGCCGCAAACTTATCAAAGCGCCCCTTCAGCCATGTCTGCCTTTTTAGCAGGAGTTTCTTCAAAAGTTGGGATTTATATTCTTATTAAAGTAATCATTATGGTAGTTGCCAGAGGTGTTCACATCAGCCTAGATAACTATTTCGAACTGCTTTTAGTGCTGTCTGTCCTTAGCATGTTTACGGGCGGATTGCTTGCCCTTAAGCAGGATAATTTAAAACTTTTACTGGCATTTTCTTCCGTATCGCAATTGGGCGCAATTATGGTAGGCATATCTTTATTTAATTTTTACGGCATGTCGGCAGCTTTGTATTTAATTATTACCCATGCTTTTATTAAAACTGCCCTGTTCTTATGCGTAGGAAATTTAATTTACACCTTTGGAACAGAAAAACTTAGTGAGCTAAGAGGCTTTGGACCGAAAGCTCAGTTTACATTTTTTGCCATTATTTTTTTCAGCCTGTCTTTAGCCGGGCTGCCAGGAACATCTTTATTCTGGGGGAAATTTTATTTATTAATGTCAGTAATTCAATCAGACAACTGGTTTTTAATTGTTTCCATAATTTTAGCTTCGGTGCTGACTTTTGCCTACAGTTGGAAAATAATATCGCAGCTTTGGATTGCTCAAGACAGCAGCGTCTATTTAATTGTGGCTCATAAAAAAATTCCAATCTATATGAATTTAGCTATCATTATAGCAATTATGTTAAATATTTATTTAACATTTTTTCCAGATGCAACCTATTATTTTATAGAACAAATAATTAATTTAAATATTGTCTCACAAGGATAAATTTTTATGACTTTAAAATACTTAATATTATTAATTATCTTTCTGCCATTTCTAAGTTTTTTAAACTCCCTATGGTTAAACAAACACCCAACCATCAGGGAAAGGCTAAATGCAGCAATTGCAGTTATTAATTTTATCCTCAGCATTGTTGCTTATAATAAATTTGCAGCCGGAGAATTTGTAAATTTTAAGTTTATTGCAATTAACAGCTATCTTTATTTAGGATTCTATACGGAAAAAATCACTATGATTTTTGCTATCATGGTAAATTTTCTGTGGATAATCAGCATGATATATTCCATCGGCTATATGTATAGCCATAAAGAAAAACATCTTGGCAGATTTTTTGCCTTTTACTGTTTATCTATAAGTTTTACCTTATGTATAGCTTTTTCCAGCAACTTAATAACCACATTTTTATTTTACGAAGCCCTAACACTTGCTACTTTCCCATTGGTTGCCCATAAGCTAACCCCAGAAACTAAAATTAATGTTAAAGTTTATTTATCAATTTTAATTGGAACATCTCTGCTGTTTTTTCTGCCGGCAATTATTACAACGCTTTTATATTTAGGCAGCATAAACTATACACTCGGCGGACTTTTTATAAGGGCAGAAAACACGAATATTTATATGGTTTTCTTGCTGCTGCTGCTATTTATTTTTGGAGTGGCAAAAACGGGAATTATGCCCGTGCATAAGTGGCTGCCTGCTGCGATGGTTGCTCCAACGCCAGTAAGCGCCCTGCTGCATGCAGTGGCAGTAGTAAAAAGCGGTGTTTTTGTATTCATTAAAATTATTATTTATATTTTCGGCATTGATTATTTGAATGTGGTAATAAGCAAGATGTTTACTATTAACTGGCTGCTGGTTATTCCATGCACTACCATTATTTTAGCATCAATCGTTGCATTATATCAGGATAATTTAAAAAAAATGCTGGCATATTCTACCATATCACAGCTTTCTTACATTGTGCTAGGAGTTTTATTATTAAGCAATGCTGGGATAATATCTTCGGTAGTAAATATTTTAGCCCATGCTTTTGCTAAAATTACTCTGTTTTTTGCTGCCGGCAGTATTTATGTGCTGGCGCATAAAGATAAAATTTCCCAGCTTAAAGGAATCGGCAGAAAAATGCCCATTACCATGACGGCATTCAGCATCGCTGCCCTTTCTATGATTGGATTTCCCCTTACGGGCGGGTTTATGGGCAAATGGTTTTTATTAAAAGGAATTTGGGAATCATCGCAGCATTGGGTAATATTCGTAATAATAGCTTCTACGGTATTAAACGCCTTATATTTTCTGCCGGTAATTATTAATGCCTTCTTTTATAAATATCCAGAAAACAAAGATGAGGCAGAGGTTATAAAAAAATCTCCGCATATGGACGCAGCTATGATAATTACCGCCGCCTGTGTATTAATGCTGTTTATATACTCCAGTAATTTTATAAGTATTTTAACAAAATAAATGAGATGAAATAATGGTTCTGCTAAATTTAATTCTGCCTTTGCTTGCTGTAAGCATTGGATTGTTTTTTCTAAAAAATAAGAAATATTTATTTCTTTTAACGCTAACCGCAGTTATTATTACCATAATTTTTATAGCTTCTTATACTATTACTGATGGCTATAGCAGCCTTGTTTTTTTAAGCGAATTTATTTATCCGCTTTATTCCATGATGCTTCTTTTTGGCATCAGTTTTATTTTAGGTGTAGCTTTTGTTTTATCGCAAAATAGAACCAACTATCGGGAATTAGGAATCATCGTTGCCTATTTTGCTTTTTCTATGGGAATTTTATTTGCAGAAGATTTTATTAACCTTATAATTTATTGGGAGCTGGCGTCAATCAGCGCAACATTAATTATTCTGCAGTCAAATAGCGATAGAAAAAAATATGTAGCGATAAAGTATTTTGCCATTCATAGTCTTGGCGGAGTAATGCTGATAGCCGGAGCAACAGATTTTATTAGAGTTTTGCATACTGAGGTTTTTCCATTAGACTACGCTTTAAATATTACTAATTTAGGAAATATATTAATATTATGCGGCATTCTTATAAATCTTGCCATTCCGCCATTTTCTTCTTGGCTGGTTGACGGATATTCTGAATGTTCGCCTAATGCCTCTATATTTTTATCTATATTTACCACAAAGGCTGCACTTTTTGTGCTGTTTAGATTATTTCATGGTGCAGAAATATTAATTTATATCGGAATATTTATTGCTGCCTATGGATTAATATTCTCGCTGTTTGAATCCAGCCTAAGACGCATTCTAGCCATGTCTATTATCCATCAGCTAGGAATTATAATAATCGGCGTTTCTGCCATGCAAGCCTTTGACGGCTTTTTAATTACCTATGTTGTGGTAAGCGTTTTATATAAAATTATCGCTTTTATGCTGGCAGCAATTCTTATAAAAAAATACCGCACCGATAATATTTATGAGCTAAGAAACTCTATTAATTTAAAGTCAGTTTTAGGAATTTCGCTGCTGCTTAGCTCTTTTCAGGCTGTCGGGCTGCCTTTAACCGGAGGATTCGTAGTAAAAACTTACCTTGTAGATGTGGTTGCCCTGCTTGATATATCGTGGCTATACTATGCTATAATAATTCTATTTGCTGGGGTGGCAGTAAATATTGGAATAAAAGTTCCCTACTATTTAATTAATTTTAAAAGCAAGGCTAAAAAAATTGTGCTAAATAACAGCCGTTCAAAAAATGCCATTCTTATTACAATTATTGTAATGCTGGAGGCAATTTTTATTCTGCACGGAATTCAATACTTCAGCTTAGAATATACGCTGCACTCGCTTGAAGTGCTGGCATTCGGCATTGTTATGTTCAGCTTGTCGCTGTTTTTCATTAATACTAAAGAAGATCAGTGGCGTTTGCAGTTTGATAATTTTAAAGCAGCTGCTTTTCGTGCTTCTTCTAATACATTAAAATTGTTAGCCAGTGAAAAACCTATGAAAAGCATCGGCAATTATTTTAATTTCTATTTGCAGAAAACCTCTGCTTTAATTAAAATTACCACTAATTTATCTATGAGATATACAATAACCTGCATTATGATTTTTACAATTTTGCTATATTTGGCATTAAGATTTGCATAAGTTTACCAAATTTGCCAAAACACTGGTAAAACTCCAATTTCCTGCAGATTTAATACTATAAGCAAGCAGATTGCAATAAGAAAAAATAGAGAAGCATCAACTATAGTTCTTAAAACAACTTTATAGTTTACTTCCAAATAATCGCTAGATTTCCAAAGTTTTATTTTAGGAAAAAATCTTGGAATATTTGAATTTAAATAATCAACATATTCTTGAGAAAATTCTGATGTAAGAAATTTTTCCTCGTAAGAAATTACATGATAATAATAAAAACTAAAAAATAATATCAATAAAACTATAATAGTTAAACTTGAATAAATTAAGCCAATTCCTAATGTTCCTAAAAAAGAAAAAAAGTATAGAGGGTTTCTAGTAATAGAATACATGCCCTGCGAAACTATGCTTCTTCCTCTTTTGTCGCTCATGAATAAAGAGGTAAAAGTTCTTCCTAAAATACAAACGAATATCAAAAACAAACCTAGCACAAACATAAAGTTATATACAGAACTATGCTGTTCATCATACTGGATAATAGGCTGCGAAAACAGCATGAATAAAGCTAAAATTACTCCTGCGATTCTTGAAATTAACAACCGATATTTTGCAAAAAATTCATTCATTATATTAGAAAATCCTTTATTTTATTCTATAATTTGATTACAATATACTTGAAAGTATATTCTACTATAATTTGTATAGTTTTACAACTAATAACTGGAGTTGAAATGAGAGTATTTAATCTAATATTTTTTACGCTTATTATAACAATCAATATAGGATTTGCTAAATCAAGTTCTGCAGACGAATATCCATCTATAGGAACTGTAATTGACGGCTCTTTAGATAATATGACTGCTTTTTTGAATACCGGCGTTAAAACAGAAGTAGATGAAAGTAAATTTCTTCCCTATGCTTCTGGAGCAATTATTGACGGTTTTTTAGAAAACGGCTTTGTAATATCTAATAGAAACAATGAATCAAGACCATTTATTGTTTTAAATCAAAGAGACAGCTCTGATATTGGCGTGCGGATTTATGCACAATCGCAAATGGCTAAAGCAAATGGTATTTTTATTATCATAACCCTTAACAGCAATACTGCCAATACCGAAAACGATAAAAATCGCCGCCCGTTAAATGAAGAAACTTTTCAAAAATTAAGAAATGCTTTATCGCTATTAAACTGCCGCGATAATGTTGATTTTCTAAGAAGCGGATTTGTTTGCAATAACGAATACGAGGTGCTTTATTCAATAAACAGCGATAACTTTGATGGATTTAGACGCCTTTTCGGCATGGATAGAAGATCGGAATTATTAATTAGCATTACTCCGGTGGCTAATTAGAAAATACGAACTATAAACCATATAAATGGCTTTGCTTGTATAACGAAATATGCCATCACATTATGTCTATGCCAAAACGGCATGATGGTTTAATCTGTTTCGTATAATTATCTAATTTTTTCAATTAATTGCTCGCAGGTAGAGCAGCATTTGTATTATCTTCTTCTCCTCTTTGTTTTGCTGCTCTTGGCGCGCTATTTTTAGTATTAAAGTTATAGCCGATTAAAAATGATATGCTGTTGGCTTTATAGGTTCTATTTGTATAATCAATACTGCCGGAATAGCTATTGTTTGCGGAATCAAAGATATATTCAGCATGCAAATATTCCTGTTCAAGCATTCTAACTTTATATTCAACCGCTAAGTAGTAATTTTTATAAGCATACTGCATTCCAAATACGTAAAAATTATTGCCATAAAAAATAGTATCATCTCTGGTAATATCTTTGTTTTCACTTATGGTATTTTCGTAATTATTATAGATAGAAGTCCGCAGCTGCCCTACTTTTGCATAAGGAGATACGGCATAATTCCCCATATAGTAATTATACTTTAAAAATAAATATACAGGAGTTTCTCTAACATGCTTAGCCGAATCTGTCCAATAGCTAGGTCGGATTTCTTCACCGCTTTTTGCCACTAAAGTTTGCGATAAATAAGACCCAAAACCAAACTCTAATCCCATATTCAACTCATAAGAAAAATCAATACCAACAAAGGGCTTAGCACTTGAGCCAAATTTGTTTCCATAATCTACGCCAACATATGGCGAAAATTTTAAAGACTGCGCCGATAAATTAGCCGTTGCCATAAAGACTGTTAATAAAATTAGTAAATTCTTCATAAATTATCCTGTAAATATAATTTATTAGTTTATACCATAACAATTGAAATTAAAAATAAATCCTGTCTTTTAGCTATATTCAGCCAAAATTAATTGGCAATAAAATGTAATTGCTTAATAATTTAATTACGGGTTTAACGACCCACAGAAACAAATAGCTTTGTCATAATACATGACTTGAAGAGTTATATATTATGGTATGGGCGGGAGGGCAGAGAATATAATACCCATTTGGGGAATAATCTCACTCTTTCTTTGTTTCTGTAGAGTCGTTAACCTCCCGCTCATCATTAACCCTTTAACGAGGAACAGAAAATGTCTAATTTAAATCAAAACAATAGCAACAAAACAATCATGTATGTTATAAAAAAAGATTTTGATAAACAAAAAATAGCAAGCCTTTAACAGCCGCAAATCTGCAAATGGATACAGGCGTAGCCGATATGACGAGTTTTGTTGGTATATTATGTCTATAATCATCTAAAATAAAAAACCAAAATCATTTATTTTGAATAGTTTAAGGTTTATATTTAAAAGTTTTGCTCCGTAGCATATAAACATATGTGAGGGGCAAAATTTTTAAATATAAATCCAAAATATTTAAAATAAGTCTATGGAATAGGCTAGGTTCACCCCTATATACTGATTAACTCTGCTATAAGAATTTTCAGCAATTTGATTTTTTGTATCGTTAATATATGATATATTTTGATTAAAGCTCACTCTGCGGTATTCTAAAGAAACTACAACATTATCTAAAGAATATCCTAAAGTTGCTGCCATGAATTGCGTATTTTTAAGGGAGTTTTCAAATCGTAAAACAGGCGGTTCTTCTCCTTCTGCTGCTGCAGATGATGGCAAGAATCCTTTGCGAAGCCTATCTTTAGGCGTTAAATAATAATACCCATATTTAAACGAGGCAACTACCCAACCATCTTCAAAAAAATCAAAATTATAGCGCAATACGCCATAATAAGGCACAGAATCTGCTCTAATGCTATGAATTGCAATAGCAGAAGAATTATCTTCGGTATAAAAATTTTCATTTCTATCGCGGGTCATCTGCTGCCGATGGTAGCCGGTTCCAATTCCAAATTCTAACTGATTAAAAATTAAATAGGTCATTTCAGCTTGAACCGCTGTTTTTAAGCTAAGTTTTTTACCAACCATGCCGCCCATGCTAGTAAAGGACGGCGTAAATCTAAACCCACGATCGTCCGCTTTTAGTAATGCCGACGCAAAAACTACTATTATGATATATACAAAAAATCTTACCATAAATATCCTTTATAGATTTTTAATTCAATGAATAAATAAGAAAAGCACTGCTAAATATAACTAATGAGCTTCTTCTGTTTCTTTCAAAAAGAAACCAATCCCTCTATAGCCAGTATTCGGTGATACCCCTTCTTTAATAGTATATTTGCCTTGTTCAGCTTGGAATGTTGCTCTAACTATTTTGATGATTCTATTAAAATCTTCATCAGGAATTTTTGTAGTTAAAAGACCAAATCTTGTAAGCCTTCCTGACATATCAAACACCATTTCAATCTGCAGGCTTTGACTTTTATTAAATCCTGTAAAAGTTGTAGTTCTCTTATCGGGGCTTTGCGTTGAATCTAAAGATATTAACATATAAGAATTAAGGCTTTCCTCTTCCATTCTTATATTAAAAGTCCGTAAAAAATCATTTTGAGTATAAGCAATTGGAGATTTGCCGCAAGCACTTAACAAAAGGGCTGCTCCTAAAATAATAAATAAAACTATTTTTTTCATGAATAAAAATCCTTATTGTTGCTATAATTTTAACATAAAAATAATATAAATCCACTAAATAAATTATTACAATAATTTATTTATAGTCTCTTATAAAATATATTGAAAACCAATTATTTTTTGTTATACTATAATAGTTCGTAGGATTGATTCTGCTGTAATTTAAAATAGGCAGTAAGGTTTTGCGATTCTTTTTATGGCGAGCGTAGCTCAGTTGGTTAGAGCACCTGATTGTGGTTCAGGGGGTCGGGAGTTCGAATCTCCTCGCCCGCCCCAGTTTAACAAATAATTGGTTAAATTCACAAAATTTTTATGACAGTTTTGTTATAGTCTATAGTAGCTCAGTTGGTTAGAGCACCTGATTGTGGTTCAGGGGGTCTTTGTCCGCTTCTCCTCGCCCGCCTCAGTTTAACAAATAATTGGTTAAATTCACAAAATTTAAATAATTCTCTTAGTTTTTTTATAACGCGATTTCCAATAAGGGTTTTCAAAAACATTATCAACTATGTGAACTTTGCCGCCGCTGTTTGGCGCATGTATCATTTTGCCATTGCCGATATACAAGCCCACATGATTAACCCGAAACCAGCTTGGAATACTCCACCAATGCCAGTCCGTATTAAAAAATATTAAATCTCCCGGCTGCCTAGCCAAATATACCCTATCGCCATAAGCATAAAGTTTTTCTGTAGTTCGTGGAATTTCATAGCCGTTAGCCTTATAGGCGTAATAAATTAATCCCGAGCAGTCAAACCCTGTTTCATGCTTGTATCCTCCAGATTTATAAGGAGCGCCTTTTTCCTTTAACGCCGTATCTACCACTGCCAGCCTTTGCTGCGACGCAAAACTTGTGCACCCAGCCAGTAAAACCAGCAATAATACTATTATAAAATTCTTGTAATAAAAGAATCCATTCCCCATAAGTTATTTGTGCCTTTATTTAATTTTAATTACATATAATAAAATTTCGTGATACCGTGTTTAACACGGTATCATAGGATTATCATACAAAACACAATCATTAAGTAATAATATCCCGCAAATTGATACTGTGTCAAGCACGGTATAACAAGGCAGAGGTTTGGCTTATTAATTTTTTGCTTGGTTATTACTAATAAATTCTTTTTTTATAGTAATTATATTCGCTTTTCTATCGTTTATTTTTTTATCATAAATCTTGATAATATCTTTAAATACAAGCTGCATAGGCTGCTCTAAAGCATTTACCAGAGCTTTTAGCCTGAGCAATAAATTATCATAATCCCAAAATGATTCTTGAGAGTTTTTTAAAAGATTTTGAAATTGTTGGTTAATATCAAAGTTGCTGCTGTTGGTAATATTATCATTGTTTTGATTTGGGTTAGACATTATGTATTCCTCGTTAAAGGTTAAATTAATAATGAGCGGGAGGTTAACGACTCTACACAATGTAAAAGAGTAAGATTATTCCCCATTAGGTTTCCCAAAATGAGTATTGTATTCTCTGTCCTCCCGCCCAATTTTTAGCATATGAAAAAATACCATATATTCTAATGGGCGGAATTTACATTGTGTAATAGGGTCGTTACACCCGCATGCAAATTATGAAATAATTACATTTTATTGTCAATGGAATTTGTAATAATGATACACACAAAAAAAGCTCCTAGTAATGCTAAGAGCTTTTTTAGATTTTTGATTAAAAATATGTATTATCTAACCGTGCTTAACTTTATTTTCTTGACGTTTATTACTATACTGCAGTTTATATTTTCTTAAAACATTAGCATAATAATCTTCATCACTCCATTCACCAGTGGCTACTTTTAGCATATCTTCTCTACCTAGATTTATTTCTTCCTGAGTAGCTCCAGTTTCCATAGCTGTTGAAGATAAGGCATATTCAATCGCCTCTAACTCTTCTTGACTCACTTTTTTTAATAATTTTAATGCCACTACATAAATCTCCTATTCTAAGTAATTGTAGCATAATTACTTAACCTTGTCTTTAGTCTTTTTAGATTTTTCAGTTATTTTATTAAGTATTTCTATTAATTTAGCAGCATTATTATTGTTGACTCCTAAATCTCTTGCCATACATAATTCGTCCTTTATTTCTAAAGTTTGATTCCAATTAATAACAAATCCTGCATTGATTCCAATTTGTCTTGTAAACTCCCTTAATGTTCTAGAATTACCCTCAAAAAATGGATGAAGAAAATCTAACTCCTTATAAAGATTACCTAATTTATCACAAAATTCCTCTTTATTTTTTATAACCTTAAAATACTTTTCTTTTTTTAATCTTTCTAACTCCTTACTAAGATTATGCTCTAAATAATCGCTAAAACTATACTCTACAATATAACTTATACCATTGCTTAAAACTCTATTTTTACTTTAATAGCCCCCACTTCGTAATGTTCCAGCCCATGGATAAATATCTTGAAAAAGATGCTTATGAATATTTAACAAATGTTTTAAGTCAAATTTACCCGTAATATTCTTGAGCCGTATCTCTTTTATCCTTTCTCTTACAAACTCAAACTTATTAAACTGTTTTCTATCTGTAATGCCAAAATAATTATTTAATATAATTTTCTCTTCTTCCATATATCACACACTCTTATAAAAAGCTCCTAGTAATCTTTGAAATTACTAGGAGCTTTTTTTTGGGATACCATGTCGTAGCAAGGCATGACGATTAACTACTACTTAACCTCTGCTAATTCTTTATATTTCGTAGGAGTTGGCAGGTCGTCTTTTTTAGGTTTTTTCTTTTTAGAAGTTTCAGCTGCACTATGAGGTTTTTTAGCTGCTGGCTTAACATTTTGTTCAGCATAAGATAAAACGCCTCTATACGCAGCAATTTTATCGCTTAGCGCTAAAACATCTAACGAACGCTGAATATTACCGTTAGTTTTATATATCACATTAAAGTTGTTATATAAAAGCACACCGTGCGCATAGCCTTCTAAAATTATTAAGAAAGACGAGCGGTTATCTTTCGGCAATGTAATATCGTTATAAGAAGATAATCCCATATCTTTCCATTTATCTAAGGTCATTAAGTTTCTAACACCCTGCTTAGATTGAAAATCCATAGTGTTCGGCAATGCCACTTCATTACCCCAAGAATCCATGCCTAACCCTAAAGTTTTTAACATGCTGAAAGATGTTGCTACAATATCTTCACGGGTAGCAAATAAATCTACAATGCCGTCTTTATTGCCGTCAACGCCATATAACAAATAAAGGGTCGGTCTAATTCCTAAATAAGAAAGAGTGCCGTCGTTATTAGCCATAACATTAACATCAAAATAGCCTCTATCAATTAATGTTAGAAACGCTAAAAGTTCTGGCTTAAATTCATCTGCAGATTTTGGATTAAAAGAAAGGCTTGTTAAAACATTAATTGCAGAGTTATCGCCCATTTTTTCACCGAATCCACTGTTAATAGCAAACATAGCTACTACAACTTCTGGTAAAACATTGTTTTTCTGCTTTTCTTCTTCCAGCCAAGATTTATTGTCTTTATAAAAAACTTGCGCCTGTAAAAGCATATCTTCATTTACATTTACGGCATAAATGCTATTATTCACCCTAGCATTGTAAGAATCCACTACTTCTTGAGAAAAAAACGCATTATCTTGAAATTTTTTTATGGTATTATCAGAAATTCCAGACTGCTGTAATTCCTGAACGAAAGAATCCTTCCATTTTTTAAAATCTGAATCTTCTCGTTTTTCACTAAAATCAACCGCTAAAGCAATAAATACAATAAACAGCAACCCTAGTAAAATAAACCAACGATGGACTTTTAACATAATTCCGCACCTTTTTATTTGTTAGTTATTATAATTATAACGATTTTATTTCATTAATCAATAAAGCAAAACAATTCCTATCTTCTTCCGCCAGTAAATTAAAAGTATCTAAAGCCGACCGAGTTGTTGTCCATTCTAGCTTTAAGCCCGATTCGTGAACTAATTTCCTAATTTTTAAGCTAGGAATAATAAAACTATCCCCGCAGCCCACTAAAAATATTTCTTTATTTTTAAAATTTTCTAAAAATTTGAAATTATTTTCATCGTTTAAAAATTCTTCTATATTTTCCCCAATATTAATTGGAATAACTTCGCCTCCATCTGTTAAAACTGCACTTCCTTTGATGGCTGAATTATTGCTTAAAATAATTCCATCACTAGAATAGCCTTTTACTACAACCCTAAGCACTTTATTTTCCTTTGGCGAGTTCTCTTGCCTTAATGTCTCCTATATAATACAGCATTGGAACAGACAGGCAAATTGAAGAATATGCACCAAACATAACGCCCACCAGCAAAGTAAAGCTAAAGGATTTTAAAGTAGCGCCGCCTAAGAAGAAAATGCTTAACAGCACCAAAATTACCGTCATAACGGTAGCAATACTTCTTGAAAGCACCTGATTAATACTTTTATTAATAATAAACTTCACATCTTCTTTAATGTATTTTCTAGTGTTTTCACGAACCTGATCAAACAATACCACCGTATCGTTAATAGAATAGGCAATCACAGTTAATATCGCCGCAATGCTGCTGACATTTACCTCGAAAGAAAATATGGATAAAAATAATAAGCTCATTAAAGCATCATGAATTAAGGTTAAAATCCCAATCAAACCAAACTGCCAATTGTATCGTATCCAAATATAAATAAACATGCCCACCAGTGAAAAAAATGTGGCAATCAGACCGCTTTTCAATAAATCGGCAGAAACACTAGGTCCTACAAACTGCACCTGCAGTAAAGTATAGCCAGCCATAGATGTTTTAATGGATTCTATAATATCGTTTACTTTTTCCTTAGGAAGCTCTGACTGGCTTATTTCCAGCTGAAAACCATTCGTACCGAATTCTTTAATGGAGTAGTCTTTAACGCCAAGCGAATCTAGCTTTCCGCGTATGGCATCAATGGGATCGTTTTGATTATTGATAAAATCTATAACAATTCCGCCTTTAAAATCTATGCCAAGATTATAGCCTTTAATAAAAGGATAAGAAAGCGAAGCTATTAATAGAATAGCAGCCGCACCAAAAAAGATTCTTGTATATTTAAAGAAATTTATATTAACATTAGGACCTAAAATGCCAAGATGAGTATGCTTCATTATGCTTTTCTCACTTTTTTATTTCTAAAGAAAAAGATATTAATTAAGAATCTTGTAATAAACATGATAGAAAACATGGAGGTTATAATACCGATAATTAGCGTAACCGCAAACCCTCTAATTGCTCCGCTGCCAAGCCCGAATAAAAACACCGCAACAAACAATGTAGTTAAGTTAGAATCCACAATGGTTGTAAATACTCTGGTAAAAGAATTAGAAATTGCAAGTTTAAAAGTATTGCCTTTTTTCAGCATTTCTTGCGAGTATCTTTCGTAAACTAGAATATTGGCATCAACCGCCATACCCAATGATAAAATAATTCCAGCAATACCTGGCAAAGTTAGCGTGGCATTAAGCAGCGATAAAGCAGCAAAAATAAACACAGTATTAATTACCAACGATAAATTTGCAATCATGCCAAGTTTTCTATAGAAAATTACCATAAACACAAACACTAAACCATATCCTATTACACCTGATATAAGCCCGGCTTTAATGGATTCTTCCCCTAGCGTTGGTCCAATGGTGCGTTCTTCAATAATATGCAAAGGCACAGGCAAACCGCCGGCTTTTAAAAGCAGCGCCAGTTCTTGGGCTTCGTTCATGGAAAAACGACCGGTTATAATGCCAGATCCGCCAGTAATCGGCTGATTGATACGAGGCGCCGAAATAATTTTATTATCTAACACCACTGCGAACATATTGCCCACCTGCTCGGTAGTAATTTGGGCAAATTTTCTGCCGGCATCGGTATCAAATTTAAAGAATACCACCGGCTGCTGATCTTGAAATTCTAGCTTAGCATCTACTAAACTTTTACCGTAAATTTCGGGGTTAATTTTAATGGCATAACGCACTCCATTGGCATCTCTTAAAAAAGTATAGCCCGGTTTTAAAGAGGCATTGCCGAAACTTGCCTCAGTATCAACTAAATGGAAAGTTAACCGAGCCGTCGTTCCTAAAATTCTTTTAATGGCATCGGGATTTTCAACGCCCGGCAGCTCTACCACAATCTGCTTGTAGCCCTGCTGTTTAATTACCGGCTCGTTTGTGCCTGTTTGGTCAACCCTTCTGCGCACTACTTCAATAGAATTTTGGATAACACTAATAATTTGTGATTCTTTGGCAGCTTCGCTAACAATAACTACGATTGAATTACCACTAGCACGAACATCTAAATCTTTATGAATATTATAAATTTTAGCCCTAAGGGCGCTTAATTTAGAGGTATCATTTAATAAAAATCTAATTTCACCATCTTTTTTAGATAAATTAGAATAAGGAATTTTTTCATTAGCCAATACAGAGCGGATATTTTCTAAAAGCGCTGCTGTATAATCTTGCATAAAAATAGTTTCATCGGCTTCTAAAACTAAAGAAGACCCTCCTTGTAAATCAAGCCCAAGTTTAATTCCACCTTTATAGGAATCATTATAGAATTTATTATAAAAATCATGACCCACAATACCTAGTGAAACAACAATAACAACAACACTTAGAATTGACTTCCAAAGAGGAAAATTTAGCATAGCTACTCTGTCCGATTAATCTTTAATAACATTGGCAATTGCCGATTTTAAAACTTCTACATCAACGCCTTTAGCAATTTCAACCACAAAATAGCCATTATCTTTAACATTTCTAACCTGACCTTTAAATCCAGAATTAAGAAGAACGCTATCGCCTTGTTTAATAGAATCAATCATATTTTTATGCGCTTGCTGTTTCTTTTTTTGCGGTCTGATTAACAGAAAATAAAAAATTGCAAAAATTAAAACGAAAGGCAGAATATTCATCATTATAACATAAGCTCTATTTGGCTCTTCTGCTGCTGCAGCCACTGTATCGGCATAAAGATTAGAAATCATTACATTTACTCCATTATGTTTACAAAACTATTTCAATGATATATTAAAATTCCTTAATTTGCTAGTAAAAAATTGTAGTATATAACCTCTTTTGCAACAAAGTTTAATAGCTTGAGGTTTATATGCTGAATTTTTTATGGTGAAATAATGAACCTAAAAAATTATACATAGAAATCCAAGATATTAAACTTTACCTATAGGATACTAAATAATTCAAAGGATCCACCGGCTTTATATTGTATCTTAACTCAAAATGCAGCTGCGGAGTATTAACATTGCCGCTATCGCCAACCTGACCAACAACTTCGCCTTTCAGCACTTTCTGCCCTTTATTTACTTTTACTACTCCTAAATGGGCGTAAGCGCTTATCCAGTTTTTATCATGCTGAATTAATACTAAATTGCCGAAACTTTTTAAGCTGTCGCCCACATAAATTACAATACCTTCTTGAGTTGCTTTAACATCTGTGCCTTTTTTCGCGGCAATGTTAATGCCCTCATTAACCAAGCCCTGCTCTTGCGTGCCGAAGCTCATCAGCAGTCTGCCAACCACAGGCCAAATAAAGCCGTCTTTTACAATTGCACTAGCATCTTGCTGTATGCCGCTGCCGCCATAATTGCTTTTAACCTTAACGATTTGGTCAACCGATAGCACTGTTGACGCATTAAAATTATTTAAGGCAAATAATTCTTCTTTACTCATGTAGTTGCTTTTGGCTATTGAGCTGAAAGTATCACCTTTTTTCACACGATAATACTTAAATTCTGGGAAAGATGCAGCATCCATAGACTGAGATCTTTCCTCTGCATTTGCTTCTTGAGGTTTAGAATCCTCTTTAACTGCAGAAGCTGCCACAGGTGCGTTGCCGCTTTTAACTGCATTTTGTTCCTGCTGATATTTTTCCACATCATAAAGGGTTAAAACTTTACCTAACTGGATTCCTTCCGGTCCTGCAATATCATTCCATTTTAAAATATCTGCCTGCGGAACATTATAAGTTTTAGAGATAGAATATAAGGTATCTCCTTTTTTTACCAAATGATATAATTTTTGTGTTTGCGGAGCTGTCTGATCGCTTAGCGGCTGCCCATCAGCCGCCTGCTGTTTTTTCTGCTGTGCGTATTCTTCTTCTACAAACCATTTAGTTTGAGTTTCAACGGCGTTTTCTTTAATTACATCTTCAAAATTTTTCTTGTTGTCAATCAGCCAATTGGTAATCTGCTGATAGCCTTTTAATTGCTCTTCTGTAGAGCTAACCTGATTTTCTGCAGCACTATTTGAGGAATCTACTTCTTCATCTGCCCTTAATCCAGCCGAAGCCAGCATAAGAACCCCAGCAAACAAAAAAGCCTTGAAAACTAAAGAAAATTGCATAACTTTCATATCACCTACTTATTTTATATAATTAATTATATATTATGAAATAAAAATGAATAAATCGTTAATTTTAACCTATCTAGCATGTAAAAATTAATAGTTTGAGGTTTTTCTATTCAGGAATTTTACTACTTCATGTATTAGTTATACACTTTGCAGTAAAATTCCTGAATAGAAAAACCTCAAACTATTAATTTTTAGGTGTAATATGCCGCTTTTTTTTCTCTGTCTTTTCTTCTTCAGCAATTTGCCTCCAACGAATTTTATTAACCGCTTTAGGTGAATCTAAAGTTTTTTCAGCATCAACATATTTAAAGTTATTCATTGCCACATCGGCTTTAACTTTTTTGCTGCCGCGTATGGGCGTATTATAAGGCTGCAGAATGCCGATATATGTTCCCATATTGCTTTGATGGTCTAAACGCATTTTTATTAAGCCCACAGGAGAATTAAAACTGGCAGTTTCCAGTGCTTTAGCTAAGCGTATGCGGTTTTTTTCGTCATTGGCAGCAGGACGCGACTGCTTAAGGGCGTCTGCAATTAAGTATCCTGTAATATATCCTATGTAAGAACTATGCTGCGGCATTGTGCCTTTGTATTTATCTTGATATTTTTTAACAAATGCTTTATTTTCGGCGCTGCTATCTACATAGTAAGGAAAGCCTGTTACTATCCAGTTATCCGGCGTTAAACTATAAAGCGAACGCACCCATTCCGGTTCGCCGCCTAGCATTAAATAAACCGATTTGCCTATAGTTACCCTTTGTGTCTGCAGATTTTTCATAACATCAAGAACATCTTCACCATTAACTAAAATTACTACACCGCTTGTAAACGAATATTGCACCTCTTTTGCCACATTATCGAATACACTCTTATGAGAGGCAATATAAATATCTTTAGCAAAAATTATATCATTGCGTTTTTGCTTAATTAACTTTTTAAAATCTTCAGACTGCTGCATGCCCTGTTCGGAAGAATAGGTCAGCACCACTAAACTTTTAACATTTTTGTTATTGGCAATCTCTTCAGCAAGCGCCTGCATATGCAGGTTATAGCCTTCACGCACCCTAAAGGTAAAATCGTTAGCATAAGCTCCTGAAATAATTTCTTCATTAAGAGAGCCCGTATTTATAAACGGAATTTTATTATCTTTAGCGTATCTTGCTACGCCGAAGGTTGTTTGCGGAATATTAGTGCCGGTTAGCACTATGGCATTTTTTTCTTTAAACAAATAATCCGCTGCTAAATAGGCTTCGCGATGGTTGGCGTAATCGCTTTTAACCTCTACACGCAAGGGAATGCCATTAACTCCTCCTGCCTTGTTAATTTCTTCAACTGCCATAAATAAGCCGGCATAATAAGGCTGCACATATTTTTCATCAATTACGATAGTATTAACATCGCCAATTATATATTCTTTAAGTTGAATGGGTGCAATTTTATGCTGACAGCCTGCTAAAAACAATAGGAGTGTTAGAATTACAATGATTTTATTTCGCATGAATTATTGACAAAGCCTTATTTAAAAATTATATATTATATTATTTCTTATAATAAAAAAATAATTATTAAATAATTGACAATAAAGTATAAATATCTAATAATTAAGTTGTGGGGTGTCAAAGACCCATATACCTACGGCGACCCGCCTATATTCGTTAATATATGGCTTTTTTTATATATTTGAATATGGGCGGGAGGGTAGAGAATACAACACCCTTTGGGGAAATAATCTCACTCTTTCTGTAGGTAGAGCTTTGAATCTCCCGCCCTATATAATATATACGAAAGAGGTCAGCAAATGTCTAAACCAATCCTTACCCTTACCCCTAAAAAAGATTCTTATAAAACAGAGGATTTTAATATTGAAGGGCAATTCCAAGAACTGCTTAAACATTCGCAAGATGCAATGTGGCACTACGGCGATTTAATTATAAGACTGCAAAGCCTTGTAAACCATTTAGATATACCAATCCGTTTAGTATTTAATGATATTATCAATAAATACAAGTTTTCTTCTTTTTTGATTCTTTACTGCCTCTTCTGCCCTTGCTTAATTTAATATTTATGCTACTCTTTATTGTTTATGAAAATAAAGAATAACATCATATGAGCCATAGTCCGCTAATTCAGCTTAAAGGCGTAAGTTATATAAAAAACTCTAAACCGCTTTTAACAGATATTTCCTTTGAGGTTAGAAAAAACGAGATTATTACAATTGTCGGCAAAAATGGTGCAGGGAAAACCACGCTTTGCAAAACTTTAATCGGCATTATAAAACCAACAGCAGGCAAAATTATTAAGCAGGCTGGATTAAAAATAAGCTATATTCCGCAAATCAGCAATCATAATGTGCTGGTGCCTATATGTGTTAAAGATTTTATTATTTTAAATAACAAAAAAAAATTAGAAAATGATGATTTTCAGCTTATTCAGCAATTAAATTTAGAAGATAGTTTAAATAAACTATTTAAAGACCTTTCCGGCGGCGAAAAACAAAAAGTTATGCTGCTGCGGGCTTTATTGTTATGTCCAGATATTATTGTGCTAGATGAGCCAACTTCAAACATTGATTTTTCAGCAAAAGATGATATGTATTCGCTAATTAATGAATACCGCGGTGCAAAGAATTTTTCGGTAATTATGGTATCGCACGATTTGCATATGGTGCTTAAAAATACCGGCTGGGTGCTGTGCTTAAAAGACGGAAAAATTTGCTGCAGCGGTATTCCATCGGTGGTTAATGAAAGTGAAATCCTTAAAAATATTTCTCTCAATTATAAATATTATAACCATAAAGATTAATGGGTCTCTAGCATGTATGATTTTATTATTTATGGTTTAATCGGCGGCATTGGCTTAGCTTTTTCTTTAGCAATTTTAGGAAATTTTATTGTTTGGAAACGCATGAGCTATATTGGCGATTCCGTAGCGCATACTTCGCTTTTAGGAATTGCTCTTGGAGTTTTAACTTCAGTTATACCTGAAATTATGATAATAATTGTATGTTTCTTGTTATCTTCCGTATTAATTGTAATTAACAAGCGGTTTCAAATATCTAAGGATTCACTTTTGATACTTAATACGCAGTTTGCCCTATCTGCCGGCTTTGTTATAATTAGCTTAATGCAAAACAGCAGCAATTTATACAGATACCTATTCGGCTCAATTCTATCTATTAAACTGAACGATATTATTATAATTTATGTTATTGCTGTTTTAGTATTTTTATATGTTTTAAGCAGTTGGCAAAAGCTATTGCTGCTAACAATTAACGAGGAAGTGGCAATTTCAGAAAATATTAATTCCACCAAACATGATATTATTTTTGTTTTTGTGCTGTCTTGCACTATAGCCTTCAGCATTAAACTGGCTGGAGTGTTATTAATTCCATCGCTTAGCATTATTCCGGCAATCATCGCCCACTCTATCGCTAAAAGCCCCTTGCAATCTATGATTATATCTTTTATTGCTGCAGCAAGTGCTATAATTACAGGAATGATGCTGTCTTTATATGTTAATGTTTCTCCCAGCGCCCTAATTACCTTAAGCCTATGCGGATTCGTTGCCATTAAGGTTATTTATTTAAGTTTGTTTAAAGCAAAATAAAATTAATGGTTAAGATATTTATTTCTTACTTTTTTTCGCCATTGCTTTGTTGGAACAAAAGAGCAAAGAAGATTTATTGATATTTTCTTAAACTTATTATTTCTTTTATTTAATCGCTCAAAGATATTATAAATATTCCCTTCAACATTACCTAATCTTTCGATATTGCTCTCAAGGTTGCTTATTCTATCATTATGCCATGAAACTGTTTTTTTGACATCATAATTAGCATAAATATTAAACTCATAAGAAGAAATTACCTTCATAAAACTTGAAAACAAACTCTGATAATTATCAAAATATACTTCATCATTATCTTCCACTTTATTTACAGAAACAAGACTGCTTAAAAGATCAGCCCAAAAATTAATTTTAAAAATATGAGAATTTGAGTTAAGGATAATAAAAGTATGAGGATTATTAATATCCCCTTCATCTTGATAGTACTCATGAAATTTCTCAAACAGAAATGTCCTTTTTTTACCAAAAAACTTAGCTTCACTAATTGCTCCACTATTTAATCCAAAAACTTCTTCGATACCATCTTGTGCCATGAGTTCATAAAAATTACGATTCTCTTCAACAGCATTCGGTATAGATTGTAAAAATTCCCTAATATTTCTAGGCAAAGATTCTGCAGGGTGCATTTTATAATATAAAGTTTTGTATTTTTTAGACATAGCAATAATTTGATCTTTATATTCTAATAAAGAAACAAAAGTGCTGTCTTTTTTAATTAATACAGTATCTCTACTAGTTTGACCAATTAATAAACAACTATTATTATCTAACCTATAATTTAGGCTATTCCTATAAAAAGCTTTTAAATAGTTAGCATAGACATACATGGTATTAACGCTTAAAGATTTAGAAAGTAAATAATCTTTAGCATCTTTGATATTTGTCCTACATCCTACATAAGTATCCTGCATAAATCTGTAAGATGTTTCAAATGTATCTACATAGGGAATATTATTCCTTATTAAAATATTTAATATTAATTTTGGCAGATGATATCCTATTATCAAACAATCTTTTAAGGATTCAATAAGATATTCCTCAGCTTTTATATTAATATTATTATAAAAATAAGCAAATAAGCTATCTTTTTCTAAATGAAGAAGATCCTCCAATCCATTTAATAGCATAAATTTATTCATATCAATTGCCTCAAAATGTGTTTCCACTGGCAATCCTGTAGCTTTTTTTAGCTGAAAATTAAACAAATTGTAAAAAACTTTTGCCTTGTTAATGTGAAAATCTAACTTATCAGCATAATACTTCATACAATCAGTAAAAATAACAATTTTTTTTATCACAAAAAATCCTATTCATTATTAATTGATATTCAATAAACATTATTAAAGGAAACTAGAGATTAATTAATTTTATAGATTTTATATCCTCAGAAAAATTCGTTAGCATAGTATCAAGGAATCTTGTGAGGTTAAGGAATTTAATTTCTTTATCGGCATTTCCTATAACAGCAAAGCACAAAGAATTATTGCGATAATAAGGTTTAATAGAAACATGTTCGCCTAGAACAGTATTTATGCTGCGGTAATCTTGATCTTTAGTATCATCAATTGACCAATTTTCAATAATGCCGTCATCAATAAATTTATCAAGACTATTAACAACTTCTTCTGCTTTTTCTTTAGAAATATCTTTAATTATAATATTCATAAGGTTTACCAAAACTAATTATACAAAACACATGTAGATATGTATTATATAAAATTTTATAATCCTAAGCAATAGCAATTATTATTGCTGGCATTACGATAAAGATTGTTTGGTTTACTTAAAATCTTTTCAGCTCGCTTAATACATCCATATCATGCCCATCTACCTTTACAGACTTCCAGTCTTTAATAACATTACCTTTTTCATCAATAATAAAAGTAGAGCGGGAAATTTTTTTGGCTTCCCCTTCGCTAGAATCCTTTAACGCCCCTAAACCAGCAGCTAAATTTAAATTAGCATCTGCCAATAATGGAAAAGCTAAAGAGTAATTTTCCCGAAATTTTTTATGAGAACTAATGCTATCTCCGCTAACTCCCACAATATTCGCCAGCCCCAAAATCTGCGGTAAAATTGCATTAAAACTGCAAGCCTCTTTAGTGCAGCCGGGAGTATTATCTTTAGGGTAAAAATAAATAACTAATTTTTTACCTAAAAAATCTTTGTTAGTATAAGTTTTTTCAACTCCTTGAGAATCAATCCCTTGCAAAGTAAAATTCGGTAATTGCTTCATTTATTCCTCCTTTATTTTTTTATATATAAATGCCTTTAAATTAATGCACCTTTATTCTTTTATGCAAGATAGCTGGAAATTAAGTATTTTTTAGCGATATTCTTAAAACTAGCCACTTCTTTTTCACGCCAAGCATCATCTTTTCCTAGAACTTCCTGCATAATTTTAGCTACAGAATCTGCAACTTCAATGCAGGCAGCTGCATTAATAAACAAACATCTCGTTCTGCGAGATAAAATATCGTCTAAAGTAAGAGCCTGCTCAAACTCTACAGCATATCTAACCTGTGCTTCATTAATTGGAATATCGCTATGGAAATTATGATTAAATCCTTGCATATCTTTAATTTTGGCTAAATCTTCACCATAAAATCTTAAAGAAAGCGGAATACTATGGGCTTTATCTTCCGGCAGATAGCCATGCAGCTTTAAGTGCTTGGTTTTTGATTCCGCCTGCGGAAGTTTTCCCTTTGCTATGGCAAAATTAACTAATCTTTCACCCATGTGCCTATAGGTAGTCCATTTGCCGCCAACCACAGAAATTAATCCTGAATCAGCAATATTAATACTTTCTTCCCTGCTGATTTTTTTAGTAGAAGATGTAGCTTTCATAAGCGGACGAATTCCCGCAAAAACGCTGGTAATATCTTCTTTTTGTATCGGTCTGCTTAAATAATTATTAGCATTTTTAATTACTAAATCAATTTCTTCACGCAATGGAATCGGATCATCTAAGACTGTATCTACTTTTGTATCGGTAGTTCCAATAATAACTTTATCATACCAAGGAATAAAAAATAAAACCCGACCATCAGTAGTTTTTGGAATCAGCATAGCACTTTTGCTGCTATATACATCAGACTTCACAACAATATGAATGCCTTGCGCCAAAGTAACCGTGCCCTCATGAGCGCCCTTATCTAAAGCAATAACCTCGTCAGAGTAAATTCCTGTAGCATTAAAAATACATTTAGCTTTGATGGTAATTATTTTATCACTGTGTTTATCTAAGGCTTTAACACCAACAATTTTTTCACCGTCTTTAAGAAATTCTATAACTTTAATATAGTTAGCTGCCACACCCTTATTATCTTCAAGAGTTCTTACCAGCGCAAAAGCCATTCTAGCATCATCGAACTGCCCGTCGTTATAAATAACACCTTTATCTTTATGTCTTTCATCAATTTCCGGCATTAAAGCATTAAGAATTTTACGATTAACAACTTTAGATAGATACTTTTTAGGAAATCCAGCCAAAGCATCATAAGCAATCATTCCCGCTGCATAAAACATTTGTTTAAATAAATTTTCACAAGGAATTACAAAATCCATAGAACGCGCCAAATGCGGAGCATTTTCATAATTTATTAATTTTTCTTTCAAGGCTTCATGCACTAATTTTACATTGCCCTGCGCTAAATACCTAACTCCGCCATGAAGAATTTTAGTGGATCTTGATGAGGTTCCTTTAGCATAATCGTTTTGCTCTAAAACTAATGTAGAAAAACCCCTTACAGCTGCATTTACCGCAGTTCCTAATCCTGTAGCTCCGCCGCCGATTACTAAAACATCAAAAGTAGCTCCGTCTAAGGAATCTATTTTTTTTTCTCTAAGCTGTCTCATAATTTACTCTCTTAAATTTAAATAAAACGGAATGTTAATTTCCCGCTTAATGTTATTTATTAATAACAAAAAAATCTTTACAAACTTATTATAACAATATAAACAAAGAATTTCAAGCATAATCTCACTTTGACTTATGCTTAAAATGTCCTTCTCTTACTCAATTAACAAACATTTTGCGCAACACCCTGCAAATGGATGCCAGCTTGAGACGGCATGACTTAAACTTTAAAGTCTGGATAGTTTTAGGTTTATAAGCAAGATTTTTTTAGTGAAGTGTATGCGTAATACATGAGCTGAAAAAATCTTGCTTATAAATCAAAAGTATTCTAACTTTACTCCACCCAGTTTTTAGATTTGGATATAGCCTTATTCCAATTAGCTATTAAATCATCTCTTTGGTCGTTTGACATATGCGGTTCAAAGGTTTTATCAACTTTCCATAAGGCTTCAATTTCTTCAGCTGATGCCCAAAACTCAACAAACAAGCCTGCTAAATAAGCTACACCCAGCGCCGTAGTTTCTACTACTGTTGGGCGAACAACTTTTTTATTAAGAATATCAGCTTGAAATTGCATTAGAGTATCATTAAGACTCGCACCGCCGTCAACTCTTAATTCTTTTAAGTTAGTTCCTGAAGAAACTGTCATTGCCTGCAGCACATCGTAAGATTGGAAGGCAATACTTTCTAAAGCGGCTCTAGCAATATGCGATTTATTTGATCCGCGCGTTAAACCAACAATTGTTCCTCTAGCGTAAGAATCCCAATGCGGAGCACCAAGCCCAACGAAAGCCGGCACCAAATAAACACCGCCATTATCTTTTTCTTTATTGGCAAGAGCTTCAATATCTGAGCTTTTTTGAATAAGTCCCAAGCCGTCTCTAACCCATTGCACTACTGCACCGCCAACAAATACGCTGCCTTCTAGTGCATAAGTAGTATGCCCTTTTCTGCCCCACGCAATAGTAGTCAAAATTTTATCATCTTTAACCAAAGGATTTTCACGACCAATATTTAAAAGCATAAAGCAGCCCGTGCCATAGGTATTTTTTGCCATGCCCGTTTTTAAACAAGCCTGACCGAAAGTCGCCGCCTGCTGATCGCCCGCTACACCAGCAATTTTAATATTACCCGGCAATAAATCGCTGCTTACTGCACCGAAATCACCGGAGCTTTGTTGGACGGAGGGCAGCATGCTTTTTGGAATGCCGAATAGTTCTAAAAGAGTATCATCCCATTTTTTATCAACAATATTATAAATCATAGTTCTGCTGGCATTAGAAGGATCGGTGGCATGAACTTGTCCGCGTGTAAGATTCCAAATCAGCCAAGTATCAATCGTGCCAAACAATAAATCACCTTTTTCAGCTGCCGACCTAGCTCCTGGCACATTATCAAGTATCCACTTAATTTTTGTTGCACTAAAATAAGCATCAATTACTAACCCAGTTTTATTTTTAATAAAACTAGTTTTACCAGCCTCTACAAGAGATTTACAATAATCAGCAGTTCTTCTATCCTGCCAAACAATAGCATTATAAACAGGCTTGCCAGTATTTTTATTCCAAACTACCACTGTTTCTCTTTGGTTAGTAATCCCAAAAGCACTAATTTCTTTAGGAATAGCTCCAACTTTAGAAATTGCTTCTTGAATCACGCTTAACTGCGTTGACCAAATTTCATTAGCATCGTGTTCTACCCAGCCCGGCTGCGGGAATATCTGCGTAAACTCTCTTTGCGAAACACTTCTAATATTAACATTTTTATCAAAAAGTATTGCACGGCAACTTGTTGTTCCCGAATCTATGGAAAGTATATATTTTGACATAATTGTAATCCTTATTTTAATTTAAATTAACCGCATTTTGTATAATAATCCTATGGATGTCGTGTCGGCATAGGCATGACGATAAACTAAATATTTACCTTTAAAAACTTTAAGGGTTTAATAGCTTGAGGTTTATATTTAGAAGTTTTACCCCGTAGTGTATAAATAATACATGAGGGGTAAAACTTATGAATAGAAATCCAAGATATTAAATCCTACTCTTTGATGGTCCAATCAAATACCTTAGCTCCAAGTATCCCTCCAACAACAGGACCCACTACTGGAACTATCCATACGCCATCAGCAAATCCAGTATTTTTGAAACCCATCAGCCATACAAATACTCTTGGACCTAAATCACGGGCTGGGTTAATTGCATACCCGTGCATGCCGCCGAAAGATATGCCGATTATTAGCACGATCGCTCCGATTACAAATGGGAAAGCCATATTTTCGGTTGGATTTTTAATAAAATTACCCACAGCAAGAATTAAATACATCAACAAGAAAGTTCCTACTACTTGGTCTATCATACCAGGCCAAAAAGTTCCGGCTACTGCTGGGAATGTAGTTACCACGCCAGCTGTGCTTTCAAGGTTAGGATCAAATTCAATCCATTTAGCGTAAAACACCATAAAAACAACTGCTGCTCCTATGAAAGCTCCAATCATTTGTGCTATAATATAATTAGGCACATCTTTCCAAGACATTCTGCCGCTGGCTGCTAAACCTAAGGTTACTGCCGGATTCAAATGAGCACCACTGATTCTAACTGAAACAATAACCCCAAAAGCCACAGCTAATCCCCAGCCAAAAACAATATTAATATAACCGCCTTTAACTACTCCGCCGGCAACTAAATCACTGGGAGCAAATATTACCGTCATTGCTACGCAGCCTGCCCCGAAAGCTAGCAGGATAGCTGTGCCGATAACTTCGGCCATAAAGATTCTTAAACTACTTTGCATAAATATCTCCTTATTAAAATGACTGAGTTTAGTTTATGAAAAGCATTCTAACACAACACCTATATATATGTCAATAACAAAACAGAAAATACGCACCAAATCAACACTGAGCCTCACAACTAACCATCTAAGCACAACAAAAATTTTTTATTGTGATGAATTATGTTTAAGAATGCAATTATCATATAAAAAGCATAGAGGATAATTAAATCTTATAAAAATCTACTATACCAATCTCCGCTAGAAAATTATCATCATGGGAAACTATAATCATTGCCCCTTGATAATTCCTTAAAACTCCAGCCACATATTCTATAGTTTCTAAATCTAAATTATTCGTAATTTCATCCAGCAATAAAAGTTTTGGAGGATTTAAAATAATTTTTGCAAGTGAAAGCCTAGCCTTTTCTCCTCCCGAAAGGGTTATAGCCCGTGCATTAACCTCTTCGTTTTTAGAAAAAAGAAAGCTATTTAAATAATCACGCAATTCCAGCATAGTCCATTGCGGAACAAGGCATTCTATATTGGCAATTACACTATCGTATAGGTTTAAATTATCATAATGCTGCGATAAATAACCAATATCTGCCACAGCAGGCGTGAACCAATTACCTTCTCTAATTATATTAGTATCTTTATTAATAATAGCCCTCAGCAAACTAGATTTTCCACTGCCATTTCTGCCGGTAATAGCTAATTTAGCCCTGCCTTGCAGAGTTAAATTAATGTTGTGTATTGAAAAACCATTTTTGTAATAAATTTTACCATTATTAATTTGCAAAACAGCAGTATTCGCCGTATTATTTTCCGCCATTGTAAACTTCGGCAGAATTACCTCTGGCAGACGAATATTGCGTAAATCATCTGCAATATTCTGCATATCTGCCTCTATATTTTTAAATTTTTTTCCCTGTGAATTTTGAGATTCAGAGGTTTTTAAACCTCCAGCCATTTTCGTCCATTTTTTATCAGCAATATTCTTTTGTCCTTTTGCTTTAGACTTAGCAGTTCTTATCTGTTCTTTCATAAGGCTTTCATGAACTTCCCTTTTCTGCTTCCGTAGATTTTTAAGATTTTGCGATAAAGAATCTCTATTCTGCTGCAATTTATTGACATAATTACTATAATTACCGTGAAAAATGGTAATTTTTCCGCCGTCAATGTGCCATAAAATATTGCAGGCATTTAATAAATCTTTATTATGCGAGGCTATAATCAGTGTGCCCTGATAATTATTCAGCATTTTGGTTAAACTTTGAAAATTGTGCCTATCTAGGTGATTGCTTGGTTCATCTAGCAGCAGCACATTAGGATTCTTCTGCATACACTGCGTTAAATATTTATTAAACCGCTCACCGCCGCTTAAATTATTAAAACCATCAATTATTTGCGGCACATATCCTAAAACGGCATTATTCGGGAGCTTTATAAGGTTTGATGAATGTATATAATTTAACAAAGCCGACTTGCCGCTGCCATTGCGTCCGATAATTGCTATTCTATCACCATAGGATATAATCGCAGAAAAATTTTGAAAGCAGATTTTATGCGGTAATATTAAGTCGAGATTATTGATAATAATTGGATTATGCTTCATGAAATGTCCTTCTTTAAATTATTTAATGCTGGCAAAAAACCGCCTAGATATTTATAGCTTTAAAGAATAATTTTCATGTGCCTGATTTAAACCTCTTTGATTAATGTATACCATACATTGTAAATAAAAATTCTAAGATAAGAAATTTATTTATTATGGTAATTATATATAAAGAAAACTAAGCCGTTATGCCTGCTCTAGCATAGGCATGACGAAAGTTAGTAATACTCTTTGGTTTATTTATCTAAGTCGTCAAAATTTAAAAGAGTATCGGGATGCAGGCTAAAGCGATTACAGATTATATTTAAGTCTTTAAGCGACAGCTCTCTTACGCCAACCTCTATTTCATCTATATCTTTAATTTTAAGATTTAGAAGATTCGATATATAAATATCTTTTAAACTGGCAACCCCCAATTGGTTCTTAAGGTTATGGACTATATGTAAATTCAGCTTTTTATTCCGAGATCGTCCGCGCAACAGGGAATCTGTTTTTTTCTTTAGATATTTTTTAGATTTGTTATTCATTTTTATTGCCATCCATAGTCTTGTTTCTTACATTTAATTATACGACAACTTTAAATAGATTGCAAGTCTATAAAACAAGTATATGTGCATCTTGATTTTGAATAATATAAATAAACAGCAATAAAGCTACGAAAGATTATAAAAAAAATTAAGATAGGGCTGATTAAGCAGAGTTTTGCTTACAAAAAACGCACCTGCAGGTGCGCTTGAAAAATGGCTCCGGCAGTAGGACTCGAACCTACGACCAAATGATTAACAGTCATCTACTCTACCAACTGAGCTATGCCGGAACAATTAAAACCACAATTATGAATATACTCTTACTTTTTTTTTCTGTCAAGAGTTTATTAAGAATTATTTTATAATATATAAATAATCGCTATACCACAGCAATAGCATCAATTTCTATTAAAACATCTTTTGGCAGTCTAGCTACTTCAACTACGAATCGGGCAGGATATGGCTTATTAAAATAGGTTGAATAAACTTCGTTTATTTTAGCAAAATCAGCCATATTTTTAATAAAAATTCCGCATTTTACTACATTTTCTGGACTCATTTTTGCTTCCTGTAAAATAGCCAATAAATTTTCTAAGCACTGTTTGGTTTGAGCTTCAATACCTTCTGGAATAGTTGCATCGTTATGGTTAAGAGGAATTTGCCCCGAAATAAACAGCATATTGCCAGATTTTATTGCCTGCGAATATGGTCCAATTGCTTGCGGCGCATTGGTTGTATTAATTTCTTCTCTCATAATTTTTCTCCTTATTAAAATTATATTTACACAAATTTAATCAGTAAAAGATTCTTTAAACCTATCTAGTCCTAAAAGTAATTTAGACTGCGGACAGCCTGCATTCAACCTTAAAAAAGGTTTTGTTTCACCATAAACCTCGCCAGACATTATCCCTAATTTTCCTTTATTGATAAGTTTTTTTTGGATTCCTTCACTAGATTCCCCCATCGCACTAACATCTATCCATGCCAGATATGTTCCCTGCGGCATTAGCATTTTAGCTTTTGGGAATTTTTCCTCTAAAAAATTCTGCAATGTCAGCATGTTATTATAACAATATTCAACAAGATTGTCTAACCAATCCGCACATTCCCTATAAGCAGTCATGGCGGCAATAATTCCAAGAATCATTGGTGAGCCTAAGGCGTCCATTTCTTTAATTTTAGCCATTAATTTTTTGTAAATTTCACGGTTAGGAATTAAAGCATAAGCTCCCCCTAAACTTGGAATATTAAAACTTTTGCTGGCAGAGGTTATAATTATAATATTATCAGCATAATCTAAGTGTTCTGCCGCCTTTAACACGGGAGTAAACTTATGCGGTTTATAGACTATATCCATATGAATATCATCGGATATAATAATTACATTATACTTTTTTGTTAAAGAAACTATTTTCTCAAGCTCGCTCTCCTGCCAAACTCTGCCCGTTGGATTATGAGGATTGCATAACAAAAAGTATTTAGAATCCTTAAGTTTATTTTCAAAATCCTGCCAATTTATAGCAAATTGATTATTTTCAATAATTAAATGAGAAGTTATAAATTTTTGCTGATTAGCTTGCAAACTTTTATAAAAGTTATCATATGCCGGCGATAAAAACAGCACAGCATCATTTTTGCTGCCTAAAACTTCAAAAACCTTATTAATGCCGTAAATAACACTGGGAATATACATTATCCAATCGTCTTGAATAGTATAATTAAATCTTGAAGCATACCAATTTTTAATTGCTCCTTTATAATCGCTATGATTCCAGCGGCTATAGCCAAAAACTCCATGATTTACTCTATCATGCAAAGCGCTAAGAATTTCTTTAGGGGATTTAAAATCCATATCCGATATGCTAAAAGGCAATATATCATCTCTGCCAAACCTATCAGCAGTATAATCCCACTGGGTAGAATAAGTGCCTAACCGATTAATAACTTCATCAAAATCACTCATGTTATTCTCCTGCACAATAAAGTTGCTTACCTGCCGGCTTTCATTTGTTTTTGCATCTCATTTTTCACAAACTGCACATGAGGACCAATCACCACCTGCAGCGAGGTATCGTTAAGTTTTACAACTCCTATCGCCCCATTTTCTTTAAGAGCTTTCTCGTCAATTAAGCTCATATCAGCTACTTCTAATCTTAAACGGGTAAGGCAGTTATCAAGCTCTACAATATTTTCTTCCCCTCCAAGTGCTTTAATAATATTAGACGCACCATAGCCTTTTAAAGAATCGCCCATAACTGCGTCAGTTCTGCCCGGAGTTTTTAAGTCAAACTTAAGAATCGCCCATCTAAATATTAGGAAGTAAATTAACATCCACAATAATCCCAGAGGCAGCACCAAATACCATTTGGTTGTAAATCCCTTAAGCATACCGAAAATAACAAAGTCAATGATGTTTCCGTCGGTATTGCCGATTCCTACATGCAGGATTCCTAAAACCATCGCCCCTAAACCTGCCATAACTGCATGGAATAAATATAAAAGAGGTGCTATGAATAAGAATAAAAATTCTATAGGTTCGCTAATACCGCCAACTACTGCCGCAATTACTCCAGAAATCAGCAGTCCTTTAACAGCAAGTTTATTTTCAGTGCGTGCGGTTGAATAAATGGCAAGAGCAGCACCAGGTAATCCAAACATCATAAACAGCATTTTGCTTTGAGAAAGGAATCTCGTATATTCAGGACTTATCGGCAGTCCGGCTTTTACTTCGGCAAAATAGATGTTTAAAGCGCCATAAACCGTATTGTTATTAATAACTTCGCTGCCGCCGGCATCGGTAAATCTGATTAGCGCTACTAAAATATGATGCAAGCCAAACGGCAGCAAAAATCTTTCGCCAGCAGCAAATAAAAACGGCGCAAAAATTCCAGAAGATTTAATAGAATAGCCAATTCCAGCAATTAATTTTGCAAAAAGAGGAAAAATTAACGGAATAATTAAACCTACAATGGCAAAAACTATAGCGCTGATTATAGGAACAAAACGCACACCTTCAAAGAAAGATAAACCAGTCGGCAGGCGGAGAGTATAAAAGCGGTTATGTAAATAGCTTACAATGCTTCCCGAAATAATCGCTCCTAAAACTCCAGTATCTAAGGTATGAACCCCAAGAATTACTGCTTGCCCGGCTTTTCTTGCCAGCGACATATCGCTTAATAACAGACCTGTTTCCTTAAGATAAAAATTAATGCTAAGGTTCATTACAAAAAAGCCGACAAAACCGGCAAGAGCAGCCACGCCTTTTTCCTCGCGGGCAAGACCCAGCGGAATAGCTATAGCAAAAAGCACGGCAATATTGCTAAAGGCAAAGCCTCCAGTATTCATCATAAAGTTGGCGGTTAGTCTTAAAAGGAAGCTGTCTAGGAAAGGATAAGTATTTATTATAACATCAATAGCTGAGCCAATCCCTAAAATTACCCCCATGGCAGACATTAAAGCCACAGGCAGCATAAATGTTTTTCCTAGCGATTGCAAATACCCTAAGATATTCAGCTTTTTCTTTTTTGACTTTTCCATTGCAGCCATAATTAGCTCCTTATTTGTGTAGTGCGAATCTTATTAATTAATACAGCAAGTATAACAAATAAGACACTTTTTGTCAAAAATATTAACGGTAGATGTTAGTAAATTGCTTGATTTTGCGCTCATAAAAGATAAAATTAGAACAGATTTTTAAAATGGAGGCACGAACCAGACTTGAACTGGTGTAAACGGTTTTGCAGACCGTCGCGTAACCCCTCCGCCATCGTGCCAAAATCTAATAGATTATATCAAATATTTTGTTTTTATTCAATAAAATAAATTTTTTGATAGTTTTTAGTATGCAGATGCACAGCGATCTAAAGCAGAACTTTAAAAGTATTTTATAAGCATTGCTGAAAATGCTAGAATTCAATTAACCTCCACAGAAAATTTTTAAAACAATAGTGAAGCAGTTTGATAGCTGCATATAAAAATGAAATTAACAAAAAAAGAAATTTAGGATTAAGTATTAATTATTTGAAGATTGTAAGATTGGTTGCGGGGGTAGGATTTGAACCTACGACCTTCAGGTTATGAGCCTGACGAGCTACCGTGCTGCTCTACCCCGCGACAAGAAAAATACTGTTATAAAAGCTGCTATAACTCTTTCAACAAGATACAAGGATACATAATATAAACTGATATGTCAAGTAATTAATCGATAATTATATACCTGTGTTAGACCAAATATTATTTTCCTACCGTCATGCCTATGCTAGAGCAGGCATCCATAAGGTTATTTTACAAACAACACGATTTTTTATTAAACTTTCTACTGCATATCCTTAGGCATCATAGATAAAGCACAAAAAATAACTGCCTGAGCGGTTATAAGTTCTTTATCTTTAGCTAATACAGAGTTTTCCTTAAATTTAAAAATTATATCCCGAAATTTTTCATAAGTTTCAAGATTTGGGTATGACTGATAGGCAATATCCATATTAAAAAAAGCTGAAATTCTTTTAGCGGTAGTTGGTTTTAAGAAAACATGCTGATTCTTATTAGAAAAAGCTAAAAAGAAACTAATAATGCTCCATTTAGCACAGTTAGAGTTCTCTATAGAATTTTTCGTTTTAGACAAAACATGGCTAAAATCTGCAAAATATTTTTGATAATCCACATACATAAATTTATATAGCACATCTATAAATTCTTGATGAATACTTGGGGATGTTAAATAATTTCTAAGGGCAAACTTTTCAAACATGCTGATGGTAGTGCTGTAATTTACAGCTTTTATAACAGCATCAATTATTTCAGCAAGGCTGCTTTTTGGCAATGAGCTGCCGCCTTTTAAAAGATTAACAACCTCCGCCATGTGTTCTTTATTTAAAACAGTTTGAAAAAGACTGTCAATTTTTAAAGAGGAATGCTTTTTAGAAAGTTTCAGCCAATTCTCATCAATAAAGCCATTTGGAAACAATATTAAAAACTTATGTTCAACCTGTTTTACAAGGGCTGTAAAGGTCATTTAACTCCACCTATTTAAAATAGTGCTTTTTTCAGCTTCAGAAAGATTATTATTTTGTTTTAAATAGTCAATAAAATTAAAGCCGTCATTATTAGTGCTTTTAAGATTATGAGTCTTATCAATTAAATACTTAATTACAGTGGGATTCTGATTTAAAAAAGCGGCTGCCATAAGCGGCGTATTACCGTCTTTATCGCGGGTTTTTTCTAGGGATAGCCCAGCCATAATAAGAGCCTTAATTACATCAACATTAGGATTATGGGCAGCTGCTACAAAAAGCGCGTTCAAACCCAAACTATCTTTAAATTCTATATCATCGCCTAAGTTAATTAACTTGCGCACTACTGATTCGTTATTATAAGTGCTGGCTAAAATTAAAGCGGTAACATCGTTATATTTAAGAATAGAACTTTTAATACGATAAGCCCTTAAATTAGCTCCGGCATTCACTAAGGTATTAATTACTGCCGAGCTAGAATTATACTGTGCGGCTAACAGCAAAGCGTTATAGCCGTCTTTATTAATTTCATTAACCTTAGCCCCGTAGTCTAATAACATTTTTATAATTATAGGATCATCAGTATATTTAGAGGCAAGCATCAAGGTATTAAGCGATAAATCATTCACAAAATAATCTATATTTGCACCAGCTTCTAGCGCTAAGGCAATCGCCTCTTTATCTCCTCTTAGGGTAAGGCTTTGCAGAATAGATAAGCCTTCAAAACCTTTAGAAGTATCGGCAAAATTAATATTGGCACCCTCGTTCAACAGATATTTTATAGTAGAATTATTAATATAATTATAGTAGGCGCATAAATAAAATAAAGTAAATCCTAAATTATATTCAAGGGAAAGAGCCCTGCTAACATAGCATTTATGGCTTAAAAGCAAATAAATAATTGAAGAATCTGCTTGTTCATCAATAGCATACTCCATAAGAGTTTTACCCTCATCGTTCGTATAAATGCCGGGAGCAGGAGCGCGGTTAAGAATTGCTTCTAATTTTTGGATGTTAGCTTCTCTAATGGCTTTAAAGGCATTGGTTCTATAGCCGTTTTCCTTAAATTCTTTAAACCAAATAACCACTAAAATTAAAGCGCAGACGGTAGAAATAATTAATAAAGTTTTTACCGCCATTGTGGATAGTTTTAAATCAAGATTGAAATAAATATCTAAAAAGATATATAAAAAAGGCAGAAACCAAAAAAACGATAGAAAAGTTTTAACCATATTGTTGTTCATTATAAAATACCTTTTTTTATCAGCTTGCACACGATTTTAACTGCCGGGCATTTTCCCGCATCATTAAAAAATAGCTGTCGCTAAGGGGGTTAGTTATTTCTCCGATAGGATTTAACACTGCCGTTTTAATATTATGCTTGACAATAAAATCCATTAAAACAGCATCATCAAACTGCGGTTCAATGAAAATGCACACAACATTGTTTTTCTTAACGAAATTAGCTAAATTAATAATATCCTGCACGCCAAGTGCAGTATCAATATCATGATGGCTGCTATTTTCCCTTGTAATGCTTCCTTTATAGTAGTTGGTTAAGCCATTAGCTTTAATAAAATAATTCCAAGCCTCATGATACACCATAAAATGGCTTTTCACAGAAGTAAAATCTTTCTGCAAAGATTTCTGCATATCAGCAATTTCTGCAGAAAACTTTGCCGCATTTTTAAGATAGGCTTTAGCATTTTTGGGATCAATTTTTCCCAGTTCAACTGCTAATTCTTGTAAAATTTCTTTAGCGATATTAGCATCCAGCCAAAAATGCGGATCTGCAGATACATGTTTAAGCAACTTATCTAAGTAAATTACTTGAGTTTTATCTTTATTAATATTTTCTGCAATCTCATACTCAAAATTACGGTTTACCAAAACTAAAACATTAGAATCTTTAATTGCCTGCATTTCTTTAACATTAATTGCAGCTTCATGGGGAGACATATTTTGGTTTGCCAATATTACACCGATGCTATTATTAATTCCTGTATTCAGCATAGCCAATAAAGATCCTATAGGAATAATTCCTGCATTAATTTTTAAGGGCTGATTATTAGCCATCGCAACATTATTTATTGCTATTATAATAATAATAATTATAATTCTCATATATATATTATATCCGCATTATAAAATAATTATAGAATTAATTTATTAATAAAAAGTTATCACAAATTGCAAAGACTTCTACTATTTATTTTACTATTATTTTTTATTTTCTCAAGCGCCTCATTTGCCGATGAGTTTGGTGAAGATGAAATAATAGAGGAAGAAACAGCCCAAAACAACACTATCAGCGATCCTTTCTTTTATTTTAACAAAGGAATGTTTCATTTATATAAGGCAATGTATAGATATGGGGTTAAATATGTGGCAATTGTTTATAATGAACTGCCTTTATATGCTAAAAATAGAATGCTGAATTTTTCTAATAATGTTAGAGAGCCTTCAAATGCTTTAAACCATTTTTTACAATTGCGGGTAAATGCCGGATTCGAATCTCTGTTCCGCTTTAGCATTAACTCTACAATTGGAATCTTTGGCATGTGGGATATAATGACTCCTTTAGGCATGCCTAAGAAAAACAACGATTTAGGAGCAACATTATATTTTATGGGTGTTCCTGAAGGTCCTTACTTAGTTTTCTTTGGACCGAACAATTTAAGGGATTCCATTGGTATTGCTACAACCATGTATGCGGAAAGATTTTATTTTCCCGAATATGATCTTTTAACAGATAATTTTAGTGTATCCTACAGAAATTCCGATTACCTCCGCGTAAATGGCTCTACTATAATTACGGTAGTTTTCTTTGCTGATTATTACCGTCAAAATGAGAATCTCCTAACTTCGTCTTTTGATGAATATACTCTTATAAAAGATCTGTTTACCCAAACACGACGCCAAGAACTGCAGCGCATTGCTGCTTATGATTAAGGCTTGTTCTGCATTAGGCGCTTGACAAAATTTTATCTTTAATATATTATTTATAGTAATGAATTGCTTATTGAAGGATTCATCTAATCTTGCTTGTTAAAGAAGAGGAGAAATAACATGAATTATCTTACATATCCCTATGCTGAAGGCGGGGAGCTAAAAAGATACCTATCTATTATATCAAAAATTAAAAGTCTAACTCTTGAAGAGGAACAACAATTTTCAAGGGATTGGTTTGAAAATAAAAACAAAGAATCGGCACAAAAGTTAATAGTCAGCCACTTGCCTTTAGTGGTTAAAATGGCATATTCCTACAAAGGCTATGGACTTTCTATTATGGATTTAATCTCGGAAGGGTCAATCGGGTTAATGCGTGCAGTTGATAAATTTAACCCTTACAACGGCAATAGACTATCAACCTATGCTATGTGGTGGATTAAAGCCTATATGACTGACTATATTCTAAATTCTTGGTCGTTAGTAAAAACTGGAACTTTAGCCGGAAGAAAAAAATTATTTTTCTCTTTAAATAAAATTAAAACTCGGCTTGGAATCTTTGGGCATGCACTTTCAAAAGAAGAAGCAGCACTAATCGCTAAGCAAACTAACACCTCAATGCAGGATGTTGAAGATATTAACGGAATAATCTCGGGGAGAGACTTATATATCAATGCTAAAACCGGCGACGATAATCAAGGAACCTTTGAAAATCTTCTGCCAAGCAGTGAAGAAAATCCTGAAGAAACCTTCATAACAAAACAGGAAGAAAAAAATACCAAAAGAATGATTAATGCGGTATTTAAAGTGCTGAATGATCGTGAAAAAGAAATTCTTACTAAAAGATATATTGTTGATAAAACTCAATCTCTTGAAGAAATCGGCAAAACTCTAGGTATATCCCGTGAACGCGTCCGCCAAATTGAAATGAAAGCCCTAGCTAAAGCCCGCGATTTTTTAGGTAAAAACAATAGCAGCTTATCATTTTCTTAATAATAAAATCAGCAAGTTTATATATTTTATAGCTTAGCTTTTGTATATGTATAGATATAAAAGCCAAGCTATAAAAACCTAGGTAATTATATACATAATAGTCCTAAGAGTATTATTAACTTTCGCCATATCTCTGCAACGCTGCATCCAAACCGCAAGAATTTAAATTAGAGTATCTAACAGCTTGCTTAGATACTGTTTCAAAAGGCATAATAATCTTGCTGTTTCTTTCTTATATAGCTATTTTAAACATCTAAAAATCAATAAAGTTTATCATAAAAAAGAGGTATTAAAAATTAATTTTTAATACCTCTTTTCAATGAAACATAGACAATAATAATATGTTTAGAAAAATTCAATTAAGTTAAAAAACTATCTTCTTCCTCTTGAAGATGAGCTTAACTGTGGTCTGCCACCCATAGATGCATTAGCTGGCTTCATTCCGCCCATTGGTCTATTCATGCCGCCGCCCATTGGTTGCTGCATTCCACCTCCCATTGAGCCGCCTCTATTCATTCCGCCCATTGATCTATTCATGCCGCCACCCATTGGTTGCTGCATTCCGCCTCCCATTGAGCCGCCTCTATTCATTCCGCCCATTG